>Ga0079306_1000224_pt1 | contig 63437 bp, 51 predicted proteins | sample Methanotroph_Enr_FD_79181 | JGI IMG/M metagenome (GOLD analysis project Ga0079306, IMG submission 79181) | Enriched soil microbial communities from Old Woman Creek wetland in Ohio, USA - Methanotroph_Enrichment_5 | ecosystem: Environmental > Terrestrial > Soil > Wetlands | place: USA: Ohio... | reverse complement strand
CGGGCCATGCACCTGGCCATCTACCGGGCCGTGCCCGCGGCCCGGGCCGTGGTCCACGCCCATCCGCCCACGGCCATCGCCTGGTCCATCGCACGGCCTGACCTCGAGGAGCTGCCCTCGGACAGCCTGCCGGAAGTGATCCTCGCCGCCGGCCGGATCCCCATCGTCCCGATGGCCACCCCCGGCACCGAGGCCATGGGCGCGGCCCTCCAGCCCTTCCTCCCCGCCCACCGGCTGCTGATCCTGGCCCGCCACGGCGGCCTCTGCTGGGGCGAATCCATCCAGGAGGCCGCCGGGGGCCTCGAGCGCCTGGAGCAGGTGGCCGAGATCCTCTGGAAGGCCGAAACCCTGGGGGGCGCAAAGCCGCTGGCGGAAGCCGAGCTGGCGCAACTGCAGGCCCTGCGGGCGAAGATCGGGCCGAGGATCATCTGAGCATCTGGGACGACCCAGAGCAGAGGCTTTCTAGCTAAGCCCATCTCGAAGCTGCACCGGAGGATTCATCGAGGAAGGGCTACTTCAACCCCAGGGCCTCGAGTCCAACCATATGACCCTCCTTCGGAGCACGAATTTCCAGTCCCAGTTCCACATGCCGTTCTGCCCTTGGAGGGATTGTTAATTGCCACCGGCGTAGGTGCTCGGAAGGGACCTCCTCGCTCCCCGGTGTGGTGTTCTTCGTCAGCCGAACGCTCACCGATTCATGCACGCTGGCCACAAGGCGATCCTGGAGTTCGATGTTCAGGGGCTCATCAGAATCGTTGCTGAGGATGAACTGATCCTTCGAGGTCCAGACACGCTCCCCGCCTTTGGTGATGACTTCTTCCTTTACGCTCTCCTGGGATACTCCCTGACGAGTCTGCCGGACCTGAGTGAACCTAATCGTCTGGAATGGTTGCGTCTGCCCAAGGTTCACGAGTTTCGTCCTCAGTCCATGAAAAGCTCCCATGGAAAGTTGCATGGGCTGTCCTGCCGGCGGTAACGCGAGAAGCCCCTGCCCCAGCCGTTGTTGCCCGACGTATCGGAAGATTGGACTGCCAGGGAAGAGAGGGATTTCAGGTGGTAACTGGAAGCGAACCATCAAGTAGGGGGTAGGGTCCAGTCTGGGTGCCACGACTACCACTTGCTGGGCGGGTACGGCAACCGCAGCAACCTTGTAGCGCCTCGCCTCGCCATCCGATGGCAGGTCCTTCAAGCCTTCGATCACATAGGTCTTGAAGAGACCTTCAGCCGATGAACCAAGGTTCGCGACCGGTTCCAGGACTGGGAGGGGCGGAGGTGGAGGTGCGTATGCACCAGGGCTCATCGAGGTGCGCACACTCACTCCCGTCTGAGTGGAGGTGCTATCCAGCGAGGATTGGGTGGCATTCACCTCCACCGTAGCTCCCGCCATGCCCCTACGGTCCCCGGGATAAACAGGAGGAGGAGGCGTCCAGTTCAGGCGTACGTCCTGGGAAAAGGTCCGGGCCTCTTGAGTCTGGTTCAGGTTGGCGCTACTGATTTCCAGCCGGACCCGATCCCATGCCTCCCCACTGAGTTGGGAAACGGCCGCAAACAGGGAGAGCTCAACTTGTCCCCCTGGCAGAAGCCTCGCTTCGTAACTCGGCTTCCATCGCGCCTTGGGGGTCCGGGTGCTGAGTTCGATCTGAACCTCCCCGGGCTTGGCAAGGATCAGCTCCACGGTTAATCGGCTGGGGGTCCGATCCGCCCCCAGCTTAGCCTGAAGAGCCTGCCACGCCGCCTCGAGTGGCTTCATCTCCTGGTCGATCTTCTCCATTTCCACCTTCCGTGCCTGGCTTTGGACGATCAGTTCCACATAGCGTGCCTCCAGGCTGCGGCTCGTATCTAGGATCACCCCTGGGGCAGGAACTGGACCGCTGCTTCCGGCTTTGGCCAAGTTCTGCTGGTAGGCGTCAAGAAACCCAGAAGCCTGGGTCGAAGCGGCCTCCTGCGCTTCAAGAAGGGCCTTCCGATCATGGAGGGCACTCAAATGAGCGAGGAGTTGCTTCGCCTCAAGGGAGTCGGGCGTGCGAGGAGGCTCCGGGCCAATCCGCATCTCCCCTAGGGTCGTCCCAGCAGGCCCGGCCGCCTGGATCCGCACATCGTCCAGGGTGAGCCCTTCGGGAAGCCCCCCGATCTGAATCCGATGGTTCCCGGAGGAGGGCAAACTGATTCGGCCACTCCGGGTGACCCAGGCCTCGCCTGGATAGAGCCTCACCAGGCGGATCTGCGTCTGTAGGAGGATGGGCTGCTGGGCAGCAAGCGCAAGGCTGAAACAGGCGAGAATCCCCGCAATTCGCATGATGTTCCTTGAATAGGTGATGCCAGTCTAGGACCCCAGCCTTGTACTGGAAAGCGACACATGAATCCTGTACCCATCTTGTAAGGACGGAGGCAGGTCCTCTGCGGATCGAATGAAGTCCCATCCCATGCCTAGCCCCCCTCCGACTCTCCTAGGATTCTCATGCTGCCCTTTAACTCCCTCGGTCTCCGCCACGATGGCCGCACCCTCTGGGTGCTGGACCAGGCGCAGCTTCCGGATGCGGAAGTCTGGCTGGACGGCAGCGACCCGGCGGCCATGGTGGCTCTGATCCAGCGCCTCGCCGTGCGCGGGGCGCCGCTCATCGGGGTGGCGGCCGCAGCCTGTCTGGCCACCTTCGCAGAACGGGGTGCCTCCGCGGCTGACTACGCCGCGGCCGGGGCGGCTCTCCGCCAGGCCCGCCCCACGGCCGTGAACCTGATGTGGGCCATGGACCGGATGAAGGCTGCGGCGGATCCGGTGGCCGAGGCCCAGGCCATCTTCGCGGAGGACGTTCGTCTATGCGAGGGCATGGCCGAGCATGGCGCGGCCCTCGTCCAGGACGGCGAGGGCCTGCTCACCCACTGCAACACGGGGGGCCTGGCCACTGCAGGCATCGGCACAGCCCTGGGCGTCATCCGCCGCGCGCACGAACAGGGCAAGCGCATCCACGTCTATGCAGACGAGACCCGCCCCCTGCTCCAGGGTGGCCGCCTCACGGCCTGGGAGCTGCGGAAGCTCGGCATCCCCTCCACCCTCATCACCGACAGCATGGCGGCCCTGCTGCTGCGCGACGGCAGAGTCCAGCGCGTGCTGGTGGGCTCCGACCGCGTGGCCGCCAACGGCGACTTCGCCAACAAGGTCGGGACCTACGGGCTGGCCGTCCAGGCCCGCCATCACGGCGTGCCCTTCCACCCCGTGGCGCCATTCTCCACCGTGGATCTGGCCTGCCCCGACGGTGCGGCCATCCCCATCGAGCAGCGCGACCCGGCCGAGGTACGCGGCTACGGCACCTGGCGCTGGGCCCCGGAGGGAATGCCGGCCTGGAATCCCAGCTTCGACGTCACCCCCGTAGGCCTCGTCACCAGCCTGGTGCTGGACCGGGGCGTCTTCGCCACCGAGGAGCTGAAGGCGGGCGTACTGACCAAGGCCTGCCGATAGGGTTCAGACTGCGGCCCCACGCACGACGGGCGTGTTGGTCTTTGCGGCGAACCCCTCCGGCGGATAGATGTAGTCGAGGTCGAAGCAGGCGGTGCAGAAGGCCTGGCGGCGTCCGGGGAGCAGGCCCTCGAAGTCGCCGACCTCCAGCCACCGGAGGCTGTCGGCGCCGATGTACTCGCAGATTTCCCTCTCCGACATCCGGTTGGCGATCAGCTCCTCGCGGGTGGGGGTGTCGATGCCGTAGAAGCAGGGGCCGATGACCTTGGGGGACCCGATGCGCACGTGGATCTCCTTGGCCCCGGCGGCCCGCACCATCCGCACCAGCTTGCGGAGGCTGGTGCCCCGCACGATGGAATCGTCGATGAGCACCACTCGCCTGCCGGGAAAGAAGTCCGGCAGCGGGTTGAACTTCTGCTTCACGCCCTCGTCCCGGCTGGCCTGGGTGGGCTTGATGAAGGTGCGGCCGACGTAGTGGTTGCGAAGGAGGCCCATGCCGAACTCGGCCTTCTTGGCCTTGGCGTAGCCCAGGGCGATGAAGTTGGAGGAGTCGGGCACGGGCATCACCACGAGGTCATCGCCGTCCGCCAGGGCCCCGTCCTTGGCGGCCATGCAGGCTCCAATGCGCTCCCGGGTCTGGTACACCGATTCCCCGAAGATGGTGCTGTCGGGACGGGAGAAGTAGATGAGCTCGAACACGCAGTGCCGGGGCTGCAGGGGCGTGTGCGACACGGACACTACGGGCTTCCCCTTCTCCAGGCGGAGGATCTCGCCGGGCTTCACCTCCCGGAGGCGGCGGGCGCCGATGATCCCGAAGCCGCAGCATTCCGAGGCGAAGACCGTGCCTTCGCTGAGGGGTTCGCCCTCCCCGTCATGCCCCAGGTGCCCCATCACGAAGGGACGGAAGCCGTGGGGATCCCGGAAGGCATAGAGGCGGTCCTTGTACATCAGCACGGTGGAGAAGGCGCCCTTCAGCTCCCCCTGCACGCGGGCGATGGCCTGCTCGATCGTCAGCCCGTCGCGCACGTGGTAGAGGGCGATGAGCCGGCCGATCAGCTCGGCATCGTTGTCGCTCTTGAAAACGACGCCCTCGCGCTCGAGGCGGGCCCGGAGCTCGCCGTAGTTGATGAGGTCGCCATTGGAGGCGATGGCCATGACCGGCCCCTCGGCCAGCTCGATGGCGTGGGGCTGGGCGTTCACCTCGTCGCTGCAGCCCGCGGTGGGATAGCGGACGTGGCCGATGGCCGTCGTGCCCGAAAGCCGGGCCTGGACCTCCTCGTCGAGCACCTGCTTCACGAGTCCCATGCCCTTGTGGGCCACGATGCGGCCCGCGGCGTCGCGGGCCGCGGCCCCGCAGCTCTCCTGCCCCCGGTGCTGGATGGCGAAGAGGATGGAGGCCACGAGCCCCGAGGCGCCCTCGGCTTCAAACACACCTGCAATGCCACACACGCTCGGCCTCCCGGGAACGGACCGCCTCGGTACCCGAAGCGTCGGGGCCGGACGGAGCCTTCAGGATACCAAGCCGGACGGGATCTCCGGTGGGGCGATCCCTGCTCAGTGCCCCCGACCGCTCAGGGCCTGGAGGCTGACGCCCACCACGATGACGGCGAGGGCGACCCAGCGCATGGGAGTCATGGCCTCGCCGAGGAAGGCCCGGGCCATGAGGGCGTTGGCGATGAAGCCGAGGGCCAGGAAGGGATAGGCGTAGTTCACCTGCACGAGGCTGAGGGCGCCCAGCCAGACCACCACGCTCACGGCATAGCAGGCCAGGCCCGCCAGCACCCAGGGTTCCAGCATGAGCCGGAACAGGGGCCCCACCGCCAGTTGCATGCCCCCGGCGGCCTGAAGGCCCTTCTTCAGGCAAATCTGCGCCAGGGCGTTGAGCAGGACGCCCACGACGATGAGGGGGATCGCTTTCACATTCGGACTCATGTCGTCTCCGGAGCGCGCATCAGGCGGGTTTCTTCTTCAGGAGGAGGATCTCGCCGCCGCCGGTGGGCACGGACAGCAGCACGTCGAACCGGGCCCGCAGGGCCGGGGTCATGCCCCAGGCGTCCTGCAGCCACTCGTCCCGCTGCGCCACCAGGCGGGCCTCGGGGTCCAGCTGCTCCAGGGCCTCGGCCGTACGCAATTCCGGCATCAGGTGGTCGGTGTAGACCATGACGCCGCTGCGGATGGTCTGCCAGTAGAACACCTGGCGTCCGGCGATCAGGGGCTGGGCGGCGGCTGTCCAGCGCCGGTAGTTCTTCGCGGGATCCAGGCGGTGGAAGCCCCAGGTGCCGCCCACGAGGAAGAGCAGTCCGAGGCTCAGGGCCGCCGCCGGCACCAGGCGCCGGCCTTGGCCTCGGATGGCCAGGAGGACCGTCGCCGCGGTCCCCGCCACCATCACCAGGGCCATGAGTCGGATCGGCCCGAGGTAGGGCGCCACCTGGGCCTGGAGCTTCGCGCCGCCCGCCCCCAGGGTCCCGGCCAGGAGGGCCCCGGCGGGGAGGGCCAGGCCCGCCGCCAGGAGGCCCCCCAGCCGGCGGGCGCGGGAGCCGGCACCCTCCGCCGCCACGGCCTGCCAGAGCCCCGCCATCAGCAGGGCCAGGAAGGGGTAGCTCATGAGCAGGTACTTGCCCTGCTTGCTCTGGACCGCGCTGAGGAAGAGGAACGGAACCAGGAAGGCCAGCACCAGGAAGCGGTGGAGGGGATCCCTGAAGGCCCCGCTCCGGCGGAGATGGAGGCCCAGGGCCGGCAGCAGCAGCACCCAGGGGAAGAAGTCGCCGAGCAGGTACTGGCCGTACTGCCACCAGGGCTGGATGTGGTCCCAGGCGTGGGTGGCCCGCTGGAAGTTCTGGTACACGATCATCTCGTAGGCGTAGTGCGCGCCGCCCTTGAGCCCGGCGGCCACGTACCAGGGCGCGACGAGGGCCAGGGTGATCGCGAGGCCGGCCACGATCCCCGTGCGCGGCAGGACCTTCAGGTCCCGCTGCCAGAGGAGGAAGGCCCCCACCAGCGGAAGCGAAAGCACCGGTGCCAGGGGCCCCTTGGCCAGGAAGGCCAGGGCCAGCCAGACGTAGGCCTTCAGGAACCAACGCCGGTGCTCCTCCGGGCCGAGGGGGACCGCATGGCCCCTCAGCAGCAGGTAGCCGGCCAGCCAGCAGAACCAGCTCCAGGCCAGCAGCGCGGCGAAGAGGAGATCGATCTGGATGAACTGGGACTGCCAGAACCAGATCGGCGTGGTGGCCAGCACCATCACCGCAAAATTCGACGTCTCTCCGGGGAGGAAGCGCCGGACCCAGCGCCGGAACGCCGCCATGAAGGCCACGGAGGCCACCACCGAGGGCAGCCGCAGCGCCCAGGCCGCCACGCCCTCAGTGAACCCGAGACCGCCGGTGAGGTGGTCGAACAGGATGGCCGAGGCCTTCATCACCCAGTAGTACAGGATGGGCTTCTCGCTGTAGGGCTGGCCGTTCAGGTAGGGCAGCAGCCAGCTCCCCAGGTGGCGCATCTCCTTCACGCACTGGGCGAAGTCCGGCTCGTCCGGCGCCCAGAGGTCGCGCATGGGCAGCACCGCCAGCAGCAGCAGGGCGAACAGGAGCACGGGCAGGTTCCGCCGGACCCATCGGCCCGCGGTTCCGCCCGGAACGGCTTGATCCTGGAAGTCTTCCATCCCTCCATCTTCCCCCAGGCGGCGGAAATCCCCAAAGGGCCTAGAATGGAACCATGCTGCCCACCCTGCTCAGCCTCGCCCTCCTCGCGACGCCCGGCACCTCCCGGGTGAAGGAGGACCTCAAGCAGGCGGGTCGCGAGATCGCCCACGGCGTGAAGGAGGGCGGCAAGGCCATCGGCCACGTGGCCAAGGAAGGCGGGAAGGCCGTGGGTCGCGGCGCCAAGACGGCCGGCAAGGGCGTCGCCAAGGGCGCCAAGGAAGCCGGCCACGGCGTCAAAAAGGCGTTCAAGGGGTAGAACCCCACCGGGGAGCCTAACCCCTCCGCAACCAAAGGACATCGGAGGAGAGGTCTCGGCACTCCCGGAGGGAGTCCGAGAAAAAGGCGTTCAAGGGGTAGCCCCCGGGGAGGGCTACCGCCGCTGCGCCACCACGCCGCCGGGGCTGCGCCGCACCACCTCCCAGCCCGCCCGGGCCGCCGGATCGAGCCGGTCCCAGGCCCGCGGCGGGGCCAGCACCAGCACGGGACGGTGCGGATCGCCCGCCTTCATCCGGTCCGCCACGGTCCCGAGCGCCGCCGGATCCTCGTTGAACCAGCGGTCGGCCTCGGCGCCCAGGTGGTCCCGGCCGTAGGCCAGCTCGCCCGTACCCGCCACCACCACGCAGCGGGTGCGACCGTAGAAGGCGATCCCCTGGGCGTAGCTGCCGTAGCTGATCCACTGGGCATCGGCGGGCGCACTCCGCACCAGCTCCGCCACGGACTTGCCCGGACCTGCCGAAGCCTGCGCCGCCAGGATCAGCAGCCAGAGGCAGGCCCCTAGACCCGCCATCAAACGAGGGCCCGTGAGCACCTTCCAGCCTGGCCCGGTCAGGCTGCCGGGGCGGTGCGCCCACAGGGCCAGCAGGGCCAGGGCCACCGCGAGCGAGAGGATCCAGCCCCGGCCCCCGCTCAGGTCCTTCGAGAAGGCCAGGCCAGCCGCCAGGAAGATCACGGCCAAGAGGCCCAATTCCCTGCCCACGCGGGCCAGGGCCCGGCCCTCCTCGCCCTCCCGCTCGAAGGTGCAGGCCAGGGCCGCCAGGGGGACCACCACCGGAAGGATGTAAGGCGGCAGCTTCGACCCCGAGATGCTGAAGAAGAACAGGGGCCAGGCGATGGAGAGGAGCACCAGGGCGACCGCCCAGCGCGAGAACCCGCCGTCCTCGGCCCGGGGCCCACGGCTGCGCAGGAAGTCCCAGCCGCGGCGCAGGCCGACCAGGCAGGCGGAGAGCCAGGGCAGCAGGCCGACGCCGAGGACCCCCAGGAAGTAGAGCTTGTCCAGGAACCAGTTGTCCGAGCCCTGGCGCTTGGCCTCGTGCGTGGCGAAGCGAGCCACGTGCTCATGGATGAAGAAGAACCAGGCGTGGCCGGGGTTCGCCCGATCCACCAGGATGAACCAGGGGGCCGTCAGGATCGCCGCCAGCAGCCAGCCCCAGGGGCTGAAGGCCGTGGCCAGTACAGCCTTCTTCAGGCCGGGACGGCCCTTCACGTACCCCAGTGAGGCGATCAGTGCGGGACCGATCAGGGCCAGCGCCGCCACGCCCTTGGTCAGGAAGGCCGCGGACAGGAGGACGAAGGCGACGAGGGTCCAGGCGGTGGCGGGCCGGCCATCGACGCGCGCGGCCACCGCCTCCATCGAGGCCACCAGGGCGGCCACCACGAAGGCGCTGAAGAGGGCGTCCAGGGTGAGGATCTGGCCCACCAGGAAGCCCAGGAGGCAGGTCGCGGCCATGAAGGGTGCCCACATCGGCCGCCGGGCTCCCAGGCGCTTCGCCAGCCGCCAGGCGGCCCACATGGCCAGGGCGGAGGCCAGGGCCAGCGGCAGCCGCGCCGCCGCGCCATGGACGCCGAAGAGCTTCATGCTGATGGCCGACAGCCAGTACTGGAAGGGCGGCTTCTCGAAGTAGAGCACCCCGTTCAGCCGTGGCGTGAGCCAGTCCCCCGTCGCCAGCATCTCCCGGGGGATCTCGGCATAGCGGGCCTCGTCCGGCTCCCAGAGGGGGCGGACCAGCAGGGGCAGGAGACCCAGCCCCAGCCAGATCAGGATCAGGGTCCAGCGGTCGCGTCGGGTCATGAATGCCACCTTGAAGACATCAACCACGAAGACGGGAAGACCACGAAGCAAGCCGGTCCAGCTTGAGGTCTTCGTGGTCTTCGTGGTTCAGGTGCTCCTGCTGTTCAGTTCTCGGTCTCGACCACCTTCTCCAGCGCCTTGTGCTCCTCGACGAAGAAGTCGATGGCCTTCCGGAGCGAGTCCTTCATGGACACCTTGGGGTCGAAGCCGAAAGTCGATTGCATACGCTTGATGCTGGGGGTGCGCCGGGCCACGTCCTGGTAGCCCTTGCCGTAGAACTCGCCGCTGCCAGTCTCCACCATGCGGCCCTCGGAGATGCCGCGCTCCTTGCGGAAGGGATGGTCCTTCCAGATGGCGATCATCATTTCGGCGATCTCGCGAACGCTGAAATCATTGACGGGGTTCCCGATGTTGAAGATCTGGCCGTCGGCCTTGCCGCCCTCGTTGCGCAGGACGGCCATGAGCCCGTCCATGGCGTCCTCCACGTCGATGAAGCAGCGGCGCGCCGTGCCGCCGTCCACCAGGTTCAGGGGCTCGCCGTTGAACAGGTTCCAGCTGAACTGGGTCACGAGGCGGGAGCTGCCCTCCTTCGCGGTGTTCAGGCTGTCGAGCTTGGGGCCCATCCAGTTGAAGGGGCGGAAGAGGGTGAACTTCAGGCCGTGCTGGAACCCGTAGGCCCAGATCACGCGGTCCAGCAGCTGTTTGCTGGTGCTGTAGATCCAGCGGTTCATGGGGATGGGGCCCGTCACCAGGGGCGAATCATGCTCATCGAACTCCGCGTCGGGGCACATGCCGTAGACTTCGGACGTGCTGGGGAAGACCACGCGCTTCTTGTACTTCACGCATTGCCGCACCACGCGGAGGTTCTCTTCGAAGTCCAGCTCGAAGACCCGCAGGGGATCCGTGACGTAGACCTTGGGCGTGGCGATCGCGACCAGCGGCAGCACCACGTCGCACTTCTTGATGTGGTACTCGATCCACTCCTTGGAGATCGTGACGTCCCCCTCGACGAAGTGGAATCGGGCATTGCCCAGGTACTCATCCACCTTGTTCGTCCCCAGATCCAATCCGAAGACCTCCCAGTCCGTGTCGCGGAGGATGCGGCCCACAAGATGGGAGCCGATGAAGCCGTTGACGCCGAGGATGAGGACTTTCACGGGAGCTCCGATGGCATACGCAAACGGTTGAGTGTACCAGCTCTGGGGCAGATCCCCGAGGGTCAGATCCGGCAGACCACCTTGCCGAAGCCCTGGCCGCGTTCCAGGTGGCGCTGGGCCTCGGGGTACTCGGCCAGACCGAAGACCCGGTCGATGACGGGGCGGAAGGGCGGGTTCGTGGGGTTCTTCTGGATCAAGGCCAGCTGGGTCCAGAGGTGTTCGCGGCGGCCCATGTAGGAGCCGTGGATCTGGATCTGCTTGGCGAAGAGGGCCCGAAGATCGAAGGTAGTCTCCCGTCCCGTGGTGGCGCCGCAGGTGACGATGCGCCCTCCGCGGGCGCAGGCGGCGAGGCTTGCCCCCCAGGTCAGGGCTCCCGTGTGCTCAAAGACCACATCCACACCCCGCTTGCCGGTCAGCTCGCGCACCTTGCCCGGCAGGGCCTTCAGGTCCCCGCGGACGATCACATGCTCTGCTCCGAGATCCCAGCACTTCATGGCCTTCTCCTCGCTGCCCACCACGGCGATGGCCTGGCCGCCGAGGGCCTTGACCAGCTGGATGGCGGCGCTGCCCACCCCGCTGCCGCCGCCCCAGACCAGCACGGTCTCCCCGGGGCGCATGTTCGCCTTGTGGACGAGCATCTCCCAGGCCGTGAGGAAGACGAGCGGGAAGGCCGCCGCCTGCTCGAAGCTCCAGTTGCCGGGGATGGGCAGCAGGTTCGCCGCGGGTACCAGCACGTGGGTGGCGGCCGTGCCATCGGCCACGTGGCCCAGTACGCCGTACGTGGAGCAGAGCATGTCGTCGCCCCGGAAGCAGGCGGGACAGAGCCCGCAGCTGAGCCCCGGCGCGATCATCACGCTGCCGCCCGGCTCCAGGCCCTGCGGGAGGGCCGTACCTTCGCCCACGGCCTCCAGGACGCCGGCCCCGTCGCAGCCGGGCGTCAGGGGCAGCGGAAGGGGATAGCCCGGCAGGCCCACCGTGGTCCAGAGGTCCAGGTGGTTCAGGGCCATGGCCTTGAGTTCGATGCGCACCCAGCCTGGTTTCGGCGCGGCAGGCTCGAAGGCCTCGCGGACGGGCGACCCCGCGGGGCCATGCTGGTTCACGCGGAAACGGAAGGGATGGGCCATGGCGGGCTCCTTGACTACTCCGACTTCAGCGACCGGGTCATAAGGCGACGGACGGCTTCCTGGGGGGACTCCCCATTCAGCAGGCGTTGCACCTCGGTGGCGATGGGCAGTTCGACGCCCACCTCCTCCGCCAGGGCGAGGGCCGCCTGAGTGGTGAACATGCCTTCGATGATCTGCCCGCCCAGAGCGTCCCGGGCGGCCTCCACGGTCTGCCCACGCCCCACCATCTCCCCGAAGGTGCGGTTGCGGCTCTGGGGTCCCGTGGCCGTGAGCAGGAGATCGCCCATGCCCGCCAAGCCCATGACCGTGGCCGGCTGGCCGCCCAGGGCCTCCACCAGACGCGCCATCTCGGCGAGGCCGCGGGTGATGAGGGCCGCGCGGGCGTTGTAGCCCAGCTTCAGGCCGTCCACCAGGCCGGCGGCGATGGCCAGGACGTTCTTCAGGGCGCCGCACAGCTCGGTGCCCACGACGTCGCGACTGAGGTAGATGCGCAGGCGGTCCGAGGCCAACTGGGCCTGCAGTTCCCGGGCGCGGCCCTCGGCCACCGTCGGCGGCAGCGCCAGCACGATGGCTGAGGGCACCCCGCGCGCAACCTCGTCGGCGAAGGTGGGTCCGGACAGGGCGCCCACGGGCACATCCAGCACTCCCGTGAGGGCCTGGGTGAGGGTCTGGTGGGTGCTCTGCAGGATGCCCTTGCTCACGTGGATGACCAGTTCCGGCGGGGCCGGGGCTTCCTTGCGGAGCCTCCGCCAGGCATCGGGGGTCGCCTGGGTGGGCATGGCCGAGATCCAGAGCGGCGCGGCGAAGGCCGCGGCCGCCTCGCCGGTGACCCGAAGGGAGTCCGGAAAGGGTGCATCCTTCAAGCGCGGGTGGCAGCGGCCCGCGGCGAGCAGGGCCACCTCCTCCGGGAAGCCGCTCCAGAGGACCACATCCGCGCCCGCCCGGGCCCAGGTGATGGCCAGGGCCGTGCCCCAGGCTCCCGAACCGAAGATGCCGATGTCCGCGCGGCTAGGCATGGGTGTCCTCTTTCTTCTTCGCGCCCCAGAGCGGCGATTCGGTGCCCTTCAAAAGCCGGGCGATGTTCTCGTGGTGCTTGGCCACCACCAGCAGGGCGATGAGGGCCCACAGGAAGATGGCCTGCCAGGGATCCTGCTCGCGGATCCCGGCCTGGAACCGCATCCCGAGCACCTCGGCCCGGTGCACGGTCTCCCGCACCCAGCCCATGGAGACCGGCAGCATGAGCGCGCCGACGATGCTGCCCAGGCTCACGTAGCGCGTGAGGGCCACGAGGAGGATGAAGATGCCGAGACTCGGCAGGACGGCCATGGCCCGGTAGGCCAGGGCCGCGCCAAGGGCGGTCGCCACGCCCTTCCCTCCCTTGAACTTCAGCCACGGAGTGAAGACATGGCCTGCCGTGGCGCAGAGGGCGATGGCCGCCTGCATGTCGAGGGGCCAGTCCGCCTGACGGGCCAGGAACACCGGCAGGAAGCCCTTGGCGATGTCCAGCAGCAGGGTGATGATCCCCAGACCCTTGCCGCCCACCCGGCTCACGTTCGTGGCGCCGATGTTGCCACTCCCATGGGCGCGCACATCCCCCTTCCCGGCCAGCTTCACCAGGAGGAGGCCGAAGGGGATGCTGCCGCAGGCAAAGGCCGCGAGGCACCCGAGAATCAGGAATGTCGGATCGGTGGATGACATGGCGGCAGTGTATCAGCGGCGGCGCGGGCCCCGGAGCCCAGCCCCTGACCCTGCCGTTCCGCCCGTTCATCCCCGGGCAGGGACCGCTCGCGGGGATGACCGTCCCCCTGCCCGGCCATTCAGCGTAGGGTGGACTCATCACAATCCATACCCTACCAGGAGGTCACGCACGATGAGACATGCCTCTTCCCTCTTCCGCCTGCTGCGGCCCTTCTTCGCCGCAGTCCTGGCCGCGCCCCTCTGCCTGGCCGCCGGTCCCGCCGCGGCCAAGGCGGCGCCGCAGTCCGCCAAGCTCCACGTCCCACCCGTGCTCGACCGGGAACTGTTCTTCGGCAACCCGGAAATCGCCGGTGCCCAGCTCTCCCCGGACGGAAAGTACATCGCCTTCCTCAAGCCCTGGAAGGACACGCGCAACGTCTGGGTGAAGAAGACCGGCGAGCCCTACACCGCTGCCCGGCTGCTGACGGCCGAGCCCAAGCGCCCCATCCCCGCCTTCTTCTGGAGCCGCGACGGCAGGGAGATCCTCTTCGTCCAGGACCATGACGGCGACGAGAATTTCAATGTCTATGCCGTGGATCCGGCCGCGAGCCCGGCCCCCGGGAAGGAGACTCCTGAGGCCCGGAACCTGACTTCGGCGAAGGGCGCCCGCGCCATGATCTACGCCCTGCCCAAGACCGATCCGGACACCATCTACGTCGGCCTCAACGACCGGGACCCCGCCTGGCACGACCTCTACCGGGTGAAGATCTCCACCGGGGAGCGAACTCTGCTCCGCAAGAACACCGAGCGCATCGCCGGCTGGGTCTTCGATCGGAAGGGCCAACTCCGCCTGGCCCTCCGCACCACCGACAAGGGCGACACCGAGATCCTGCGCGTGGACCCCGACGGTTTCACCAAGGTGTATTCCTGCAGCGTCTTCGAGAGCTGCGGCCCCATCGCCTTCCACAAGGACGGAAAACGCGTCTACCTGGAGACCAACAAGGGCGACCGGGACCTCACCCAGCTCGTGCTCTTCGATCCGGAGACCGGGAAGGAAGAACTGGTGGAGGGGGATCCCCTCAAGCGTGTGGACCTGGGCGGCACTCAGTTCTCCGAGGTCACGGAAGAGCTCATGGCCACGACCTATGAGGATGCACGCCAACGCGTCTACTTCCGTGACAAGGGGCTCGAGGCCGACTACCGCCTCCTCCAGAAGAGGCTCCCAGGCCGTGAGATCGACTTTGATTCCTCTACGGCCGACGAGCAGCTGTGGATGATCGCCACCTACAGCGACCGGGACCCCGGTTCCCGCTACCTCTTCGACCGCCGGACCAAGAAGCTGACCCTCGAATATGTCTCACGGGAGCGCCTGCCCCGGAAGGACATGGCCGCCATGAAGCCCATCCAGTACCCCTCCTCCGACGGCCTGGAGATCCCCGCCTACCTCACCCTGCCCAAGGGCGTCCCGGGGAAGAACCTCCCCCTGATCGTCTTCCCCCATGGCGGCCCCTGGGCCCGGGACAGCTGGATGTTCAACGGCTATGCCCAGTTCCTCGCCAACCGCGGCTACGCGGTGCTCCAGCCGAACTTCCGCGGCTCCACTGGATACGGGAAGAAGTTCCTCAACGCCGGCAACAAGCAGTGGGGCGACCGGATGCAGGACGATATCACCTGGGGCGTCAAGTATCTCGTGAAGCAGGGCATCGCCGACCCCAAGCGCACCGGCATCATGGGAGGTTCCTACGGCGGCTACGCCACCCTGGCGGGTGTCGCCTTCACGCCGGACCTGTACCAGGCGGCCGTCTCCATCGTCGGCCCCTCCAACCTCCTGTCGCTGCTTGAGACCATCCCTCCCTACTGGGAGGCCGGGCGCATCATCTTCCACGAACGCATGGGCGATCCCAACACACCCGATGGGAAGAAGCAGCTGGAGCGCCAGTCACCGCTGAATTCGGCCGCGAGGATCCACACCCCCCTCATGGTCGTCCAGGGTGCCAACGATCCCCGCGTGAAGAAGGCGGAATCCGAACAGATCGTCATCGCCTTGCGGGACCGCGGTTTCCCCGTCGAGTATCTCTGCGCCCCCGACGAGGGGCACGGGTTCCACCGCCCCGTGAACAACATGGCCATGATGGCCGCTGCCGAGGCTTTCTTCGCCAAGCACCTCCACGGCCGCCTTCAGGAGGGCGGCACTCCCGAAGTGGTGAAGCGGATGGCGGAGATCACAGTGGATCCGAAGACCGTGGTGCTCTCGAAGCCCGTGGACGCCGCATCCGTCACCGTGCCCAGACCCGTCGCCGACCTGACTGCCGGGACCTCCAGCTACAAGGGCACCCTCGCCGTCGGCGGCCAGATCCTTCCGGTCGCCCTCGTGCGCGAGGTGAAGGAGGAGAACGGCCAGTGGATGGTCACCGAGACCAGCAAGTTGCCCATGGGGGAGTCGGTGGAGATCACCCTCCTCGATAAGGGAACCCTGATCCCCCGCCACCAGAGCGTCAAGCAGGGACCCGTCAGCCTCGAGCTTGCCTTCAAGGACGGCAAGGCCACCGGCACCATGGCCATGGGTGGGGAGCCCAAGCCCCTCGCGGCGGATCTCGGTGGGGACACCTTCGCCCACGGCGCCGGGGCTCCGGAGGCCCTGGGAAGGCTTCCCCTGGCCGACGGCTATGCGGTCACCTACCGGGTCTTCGACCTCCAGAAGCAGAAGGGCGCCCTGAAACGCGCCCGGGTGGTCGGCGTCGAGGAGGTCACGGTCCCGGCGGGAGTGTTCAAGGCCTGGAAGGTGGAGGTCACCTCCGCCGAAGGCGAACCCGGAACCACCACCCTCTGGATTGCCCAGGAGGGCCGGAAGGTTGTCAAGACCAGCACCACCCTGCCCCAGATGGGCGGTGCGGTCCTGACCCAGGAGCTCCAGCTCTGATGACGCACGGCAGCGCGGCGGCGGGGATTCCCGCCGCCGCGTCGTGTACGGATCAGCCCTGAATGACGCGGCGGAGGAGGTCCAGCGCCCAGGAGGTGCTTCGCAGCTGCACCTCGTTGCGGTCGCCCGGAAGGTTGAGGCTTCTTGCCAAGGTCTCGCCAGGTCCCGCCAGGGCAATGTGGGCGGTACCGACGGGCGCGTTCCCCTCGGCACCGGGCCCGGCATTGCCGGTGACGGCCAGTCCCCAGTGGGCCCCCGTCCGCTCCCGGACGGCTTCCGCCAGGCGCCGGCTGGTGGCTTCGGACACCGTGCCCTCCAACGCGAGGAGTGCGGGATCCAGGCCCAGCAGTGCCGTCTTCGCCTTGGCGCTGTAGGCCGTGGCGCCGCCGAGAAAGGCCTCGCTGGCGCCGGGAATGGCCGTGAGGCGGGCCGCCAGGAGGCCGCCGGGCATGCTCTCGGCCACGGCCAGAGTCTCACCGCGGGCCTTCAGGCGGTCCAGAACGGCATCCTCCAGGTTGCCCTCCCCCACGCAGGCGAGATCCGGCCCCAAGATGGGCTCGAACTCCGCCCGGGCCCGGGCCAGGTCCTCCGGATCGTCGCCGCGGGCCAGCAACTCCACCTGGGTGAGGCTCGCCAGGATGGTCCACTCGAGTTGTCCGTGACGCTGGCGGATCTCCTGCGTCCTCTGGTCCAGGGTGCTCTCGGGCACGCCGCCCACCACCATGCGGAGCGTATGGATGGGCCGGCCCGCCAGGGGACGGAGGCGCGGGACCGCATGTTCCTCCCACATGCGCTTCATCTCGCGCGGCACACCGGGGAACATCAGGATGCGCTTTCCGGGATGCCCGGGGGGGTCCTGCCAGTAGACGCCGGGCGCCGTGCCCACCTGGTTCCGCAGTGCCTCCGCCCCCTCGGGGATGAGCGCCTGCTTGAAGTTGGCCGGAGGCGGCACCCGTTTCCGGGCTTCGTAGAAGGCCAGCATGTCGGCCCGGCTCCGGGCGTCCTCCACCAGTCCGGCGCCGAGGATTTCCGCGAAGAGCTCCTTCGTGAAGTCGTCGAAGGTCGGGCCCAGGCCGCCGGTGGTGAGGATGAGGTCCGAGCGCCCCAGCGCCTCGCGGAACAGCTCCGCCAGGTCCTCCCGGCTATCCCCCACGGCGGTCTTCCGGTGGAGGCCCAGACCCAGTTCCGCCAGCCGCTCGGCAATCCACACCGAGTTGGTGTCCAGGCGCCGCGTGGTGAGCAGCTCGGTCCCGATGGCGATGCATTCGATTCGCATGCCCTCCATCGAACCACAGCCGGCCTACTCCAGCCAGCGCTGGAGGACCCAGCGGCCCGCCCAGAGGCCGAAGCCGGTGCCCACCATGCTCAAGACCACGGCCGTCCCGATGCCGACATACATGCCCAGCCACCACCCGATCATGCTTCCCACGGTGGCACCGACGAACGCCATGAGCTTTTCCACGGAAGTCCTCCGGAGCCTTAGGATGGTGCGAAGCCCGGAGGCGTTCCCATGATCATCCACGATCTCGACGACCTGGTCCTGGAAACCGACGAGGAGGCAGGGCTCCAAGAGGTGGGCCGGCGGTTCCTGTCCCGGGGCCCCTGGACGACGGTGGCCTTCCTGGTAAAGACCCGGCCGGACCCCGAGGGACCCTGGGAAGGCCCCTTCCTCTGGCTGCACCGCTACCAGAAGGTGGCCCAGGGCTGGAAGCTGGTGAGCCGCTTCCACACCACCGAGACCGAGCAGCTGAACCGTTTCCTCGCCGCCCTGAAGGACTGGGGGCTGACGGAGCCCTGAGCCCTACTTCAACGCCGGGAGGTAGCGCTCTCGGACGATGCCCAGGTGGTGGGCGGTGTGCCCGGCACAGAAGAAGGGGAAGCACCGCGCCGAGACAGACACGCCGTTGGCGCTGCCCACGTTGGACCAGGCGGCGTCCGGAAGGCCGCGGAACAGGGCGAGGCTGCCCGTGCGGACGGCCCGCCACTCTGCCAGGAGGTCGGCGATGGGACGGTGATCGGCGTGGGCCGCGGCGGCGTAGGCATTCTCCTCGTAACCCGAGAGGGGTGTGGTGTCCCCCCGGCCGATGCGCATCCCCCGGTAGCTGAACACCCGTTCCGAATCGATCAGGTGCTGGAGCAGATCCTTGAGTGTCCACTTCCCCGGAGCGTACCGGAAGCCGGCCTGGGCCTCGTTCAGCCCCCCGAAGAGGGCCGAGACCTCACCCATCTGCGCCTGGAGAAAGGCAAGCACATCACCCTCGGGAACCGCAGTCACGTAGGGGAGGTAGGCCGGTGCAAACTCGCCTGGGGTGGGCCTGGACAGGATCATGGCGTGCTCCTTCTGGGGAATCCGGAACCTAGAACGTCATCACCTTCATGGTATTCGTCGTGCCGCTCTTCCACAGGGGCAGCCCCATGGTCATGACCACGCGGTCGAGGCTCATGAGTTCGTGCTTGGCCTGGAGGAGTTCCCGGACCACCTCCACCATCTCGTCCGTGCTGCTGACCCGGGGAATGAGCATGGAGGTGACGCCCCGGAGCAGGCCCATCCGGCGGGCGGTGTTCTCGTCCACCGTGGCCCCCAGGACCGGCGTCCGGCCCGCCAGCCGGCTCACCATGCGGGCCGTGCCGCCGCCCTCCGTGAAGGCCACGATCCACCGGGCGTTGATCTCGTCCGCCGTGCGGCAGGCCGCGAAGGCCACGGAAATGTCCGTGCGGGCCAGCACCTTCTCGGCGAACTCCTCGGGCAGGGTCTTGGCCCGCTGCTTGATGTTGGCGTCAGCCTCGGTGGCGATGCGCGCCAGCCACTGGACGGCCTCCACAGGGTACTTCCCCGTGGCGCTTTCGGCACTGAGCATCACCGCATCTGTCCCATCCCAGATGGCGTTGGCCACGTCGCTGGCCTCCGCCCGTGTGGGCTGGGGATGCTCGATCATGCTCTCCAGCATCTGGGTGGCCGTGATGACGGGCTTCAGGGCCCGGCGCGCCGCCTTGATGATCTGCTTCTGGAGCCCCGGAACGCGCTCCACGCCCAGTTCCACACCCAGGTCTCCCCGGGCCACCATGACGCCCCAGGAGACATCGAGGATCTCGTCCAGGTAGGCCAGGGCCGCCGGATGCTCGATCTTGGCGATGACCGGCTGGGTCCCGCCGAGGTGCTGGATGATGGCCTGGAGCTGCTGGATGTCCGAGGCCCGCCGCACGAAGCTCTGGGCGAAGAGGTCAACCTGATGCTCCACACCCCACCGGATGTCGACGTGATCCTTCTCGGTGAGGGGATCGACGTTCAGCGACATGCCGATGGGATGGACGCCCTTGCGGCCCTTCAGCGGACCGCCCACCAGAACCTTGGCGCGGAGAGCATCCGGGGTGACGGCCGTGATCTCAACCTCCAGGGCCGCGTCGTCCAGCAGCCAGTGCTGGCCGACCTCCGCGCCGTCGAACAGCTCGGGGTGCGGCAGGGGCGCCGCCCAGGCCAGGCCTGCGGGAGGGGTGGCGCCAGGCCGGTGGAAGGCGCCCTGGCTTCCATCCACCAGGTCGACCGGCTCGGCCAATTCGCCGATGCGCCACTTGGGCCCCTGCAGATCGAGGAACACGGGAATGGCGCGGCCCAGTTCCCGGGCGATCTCCCGCACCCGGCGGAGGCTCTCCACCCGGGTTTCGGGGTCGCCATGGCTGGCGTTCAGGCGCACCGCATCGGCCTCGCGGAGGGCTTCCCGCAACCGGTCGCCCTGCAGCATGGCAGGTCCCAAGGTCATCACGAGTTTGGTCTTGCGCGTCACGGCACACCCCACATCCACAGGCATTCCACATAGTTTTCCACAGAGCGGGCCTGCGTCTCCATGATGTCACAAGGGCTTTGCACCGGGTCACCGGAGTGCTACCTTCGATCTCCCGATTCGTTGTTGGAGAGAACCGAATGCGCGAGAAGCTGCGAAGTCTCGTGGCCGAGATGGTGCGTGGCGGCGTGCCGCTGGACATGGCCTGCCGTGAGTTCGAGCGGCTGTTCCTGGAAGAGGTCCTGGCGGCCCATGAGGGCAACCAGAGCGCCGCCGCCCGGGAGCTCGGCATCCACCGCAACACCCTGTCCAAGAAGCTGGAGGCGCCCCCGAGCCGCCTCCGGCGCGCCAGCCTGGCCAGCTAGAGGGCCGCTTCCAGAAGGGTCCGGTGAACCCGGAACCGACCGAGTCCCCAAGCCCGGCTCCGCCGGGCTTTTCCATTCCGTCGCCTCCCGGGCTTTTCCTTCGACAGGACCGCCCGGGACCGATAAAACAAGGGATCGGAGGGTGCCATGAAGAAGGTGGCGATCAACGGGCTCGGACGCATCGGGCGGCTGGCGCTCCGGCACCTCATGAAGGTCCCCCACGTGCAGGTGGTGGCCGTCAACGACCTGACCGATGCCGCCACCCTGGCCCACCTCATGAAGTACGATTCCGTCCATGGTCCCGCGGGCTTCCCCGTGGCTTCCGACGAGAACTTCCTCGTCCTGGACGGGCGCCGCATCCGCGTCTACGCCGAGAAGGATCCGCAGCTGATCCCCTTCGGCTCCCTCGGCGCCCAGATCGTGCTGGAATGCACCGGCCGCTTCACCAGGCGGGCCCAGGCCGCAGCACACCTCCAGAATGGCGTAAGCCACGTGCTCATCAGCGCCCCCGCGGCGGATGCCGACCGCACTGTCGTGATGGGCGTGAACGAGCAGAACCTGGATCTGGCGAAGGAGCGCGTCATCTCCAACGCCAGCTGCACCACGAACTGCCTGGCGCCGATGGTGAAAGTCCTCGATGACGCTTTCGGTCTGGACTATGGCTTCATGACCACCATCCACAGCTACACCAACGACCAGCGCATCCTCGACCTGCCGCACAAGGACCTGCGCCGGGCCCGCGCCGCGGCCTTGAGCATGATCCCCACCAGCACCGGCGCCGCCAAGGCCATCGGCTTCGTGCTGCCCCACCTCAAGGGCCGTCTCGATGGCATCTCCGTGCGCGTGCCCACACCGGACGTCAGCATCGTGGACCTCACCGCCTCCCTGAAGGCCGACGCCACCCTCGAATCCGTCCATGCCGCCTTCCGCCGGGCCGCCGAGGCGGGCCCCCTCGCCCCCTATCTGGAGGTGCTGGAGGCGGAACTCGTGAGCGTGGATCTGGTGGGAAACGCCGCCAGCAGCCTCTATGACCCCTTTCTCACCAAGCTTCTCGGCCCCCGCCTGGTGAAGGTCTTCGCCTGGTACGACAACGAATACGGCTACGCAGCCCGTCTGAAGGACCTCTGCGTCCACGTGCTGGAGCGGATCTAACCCATGACGCGCATCGCCCTCAACGGCCTCGGCCGCATCGGCCGCCTGGCCGTGCGGATCCTCTCCGAACGCCAGCCGGATCTCCTCTGCGCCGTCAATGACCCGGCCCCCCTCGACCAGGTGGTCCATCTCCTCCGGTACGACTCCGTGCATGGCCGCCCGGGGCTGTCCATCGACGGCGCGCAAGACGGGAACCAGGACTACCTCCTCCTCGGGGACCGGAAGGTGCCCCTTTTCCATGCCACGGACCCCGCAGCCATCCCTTTCCCCGACTGCGCAGGGCTGGTGGTGGAAGCCAGCGGCCGCTTCACACGCCGTGCCGATGCCGCGCGCCACCTGAAAGGATCGGTGACCCACGCGATCATCAGCGCCCCAAGTCCCGACGCGGATCTCACGATCATCGCCCCGGTCAACGGGGCGGAGCTGGACCCGCAGCGCCACCGGGTCGTCTCCAACGCCAGCTGCACGGCTCATGCCACCGCCCCCATGCTGTGGATCCTCGACCACGCCTTCGGCCTCGAGCACGCGGGCATGAGCACCGTCCACGTGGTGACCAACGACCAGCGCCTGCTGGACCTGCCCCACAAGGACCTGCGCCGCGCCCGGGCCGCCTTCATGAGCATCATCCCCACCACCTCCAGCGCTTTCGGGGCGCTGCACAGGGTCATGCCCACCCTGCCTGAAGGCTTCGGGGGCGTGGCTCTGCGGGTTCCCACCCTCAACGTGAATCTCGTGGACGTGGTGGCGACCGTGCGTCGGAACGTCGATGCCGAGGGAATCCGCACCGCCTTCCGCGCCGCCGCGGAGGGGCCGTGGAGGGGCCTCGTGGGCGTGGCGGAACCCCACGCCGTCAGCAGCGACTTCACGGGCCGACCCGAGAGCGTGGTCATGGATCTGGACCTGACCATGACCCTCGGCCCCCGCTTCGTGAAGGTGTTCGGTTGGCACGACAACGAGACGGGCTACGCCGCCCGGTTGTGCGACCTGGTCATGGATCTGGCCCAGCGGATCTAGGAAAGGCCGCCCGCCGCATACCCGGTGCTGAAGGCCGCCTGGAGGTTGTAGCCGCCCACTGGGCCATCGAGATCCAGGAGCTCCCCGCAGACCCGCAGGTTCTCCCAGCCCCGGACCCGCATGGTTGCGGGATCCACGGCAGCCAGGTCCACACCGCCCGCAGCGACCTCCCCGCGGGCCAGGGACACAGGCCGCGGAGCGCCCAGGGGCAGGGCCGTGGCAAAGCCCACCAGGGCCCGGCGCCCCTCCCGCGGCAGGTCCTTCAGGCGCAGGTCCAGGTCCAATCCGGCCCCGGCCAGCAGCAGATCCGCCAGCCGTTCGGGCAGGTGGCGCTGCAGCCAGCTGCCCGCCCGCAGGCGGGGATTCGTCCGGGTCTCGGCCAGGAGCCCGGCATCCACAATCTCGGGAGTCTCCGGCGTCGAGGCATAGGCCAGCCAGGCAGCCCCGGCCCGGCGGGCCCGCTCCACGGCCTGGCTCAGTTCCAGGGCAGCCGGCCCGCTGATGCCCGCCTTCGTGAAGACCAGGTCGCCGGCGAAGGCGGCGAGACGCCGTCCCTCCCGCCCGGCAGAAAGGCGCAGCTCGCCCTCCCGCAAGGCCACACCCTCCCAGGCGGGACGCGGAATTTCGAGTGGGATGGGTGCCAGGGCCGGGAACCAGGGGAGGACCGGGATCCCCAGCGACTGGAGCCAGGCCAGGACCTCGCCGCGGGTGCCGGTCTCGGGATAGCTGGCGCCCCCCGTGGCGAGGATGACCTGGTCCGCCTCAACCCGGGCCGCTTCCAGGCGGAGGCCCTCCAGGCGGGGCGCGCGGCCCAGGAGCCCCGTCGCGCGGGCCCCGGTGCGCACCTCCACTCCAGCGCGGCGCACCAGATCCTCGAAGGCCGCCACCACGGCTCCCGCGCTTCCCGGACGGTCCAGGGGAAACACCCGGCCGTTGTCGCGGACATAGGTGGCCACACCTTCCCGGTGGAGCAGGTCCAGCACCGCCCCGTTGTCGAAGGCGTGCAGTGACGGCCTGAGGAACCTCGCCTGCTCGCGCGAGAAGGCCCCGAGCAACGACTTCGCGGTCCCTTCGTGGGTGATGTTGCACTTGCCGCCGCCACTGATGCGGAGCTTCACGCCCAGGCGCCCGTTGGCCTCCAGCAGCGTCACCGCATGCCCCAGGGACGCCGCCCGCCAGGCCGCCACCAGCCCCGCCGCGCCTCCCCCGACCACGATCACGCTCGCCATGGATCCATCATGGCCTATCGGCACGGCCGCGGATTCATCACAGAGCCGCGAAGATGGGCGATCCCAGTCCTTCTTGGTGCCTTGGTGCCTTGGTGGTAATCCTTGTATCGTCCGAGCGCATTCCGGAGAGGTGCACATGCCTGATCAACCGCTGGTAGGCCTCATCTTCTTCGCCGACTTCGCTGGCTCAGACTGCAGACCCTAGGGTCGTTCGAACGACATTCCGGAGAGGTGCACATGCCTGATCAACCACTGGTAGGCCTCATTATGGGCAGCCGCTCGGACTGGGAGACCATGGAGCACGCGGCGGAGACGCTGAAGGAACTGGGGATCCCCTTCGAGGCCGAGGTGGTCAGCGCGCACCGGACGCCGGACAAGCTGTTCAAGTACTGTGAGCGGGCCGAGGGGCGGGGCCTCCGCGTCATCGTCGCCGGTGCGGGCGGAGCCGCCCATCTGCCTGGCATGGCCGCAGCCAAGACCGCCCTGCCCGTCCTCGGCGTTCCCGTTCAGAGCAAGGCCCTGAGCGGCCTGGATTCCCTCCTCTCCATCGTCCAGATGCCAGCGGGCATCCCGGTGGGTACCCTCGCCATCGGGAAGGCCGGGGCCGTCAACGCCGCCCTCCTGGCCGCGGCCATCCTCGCCGGCACCGATGAGGCGCTTCGGGCTCGCCTGCGCGCCTACCGCGAGGCCCAGACCCAGAAGGTGCTGCTGAACGACCGGCTGCCGTAAGGGGACATCGGCTGTCGGCAACAACCGAGAGCTACTTGGTGAAGATCCCCTTGATGAACTTCTTGAACTTGCCCTCTTCCCCGGGGGTCTTCCGGGCGCGTCCCTTCTGAAGACGCACGGGATCGGGCAGCGGTTTGTGGCGTTCCAGGGTGGCCGTCCATGGCTGGTAGCCGTCCAGCTTCAGGCGCACCACGTGGAAACCCTCGCCGGGCACCTGGAGCGCGAGGGGGCTCAGCCCCTTGGACTCCCCATCCAGGAGCACCTCGGCACCCGGGGGGTCGCTGATCACCTGGACCTCGAAGGGGGCGGGCTGGAGCCGCAGGGAGAGGTCGCGGTCCGCCGGCTGGAGGCGGTATTCCGTGGTCAGGAAGTCCGCCTTCTCCAGGCGGAGGTGATCCGCCTTTCCCTTCACCACCACCTGCCGCAGGGGCGTCCGTCCCAGCGAGGTGCCATCCAGGAAGACCTCCGCCCCGCTGGGCCGGGACTCGATGGAGAGGGTCCGGCTTGGCTCGGTCCGGATCAGGAGGAAACCGGCGAGAAGGGAGACCGCCGCGGCACCGCCGGCCCAGAGCCAGCGGAGCCGGGAGCGGGGTTCCCCTTGCCGCTCCATCCGGAGGGTGCCCGTGGCCCGCGCGGGATTGGCCAGCTGGGCCAGGAAGGCCTGGCGGACCGGCTCCTCCAGCGGCAGCGCCGCCAGCAGCTCTGCGAGGAAGCTCCGCAGGTCCGGGTACCGTGCCTCGGGATCCTTGCCCAGGGCCCGCCGGAACACCGCCACCACTGCTGGTTCAAGGTCGGCCGAGAACACCGGCGCTTCGTGGGCGATGCGGTAGAGTACCGCGCCCACGCTATCCCCGGCGAAGGGCAACGTGCCGGTCAGCATCTCGTAGGCCGTGAGGCTGAAGGCCCAGCGATCGGAGACTTCGCTGGCCCGTGCGCCCGCCAGCACCTCCGGGGCGGCATAGGCTGGGGTCCCCAGGAACGCCGCCGTGGTGGTGAAGTGTCCCTGATCCCCCCGGGCGATGCCGAAGTCCATGAGCTTGAGGCGCCCCTCCTTGGAGACCATGAAGTTCTCGGGCTTGATGTCCCGGTGGACGATGCCCAGGCCGTGGACCGCATCCAGGGCTCCGGCGGCCTGCAGGAGCAGGTCCACCGCCTCCGCGGGCGGCAGGGGTCCCCGCTTCAGGAGGGCGGCCAGCGACTCGCCTTCCACGAACTCCATGACCAGGAAGGGCCCCAGGTCCCGCTCCTCGCCCACGTCGAAGACCGTGATGGCGTTGGGGTGGTTCAGGCGGGCGGAGATCTCTGCCTCCTGCTTGAATCGCTGGAGGATCCCCGCATTCCCCGTGCCCTCGCGCACCACCTTGATGGCCAGGCCCCGCTTCAGCAGGGGGTCCTCCGCCAGGTAGACCGTCCCCATCGCCCCTGAACCCAGGGTGCCGAGGACCTTGTAGCGGCCGATGGTGGAAGGATCCAGGCTCATCTCACCTGATCATGGCAGGAGTCGTTCCAGGATGGGGACTGGCCCCTGGGCTACACTCGGGGCATGGCCGATCCAGGTTTCAGCGCCCCCCGCCCCGCCCAGCTGCGCCGCTTCGGAAGGGTGTTCTACCCCGCGGGCCTGCGGCTCCAGAAGGCCCTCTCGGCCTACGTATCCGAGGGGGACCGACCCGACCAGCTGGTGATCCTGGAGCACGACCCGGTGTTCACCCTGGGCCGGAACGCCACCCCGGCCGACATCCACGTGAGCGACGACTTCCTCGCCACGCAGGGTGTGGGCGTCCACCGGACGGATCGCGGCGGCGAGGTGACCTACCACGGCCCTGGCCAGGTCGTGGCCTACCCCATCTGCAATCTCCGCGGCGGCCGCGAGGACGTGGGCCGGCTGGTGCGCGGCCTGGAGGAGGCCATGATCCGGACCGCGGCCGATTTCGGTGTGAGGGCCGACCGCCTCAAGGGCGCACCGGGCATCTGGGTGGAAACCCCGAGGGGCCTGGAGAAGCTCGGCGCCATCGGCCTCCACCTCAGCCGCTGGATCACCACCCACGGCATCGCCTTCAACGTCCGCCCCAACCTGGCCCACTTCCGGTGGATCACCCCCTGCGGATTCACGGACAAGGGCGTGTGCAGCCTGGAATCCCTCCTGGGCGAGGCCGCCCCTGCCTGGGCAGAAGCCGCGGACCGGCTGCAGGCCCACCTGACGGAGTGCCTGGCCCTGGACCTCCTGCCCACCCGGGCCCCCAGCCGCAGCGTCTCCGCCCTCACCTGGCGCCGGGGACCGGACGGCCCCCAGATCCTCATGATGCTCCGGGTGCCTGCCCACGGCCTCTGGTGGCAGAGCGTCACCGGCATGATGGAGCCCGGCGAGACACCCCCGGAAACCGCGCACCGGGAACTGAAGGAGGAGACGGGGCTCACCGGGACGCTGGAACCCCTGAACCTATCCCACAGCTTCTGGGTGGACCCCGCCATCGTGCGATTCCCGGATCCCGAGCCCCGCTTCAACACCGAGACCTGCTTCGCCATGGAAGTGGCGGCCGACGCGGAGGTCCAGTTGGCGGAGGATGAGCATAGCGAATTCAGGTGGTGCGGGATCGACGAGGCCCTGGCCCTGATGAAATGGGAAGGCAGCAAGGCGGCGCTGATCCTGCTCCGGGCCTCCCTCGGGGCCTGAAGGGCCGCCACCACCCGGAGGCATCCGCGGAAGTGGTCACCTACCCCAAGGGCGTTGACCTGCCGTTTCAGGGCACCGCGAGCCGCGGTCTGTGATCCCTGCATCAACTGCCCCTGGTTCCTTGGGGGCCCTAGGAGCCCTTGCTACTCTGGGCTTTTGGGCCGGAGCCGCCATGTTTCCCCAGTTCACCGAAGACCAGATCGCCATCCGGGACGCCGCCCGCGAATTCGCCCAGGCCGAAATCGAGCCGGGCGCCATGGCCCGGGACGCCAGCAGCGAGTTCCCGAAGGCCATTATCCGGCAGCTGGGCGAGATGGGCTTCATGGGCATGAACGTCCCCGAGCAGTACGGTGGCGCCGGCGTCGACTACCTCAGCTACATCCTGGCCCTGGAGCAGATCGCCTACACGGACGCCTCGGTGGCCGTGACCATGAGCGTGAACAACTCCGTGGCCTGCGCGCCCATCCTCAACTTCGGCAGCGAGGCCCAGAAGCAGGCCTACCTGAAGCCCCTGGCCAGCGGTGAGATCCTTGGCGGCTTCATGCTCACGGAGCCGGACGCCGGTTCGGATGCCGCCGCCCTGAAGACCCGGGCCGTCAAGGTGGACGGCGGCTGGCAACTGAGCGGTTCCAAGGCCTGGATCACCAACGGCGGCGTGGGGAAGTACTTCGTCACCATGGCCATCAGCCACCCCGAGAAGGGCAAGAAGGGCATCAGCGCCTTTGTGCTGGACGCCGACACCCCCGGCGTCCACATGGGCAAGCCCGAGGAGAAGATGGGCCTGCGCTCCAGCAAGACCGTCATGGTCTCCCTGGAGGATGCCTTCGTGCCCGACGCCGCCCTGCTGGGCAAGGGCTGCGACGGCCTCAAGATCGCCTTCCACGGCCTCGATGGCGGCCGCATCGGCATCGCCGCCCAGGCCCTGGGCATCGCCCAGCGGGCCCTGGATGAGAGTGTGGCCTACGCCAAGACCCGGAAGACTTTCGGCAAGATCCTCGGCGAGCACCAGGCCATCCAGACCTACCTGGCGGAGATGACCGCCCGGGTGCAGGCCTCCCGGCTCCTGGTCTACAAGGCCGCCATGCTCAAGGATGCCGGCCAGCCCTGCACGCTGGAAGCCGCCACGGCCAAGCTCTTCACCACCGAGAACGCCATGTGGGTCTGCGACCGGGCCGTCCAGATCCACGGCGGCTACGGCTACTCCCGCGAGTACGTCGTCGAGCGCCTCTACCGCGACGTGCGGGTGACGAGCATCTACGAAGGCACCAGCGAGATTCAGCGCATGGTCATCGCTCGGGCCCTGCTGGCCTAGCCTCTCCCCCTGGGATCTGGGATTATTCAACACCCGATGAAATTCCCCTTGCCCTCGGCTTGCGAGGGAGGCATCCTGCTTCTCGTGGCCGATCTAAACCCGGCCCTGGACTCGGCCGTAGGCTCCCTGTCCCCGTGGCGGCTCTTTTCGATCTCCAAGGAGTGGTGATGATTCGTCCCCAGATCTTCCCGGCCCTGCTCGTGGCCTTCTCCCTGGTGGCCCAGGACGCGCCGAAGACGGACGCATCCCACCTGACGCTGCAGGACGCCATCGAGACCTCCCTGAAGAACAACCTGCAGGTGCAGATCTCGGCGCAGACCCGGGAGACCGCGAAGGCGAACCTCCTGTACAACGAGGGCGCCTTCGACTGGCTGCTCACCAGCGGCCTGACCCTCAGCCACTCCAAATCGGTCTTCGAGAACAGGCAGCTGAGCCCGACCCAGCCTCTGGTGAGCGGCAGCAGCACCTCCGACTACCGCAACTGGACGGTGGGCCTCAGCAAGCCGGTGGAGTGGGGCGGCACCTTCCAGCTGAACTACAACCCCTCCTACAGCTACACCGAGAGCGACATCACCGGCTATCCCCTCCGGACCACGGCTGCCCCATACACCGGGACCTTCTCCGCTTCCTACACCCAGAGCCTCCTGCGGAATTTCGGCCGCGACACCACTGCCAGCCTGTTGATCGTGTCCCGCTACGGCGCCAAGGCCGCGGACTACTCGTTCCAGCTGGCGATCATCAACCAGGTGGCCAGCACGGAATCGGCCTACTGGGACGTGGTCTACGCCAAGCGGAACCTGGAGAACAAGCAGCAGGCCCTGGAACTGGCCCAGAAGCAGCTCAAGGAGAACCAGATCCGCGTGCAGGTGGGCACCCTGGCCCCCATCGAGGTGACCTCCTCCGAGGCCTCCGTGGCCCAGGCGGAGCAGGACATCATCACGGCCGACGCGCAGCTCCTGAACGCGAAGGACACCCTCATCCGGACCATCTACCCCACCTCGGACCGTCCGCAGAGCCTCGACACCGTGGACCAGCCGAACATCAAGCCCCTGGAGATGGACGAGGCCACCGCCACCAAGCTGGCCCTAGCCAACCGGGTGGAGCTCAAGAGCGCGGAACTGGACCTGGACTCCAAGCGCATCCTCGAGAAGGCCGCCGACAACCGCACCCTGCCCCAGCTCGATCTCACGGTGGGCTACAACGGCACCGCCTCGAACTACGCCACCTTCAGCCCCGTGAACACGGACCTGGCCCAGGCCAAGAGCCCCGGCTACTCCGTGGGCCTGCAGTTCGCCCTGCCCATCCAGAACCGCGCCGCCAAGGGGAACCTGGCACTGGCCCGGGCCAACCGGCGGAGCAGCGAGCTGTCCCTCCACGACCTGGAACTGGGCATCACGCTGCAGGTGCGTCAGGCCTTCCGGAATGTGGATGCCTCCTCCAAGGGGGTGGTCGCGGCCGAGAAGACCCGCATCTTCCGCGAGAAGGATCTGGAGGCCGAGCAGAAGAAGTTCGAGAACGGCATGAGCACCAACTTCCTGGTGCTCTCCAAGCTCAACGACCTCAATACGGCCAAGGGGAACGAGTTGCAGGCCCAGATCAGCTACGCCAAGGCCGTCACGGCCCTCGAGCAGGCCCTGGGGCGGCTCCTGCAGACCCGGCACCTCGAAGTGAAGTAGAGGGCTGATTTCCTCCGGGGGTTCCGCGCTTCGCGCACACCCCTCGGACCCCCGCGCCAAGGCCCGGCAAAGCCGGGCCTTGGCTTTTTCCCCCTCCGGAACGCGAGGTCAGTCCATGCGCAGGCTGAGATCCGCGGCCGGGGCGCTGTGGGTGAGCGCGCCCACGCTGAGAAAGTCCACGCCCGTCTCGGCCACGTCCCGGGCCCGCTCGAGCGTGATGTTCCCGCTGGCCTCCAGGAAGACGCGCCGGCCGCTGCGGTCCCGCAGGGCCACGGCCTCCCGAAGCTGGTCCAGGGACATGTGGTCCAGCAGGACACCGTCGACATCCGGCAGATCGAGGCAGGCCTTGAGCTGGCCCAGGCTCTCCACCTCCACCTCGATCTTCAGGAGGTTCGGGGAAACGCGGCGGGCGGCCTCCACCGCCGCCCGGATGCCGCCGGCGGCGGCCAGGTGGTTCTCCTTCAGCAGCACGCCATCCCCCAGTGTCAGGCGGTGATTCATGCCGCCGCCGCAACGCACGGCGTACTTCTCCAGCAGCTTGAGGCCGGGCGTGGTCTTGCGGGTGTCCAGGATCCGGGCGCCGGTACCCGCGACGGCCTCCACGAACCTGCGGGTGAGGGTGGCGGTGCCCGACAGCCGCTGCAGGAGGTTGAGCATCACCCGCTCCGCCAGCAGGATGCCGTGGCTGGAACCCCGGATGCGCATCACCTCGGTCCCCTTGGCGACCTTCTGGCCCTCCGCCACCGGCAGGTCCGCGCGAAGCCCCTGGCAGGTCAGGTGCAGCACCTCCATGGCCACGGGCAGGCCCGCCACCACCAGGTCCGCCTTGGCCAGCACCCGGGCCGTCATGGGGTAGTCCGGCACCGCTGCCGTAGTCCAGTCCTGGGTGCCCCAGTCCTCCCGCAGGAAAGCGCGCAGCTGATCGCGGTAGGTCTCGGGATGGGGAGGATGGAACATGGACGGTTCCCTGTTCGATGGGCGCGGGTGGACGGATCGGGATATACAGGATAGTCAGGATGGGGGGAATCATGGCGATCCGGACAGAACGGCACTCCCTGCGGGTCCCCGACGGCTCGGAGATGGCCCTGTTCGCGGCCAGGCCGGAGCGGACCGGCGCCCCCGGGCTGCTGGTCTTCCAGGAGGCCTTCGGGGTCAACGGGCACATCCAGGCCCTCTGCGAGGCCTTCGCCCGGGAAGGGTGGCTGGCCGCGGCCCCCGAGCTGTACCACCGCACGGCCCCGGGCTTCGAGGCCCGCTATGACGACATCGCCTCCGCCCGCCCCCACATACAGGCCATGACCGACGGCGGCATCCGGGCCGACCAGCAGGCCGCCTTCGACTGGCTCCGGGGCCAGGGGTGCCCCGCCGTGGGCGCCATCGGCTACTGCATGGGGGGGCGCATGGCCTTCCTGGCCAACGCGAACCTGCCGGTCGCCGCGGCGGTGTCCTACTACGGGGGCGGGATTCAGCTCCTGGGTGCCCGGGTCCCCGAGCTCCACGGGCCCATGCTCTTCCACTGGGCGGGCCGAGATACCCACGTCACTCCCGACCAAGCCAGGACCGTGGAGGATCTCCTTCGGGCCGAGGGCCGGCCCTTCACCTCCGTGACCTTCTCCGAGGCGGACCACGGCTTCAACTGCGACGAGCGGAGGAGCCACCACCCCGAGAGTGCCCGGCAGGCCTACGCTGTGACCCAGGCCTTCCTGCGCGATCATCTACACTGACCCTTTCCACCGGAGCTCCCATGGCCTTCCTCGCCATCGACATCACCGACCGCCTCGCCTGGGTGACCATCCAGCGCCCGGAGAAGCTCAACGCGCTCAACAACGACGTGCTGAAAGAACTCGAAGAGGCCTTCGCGGATCTGGAGCAGGATGACCGGGTGGGTGCGGTGATCGTCACCGGCGCCGGCGAGAAGGCCTTCGTGGCGGGTGCCGACATCGCCGAGCTGAAGTCTCTCGACAGCGCCAGCGCACGGATCCAGGCCCTGCGCGGCCAGGCCGTGTTCCAGCGCATCGAATCCATGCCCAAGCCCGTCATCGCGGCCGTGAACGGCTTCGCCCTGGGCGGCGGCTGCGAGCTGGCCCTGGCCTGCCACATCCGGGTCGCCAGCGAGAATGCGAAGTTCGGGCTGCCCGAGGTGAGCCTTGGCATCATCCCCGGCTACGGCGGCACCCAGCGCCTGCCTCGCCTCGTGGGCAAGGGCGTGGCCCTGGACCTCATCCTCAGCGGCGAGATGCTGCCCGCCGCCGATGCCCTCCGCGCCGGCCTCGTGAGCCGCGTATTCCCCCTGGCCGAGCTGAAGGCCGGTGCCGAGAAGCTGGCCCGGGCCATCCTCTCCCGCGGTCCCCTGGCCCTGCGCAGCGCCCTCGCGGCCGTGAACGAGGGCCTCGAGATGCCCCAGGATCAGGGCCAGCAGTACGAGGCCGCCCTCTTCGGCCTGCTGGCCGCCACCCAGGACATGCAGGAGGGCATGGGCGCCTTCCTGGAAAAGCGGGCCGCCGCCTTCAAGGGGCGCTGATCCCCGTTCCAGCGGCGGTTCCCCGGGGCTAAGGTATTCAGATACACCCGGAGGCGAGATGGCGCGGGCTGGCAGGGGCAGAGGCACCCCCCCGGAGGTGGGGGGTGCCCTGAACCGGCTACCCGACCTGCTGAAGGCCTTGGTCTTCGCCTGCCTGTCCCTGACCTGCGCCCTCGCGGCTCCGGGCCGACGGAAAATCATCATCGGCATCAACCGGGACTATCCTCCCTACGAGTACCTGGACGCGAAGGGCCAGCCGGCCGGGTACGACGTGGACCTGGCGCGGGCCGTCGCGGCGGTGGAGGACCTGGATCTGGCGTTCCAGGCGGACACCTGGGACAACACCCTCCAGGCCTTCCGGGAGGGCCGCATCGACCTGCTGCCTGGTCTGCTCCACTCGAAGGCCCGGGAGGACTTCGCAGACTTCTCGACGCCGCATCTGGTGGTCCACTACACCATCTTCGTGCGCCGCGGCGACCGGAGCATCCAGGCCGAGACCGACCTGATGGGCCGCCGGGTCCTTGTGGAGCGCAGGAGCCTGATGGACGACCACCTGCGCTCGGCGGGGCTGGCGGAGGTGCTGCCCGTGGATTCGGAACCCGAAGCCCTCCGGCGCCTGGCGGCCGGCGAGGGCGATGCCGCCGCGGCCCCCCAGCTCATGGGCATGGTCCTGGCGAGGCAGGATCATCTCCCCATCCAGCCCGTGGGTGGTCCCCTCTTCACCCGCCAGCTCTGTTTCGCCACTCGGAAGGGGGACGCTGAACTGCTCTCCCGGCTGAACACGGGGCTTGCCATCCTCAACCAGACGGGACGCTATGCAGAGATCTACCAGGGCTGGTTCGGCCGGCTCGAGTCCGATTCCGGGGCGGGCCTGGCCCTGGCCCGCCGGGGACTCATCTTCCTGGCCCTCGCGGGCGCCACCCTGGTCCTGGTGGCCCTCTGGAACCGGTCCCTGCGTCACCAGGTAGCGCAGGCCACCGAGAAGCTCCGCCAGGCGAACCTGGAAATCCGTGAGCGCGAGGCGTACCTCGACACGGTCATCGAGAACCTCCCCGTGGCCATCTTCGGGAAGGACCCGGGCAGGGGCTACGTCTTCACCCTCTGGAACGCCCGTAGCGAGGAGATCTTCGGCCTCCGGAAGGAAGACGTGATGGGCCGGACGGATTACGACTTCTTCCCCAAGGAGCAGGCGGATTTCTTCCGGGCCAGCGACGAGACGGTGATGCGGGAGCGGCAGGCCGTCGAAGTTCCCGAGGAGCGCATCCTCTCCCGTTCCCTGGGCGAGATCCAGCTCCATACGCGGAAAGTGCCCCTTTTCGACGAGTCGGACACCCCCTTCCTCCTCCTCGGCATCACCGAGAACATCACCGAACGGCGCGCCATGGAGGAGGCCTTGCGCCAAGCCCAGAAGCTCGAGAGCCTGGGCATCCTGGCCGGGGGCATCGCCCACGACTTCAACAACCTGCTCACGGCCATCCTCGGGAACCTCGGCCTCGCGACCCTCCAGGCGGAAGCGGGGCACGCCGCCCTGCCCTTCCTCCGCAATGCCGAGGCCACGGCCCTGCGGGCTGCGGACCTGACTCGGCAGATGCTGGCCTATTCGGGCCGGGGCGTCTTCGTGGTGAAGCCCGTGGACCTCAGCCAGGCCGCAGGCGAGATGGCCAGCCTGCTGAAGGTCTCCATCTCGAAGAAGGCTGTCCTCCGCTTTGAATTCGCAGGGGACCTGCCCCCTATCCAGGCCGACCCGGCCCAGCTCCAGCAGGTGGTCATGAATCTGGTCACCAACGCCTCGGAGGCTCTCGGCGAATCCGAGGGGGAAATCCTCCTGGCGACCGGATTGACCACGCTCGACGCGGCCCAGGCCGCCGCCCTGCATCCGGATTCCCCGATCCCCCCTGGCCGGTACGTGACCCTGACCGTGAAGGACAGCGGGGCCGGCATGACCCCGGAGGTCCTCTCCCGCATCTTCGATCCCTTCTTCACCACCAAGTTCACCGGGCGGGGACTGGGACTCTCCGCCATGCTGGGCATCCTGCGCGCCCACCACGCGGGGATTGCCATCCGGAGCGAGCTCGGCTGGGGCACCGAATTCCGCCTGCATTTCCCCGCCTGCGCTGCGGAGGAGGGGGGCGGAATGGTCCAGGACAGTCCCGCCGTCCTCCTCCCGGAGCGGGGCACGGTCCTCCTCGTGGAGGACGAGCCCGAGGTCCGGCAAGCCACTCGCGCCATGCTCCTCCGGGCCGGCTTCGAGGTGCTGGAGGCCTCCGATGGCGTGGAGGCCTGCGAGGTCTACGACCGTGAGCGCGACCGCATCCGCGTGGTGCTCATGGATCTGACCATGCCCAGGAAGGACGGGAAGACCGCCGCCCGGGAGATCCTGGCCCTCGACCCTGGGGCTCGGATCATCCTCACCAGTGGCTTCCCCATCGGACCGGAGGCGCAGTCACTGGCCGACCAGGGTCTGTCCGGGTTCCTTCCGAAACCCTACCGGCCGAAGGATCTCCTCGCCGCCCTTCAACGCGCCCTGGGACCCGCCTGACCGGCCTCACGGCGCGGATCCTCGATGCCGTGCCGTGCCAGCTCGGCCGCCATCCGGCCCGAGAGCATGCACCAGGCCATCCGGTGGTCGCAGAGCAACGACAGCCAGGGATGGCGGAAGGTGGCCGGACGGTTGCGCTCGATGGCGAAATGGGCGTACCAGGCGCAGCCGTAGGCGACGACCGGCAGCAGCCACAGCCAGCGGTGGTGGCCGGACGCCAGGCAGAAGAGCCCGAGCAGGAGGTAGCCCAGGGTCCCGGTCAGATGCCAAGCCCTGGTCCGGGGTTGGCGGTGCTCCCCCAGGTACCAGGGCCAGAACTCGGCCAGCGTCATGATGCCGCTCCTAGCGCTTCTTCCCGCCCTCCGAGAGGCCCGCGGAGGCGGTCTGCTCGTTGTTGTTCTGGTCCACCACCCTGACCAGGACCCGGTCGCCCCGCACCAGGTCGCGGGGCACCAGCACGTCGAAGCGCTCCTCCAGCTGGTCGAAGACCCGATCCTCCGGGGCGATCTGGAGCCAGTGCTCGCCATCGGCGCTCACGGCCGCCTCCTTCAGGATGGACGTCGCGTCCCGCCCGACGAAGCGCACCCGCACGCCGGTCCCCTCGGGAACCACGGTGAGTTCGGAGATGGCCGGGGGCGTATGGTCGATGAGGAAGGGCGGCGTGAGCCAGAGGCTGGTGAGGGCCGCGTTGAAGGGCGCCGTGGGCGCGTCGGAGACCGTGACCTCCAGGCGGTAGGAGCCATCGGGCACGGGCAGGGTGTCGAAGCTGAAGAATTTCTCCTTCCAGCCCTTCTCCAGCGGCATGGGGGCGCCATGGTCCGGGATCAGGCGGATATCGAAGGCCAGGGTGTCCCCGTTGGGGTCGTTCACCCGGAACACGAAGCTCTGGCCCCCCCGGCGGAAGCTCCGCTTCTCGGCGCCAAGATAGCCCAGCGCGGGGATGAGCTTCTGGGTCTCCAGGGGCACCCGCTCGATGCCGATGTCCTCGGGTGGCGCGTTGCGGGTGATGATCAGCCCGGGCGGCATGATATCCACGCCCTCCCACACCGGCGCCAGGTTGCGCGGGGCCCAGTGCAGGGTGACGCCCTCCACCACGGGCGAGCTTCCTCCGCGGGTGCTGGAGAGCTTCAGACGGAATTGGGCGAAGCGGGACGGCGGAAGGGCCGGCCGCTCGCCGCTGCGGAGGGGCGGCGTCCAGGGGCTCCAGGTGGCGTCCGGCGTCTCGGTGCTACCCGTGCGGAACTGCAGCTCGACATTGGTGCCCTGGGGCGTGTCGGCGGTCAGGTAGGCCCGGCCCCAGTCGGCCAGGGGCGCCCCCTTGATGATGCGGGATTCCAGGGTGCCCTCGGTGGCCTGGGCCTCGGACAGCAGGTGCAGCTCGGCGGGATTGGAACCCACCACCAGGACGTCCCCGCCGGAGGGCAGGAAGGCCGTGGCCTGGGCCGTGCCCAGTTCCTGGAGGGAGGCGAAGGGATCGGTCCGCCGGTCCGCCCCCAGGGGAATCCCGAAGATCCGGGAGCGGTTGCCCGTTCCCACCAGCAGCTGCCCCTTCCAGGCTGTCAGGGCATAGATCTGGCTCTGGGCGCTCTGCCAGAGGGTCTCGGGAACCCGGTCCCGGTCCAGCCGGATCACGGCGGAGCGGGTGGCGGTGCCCAGCTCGGCGGCCTGGAGGTAGCCTTCCCGTCGCTCCAGCTGGCCTGTGCTGAATTTCGGAGTGAGGCCGTTGTCGGCCCCGATGTAGAGCTGGCCATCGGCCACCGCGAGGGCCCGGACCTCCTCGAAGGGTGTGTCCATCAGGGTTTCCAGGCGATCCCCCTGCCGGCTGTAGCGGAGCACCAGCCCGCGCCCGTGGCTGCCCAGGTACCATCCTCCCTGCCCGTCCGGGGCCAGGGCCGTGAAAGCCGTCTCGTCCGGCAGGTTGGCCAGGAGGCGGCTCGAGCCCTCGCGCGCCTGGACCAGCACTGCGCCCCGTTCGGCGCCACCGGCAACCAGCACCGCATCGCCCTCCACCGCCAGGGACCAGACCACCTTGGCCTCGATGTCCGCGAAGGGCTTCACGTCGCCGCTCGGCGTCACCCACAGGAGCTTGCCCTCGCCTGTGGGCGCCACCACGAGATCCTGCCCCAGGCGGGCCATGGCGAACACGATGCCCCCCTTGACCTGGCCCATCGGACGGACCTGGCCGCCGCTGTACCGGAAGAGCTTGCCCTCGGTCCCGGCGGACAGGTAGGCGCCTCCGGTCCCGTCGGGCACCGCGGCCCAGATCACACCTTCGGGAAGCTGGGCCACGCGCCGCAGGCTCGGCGCCAGGCGCAGGCGCCCGTCGGCGCCGATGCGGACGCCCTGCGTCTCGGCGCCCAGCCAGTCGTTGAAGGAGGAAAAGGTGGCGTAGGGCTGGTCCGCAGCCAGCGTCATTCCAAGGACGGCAGGAAGGAGGAACTTCATCCAGCGCATGATTCCCTTTCGTGAGTGTCCATCATGGTCGAGGGCGGAGGCCCTACTCGATCTCGATTTCCATCTGGCCGAGGCCCCGGACCTCCCGGTCCAGAGGCAGCACGGCCCGTCCGATGATGCGCCGCTGCAGGCGATTGTCGCTGCTGTTGCCGTCGCCACTCACCAGAGTGGCGATGGTGGGAGGGATGCCCTCGATGCGGCTGCCCCGGAGCCCCGCACCGGCCTGGGCCTGCACCAGGAGGGCGTAGGCATGGTTGTTCCGCATGGCGCCGTTGAGGAGGCGCACGACATCGCCCAGGCTGGCCACCTCGACGGCCCGCTGGTCGGGGTCCGCAGCCATGAGGCTGAGGCCGTCGCCCACCATGAGGATGGCCTTCCCCTTGGCGGCCGAAGGCGGCACCTGGATGTTGAAGGTCGCGGTCTCACGGACCCCCTGGATGTTCTGCAGTGTCACGAGGATGGGGAGCACCTCCCCCCGCTTGGCCCGGGCCTTGAGCAGCCGGATGCCTGCGATGCCCGTGAGGTCCAACCGCTCCTCCGCCTTGATGTTCAGCGAGATCCCCTCGATGACGGGCTTCTCGAAGGGGTTGAGGGTCACGGCCTGGAGCATCGCCCCCACGTACTGAGCCATGCGGCTGGCGTTCAGGTCCGCGATGACATTCTCCACCAGCAGGGGCGACTGGCCGGCCAGCTTGATGTTGCCCTGGAGGGAGAGGCTCTGGAACCCGGCCCCCCGGATGTTGCTGTCGAGAACCTGGGCCACGGCGGTGGCGGTCAGCACAGGTGTGAGCAAGGGGTTGTCCATGATCTCGAACCGGAAGTTCAGGGTCTTCCGGCCTCCGAGGTTCAGCCCCACCCGGAGGGGCACCATCCGGGGCTCGGCTCCCAGGATGCCGGCCACGCCGGAACTGCGGTCCAGGCGGAGGGCGCCTACCTGGGCCACGGGCATGGCCATCTTGAACGAGCTTGAATAGCTCGGCACGACGGTGGCCACGGTGGCGGACCAGAGGGGCAGGTCCAGGGCGCCCAGGTTGAACAACTGGTGGCCGAAGAGGAGGACCCGCTTGCCGGAGACGTAGGTGATGGTCCCCGCAGCTGTCAGGTCCAGGTCCCCCTGCATCAGGGCGATGGCGGCCATGCCGCCAGGTTCCAGGGGGCTGGCCTCCTCCCGCCCGGCAGTGGGAGACAGGGCTGGCGCCGCGGCGAACCGGATGGGCAGCCCTTCCCACAGCTTCTGGGTCTCGGGCGTCAGGGGCGTGCCCGCCACGGCCATGGGGAGGGCGTCCGGGTCCATGCCACCCAGCAGGACATCCAGGGGGATCATCTTCCCCATCAGGGCGGACTTGAGCACCTTGGGGGGTTCCAGCTTGGGAAGGATCAGCGGCGTGCGGGTCGAGGGCGTCTCGGGGATGTCCCGGAGCTGCTCCAGCATCTCGCCGATCGGCGTGATGCCGCCGATGGCGTCCTTCTCGAACTGGATGCCCGTGCTGAGGGCGCCGATCAGCTTCCCGTCGATATAACAGGGACTGCCGCTCATGCCGGCCAGGATCCCCGTCTGGGCCAGGGGCCCCCCGCTGGCCTTCACCATGATCCGTCCCCGGCCCGGCATGGCGTTCCGCTGGACCCCGACCACCTCGAACTCGAACCGCTCGATCTTGCCGCCCTGGAAGACGGTCTTCCCGTAACCCTTCATCCCGGACCGCACCTCGGATAGGGGCATGGTGGCGGGGGCCTGGGCGGCCAGAGGAAGGAAGAGTGCCAGGGCGAGGAAGGCCAGTCGCATGCGGATCTCGTAGGAAGCTTGAAGCCTATCAGGGTCCGCCTTCAAAGAGAGTCGGTCTCAACTTATGACGCCCCGTGTGCCTGTGGGGTGCTTGCCCCGGCATTTTCGTTCCCGGACCGAATGGTCTCTTTTGATTCCGGGTCCGCTCCGATAGCCTAGGCGCAAGGAGGAACTTTCCATGCGTCCTAGGCATATACGCGGCTCATCCATCCTCGCCCTGCTCGTAGCAGCGGCCCCCCTCTGTGCCCAGGGCGTCACGGCCCAGCTCGCCGGCCGGGTCCTCGACAACCAGGGCGTAGCCATCCCGGGCGCCAACGTGGCCATCCGCAACATGGAAACCGGCTTCCTCCGCAGCGTGCAGACCGACGGCACCGGGCGTTATCTGGCCACCACCCTCCCCGTGGGCCCCTACCAGGTGACCGTCACCAAGGCCGGCTTCCAGACCGCCAGCAACGTGAAGGTGAACCTGAACCTGGGCGACGCCGCCCCCCTGACCGTGCGCCTGGCCCCCGAGACCGGCGCCGTGGTGGAAGTGGTGGCCACCAGCACCGACGTTGATTCCGATCGAGCCAGCGCCGCGGCCTTCATCAGTCCCGATGCGCTCAGCAGCCTCCCCGTCCTGAACCGGTCCTTCACCAGCCTGGCCACGCTCACCCCCCAGGTGGTGGTGGACAGCAGCCGCGGCAATCTGGCCATCGCGGGCCAGCGTGGCGTGAACACCTCCATCAACATCGACGGCGGGGACAACAACGAACCCTTCTTCGGAGGCGCCCTGGGTGCCGCCGAGGGCAAGACTCCCTTCACGATCTCCATCGAAGCCATCCGCGAGTACCAGGTGATCACGGACGGCGCCAGCGCCGAGTTCGGCCGCATGGGCGGCGGCTACGTGAATGCCATCACCAAGAACGGCACCAACGATGTGACCGGCAGCCTCTTCTTCTACACCCGCCCCCAGAGCCTGGTGGCCCGGCAGCCGAACCTGAACGGTGTTCCCGACTCCAACAAGGTGGCGGACTTCAAGCAGCAGCAGTTCGGGTTCTCCGTGGGCGGCCCCATCCTGAAGGACAAGCTCTTCTACTTCGTGTCCTACGACGGGCAGCGCCGCAACGATCCCGTATCCTTCCAGTGGGGCGGCAACTCTCCCGTGACCCTCAACCCCGTCACCAACCCCAACGACCAGGCCCTCTTGAACCGGGTCGGCGACTACACCCCCAAGTCTGATTCGGACACCCTGTTCGCCCGCTTCGACTGGATCGTCAACGCGGACCACGCCATCCAGTTCCGGATCAACCAGTCGAAGTTCGAGGGCAACTCCTACACCGGGCAGACCTCGGCCTACGAGAACACGATCTCCGACGAGATCAAGACCCTCAGCCTCGTCGGCCAGTGGAACTGGACCATCAATTCCAACTGGCTCAATGAATTCAGGGTGAATTTCGGCAAGGACGACATGCCGCGCGCCACCCGGTCGAGCATCCCCGAGGTCTACATCCGGAACGTCGGCTACTACGGGGCCAACCCCTACCCGCGCGAATACACGACCAAGCGCATGCAGTTCACCGAGATGCTGTCCTACGTGACCCCGGTCTTCCAGATCAAGGGCGGCATCGACTACAACAAGATCGACATCGCCGAGACCTTCTCCGCGTTCTACCAGGGCTACTACTACTTCCCCGACATCACGAGCTTCCGTGCCGGAAACTGGACCGAGTACCGGCAACGGTTCAGCCTCCAGCCCGGCCTGGATGCCTGGAGCGCCGGCAAGTTCGATGCGACGGAGGACCAGCTCGCCGCGTTCGTCCAGGCGGATTGGCGCGCCACCGACAACCTGAAGTTCGGCCTGGGCCTCCGCTTCGACCGCCAGACCCACCCCGACTTCCCCATCGCCGACTACGGCACGCTCACAGCCAATCCCATGCCGCTGTCGCAGAAGATCCCCAGCGATAACGAGATCTCGCCGCGCCTTTCCTTCACCTGGACGCCCGCCTTCGACCAGGGCAAGACCGTCGTCCGCGGCAGTGTGGGCCGCTATGTGAGCACCACCCCCTCCGTGTTCCTGTACCAGGCCTACACCGCGAACGGCGTGCGCATGGCCCAGGTGAGCTTCAGTTCCACGCAGGCCGCGGCCTTCGGGATCGCCCGAGGCGCCACCTGGAATGCCGACAATCCCCTGGTGCTTCCCTCCATCATTCCCACCGGGGCCACCGTACCTGCCGCTGACCTCTTCACCTTCGCCCCCGACTTCAAGAATCCCCGCACGGATCGCGTGAACCTCGGGGTTGAGCGTTCCTACGAAGGCTGGGTACTCGGGGTTTCCGGCACCTACGCCAAGGGCACCAAACTCGAGCGCCTGACGGACCTGAACCTCGGGACGCCGACGCAGAATGCCTACGGACGCCTCGTCTTCCCCACCGCCAGGCCCAACCCCAACTACCGGATGCTCGCGATGTACGTGTCCGATGCGGAGAGCCGGTACCAGGCCTTGACGCTCAGCGCGCGCTACGAGAAGCCGGACAGCCCGTTCACGGCCCAGATCTACTACACCTATTCCCAGAACCGCGACAACGACTCGAACGAGCGGAACTTCTCCGGCTATGCGACCCAGAACGTCCAGAACCTGGATGGCGACTGGTCCTACGCGGACACCGACCGCCGCCACAACCTGACCGGCAGCTTCACCTATGCCGAGAAGCGCTGGACGGGCCTCCTGTTCGGCATCACCTATCACTACATCTCCGGATCCCCCTACAGCCTGACGGCGGGATCGGACCTCAACCGCGACGGTCAGACCTCCAACGACCGGATCTACATCGGTGGCTTCGATTCGGGCCGCAATTCGGTACGCGCCGCGTCCAACACCTACATCGACATGCGCGTCTCCCGCGACTTCAGGTTCACCAAGCGGGTGAAGTTCCAGGTGTCCGCGGACGTCTTCAATGTGCTCAACCGGCACGACACCTACCTCCAGAACTACGTCAATGGGAGCAGCGACGCCACCACCACGATCGCGACACGGAATGCCGTGGTGGGCATCGCCCGCCAGGTACAGCTGGGCGCTCGACTCTCCTTCTGAACCGTAACGGGCAGCACCTCGAAGGGCGGCGTTCGCGCCGCCCTTTTTCGATGAGGCCGATAAGGCGTTCCCGCGGCGGACGTCACCCCGCTGCAGCCCCTCGATCCACCCCATCCCGACCCGATGGTCAAACCTCCGGGGGCACCTTAGGCTGTATGAATGCGGATCCTCATGCTTGGCGATGTGGTGGGCGAACCCGGGCGGCGGCTGCTGGAGGCCCACCTGCCCCAGCTCCGCCGGGAGACCTCCGCGGATTTCGTGGTGGTCAACGGCGAGAACGCCGCCCATGGCCACGGCATCAGCCAATCCATCGCCCGGGAATGGTTCGATAGCCTGGGAGTGGACGTCATCACCACGGGCAACCACGCCTTCGACGTGAAGGGCATCGAGGCCACCTTCCGCCAGGAGCCCCGGCTGCTCCGCCCGGCCAACCACCCCCCGGATACCGCCGGGAATGGGTGGGTGAAACTGCACACCCCCTCAGGGGCGGAGGTGCTTGTCGTCAATCTCATGGGGCGAGTCCACATGCCCCCCTGCGAATGCCCCTTCCGCTGCGTGGACGCCCTCCTCCAGAAGGAGCGTGCGGACCTGGTGATCGTGGACATGCACGCCGAGGCCACCAGCGAGGCCCAGGCCATGGGCCATCACCTGGACGGCCGGGCCGCCGCCGTCCTCGGCACGCACACCCACGTGCCCACCCTCGACGCCAAGATCCTGCCCGGCGGCACGGCCTACGTCTCGGATATCGGCATGACCGGCCCCTACGGCGGCGTCATCGGCATGAAGAAGGAATCCAGCCTGGGCCGCTTCCTCAAGGTGCAGCGCCCCCGGTACGAGGTGGCCGAGGGTGATCTCCAGCTCCACGCCATCCTCGTGACCACCGATGGCCGAAAAGCCACGGGCATCGAGCGGATCATCAGAACCCTTTGATCCCTTCTACCTGGAATCGCGCAGCGATTTCAGCGGCTGTACCTTCTCAGCATCCGCATGTTCCGCCGGTAGGCCTGGCCGCGGGTGAAGTTGATGGCCACCTGGCGGGGGAAGCGGGTGATGGAGCTGGCGAGGGTGATGAAGGTCCGCACGGTCTGGGCAGCGCCCCGGCCCTGGCGGCTGGCGTTGTCGTAGTAGACCATCAGGGCCTGCCGCATCGTCGCCCGCGGGAGGTTGAACAGGCCGTAGCTCTCGATCACGTCGTGGTTGATGCGGCGGGTGCCGTCCTGCTCGGTGACGATGAGGTCCTCGGGGCGGATCTCCTGGGTCATGGCGGCTCCTGGATCAAGAGTGTATCGGCCCCGGACGGGATTTGCTGAAGCCGGGGACGCCAGGCCGTCAATCCTCCAGTTTCGGGAACAGCACCCCCGCCAGGGCCGCCCCGATCAGGGGGGCCACCCAGAAGAGCCAGAGCTGGGACAGGGCCCAGCCTCCCACGAACAGCGCGGGGCCCGTGCTGCGGGCCGGATTCACCGAGGTGTTCGTCACCGGGATGCTGATGAGGTGGATCAGGGTCAGGCAGAGGCCGATGGCGATGGGGGCGAAGCCAGGGGCCGCCTTCCTGGCCGTGCTGCCGAGAATCACCAGCAGGAAGAAGAAGGTCATCACCACCTCCGTGAGGAAGGCGGCGCCGAGGCTGTACCTGCCCGGGGAATGCTCGCCGAACCCGTTGGCGGCGAAGCCGCCGATGGCCGAGCCATTGCCGGTGGCGATCACATAGAGGATGGCGGAGGCGGCGACGGCGCCCAGCACTTGGGCGATCCAGTAGCCGGCGATGTCCTTGTAGGGGAAGCGCCCACCCACGGCCAGCCCCAGGGTCACGGCCGGGTTCAGGTGGCAGCCCGAGATGGGCCCGATGGCGAAAGCCATGGTCAGCACCGTGAGACCGAAAGCCAGGCTCACCCCGAGCAGGCCGATGCCCACGCCCGGGAAGGCCGCAGACAGCACCGCGCTGCCGCAGCCACCCAGCACCAGCCACAGGGTCCCGAAGAATTCCGCGACAAGCCGCTTGTCCACAATGCCCCCCCCTGGGAAGAAACAGGCCATGACTGGATGATCGACGCCAGTCTAGCCGTCCGGGCAAGGGATTCAAACAGAAGGGGTCAGGAAAGCCGGTCCCATCCGTCGAGGTAGAGGCCGAAGGCCTGATCCGCGATCGCTTTCTGCTGCACCAGCGCCCGGATCGAGGCCTCCTCGGCGGCCATCTGTTCGGGGCTGAGGTGCCCGGCGAGGGTCATGGCCCGCAGCCAGACCAGGAAGGTGGTCAGGGCATCGAACTGGTTGTACCGGACGATGCCCGCCACATCCCCGGCCCGCCAGAGATCGATGACACTCTTCCCGTCCGTGCCCAGCTTGCCGGGGATGCCGCAGGCCGTGGCGAGCTCGTGGAGGGTGGACGAGGCCTTGCCCCAGGCGCCGGTGATCTCCCGCAGGTCGATGTGCTGGTTCCCGTAGCGGTCGAAGAAGTCGTCCTTGGCCCACTTGTCCGCGCTGCGCCCCAGGCCGGGGATGGAGAGCCGGTGGACCATGGCCCGCTGGACCAGGATGGGCAGGTCCGCGTCCCGGCTGTTGAACCCCACCAGCTGGGGTTTCTTGTCTCCCATGGCCACCAGGAAGCGGCGAAGCAGCTCGTCCTCGGACAGGGCCTCCGGGCCCTCCGGCAGCGCATAGAGCCGGTGGTGGATCTCGCCATGCTTCACGGACCGGATGACGGCGGCCACGGACACCACCCGGCAGAGGATGGTCTTCAGGTAGGGCCGGGGGTCGGCCTCGGTGGCCCCGCCGTAGGCCCAGAGGCGTTCCGTCACCTCCTCATCGGGCATGTCCCCTGGCAGGTCCAGAACCCGGCGCCCCGTGGCGGGATCGGGCACCCATTCGGCATCGAAGGCCCACAGCGTCTCGTGCATCGGGGGGCGCAGCATGGAGGACTCCTACCGGTCCACGGCCCATTTGCCGCCGCCGCCAAGGGCGCAGGCCAGGGTCGTCAGCAGCCGGAACAGGGCCGCGGGGTTGGACAGGGCTCCTGCGCCATGCAGCCACCCGTGCACCAGGGGCCAGCCCACCAACCCCACCAGGATCGCGGCCATGAGCCAGGTCCAGAGGCCGATGAGCACCAGGGCCCCGCAGATCACCTCCAGCAGGGCAAGCCCCAGGCCCAGCGCATTCCCGAAGGTGGGAGCAGCGTGGGCGTGGCGGAGGATGCTGAAGCCCTGCAGGAAGGCCATGCCCCCCACCGCCAGGCGCAGCAGCAGAAGCGACCAGTCCACACGCGTCTTTGAGGCGGCCAAGGATCCTCCGGGGATTCCCTCCATGCTACGGGTCACAGGCGCCGGACGCTATTCTGGACCTTCCGGAGGCATTCCATGACTGAGATCAAGACCATCGGCGTCATCGGCGCGGGCCAGATGGGCAACGGCATCGCCCATGTCTTCGCCCAGGCGGGCTACGCCGTCCTGATGCAGGACATCAGCGAGGCCTTCGCCGCCAAGGGCGTGGCCACCATCGACAAGAACCTGCAGCGGGGCGTGGACAAGGGGAAGCTGACGGCCGAGGAAAAGGCCGCAGTCCTGGGCCGCGTCAAGACCACCACGAAGCTGGAGGACCTGGCCGCCTGCGACATCGTCATCGAGGCCGCCACGGAGAAGTGGGAGGTCAAGAAGCAGATCTTCGAGACCCTGGACAAGGTCTGCCGCCCCGGCGTCATCCTCGCCTCGAATACCAGCAGCATCTCGATCACCAAGCTCGCGGCGGTCACGAAACGGCCCGAGGCCTTCATCGGCATGCACTTCATGAACCCCGTGCCGGTCATGCAGCTCATCGAGGTCATCCGCGGCCTGGCCACCGGCGACGCCACCTTCGAGGCGGTCATGGACCTCGCGAAGAAGCTGGGCAAGACACCCATCCACTGCAACGACTTCCCCGGCTTCGTGAGCAACCGCGTGCTGCTGCCCATGATCAACGAGGCCATCTACGCCCTCTACGAAGGCGTGGCCTCGGTTGAAAGCATCGACGGGATCATGAAGCTGGGCATGAACCATCCCATGGGCCCCCTCACCCTGGCGGACTTCATCGGCCTGGACACCTGCCTCTTCATCCTCAACGTGCTGCACGAGGGCCTGGGCGATCCCAAGTACCGCCCCTGCCCCCTGCTCATCAAGTACGTGGATGCCGGCTGGCTGGGCAAGAAGAGCGGCCGCGGCTTCTACGACTACGCCAAGGCCTGAACCCCGGGGGGACATCCCTGGCACCGGTCGGCGCTGGCCGTCCTGGGGACTGGGGGCCTCCATTGGCACTGGACACCGCGCACCACGCTCACGTTCCGCGACAGGAACAACATCAGCCATTGGGGCAGCACCGCTACAGGGCCCAGGGTACCAGCCTGACGACGCATTTTTGACACGGTGCAGGTAGAATATGCGATCGAATCATCCGCAAGGAGCAGCCATGGCCACCGCACGCGTCCGCGAAATCCTTTCCTGGTACAGCTCGGAGAATCCGGGCGTGAAGGCCAATCTGGCCCGGATCATGAACCATGGCCGTCTGGCGGGCACCGGCAAGTTCGTGATCCTGCCCGTGGACCAGGGCTTCGAGCATGGCCCTGCCCGCAGCTTCGCACCCAATCCCGGCGGCTACGATCCCCGCTACCACATCGAGCTGGCCATCGAGTCGGGCTGCAACGCCTACGCCGCGCCCCTGGGCTTCATCGAGCACGTGGCCTCCGACTACGCCGGAGAGATCCCCCTCATCCTGAAGCTCAACAACAGCGACACCCTCAGCAAGGGCCACGAACCCTGCAGCGCCATCACCGGCAGCGTGGAGGACGCCCTGCGCCTGGGCTGCGCCGCCATCGGCTACACCATCTACCCCGGCAGCGGGGCCCGCAACGAGCAGTACGAAGCCCTGCGTGAGCTCATCCTCGAGGCCAAGGCCGTGGGCCTGCCCACCGTGCTGTGGTCCTATCCGCGTGGCGCTGGGCTCACCAAGGAGGGCGAGACCGCCGTGGACGTCTGCGGCTACGCCGCCCAGATCGCGGCCCAGCTGGGCGCCCATGTCATCAAGGTGAAGCCGCCCAAGGATTTCATCGAGCAGGCCGAGGCGAAGAAAGTCTTCGAGAAGTACGCCATCCCCACCGCCACCCTGAAGGACCGCATCGCCCATGTGGTGCAGAGCGCCTTCAACGGCCGCCGCATCGTGATCTTCAGCGGCGGCGAGGCCAAGGGCACCGAGGAGGTCCTGAAGGAAGTGGCCGAGATCGCCGCCGGTGGCGCCTTCGGCAGCATCATGGGCCGCAATGCCTTCCAGCGCCCCAAGAAGGAGGCCATCGAACTCCTCCATGCCGTCATGGACATCCACAAGAAGGCCTGAGGTTTTTGGACTTCACGGCAAAGGGCCGCCCGGAGGCGGCCCTTTGCTTTCCATTTCCGAGATCTACCGGGAGACCGCCCCACGAGGCTGGAGAATCACAGAGAGGAGATCCGTCGTCCCGGAAACCCGCTCCAGCCGGGGGTAGCGTTCCCCCCCGTGGTAGTCGAGCCGCAGGGTCTTCACGAAGGCCCCGCTGGAGACGACGAAGGCCAGGGGCTCTCGCGTGGTCTGGCCCGCCTTGACCGCATCATGCACTGCCGTGGGGGAGAAGCGGGTGCCCTCCACCGAGATCACCTTCATGCCCGGGATGAACCCCGCCTGGTAGGCCGGCGTCCCGGGGAGGACGTCCAGCACGTTCCCGTCCGCCGTCAGCTGGAGCCCCAGCGAGAACGAGAAGTTCAGGCGCTTCCCAGCCTGCTCCATGGCCTTCCAGAGATCCGTGGGGGTGTCACTGAAGGCCAGCCGCCAACCGCCCCGCGTCACGCCACCCAGGGGGGCACGCGGCGCCAGGTCCGCGACCCGCTCTCTGAAGAAGGCCGCCCAGTCGTAAGGGGCGATGCGGTTCAGGGTCGCGATCACTTCGTCCAGGCTGTAGGGCTTCACCATCGGACCCGTGCTGGTCCCGCCCTCGAAGGCCTGGCAGAAGTCGTCCAGGGACTTGCGCCCGGCGGTGCGCTCGCGGATGAGGGTGTCCGCATCCAGCCAGAGCAGCAGGCCCTCGGGGTAGAAGTCCACACCCCGGCGGAAGGCCGCCCAGGTCGGCGGGGCATCGTAGAGGATCTGGGCCTCCACGGCCGTGTCTTCCAGGGGACGCCAGGCCCGCCCGGGCTCGTGATCCAGTTCGGCCGCGACCATGGCCAGGTTCTCCCGGTAGTCCTCGGGGGTCCAGAGGCCGCTGCGGGCCGTGAGGATGGAACCCAGGTACTCCGTCAGGCCCTCGTAGATCCAGAGGAGCTGACCCTTCATGGGCGCATCGTAATTGCCCGTGGCGAGACCCGCCGGGCGACGGAACTTGCCGTTCCACGAGTGGACCATCTCGTGCGGAAGCAGGCCGGCCGTGGCCTTCAGGAGCACTGGATCCACCAGGGAACCCTCCCCGACGCGATCGTCCGAGGACTCGTGGTGCTCCAGCCCGAAGTGAGCCACATCGTCGCTGAGGGTCAGCAGGAAATCATAGTGAAGGTAGTGTCGCGCCCCGAAGAGCGCGCCCGATTCGGCCACCAGGTTCCGGTAGTGCTGGACCGTGGCGGGCGTGATGGCCAGCGCCGCCTCGCCGTCCGCAGCGATGTCGAGATGGTGGGGCCGGCCCAGGCTCTCACCCAGGTCCACGCGCTTGAAGTGGCTGCCGGTCAGGATCGGGGAATCCACCAGGGTGGTCAGCGAGACCGGCTTGAAAGTGACCGTGGTGCCCTCCTGCCGAGCCACCGGCAGCGCCGTGCCGTAGGACCATCCCGCCGGAAGCTTCACCTTCGCCTCATAGGCCAGATCATCCGAGGGCTTCCCCAACGGGTAGAGCAGCACCTGGTTCCAGCTCAGCAGGGCGAGGGCGTCCGTAGCGGAGGGACCCGCCGAGAAATTGCCGCCCGAGGGCGTGAGGAAGTCCAGGCTCACGTCCACGGCATGGGCATCGGAAGGCACCTGGAGGTGGATGGCGTACATCTCCACGTCATCCCGCCGCCAGGGCAGGCGCTGACCATGGGCAGAGAACCGCAGGTTCACCAGGTCCGTAAGGGGCCCCGTGGGCCCGTGCTCGCCAGGGATCCACTTGGGGTAGAAGAGGGTCAGAGGGCCGGGGTCGGCGGGTACATGGAGGACCGCATGCAGCATGTGCCGAGGCGCATCGGTGGCATCAAGAGCCAGTTCGATGACCGGGCGTCCGGCCGGGACGGCCCCCTGCGCGCCCAGGGGCAATACCGGCGGAAGGCCCAGGAGCAGGCACGTCAGGATCGGCACTCGGTTCGTCATGCGGCCTCCGGTGATGAAGCGTGGATGGCCTTGAATCCTACCTCGTCATAAGATGCCGAACCAGCATTAATTGAGATAGAGATTCATCTGCCGAATTCTTCCGATTCAAAGCCATTCCCAGGGATGTCTCAGGAACCGGAGATCGAGTTCCACTCAGTCCTGGCCCAGCGTGGCCAAATCCAGCTGGCATCAAGGGTCCTTTTTTCAAAACATATTCAGATCCATTGACATAGCACCACTCCAGGAATCCGGTTTCCCGAGGGGAAACTCCTGGACAAGGTGTCTCGATGGCGCGATAGTTGACGCAGTTTTTTCACAATCTAATTCATGTTTTATAGCGTTTTTTTGCGAAATCCAAGGTGCCAAAACCCTCATGCCTTCCATCACGCTCCGGAGGATTCTGCATGCCTGCTCGGGCTTCACCGGTTGGGCTCCCGTCCGACCGGGGAGCCGGGAGGCCGAATGAGCGGCCGCGCAATCGAGGAACCTCCAGGCCCGGGTGACCGTCTGCTGGAGGAGACCACCGGCAGACAGAGCGACGTGAAGGAATCGCCATGGTGATGGCACAGGAGCAGCAGGCCATGGGGATCTACCGGAAAATCAAGGACAGCGCTGCCGTCGAGCGGGTGTACTCCTCGGTTTTCGAGACCATCGACGCCCTCCTCTACCGCGTGTCGCCAACCCTGACGGCCCGTCACCGCTACCGGCGCATGGTTGGGAAAAGGCTACGGCTGGATCATCCGGCCACCTTCGATGAGAAGCTCATCTGGCTCATGCTCCACTGGCACCACCCTTTGAAGACCCAGTGCGCGGACAAGCTCGGGATGAGGGCCTATGCCGAGAGCCTTGGCTACGGCCACCTTCTGGTGGACCTCCTCGGGGTCTACGAGAAGGTCTCGGACATCGACTTCGCGGCCTTGCCCGACCGGTTCGTGCTGAAGTGCACCCACGGCTGCGGGTTCAACCTCATCTGCCAGGACAAGGGCGGACTCGATCCCCGTGAGGCCCGTCACCGGCTGGATGCCTGGATGAACCAGGACTACGCCAAGGTCCATGGAGAGGTGCAGTACGAGGGCCTCCACCCCCGCATCCTCTGCGAACGCTTTCTGGATGATGGTTCGGGTGGCCTTCCGCCGGACTTCAAACTGAACTGCTTCCACGGAAAGCTGCTGTTCACGACGGTCTGCATTGGGCGGGCCTTGACGGGTGGGTGCACCATCTATGACCACTACGACCGGGAGTGGCGGAAACAGATGACGATCTCCCGGTTCGGCCTCCACCCGGAACGATGGCATCCTCAGCCTGAGTGCTACCCGGAGATGATCGAGGCCGCCGAGGCGCTCGCGAAACCCTTTCCTTACGTCCGGATGGATTTCTACTGCGTCGGAGGCAAGCCCTTCCTGGGGGAAATGACCTTCACTCCGTCCGGCTGCATCGACACCGGCTATACGGATGAGGCCCAGAGGTACCTCGGCGGGCTGATCGACCTTCCAGAGCGCCTGGACCGGTGATCCAGGCGGGATGCCAGTTCCCCATTCCCAGGATGTTCGCCCGGAATGACCTCAGTGTTCCACAGTGGTCACGATTCCCCTGAAGAAGGCATTGGCCTGGCGGGCCACCGGCAGCTCGCCGTAGGCGCCGGCGGTGATGACCACGCAGAGGTCCAGCTCGGGCAGGACGAAGATGCGCTGGCCGCCATTGCCGAAGGCCGCGGCCCAGGACAGGTTGCGGCCATGCCAGGCCGCAGAGCCGGTCCACCAGAAGTACCCATAGCCCGTGTCGTCGAAGCCCGTGCGGAGCCTCGGTTTCAGGGACGCGTCGATCCAGGCTGAGGGCACGATTTGGTGGCCCTGCCACTGACCATGGTCCAGGACCAGACGGCCGAGCTTCGCCATGTCCCGGGGCCGCATCCGCAGACCCGTATAGGCCATGGGCCTTCCGAGGAAGTCCCGCACCCACTCCACATCGGTGATTCCCAGGGGCTCGAACAGGACCGTCCGGGCATACTCCGTCCAGGGCATGCCTGTGGCACGGGTGAGGATGTCCGCCGCCAGGAGGGCACCGCCGCTGTTGTAGTTGAATACTGAACCCGGCGCCGCCGCGATGGGGCGGCTGAGGGGATGGTAGACAGGAGTCCACTTCCACATCAGCTTGTGCTCGTCGTCGGGACCCTCACCACCTTCGTGCCACGCCAGTCCGCTGCTCATGCTGAGCAGGTGCTCCAGGGTGATGGCCCGCCGCTCCGGGGAGGCCAGCTCAGGAAACTCCGGGTAGAAGTCGAGCACCGGTGTATCCACCCGCTTGAGCCGGCCCTGGGCCAGCGCGACCCCCACCAGCAGGCCGATGACGCTCTTTCCCACCGAGCGCGCATCATGGCGGACCTCCGGCCCGAACGACCGCAGGTGGGAGAAGAGGCTGTTCACGGTCCGGTCCCTGCCCTGCCGGTAGGCCTCCGCCACCAGCCTGCCGTGCCGTTCGACGACGACGCCATGGAAGTTGGCCTTGCCGTTCATCATCTCCGCGACGATTCCGCGCAGCCTCATCTCATCGAATCCGGCAGCGGCGGGGTCCTCCCGCTGCCAGCCGTCCTCCAGGAGGGCCGGCGTGGCGCGGGGCGCACCCTGGGCCTGGGCCAACAGGGGCAGCATTCCCAGGAGCAATCCCATGCACCGTCTCGCGACACGGACATGGCCCCATACCTCCGGTGGCATCATGACGATCCGTCCTCCTTCGCGCAGTCAGGCGCGCGAGTGATGATACCGATGGAGCTTCGCTTCTGCTCGACGCAGCTATGACAGGCCGGCGCTCCTACTTCGACGGATGCTCCAGAAACCGGAGGTCCGGGCTCTTTTCCGCCGTCGTCCGGCGTTGCCAATCGTTCTCGAAAAGGATCGCCGGGCGGCCCTCGCCATCCTCCACCAATTCGCCCCAGAAGCGGCTGGGCTCCGGCCATCCCCCCTCCAGCCACCGGGCCATCTGGAAGCCGCGGGGCTCCAGCAGGACGGGACAGGCGTATTCATCCTTCAGGCGGTGCTGGAGCACCTCGAACTGCAGGCGGCCCACGGCGCCCAGGATGGGCAGGGGCGCCCCGCCCTTGGGCCAGAACACCTGCACCACCCCTTCCTCGGCGATCTGCTCCAGCCCCTTCAGGAAGCCCTTCCGGGCACCCGGATCCGCCAGCCGCACAGAGGCGAACTGCTCAGGCGAGAAGCGCGGCACGGCGTGGAACTCCAGGGGCCCCGCGGCGCTCAGCACATCTCCAATGCGGAAGAGGCCCGGATTGATGAGGCCGAGGATGTCGCCGGGATAGGCCTCGTCCACGATCTGGCGCTCCCGGCCGAAGAACATGTGGGGATAGTTCAGCTTGATGGACTTCTTCCCCCGCACATGCAGGGCGTCCATGCCCCGCTCGAAATGCCCGGAGACGATGCGGGCGAAGGCCACGCGATCCCGGTGGGCCTTGTTCATGTTGGCCTGCACCTTGAAGACAAAGGCCGTGAACGGCTGGTCGGCCCGCACCTCGCCGCCGTCGGCCAGGGGCCGCGAGCCCGGCGCCGGGGCCAGGTCCAGGAACTCGTCCAGGAACTCCGCCACGCCGAAGTTGTTCACGGCGGACCCGAAGAACATGGGCGACTGTTCCCCGCGGAGGAAAGCCTCGCGGTCGAAGGCCGGCAGGACATGGTCCATCAAGTCCACGTCGTCCCTCAGCTGCTGCAGCTCGGAGGGCGTGAGCAGGGCGGCGATCTCCGGATCGTCCAGGCCGCCCTTCCCCGCCACCCGAGCCTTCTGGCCGGCCTTGGCCCGCTCGAAGACCTGGATCTGGCCCGTCGCCCGGACGTAGACGCCCTTGAAGTCGGGCCCGGAGCCGATGGGCCAGGTCATCGGCACGGCATGAAGGCCGAACAGCTCCTCCACCTCGTCGATGAGTTCCACGGGCTCCCGGCCTGGCCGGTCCAGCTTGTTGACGAAGGTGAAGATGGGCAGCCGGCGTTCGCGGGCCACGCGGAAGAGCTTCTTGGTCTGCTCCTCCACGCCCTTGGCGCAGTCCAGCAGCATCACCACGGAATCGGCCGCCGTGAGGGCCCGGTAGGTATCCTCGCTGAAGTCCTGGTGGCCCGGCGTGTCCAGCAGGTTGATGGCCCGGCCCCGGTACTCGAACTGCATGGCGGCGCTGGTGACGCTGATGCCCCGCTCCTGCTCGATGCTCATCCAGTCCGAGTGGGCCGCCGCCCCACCCTCCCTTGCCTTCACGGACCCGGCGCGATCGATGGCCCCGCCGTAGAGCAGCAGCTTCTCCGTGAGCGTCGTCTTGCCCGCGTCGGGGTGGCTGATGATGGCGAAGGTTCGCCGCCGCTGGATCTCATCGGTGAGCGTCATGGGGGTCCGGACATGGAAAGGCGCGGCGGGTGCCGCGCCTTTCCATTCTAGCAGGACGGCAGGGGCGACGAGGCGGGCCTCCCTGGTCCAGACACGAGGAGGGGCCCCGAAAGGCCCCTCCTGCTCGGCGACAGACGGGTGCGATGCCGCGGTCTACTTCGCTTCGACAGTGGGAATGCGCATGCCGTAGAAGGAACGCCACACGAAGACGGTCGAGATCAGGAACAAGACCAGGGCCGCGATGTGGGCCGTGGCCGGATTCAGCGTGATGGCCAGTTCGACCGCCAGGAGGCCGAAGAGGGTCGTGAACTTGATGACCGGATTCATGGCCACCGAGGAAGTGTCCTTGAACGGATCGCCCACGGTGTCACCCACGACGCAGGCATCGTGGAGGGCCGTGCCCTTGGCCTTCAGTTCAGTCTCGACCAGCTTCTTCGCGTTGTCCCAGGCACCGCCGGCATTGGCCATGAAGATGGCCTGGTAGAGGCCGAAGACGGCGATGGAGATCAGGTAGCCGATGAAGAAGAAGTGATCCACGCAGGCGAAGGCCAGGGTGGAGAAGAAGACCGCCAGGAAGATGTTGAACATGCCCTTCTGCGCGTACTGGGTGCAGATCTCCACGACCTTCTTGGAGTCCTCCACCGAGGCCTTCTCCGCTCCCTCATCGAGGTTGATGTTCTGCTTGATGAACTCCACCGCCCGGTAGGCGCCAGTGGCGACCGCCTGGCAGGCCGCGCCGGAGAACCAGAAGATGATGGCGCCGCCCGTGATGATGCCCAGGAGGAACAGGGGGTTGATGATCGACAGGCCCCGGAAGACGTTGTCGACCCCGAACTTCCCGTTGAGCACCTGGATGATCGAGAAGATCAGGGTGGTGGCGCCGACGACGGCGGTGCCGATGAGCACGGGCTTGGCGGTGGCCTTGAAGGTGTTGCCCGCGCCGTCGTTCTCCTCCAGGTACATCTTCGCGTTCTCGAAATCGGGCTTGAAGCCGAATTCCTTCTGGATGTCCTGCTCGATGCCGGGGATCGTCTCGATGGTGGAGAGCTCGTAGACGGACTGGGCGTTGTCAGTCACGGGGCCATAGGAGTCCACGGCGATGGTGACCGGCCCCATGCCCAGGAAGCCGAAGGCCACGAGGCCGAAGGCGAAGATGGCCGGAGCGGCCATGAAGGCCCCCAGACCGAAGGTGGACACGAAGTAGGCCGCGCCCATGAGGGCGACGATGCAGAGGCCCGTCCAGTAGGCAGAGAAGTAGCCCGCCACGAGGCCCGAGATGATGTTGAGGGAGGCGCCGCCCTCCTTGGAGGCCGTGACGACTTCGCGGACGTGGCCGGAGTTGGTAGAGGTGAAGACCTTCACCAGCTCGGGAATCAGGGCGCCCGCCAGGGTGCCGCAGGTGATGATCGTCGAGAGCTTCCACCACATGCCGCCACCGAGGAGGCCGTCGGGGAGGTCACCGATGAGCACCTTGGAAAGCGCGTAGGTCATCACGATGGAGACGATCGAGGTCAGCCATACGAGCGAGGTCAGCGGGTGCTCGAAATTGAACTTCGCGGCATTGCCGAACTTGGCCTTCGCCCAGAGGCCATTGATCCAGTAGGAGAGGGCGGAGGTCACGATCATGCCGACGCGCATGACGAAGATCCAGACCAGCAGGGCCACCTGGATGTCCTGATACTTGGCACCCGCAGTCACCGGATTGATCGCCAGCAGGATGAAGGTGATGAGCGCGACGCCCGTGACGCCATAGGTCTCGAAGCCATCGGCCGTGGGTCCGACCGAGTCGCCCGCGTTGTCGCCCGTGCAGTCGGCGATGACGCCGGGGTTGCGGGCGTCGTCTTCCTTGATCTTGAAGACGATCTTCATCAGGTCGGAGCCGATGTCGGCGATCTTGGTGAAGATGCCGCCCGCGATGCGGAGGGCTGCGGCGCCCAGGGACTCGCCGATGGCGAAGCCGATGAAGCACGGACCGGCGGCGTCACCGGGGATGAAGAGCAGGATGGCGAGCATGAGCACCAGCTCGACCGAGATGAGCAGCATGCCGATGGACATGCCGGCCCGCAGGGGGATCTCCATGGTCGGGAAGGGCTTGCCGCCCAGGCTGGCGAAGGCGGTGCGCGAGTTGGCGAAGGTGTTGATCCGGATGCCGAACCAGGCCACGGCCACCGAGCCGAGGATGCCGACGATCGAGAAGAACAGGATCACGACCACCTGGGGCCAGCTCATGGGCGTCTGCGAGAGGAACCTGAAGTAGGCGACGATGATCACCGCGATGAAGGACCATAGGATCGCGATGAACTTGATCTGCGTGAGCAGGTAGGTCTTGCACGTCTCGTAGATCAGCTCGGAGATCTCAAGCATGGACTTGTGCACGGGGAGGTTCCGGATCTGGGCGTACTGCACCAGGCCGAAGCCGATGCCCAGCAGGCAGATCACGAGCCCGAAGAGCAGCAGGTTATGGCCCGACAAGCCCATGAAGTGCCCGCCCAGGACGGGGATCTTCAGCTCCGCCTCGCCGCCGGCGAAGGCCGGGGATCCCATGAGCAGGAACGGGAGCACGGCCGCCCCCTTGAGGATTCGGGTCGGCGCCAGGGCGCCTAGCAGGCGTTTCATCGTCACCATGGTTTTCCTCCAGATGGATTCAGGAACGGGGAACTCTTGGGGCAGGAATGGATGGGGATCGTACGGATCACGGCGGCCTGTGCCTAAATGCACAAACCCCCGGGTCGGGACGGTCACGGAAGATCCTGTCTGATCTGGGAGAACTTTATCGGGGGAAGGCCGGTTCCCGCAAGGCCTGGACTGGCCTCTGTGAACGTTGTCACGGCATTTGCTGGCGGGGCCCCCGAAACCTCTCCCGTCCATGCGGCAGAAGCCACGCGGGCCGATCGAAGGCCTCTCTTGCTCCAGGGGCCAAGCGCGACATCCATACCGGCAATCAGCAGCCAGGGGCCTGGAACCTCGCATGCCGAGGATTTGGACTTGGGATTCCCAGCCCCAGTGGAGATACTTGGGTCGGGAATGGCCGTGGTCGCCGCGCCTGTTGGAAAGTTTGTGATGCACTCGCTGTGAGGACTCCCGCCGGTCCCAGCACCGGCCGGGGGCCATGTTCAATCGCTTTGTTTTTTCAAGGAGCGCACTTATGTCCGTCGCGGAACAGAGCATCGTAGGAGCGGAAGATCGGAGCCCGGGATTCCTGGATTCCTCGGTCGGCCGGAAGGTCGTGATGGCCATCACGGGCGTCATGCTCTTCGGATTCGTCACCGTCCACATGCTCGGCAACCTCACGTCCTACATGGGCGCAGAGGCGATGAACCACTACGCCGAATTCCTCCACACCATGGTCCATGGCGGGGGCATCTGGGTCTTCCGTGCTGTCATGCTGACCGCGGTCGTCCTCCACAGCTGGGCCGCGCTGAGCCTCACGCTGACGAACCGCGCCGCCCGCCCCGTGGGCTACCGGGCGCAGCAGCGGCAGGCCGCCACCTGGTCCTCCCGGACCATGCGCTGGAGCGGCGTGATCCTGGGCATCTTCATCGTCTACCACCTGCTGCACCTGACCACGGGCACGGTCCACCCGAATTTCCGCCCGGGGGACGCCTACCATAATTTCGTGACCGGCTTCCAGGTGCCTGCCGTCGCCGCGTTCTACATCGTCGCCCAGGTCTGCCTGGGACTGCACATGTGGCACGGGGTGTGGAGCTTCACCCAGACCCTGGGCTGGGTGCATCCGCGCTACAACGCCCTGCGCCGTAATTTCGCCACCGCGCTGACCCTCCTGGTCGTCGGGGTGAACATCTCCTATCCCGTCGCCGTGCTCACCGGCTTCATCCACTGATCCCCTCGGAGAGCCACCATGGAACTGAATTCCCGCATCCCCGATGGACCCATCGAGAAATCCTGGGACAAGCACCGCTTCGACCTGAAGCTGGTCAACCCTTCCAACAAGCGCAAGTACAAGATCCTCGTCGTGGGCTCCGGCCTGGCCGGCGGCGCCGCCGCAGCCTCCCTCGCCGAGCTGGGCTACGAGGTGGAGTGCTTCGCCTACCAGGACAGCCCCCGCCGCGCCCACTCCATCGCGGCCCAGGGCGGCATCAACGCCGCCAAGAACTACCACAATGACGGCGACAGCGTGTACCGCCTGTTCTACGACACGGTGAAAGGCGGCGATTTCCGGGCTCGCGAGGCCAACGTCTACCGCCTGGCCCAGGTGAGCGTGAACATCATCGACCAGTGCGTCTCCCAGGGTGTGCCCTTCGCCCGCGAATACGGCGGACTGCTGGACAACCGCTCCTTCGGCGGAGCCCAGGTGAGCCGCACTTTCTACGCCCGTGGGCAAACGGGGCAGCAGCTCCTCCTCGGCGCCTACCAGGCCCTGGAGCGGCAGATCGGCCTCGGCACAGTGAAGATGCACTCCCGCCACGAGATGCAGGAACTGATCGTGGTGGACGGCGTCGCCAAGGGCATCGTCACCCGCGACATGGTGACGGGCGAGATCCGCTCCCACCTGGCCGACGCGGTCTGCCTCGCCACCGGCGGCTACGGCAACACGATGTACCTGGCCACCTACGCCAAGGGCTGCAACGGCACCGCCATCTGGCGCGCCTACAAGAAGGGGGCGGCCTTCGCCAATCCCTGCTTCACGCAGATCCACCCCACCTGCATCCCCGTCACCGGTGACCACCAGAGCAAGCTCACGCTCATGTCCGAATCGCTGCGCAACGACGGCCGCATCTGGGTGCCCAAGCGCAAGGAGGACTGCGGCAAGCCCCCCAGCCAGATCGCCGAGGCGGACCGCGACTACTACCTGGAGCGCAAGTACCCCTCCTTCGGCAACCTGGCCCCGCGCGACGTCTCCAGCCGCGCCGCCAAGCAGGTCTGCGACGAGGGCCGCGGCGTTGGCCCCACGGGCCTGGGTGTCTACCTCGACTTCGAGAACGCCATCCAGCGCCTGGGCGCCAAGAAGATCGAGGAGAAGTACGGGAACCTGTTCGAGATGTATGAGCGCATCACGGACGAGAATCCCTACAAGACCCCCATGCGCATCTTCCCGGCCACCCACTACACGATGGGCGGCCTGTGGGTCGACTACAACCTGATGAGCACCGTCCCCGGACTCTTCGTGCTGGGAGAGGCCAACTTCTCTGACCATGGCGCCAACCGCCTGGGCGCCTCCGCCCTGATGCAGGGGCTGGCCGACGGCTACTTCGTGATCCCCTACACCATTGGCGGCTACCTGGCCGGCATCAAGCCCGGCACCCGGATCACGGAGGACCACCCGGCCGTGAAGGACGCCATGGCCACCGCCAAGAACAAGGTGGACCGCCTCTTCGCCATCGGCGGCAAGCAGACGCCGACCCACTTCCACCGCGAACTCGGCAAGGTCATGTGGGAGTTCTGCGGGATGGGCCGCAACGAGGCGGGCCTGAAGAAGGCGCTCCAGATGATTCCCCAGATCCGCGAACAGTTCTGGAACGACCTCCGTCTTCCCGGAACCGGCAACGAGCTGAACCAGTCCCTCGAACTGGCCGGGCGTGTCGCGGACTTCCTGGAGATCGGTGAGCTCATGTGCCTGGACGCCCTCGAGCGGCGCGAGTCCTGCGGCGGCCATTTCCGCGAGGAGTGGCAGACCGAGGAGGGAGAGGCCATGCGCGACGACGAGAACTTCTGCCATGTGGCCGCCTGGGAGTACACCGGCGACGGCAGCGCCCCCAAGCGCCACATCGAATCGCTGAAGTTCGAGAACGTCCATCTCGCGACCCGCAGCTACAAGTGAGGACGGAACCATGGAAAAGCATCTGAACCTGACCCTTCACGTGTGGCGCCAGAAGGACGCGAAGTCCCAGGGCCGCTTCGTCGAGTACCCGGCCAAGGACATCAGCACCGAGATGTCCTTCCTGGAGATGCTCGACGTGGTGAACGAGGACCTCATCCGCAAGGGCGAGGATCCCATCGCCTTCGACCATGACTGCCGGGAGGGCATCTGCGGCACCTGCGGCTGCGTCATCAAGGGCCGTCCCCACGGCCCCAAGGAGCGCACCACCTCCTGCCAGCTGCACATGCGCAGCTTCGCGGACGGCGACCACATCACCATCGAGCCCTGGCGCGCCGAGGCCTTCCCGGTGATCAAGGACCTGATCGTGGATCGCAGCGCCTTCGACCGCATCATCGCCGCCGGCGGCTTCATCAGCGCCCCGACGGGCTGCGGCCAGGATGCCAACGCCCTCCCTGTGGCCAAGCAGAACGCCGACCTGGCCATGGATGCCGCGGCCTGCATCGGCTGCGGGGCCTGTGTCGCCGCCTGCCCCAATGCCAGCGCCATGCTCTTCGTCTCCGCGAAGATCAGCCACCTGGCCCTGCTGCCCCAGGGCCAGCCCGAGCGCTACACCCGCGTCCGAGACATGGTGGCCCAGATGGACGCCGAGGAGTTCGGCACCTGCACGAACCACGGCGAGTGCGAGGCCGCCTGCCCCAAGGGCATCACCATGGAGAACATCGCGCGCATGAACCGCGACTTCATCAAGGCCAGCCTCACCTTCCGGCCCGAAGTCGCCGGCGGCGGCGCCGGCTGATCTCCATCGTCCAGACCTGAACGAGCGCCCGGTCCCCGCCGGGCGCTTCTCATTCTGGGGCCTGTCCCAGGTGCGCCTTTGCCGCGGCCAGAAACCGCGCCCGGGCGAAGGCGTGGTCCACGATGGGATCCGGGTAGTCCAGCCGGGCCCGCAGGGCCTTCGGTGCCTTCCAGGGCTCGTGGACGAGGTCCGGAGGCAGGTTGGCCAGCTCCGGCACCCAGCGCTTCACGTAATCCCCTTCGGGATCGAACTTCAACCCCTGGGCCACGGGGTTGAAGATGCGGAACCAGGGCTGGGCGTCGCAACCACAGCCCGCACTCCACTGCCATCCGGCATTGTTCTGGGCCCAGTCCCCGTCCGTGAGCCATGCCAGGTAGTGCGCCTCGCCCAGGCGGTAGTCCAGCAGCAGGTGCTTGGCCAGGAAGCTCGCCGCCACCATGCGGGCCCGGTTGTGGACGAAGCCCTCGGCCCTCAGCTGCCGCGCCGCGGCGTCCACCACCGGATAACCCGTGCGGCCCTCCTTCCAGGCCTCCCAGTCGTCGGAGCTCTCCCGCCAGGGGAATCCCTCGAAACCTGGCCGGAACGGGCCTTCCAGCAGGCTGGGCCGGTTCCACAGCAGGTGGTGGCTGAACTCCCGCCAGAGCAGCTCGTTGAGGTAGGGCGCCGCGCCGCTGCTGTCCTGGTCCGCCACAGCAGACCAGACGGTGCGGACAGACAGGGTGCCGAACTTCAGGTCGGCGCTCAGGCGCGAGGTGCCCGGGAGATCCATGCGGTCGCGGTCGAGGCCGTAGCGGTCCAGGGGCCCCGCCAGGAAGGCCCGAAGTCGGGCCTGTCCCGCCGCCTCCCCGCCAGCCTGGATGCCCGGGTTGGCGGCCAGTCCGAGGTCCCCCAGCGGCGGCACCGGTACCGTGTCCGCGGCTACGTCGGGCGGGACCGGGGGCAGTTGCCTCGGCGCGGGCAGAGGGGCTGGATCCACGCGAGGCGCGCTGGCCCTGGCAAAGGGGGTGAAAACCCGGAACATCTCCCCCTGCCCCGTCCGCACCGAGCCCGGCGGCAGGAGCGTCTCCCCCTCGAACAGCGTGAAGGCGATGCCCTCCCGCTCCAGGGACGCCGCCACCCGCCGATCCCGCTCCCTGCCGAAGGGCTCCACCCAGCGGTGGGCCAGCACCCGGTCCGCCCGCCACTGCGCAGCCAGGCGCGGGACTGCCTCCGTGCTCCGCCCCGGCACCACGAGCAGGCGGGAGCCCAGGCGCGCGAGGTTGGCCTCCAGGCCCCGGAGTGAATCGAGAAGGAACTGCATCCGATGGGGCAGCGCCCGGGCCCGTTCCGGCGCGAAGAAGAAGGGATCCAGCACGAAGAGCGGGATCACCTCGCCCAGGGCTGCTGCCTCGGCAAGCGGCCCGTGATCCGCCACCCGGAGGTCCTTGCCGCGGAACCAGACGATGCTCCTCATCGGTTGAGCCTAGCGGAGACCCGTCGAGCCGGCCGCCCCTGGAATCTGGACGTGGCCGGGAGCCGGTTTGGGGTTCAGCCTTCCGCCCCGCTCGCCAGGGCCACCTGCCAAAGTCCGGCCGGATCGGGATGCAGCAGCCATTCGGAGACGATCGGCCGGGGCGTCCAGGCTCCCACCGCCAGTTCCTGGTCCAGCTGGCCGGGACCCCATCCCGCATAGCCGAGGAAGAGTCGGTACCGGGCCTGGGGGTCGGCCAGCAGGGCCTCCAGCAGGTCTTTCCGATGGCTGACGAAGTGGGTGAAGTCCAGCACCGTGTCCTCGTCCTCGGGGAGCCCGCCCTGCACGAGCAGGATGCCGCGCTGGGGATCCACGGGCCCGCCGCGCCAGGCCGTGGCCTCGGAGGAGCCGTGGTAGGCCATGCTGCCCTCCTCGCAGACCTGCTCCAGGGCCAGGGGCAGAGGGCGGTTCAGCACTAGGCCCAGGGCACCTTCGTCGTCGTATTCCACCAGCAGGACGACCGCGTGGAGGAAATTGGGATCCAGGAGGGAGGGGCTGGCCACCAGGAGGCAGGGGGCTTCGGGACGCATGATGCCGATGATGATAGCTCACTGGTCCGAGGTAGGCTGAGAGGATGCGTGCCGCCCAGCCCTCCCACCTCCGATCCCTCCGGGAGGGTCTCGCCGTCATGCGGCGCCATCCGCTGCTGACCCTCGGGCTCACGGTGCTGGCCATGCTCCTGTCCCAACTGGGGCCGGCCCTTGAAATTGCAGCCAAGGCCGAGCCCAGTCTGCTCTTCCAATCCCTCTTCGGGGCCGTGGGCCTTCTCCCTCTGGAAATGTATTTCTTCCCCCGTTTCCAGGCCCGGCTCGATGCCGAGGTCCTGAACCCGCCCCAGAACCGGTTGGAGGCCTGGACCCGCACCTTCGACGCGAGGTGGCTGCTGGCCTTCGGCGTGCGGATGATCGTCAGTGTGATGGTGGGCGTGGGCATCGTCCTGTTCATCCTGCCGGGCATCATCCTCCTGACCCTCTTCGGATGGGCGCCCCTGCGGGTCCTGCTCCGCGGCGACTCCCTGATGGACGCCTTCCGGTGGAGCCAGTCGGCCATGGCCCGCCACTGGCCCCGGGTGGTCCAGGCCGTGCTGGCCATGGTCATGGTCCTCCTGGTCTACCAGGCCGCCTCGGGCTATGCCCTGGAGCGCCTGCTGCCCAACCTGGACCCCCAGTTCGGGGCCGACGCCTGGCTGCGCCTCCGCCATCCGGCCTTCTGGATCCTCGGCTTCACCGGGGGCCTGCTGAACCTCTGGCTCACCGCGAGCCTGCT
>Ga0079306_1000223_pt1 | contig 63527 bp, 56 predicted proteins | sample Methanotroph_Enr_FD_79181 | JGI IMG/M metagenome (GOLD analysis project Ga0079306, IMG submission 79181) | Enriched soil microbial communities from Old Woman Creek wetland in Ohio, USA - Methanotroph_Enrichment_5 | ecosystem: Environmental > Terrestrial > Soil > Wetlands | place: USA: Ohio... | reverse complement strand
GCCCATCCTCTGCGTGAAGAGCGCCCGCAGCCACGCCGGGCGACGGATGGCCCAGGCCCACATCGGGGCCAGCCCCCAGAACGATGCGGAGGTGGAGGCCCTGTTCCAGCAGGCTGGCGTCATCCGGGCCAACACCCTGGAGGAGCTCTTCGACATCGCCCTGCTGCTCTCCCACCAGCCCCTCCCCAAGGGCAACCGCGTGGCGGTCATCAGCAACTCCGGCGGCGTGGCCACCATCTGCGCCGACGCCTGCGAATCCAGCGGGATGCAGATCGGCGGGCCCGGGGTGGTGGACCTCCAGGCCACGGCCACGACGGAGCAGTACGAAAAGGCTTGCCAGCAGGCCCTGGAGCACCCGGAAGTGGACGCCCTCATCGCCACCTTCGCCTGTGTGGGCTCCTGCGACCCCAACGCCGTGGCCCGGGCCATCCGCCGGGCGGCCATCCAGGCCGAGCGGCGCACCGGCATCGCCAAGCCCACCCTGCTCTCGCTCATGGGCGTCAGCGGCGCCGTGGCCGTGGGACTGGCCCCCGCCGGGGGCTCCGCCCGGACCTTCCCCTCGTACCGCTTCCCGGAATCGGCGGCCCTGGCCCTCTCCAAGGCGGTGGAGTACGCCCGGTTCCGGATGCTCCCGCCCGGACGGATCCTCGGCTACGAAGGCATGGATCCCATGGCGGCCCGGATGCTCGTGGAGCAGGCCCTCCAGAACGTGTCCAAGGACGCCCCGCCTCTGGCCCTCAAGGGACCCCAGGCCCGCACGCTCCTGGGCCACTTCGGCCTCCCCGCCCAGACCGCCCCTCCCCCCGCGGAAGGGAAGCGGACCAGCCTGCGGGTGATGATCTCCCTGACTGTCGATCCCGATTTCGGTCCCATCTGGCGCTTCCACCGCCGGGGCGGGGACTCCCTCCTGCGGATCACGCCGATGACGGATCTGGACATTGGCGGGGTGATCGAGCGGCTCCACCTGCCGGCGCATCACGGCTTCTCCGAGACCCTGGGCCGCCTCACCCAGATGGTCGAGGAGCTCCCCTGGATCCACGCGTTCAGTGCGCAGGTGGATGTGCCCACCACGGATCCAACCCCAGCCGGCCCCCTGCCCCTCCTGCCGGGGCATGCCATGTCCTTCTCCGTCCCGGCGTTCCGCCAGGCCTGAACCCGGAGGCTCCCGTGCTCGTCCAGGAAATGATGCGAAGCCCCGTGGTCACCATTCCACCCGGGGCCAGCCTCCAGGAGGCCTGCAACCTGTTCAGCTCGCGCGGATTCCGTCACCTGCCGGTGGTGGACGGGGACCGCCTCGTGGGCGTCCTCACGGACCGCGACCTCCGCTGGGCCACCAGCGCCCTCTGCCCCGAGCCCCGGAGGCTGGGCGATCCCGTCCAGTCCGCCATGAGCCAACCCCCCATCACCATCGACCCCCTGGATCCGGTGGAGGACGCGGCCCGCATCATGCGGGAGCACAAGATCGGCTGCCTCCCGGTCATGGACGGGCCGGAGCTGGTGGGCATCCTCACCGGAATGGACATCCTGGATACGCTCATCAAGCTCACGGGCATCTCGCTGCCCTCCTCCCGCCTGGAGGTGGCCCTGGACGACCGGCCGGGCGAACTGGCCCGGCTCACGGCCTTCCTGGCCGCGCGGAACGTGAACATCCTTTCCATCCTCACCTACCCGGACGCGGACAAGCTGGTGCGCACGGTGCTCCGGGTGGGCTCCAGCCAGGTCCGCCCCCTGGCGGACGACCTCCGCCAGGACGGCTTCCGCATCCTCTGGCCCCGGCCCAAGCCATGGCCGCGCTGATCCATCGCGCGGAGTACGCGCAGTACGACTTCGGCCCCGAACACCCCTTCACGCCCGCCCGGCTCGAGATGCTGCTGGACCTGCTGAGGGAGCTGGGGGTCGAGCTGGCCCCCCTGGCGGCCCCGCCGGCCACCCGGGAGGAGATCCTCTCCGTCCACGATCCCGCCTACGTGGAGATCGTGGAGGCCCTGGACCGTGGGGAATCCCGGCCGGACGCCGAGGCCTTCGGCCTGGGCACCCCCGACAACCCCATCTTTCCCGGCATGGACCTGGCCGCCCGCTGGCTGGTGGGCGGCGCCCTGCACGGGGCCCGCCTGCTGATGGCGGGGCGGGAGCAGCGGGTCCTGCAGTTGGGCGGGGGGCTCCACCACGCCCAGCGGAACCGGGCCGCGGGCTTCTGCCTCTACAACGACCTGGCCGTGGCCATCCAGGCCATGGTGGACCATGGCTGGCGCGTAGCCTACCTGGACATCGACCTCCACCACGGCGACGGGGTCCAGAGCCTCTTCTACGACAACGACCGCGTGCTGACCATCAGCCTCCACGAATCCGGCCACTACCTGTTCCCGGGCACGGGCCACATCCAGGAACTGGGCGGCGGCTACGCCCGGGGGCTCTCGCTGAACGTGCCCTTCGAGCCCTTCACGGGCGCCGAGGACTATCTCGAGGCCTTCGATACCGTCGTGCCCCAGGCCCTGGCCATGTTCTCCCCCCAGGTGCTGGTGGTGCAGGCCGGGGCGGACGCCCATTTCGCCGATCCCATGGGGGACCTGGCCCTCACCACCCAGGCGTTCCAGGCCCTGTACCAACGGATCCTCGACCTGGCCCGGCGGCACGCCCAGGGCCGCCTCCTCGCCACCCTCGGCGGGGGATACGATGCGCAGGTGGTCTCCCGGGTGTGGACGATCCTGGCCCTGACCCTGTTCGACCACCCCCTGCCCGAGGCCATACCCTCTGCCTGGACCGAACGCTGGCGGCACCTGCTCGGCGAGACGCCCCCCACCAGCTTCCACGATCCCGTGCCCGCCTTCGCGCCCCTGCCGGGCTCGGACCTGCGAAGCCGCCACAACCACGACACTGTTTCCCGGCTGCTGGATTCCCTGGCCCGCTACTGGCTCTGAAAGGGCCGGTCTTCGCGTCAGGGCCGCCGCGCCATGGCCTCGTTGAGGCCCTGGAACATCGCCTCGTACTTCCCCGTCTCCGCGGCGAAGCGGAGTCGCTTCACGTTCTCCGCGCAGATCTCGGTCGCCCCGGGCCGGGTCTCGAGGACCTCCATGATTTCGGCAATGAAATCCGCGAGGGGCATGGCGCGGCGATCCTCGCGGCGAATTCGCGGATGGCCGTCGACGCCTGAAGGTACACGGCGTACGACCTCATTCCCGGATTGGCCCGGACCGTGTCCTCCAGGACCTGTCCCCGCCGGCCCGCGATGACCACCTGGTTGCCCCGCGCGTGGAAGGCCTCGGCCAATCCCCGCCCAATGCCCGTGCCGCCGCCCGTGATGAGGATGGTGATGCCCCGGGTGTCCATGTCATCCCCCGCAAGATTCTTCCCTACGTCAATCAAGGGGATCATCCGGAACAACAGGACGGTGTTGTCAGGCTCTCTGGAGGCGTCCCGACGCTTCGGGCAGGAGGATTTTGAAAGCGGCGCCCATCCCGGGCTCGCTCCGCAGGCAGATTCCACCGTGGTGACTGCTGAGGATCCCGATCACGGCGGCCAACCCCAGGCCCCGGCCCGTGAATTTGGTCGTGAAAAACGGCTCGAAGGCCCGCGCGGCGACCTCCGGGGTCATTCCGATCCCCGTATCCACCATCTCCAGAGTCACATGGCGCCCCGGCTTCGGGGTTACGACCCAGTCCCCGGAATTGATGGTGGCCTCATCGAGATCCTCCGATCCGGTCCGGACGGTGATCCTGCCCGTCTCGCCCTCCGGGATGGCCTCCAAGGCGTTCACGATCAAGTTCAGCAGGATCTGGAAGATCTTGGTGGAGTCTCCAGCCACGAACGGAAGCGCGTCCGCCAGTTCGCATTCGATTTGAATATTGCCGGGGACCGAGGCCGTGATGATCTGGATGATTTCATTCACCACGACATTGATATCCACCTTCTTCGCGACGATCTTCTCATTGCCCGCGAAGGCCAGGAGCTGTTGCGTGAGATCCGCCGCTCTCAGGGAGGCCTTCTCGATGGCCTCGAAGTAGGGGGCCACATCGCCCTCGGGTCCCGCCACCATGAGCGCCATGTTCGCGTTGCCCAGGATGACCGTGAGGAGGTTGTTGAAGTCGTGGGCGACACCGCCGGCCAGGACGCCCAGGGTCTTGAGCTTCTGGGCCTGCTGGAGCTGCACTTCGAGCTTGGCCTTCCACGCTTCTGCCTCCTTCCGCTCGGTGATGTCGCTCAGCACCACGCGACTCACGGATCCGAAGCCCTCTCCCGGTCCCGAGGCGGATGGCGAGTCGTGGGCGCGGGTGGCCGCCAGATGCGCCCAGAAGGAGGACCCGTCCTTTTTCACCATCCGGAGGTCGCACGCGTAGGGTTCGCCCGTTTCGAGGAACCGCTTGCGCTGAAGGTAGTAGAGATCCTGGTCGTCGTTGAGGATGAACCGGGTGATCGGCTGCTTGACAAGCGAGGCCCGCGACACGCCCAGCAGGTTGACGGCGGTGAGGTTGGCTTCCAGGATCTGCCCGTCGTTGGAGACGATGCAGTACCCCACCGGCGCCAGATCATAGAGGTCGAAGTAGCGTGCCCGCGCCAGGTCCAGTTCGCCCTGCACCCGGCTCAACTCCTCGTTCTGCATTTCCAGCTCGATCTGATTCACGCGAAGCTCGTGAAGGGTCTGCCGCATGTCCCGCGGGGACATGGCCTCCTGCCTTTCCTGCAGCAGGAGCTCCTTCCCCTGGGCGATCTCCTCGGCCCGCCAACGCAGTTCGGCCATTTTCCGCGATCCCTCACTCCTCTTTTTCATTGGGCACCTCCATCAAATCCCGGTGGCGAGACGTTCGTCCCTTGGGTTTGTGGTCCGGGATGCCCATGCTCAGGCCGAACCATTTCACGATGTGACCCGCCCCGTCTCGCAGGGCGCTCACGCGGGTATCGAACCAGTGGTAATCCCCGCTGCGATGGCAGAGACGGAATTCGACATTGAAGGGTTCCCCCGTCGCCACGGCCTTGTCCCACGCGACCTTCAGCGTTCCCCGATCCTCCGGGTGGACCTGGTCCAGCCAGCTGGAACCCAGGCGTTGGGCCTCCGGAATCCCGGTGTACTCGATCCACTGCGGACTGAGGTAGTCATAGAGACCATCGGGGCGGCACATCCAGAGGAGCTGCGGCAGGGACCCTGCAAGCTCCCGGAAGAGGGATTCGCTCTCCTGCAGCGCCGCCTGGATCTTCTTCATGTCCGTGATGTCGACGAACGTGAGGACCGCTCCCTCGATCACGTTGTCCAGCGTCCGGTAGAGCTGGATGCGCATCGTGTACCATCTGCCTTCCACCGTCTGGACTTCCCTTTCCTTGGGAACCAGGGTGTCCAGCACCGCCTGCACGTCCGCAACGAGCTGCTCGTACCCCACCAGGTTGGACACGATGTGGCCCACCGGCCGGCCCACATCGCCGATGATCAGGTTGATGATCCGGGTGGCCGCCGGCGTGAAGCGCAGGATGCGCAGTTGATGGTCTACAAAAACGGTGCCGATGCCGGTGCCGGCCAGCAGGTTGTTCATGTCGTTGTTGGCCCGGGTCAGGTCGGCCACCTTGGTCTGCAGCTCTGAATTGACCGTAGCCAGTTCCTCGTTCACCGACTGCAGTTCCTCCTTCGAGGTTTCCAGCTCCTCATTGGTCGATTGCAGCTCCTCGTTCATGGACTGCATCTCCTCGTTGGAGGACTTGAGCTCCTCGTTGGCCGTCTCCAGTTCCTCGTTCGAGGCCTTGAGATACTCCTCCTTGGCCTGCAGCTCCTGTTTGAGTGCATCCACCCGGGCCTCGATGTCCGTTGATGGGCCGTTGTCCGCCAGGGATGGGCCAGGACCCGCCACATCCACGGGGAGGGCCTCTTCCAGAATGATCAGGAACAGGGGTACTTCGGGCTTGGTGGCAGGACTGGCTGTCACGGGGCTGACGGTCAGGTTGACCCTGGTGAAGTCGCCGTTGGTCTTGATCCGCAGGCCCTGGCTGCGAACGACCGCGTTTGAGCCCGCCGCCTGATGAAGGGAGGTCGTCAATTCGCGCCGCAATCCTTCTCGGGCCATCTTCAGGATGTTGTTGATTCCCGCCTCGCCCGGTGGGAGTTCCAGGTACAGACCGGTTCGGCCATGGAGGTAGAGAATGTCTCCCCGGCCGTTGACGAGCGCACCCGCAGGGACGACCTGCCGGAGCAGTGCCTGTTCGGCAAGTTCCCGCAGGGGCTGCTTCACAGGAGAGCCAGCTTTCCACGGGATCTGCTGGAGGGGTGAATCCATCCCGGAGACGGGGGGGAGGACCCGGGTCAAGGCTGCGCGCTGCGCGCCATGGGCATCTTCCTTCCGCTGATACAGCTTGGCCTTGCGATCCAGCACGGTGAACAGATCGCCAAAATCGCCCACGGTCTCTGAGGTACCCTGGAACAGGAAACCGCCCGGGTTCAGCGCATAGTGGAAGAGGGGAATGAGCTTCTTCTGCAATTCCCCGCCCATGTAGATGAGGAGGTTGCGGCAGCTGATCAGGTCGAGCTTCGAGAACGGTGGATCCTTGATCAGGTCCTGTTCAGAAAAGATCAGCATGTCCCGGATGGCTTTGTGAATGCGGTACGAGCCGCCATCGGGTTCAGCCGTGAAGAAGCGCGACAGTCGTTCCGGCGAGAGATCGGTGGCGATGCTGGCCGGGAACAGGCCCACGCGGGCCGAGGCGATCGACTGGCTGTCGAGGTCAGTGGCGAATATCTGCACAGGAAAGGTCTGTTTCAGAAGATCCATGCCTTCCCGCAGCAGGATGGCGATGGAATAGGCTTCCTCGCCGGTGGAGCAGCCCGGCGACCAGACGCGGACCGCGCCACCCCCGGGTTTGCCCCCCAACATCTTGGGGATGACCTGTTCCTCGAGCGCCTTGAACGCTGCGGGATCCCGGAAGAAACTCGTCACCCCGATCAACAGATCGCGGAAGAGCGCCTCAGCTTCCGTCGGCGTATGGTGGAGGTACTTGAGGTAGCCGTCCATGGTATCGATCTGATGGATGGCCATCCGCCGCTCGATGCGCCGCTGGATGGTGCTGGGCTTGTAGTTGGAGAAATCGTGGCCTGTCTGCGCCCGCAACAGGATGAAGACCTTGTTCAGCACGTTTTCCGACTTCGGGGGTGAAGCAGAGGCAGCCCGGGGAGGCTTGCCGAAGGCGTGAGCCACATAGCCGATCAGCTGGGGAGCCATCTCGGCGGGCGGGAGTTCATAATCCACAAGACCCGTGCTGATGGCGCTTCGCGGCATTCCGTCGTAATCGGTGGAGCCGGGGTTCTGGGCCATGACCATGCCGCCCTCGCCCTTGATGGCCCTGACGCCCAGGGTGCCATCGCTGCCGGTGCCAGAAAGCACGATGCAGATGGCCCGCTCGCGCTGGTCCTGGGCCAGGGAGCGGAAGAAGAAGTCGATCGGAAGCCGCTGGCCCCGCGGCGCGGCTGGTTCCATCAATTGCAATGTTCCGTGCAGGAACGCCATGTCCCGATTGGGGGGAATGATGTAGATGCAGTTCGGCTGGACCACCATCCCGTCCTCCACCTCGAAGACCTGCATGCCGGTGCAACGGCGGATCAGGTCGGTGAGGATGCTCTCGTGGTCCGGGGCCAGGTGCTGGACCAGGACAAAGGCCATCCCAGGGTCCATTCCCGCGGGCATGCCGGAAAAGAAGGCTTCAAAAGCGGCCAGTCCTCCAGCCGAGGCTCCGATGCCGACGATCGGGAAGGGCTTCTCCCGCTTTCCGCTCGAACGCTGGCCGCGCTTGCCTGGGGCCGCCGCAACGACTGCCGGAGCCGTCCTCTGCGGCCCGGTGGCTTCGGCGATCGGCGCCTGGGCTTCCCGCTTCTGAATGTCCTTGTTCTTCCCGGCCATGGTGTTCGTTCCCCTCGGTTTGAATGGCGCCTGCGGCGATCCCGCTCAACGCTTCTTGCCAATCCGATCCTGGTCGTCCGCCGATGGCACCCTGGGGGTGACGTCTGGATGCGCCGCTCAGGGCGCTGGTGATTTCTCCTTGATGAGAACCATCAGCAGTTTCAAATGCTCCTTCTGAAGTTCCGGGGATTCGTCCCGCTGCCATTCCATCCCGGCGGGCTTGTGCAAGAGGATCTCCTAGCGAGAGGGGGTGGAATGGCGTGCTCGATTCCCGCCAGCCCCAACGGGACGCAGGGCCGACGACGAATCCGTGGAAAACGCGGATCACCCGATCCCAGGTGGAAGGGGGTTGATCACGGACGATTTGGAAAATGGACAGAGGAATGAAAGCCTGGCCTCAGTTCACCTGGATGGAAACCGAGATGGCGATGCGATCCAGGGGATGGCGACGGTTGTAGAGGTAATAGCCATCCTCAGAGTAGTCGATATACACATCATCGTTGTCGTACCAGGTGTCAGACCAGTATTCAGGCCAGGGGTCCATGACCGTGAACCAGAAACCGCCGAACTGGAAGCGGGGACGCCCCTCAAACACGATCAGGGGATAGCGGTAGAGCCGGAATGCCCGGCTCGGACCGAAGTGGGCGCGATAGCGGTCCTCCGGAATCCGGTAGCCGTTGTATCCGCCGCGCTGTTGCCAATTGCGGTGCTCGGACCGCCAGTTCCGTGCACGGCGTTCCTGCCAGATGGCCCGGCGCTCGGTCTCCTGCCTGCGTGGCTCCTGCCCCGAGGTCCTCTTGGCCTGCTCCTGCTGATGCTGCTGCGCCTCCGGCTGCCGGGTCTGCTGCTGACGACGCTGCTCCTGCTGCCTGGCCTGTTGCTGGCGCTGCTGTTCCTGATGCTGCCTGGCTGCCTGTTGTTGCTTGGCCTCTTGCTGGCGCTGCTGCTCCTGCTGCAGTCTGGCCGGCTCTGCTGGCCGACGTTCTTGCGGTTGTTGCGGGTTCCGCTGGCCACGGGCCGGGTCCTGAGGCTGCGGTCTTGCGGGCGGAGCCTCCTGCTTCTGCTTCTTTTCGGGTTTGGCCTGATGCTCCTCCTTCTGAGGCCTGTCCTCTCTCCCGGGTCGATCCTGCTGAGCGTAGGCGGGCGTGAAGGTGCCGAGGAGAAGAGGCACGATCCCCGAGCTGATGAACCTGGCTGGTTTCATGAGGGTTCCCTTCATGACGGTCTTTTCATGCGCCGATGGGGGCGCGTCCCTTTCACGGTTCGTGCGATGCGCCGACCAACCCGGCGGGTTGTTCCTGGAACGGATCTGACGCACCCGGAAACGAGGATGGTCCAGGCCGGGCCAGCCACTCCCTGAAGGCCTCGTTGAAGACGTCGGGTTGCTCGAATGCCACGAGATGGCCCGCATGAGGGATGAGCTTCAACTGGGCGCCGGGAATGACCTTCGCGAGGGCTTCCGACTCGCTGGGCGGAATAATGGCATCGTCCGCGCCCGCGACCACCAGGGTCGGCACCCGGATCTCCCGCAGCCAGGCCCCTGCATCGGGCCGTTCGGCCATGCCCAGCAGGGCGCCGGCAACCCCTTCGGGACTGGAGGATGCCATGAAGCCCTTCACCGCCTTGGCCATGGCTGCATTTGTGTTGCTGGGGGAGAGCATCTTGGATGCCATGGCGTCCACGACACTTGCGACGCCCTCGGCCTTGACCTTCGCCGCAGCCTCCCGGCGCGCGGCGGCAGCCTTGGGTGAGTCCGCGCCGGCCTTCGTTCCCACCAGCACCAACCCTCGAACGGCCTTTGGGAAGGCCTTCACGAAAGCCAAGGCCACATAGCCCCCCATGGAATGACCCATGAGGATGACCGAGGGGGTATTCAGGTGCTCCAGCAAGGCATAGAGGTCCCCGGCAAAGCGGCTCATGGGGATGGAACCGGCGGAGGTCCTGCTCTCCCCCAATCCCCGCAGGTCCGGCGCGATCACTCGGCAGTTCGTCTTGAAGGCCTCCACCTGCTTGGACCAGGTGCGGCGATTCAACGGAAAGCCGTGGACAAGCAGCAGCGGGAGCCCGTGGCCCTCGTCGGTGTAGGCAACCTGGATTCCATCCAACTCTGTTCGCATAAGGCGACCCCCTCGTCATCCTGGTGGATCAGTCTTGGGTGTGGCGGGAACCATTGGTACCCTCCGATGGCCCCGCCCCGGTGAAGCCCGATAGAGGGCCAGCGGTCTGGTGTTGACGCGCTGCGGGCTTCTTCCTGGCCGGCTTGGATCGCCGGCCAGTTACGACTTGGCGGTATCTTAGGAATTCGGGACATCATTGTGCGCCCGCAGCATCCAGAGAGCCTTGTCCATGGCCCGACTGATGCTTGTATAGAGGTCTGCCGTATCCAGATCCCCCAGCCTGTTGGCCTCCTGGATCGCGTGGCGCGCGTGCCGGGCATAGTTCTGGTAGCGGTCAACCATGGCCTCGACATGGATCCTGCTATCCCGCGCGTCCAGCGGATACTCGTCGAGCCTGGAGGCCTTGGCCGCGGCTCGTAGGGTGCCCAGGGCCTGTCCGCCCATGCTGACGGCGCGTTCCGCGAGGTCATCCCCGAAGATGATGAGCTGCCCGTACAACGAATCGAACAGCAGGTGGAGCCCATAGAAGTTCGCACCCTTCACATTCCAGTGGGCCTGTTTGGTCTGGTACGCAAGGTCCAGCGTATCGGCCAGGGACTGGTTGAGTATCTCGACGAGTTCCTTCGTGGTCTTCGAATCGAACATCAGCTTGCTCACTGAAAACCCCCTTTCAAGGAGGATGGGCCGATGCCAGGCCACGATTCTCGGAATGGGTTCTGGAACAAGGCCTGGATCTCCCGCCTGGTTCTCCCGGCAAACAGCTTCTGGCTCTCCCCGACATCAAGGCTGCCGGTCTTGAAACCGGCCCGGAGGGTCCCAGGAGCGTTCGTCGAACCGGATATGGACCTTTGCCACTCTCCAGAAGCAGGGAGAGGGGATCCCGGGAGTTCAGCCCCGAAGATCGTTCGCCGCATCGGTCATGCCGCGCTTGAGATCGCTGGCCGCGAGCGCCGTGCGGTCCCTCATGCCGTCCCAGGCCATGCCGGCCGCGTCAGCCAGGTTCCCCGCCTCCCGCTTGGCGCGGCGCGCAAGGTCCTTGATATCTCCGCGGAGTTCGGGGCCTGTCTTGGGAGTGGTGAGGGCAACCAATATCGCACCGGCAGTGGCGCCGGCGAGGAAAGTCAGCATCATGGGAACCGCGGACGAAGAGGTGGTGGTTTCTTGGCTCATGATCAGTGCTCCTATTTCGTGTTCGTGAGGGATTTTCCGGCACCCGGAGAAGGCCAGCACGGCGCTGATCCCTCCCGAGTGGGGTTCATGGTTCTTCACGGGAGGTAAGCATCCAGAGGGCCTGATCCATGTCACGGCTGACGGCGATGTAGAAACGGGCCGTGGACTGATCGCCGAGTTTCCCGACCTTCCGGGCGGCCGTTCGCATCCGTCCCGCGTACTCACCATAGTTGTCGACCAGGGTGTCCAGTTGGAACCATCCACCGGTCGCATCCCGTGGATACTCGGCCAGCCCCGAGGAGCGTTCTGTGAAGCGGATGGTGCCAGGACCCTGGCCACCCGTGGATGCGACCCGCCCGGCGAATTCCTCACCATAAGCAGCCAGTTGGCCGCAGAGCCGATCGAACAATGGGTGAAGACGGCTGAAATTCGAGCCTCTAAGATTCCAGCGGGCCCGCTTGGTCTGGTAGGTCAGATCCAGCGTATCCGCCAGGGACTGTTCCAGCAGGTCCACCAGATCCCCGGCAGTCCTGGGATCGAGCCGCAGGTCATCAATATTTGCATCATTTCTGTTCATGGCAGGCCCCGGGGACAACCCAGTGGTGGGGATGACGCACTAGACGACTCTCCTGCCCTGGATGAGCCGAACCAGGACAATGACGATTGCGACCACGAGCAGGACATGGATGAAGCCTCCCATCGTGTAGGCACTGACAAGGCCGAGTGCCCAGAGAACGAGGAGGATCACCGCGATGGTCCATAACATAGAGCCCTCCTTTTCAGGGACTGCAGAAATCCGGATGGAGCACGGATCAGGTTTTTTCCGGCGAACTGTGGAACATCGTCTTGATCTCAAGCCAGGACTGTTCAATCCCGGCCTTCAGGCTTTCCCATGTGTCATCGCTCGCCACCTTCAGCTTGAGGAGGTGGTTCTCGGCCTCGTCGTGCCTGTGCTGCAGAGCATCCAGGGCCTGGTCGGCCCGCAGCTTCGCCTCGGCGTCCAGGGGCCTGGCCTTGGCTTTGAGTGCGTCGAGTTCGGCCGTCCATCGCGCCAGCTCGGCCTCCAGCATGCCTTCATAGGCTTTCCGGTTGTCCAGCATGGACACCTCCTTCAGACGGCTTCTGGCTCTGGATGACCCGCACCAGGAGGGAAGACAATCTCCTGGGCCCCTGAATGGATCAGGGGCCCAGGCGGGAATGGCATCAGGACTTCTGGACGCTCATCTTGTTGTTCACATGTTTCACGCCATTGATGTCCTCGGTGAGTTTGCTCACCAGGTCCTTTTCAGCGGCGTTCTGGGCCTCTCCATGAAGGGTCACCACCCCATCCTTGGTGGTCACCTTGGTGGCCAGGGAATGGGTGGATTTGTGGAAGAGGAGGGTCGTCTTGACCTGGGCCGTGATGGAAGCGTCATCCACCTTCTCCGCCACTGTCCGGGGAGCCGGCTTGGCAGGCTTCTGGACGACCATCTCATTGCGGATCTGCGTGACCCCATCGATGTCCTTGGCATATTCAGCCGTCAGGTGCTTCTGGGCCTCGGAATCCGCTTCGCCCCGGAGGGTGACAATGCCGTCCTGAGTGGTCACCTCGGTCCCAGTGGCGCTGACATTCCGGTGGAAGGCCAGTGCCGTCTTCACCTTCATGGTGATCCAGGCATCCGAATGCTCGGGGGGCTGCTCACCAGCCAGCGAGAGCTGGTTGTTCACACTCTTCACGCCAGGCAGGCCGGCGATGGTCTCTTCGGCCAGGGTCTTGTGATAGTCCGTGGCCACGGTGCCAGTGAGCGTCACCACACCACCCGAGGACGCCACCTTGATGCTGTCGTCCTTCAGATAGGTTTTGAAGTTGTAGCTTTCCTTGGCGGTGGCCTCGATCTTTTCATCCACATCGGAAGCCTGCGCGGGAACGCCGACGGCCATGATCAACGCTGCGGGGATCATGAGAGAAGCGTAGGAATTCAGCTTGAAAGCTTGCATGTTTCATCCTCTTTTCTGCCCTGATTGGGGCGACTTGTTGGGGAAGGATCGTTCCGGCAGCCCGATTGGCCCGATGCGGGCCGAGGTGGGCTCGGAAGCGATTGACCATCCGGGTTCCGGGTATCCCGGGCGCCCAGCGGCCATCGGACTGCTTTAGCTCGAACGTTTAAACAGATGAAGACGAGGAGCGGCAGGCATGCGTACCCTACTTCTTCGTCTTTCCAGCCAGGGGCGTGGTGCCCGGATGAGGATGCAATCCTGGCCGGGTCCCCTCCTCATCCAACTTGGAGTCGTGCTTGGAGAGATCGACCCCCTTCTTCGACACGGCCCCCTGCCAGGGAGGGGCCGGTAAACCGGGTTTGTCGGTCTGAGGGTTCTGGGTCAGTTTGGGATTCTGACCTGCCTTGGCCGGCTGGGTACCCATCCCGGTCCTGGAACTCGATGCCGGGTTGGGGCGCGGGGGATCCAGACCGGGCTTGGGATCCAGCGCGGGATGGGCCGGTTTGGGATCCTTGCCCATCTTGGGTTTCGGTTGAGGATGGTGATAGGTCGTCATAGATTCCTCCTTTGCGGGCGATGAGACACACCGGCCGCGGTTGGCCCACGGGGTGGGCGTGAAAAGGGGCTGGCCCTGAGCCTGCCTGCAGGAGCATCTGGGTCGGGCCAGCCATTCCTCAAAGACAGTCCATCGGCGCGAACGCCGAGGCCTAGTTCGTTCCCCTTCTGGGGTAGTTGATGATGATGTTCACCCGGCGGTTTTCCTGCGCCCCCTCGGCGCTGGTGTTGTAGGCGAAACGCCGGGTCTCGCCGAATCCCTGCGCGGAGAGCCGCCAACGGTCGATGCCGAAGTTATCAACCAGGTAATTCACCACGTTCTGGGCGCGGCGCTGGGAGATCGCCATCGACAGCTCGGGGGTCGCCTGCAGGTTCCCCGTGTGTCCTTCGACCGAAGCCGTGACGGAGGGATTCGCTTTCAAGAATCTTGCGACCTTGTGGAATTCGCCATCGTACTCAGGTCTGATCTCGGCCTGGTTCCGGTCAAACTCGATCAGCATGGCCAAGGTGATCCTGGCGGGCGCCACCTTCAGCCCCTCGAGGTCCGTCACGCATGCAATGACAGCATTGATGCGCCGATTCGCCCGCTTCCCTTCCCCAGTGGCATTGTCAGCGACGGGGCGCAAGGCCCCATACCCCACGGCCTTCAGCCGGGAGCGGTCGATGTGGAGGTTGTCCACCAGGTAGGCCACGACGCTCTCGGCCCGGCGCAGGGATAGATCCAGGTTGTGCTTAGGCGTTCCGACATCGTCGGTGTGCCCCTCGATCACGGCCATCGTCTCGGGGTATTTATTCAGGAAGGTCCCGAGCACGCCGAGTTTCTCCTTTTCCTCCCGCTGCATGTCGTCCTGGTCGATCTCGAACTGGATGTCGAGGATGGTGCAGTACTGTTGGGTTTTCGGCGGAGCCGTAACCACGACCGGCAAGGGGGCTTCTCTCGCGACGGGTCCATGGGAGACGGCGCCTTGGTCGGGCTCCTGGGCAGACATCGGGGGAGAAGGCGGTGAACTCCGGCCGAACCGGACCGCCAGGCCGGCCGAGGCCAGATCCACATCCGCCTTGTCCTGAACGGCATCTTTGATCCGGTAGCGTTCCCACTCGAACCGCATCCCGAAGGAGGGCGTGAAATCGTACTGGAGGCCGCCACCGAACTTGGCGTTCGCCTCGCGCTTGCTGGGATCGAGGTTGGGCACGAGGACCGAGCCGGTTCCGGTGAAGGAATTCTTGGCCTCGGCGTAGTTCACTCCCGCCCTGACGAACGCTGAAAACCGTTCCGTCATGGGCACCCTGAGGACGGCGTCGAAATTCAGGCCCTTGAGCTTGATCTGTCCATCCAGGGTCCCTGGCGGTGCCGTGGTCGCGGTGAAATCGAACGTCCCCAGATCGAAGTACCCGCCTTCAAACGCAAAATACCTGCTGAACTCGTAACCGAGAAAAACCTTGTAGCCGGTGGCGCGGTCCTGGCGGTCGATCGAGGAGACGGTGAACCCCGCCCCGAGGAGACCCCTCGTGATCTTGGCGTCATCGATTTTCGATCTCGATTGGCCGGCATTGGCCCCGAGATACCAGCCCGAATCCTGCGCCATGGCGAACGGGCCGGCGATCAAGGTCAGGGCCAGCAGACGCAACGCCCCGGGAGCTCTGGCAAATATCATCTGTTCCTCCTGGGAAGTGGTTGCGGTTTCACAAGGCGCATCAGATGCCGGGAAGGTGCTCGGGATCGGCGGGAGACCCGCTGCTCCCCTCCACGGGGCGCTGGGGATGGACCTCGGGCAGAGGGGTTCCTGGTCCTGCTGCCTTCCAGCGAAGCCGCAACCCTTTCCTGGCTCCCGCAGGGGACAGGAGGCGGGAGTGGGGCTGGTGGTCGTGATGACCGGACGGAATTCCTGCCCCTTCGGCGGAAGTCGGCCGGGCACACATAAAAACGATCCGTCGGGCGGCCGACGTTCGGGGTCTCATGGTTGAACTCCTTCCCTGCAACTGCATAAAGCATTTATTATTCCTAATTTTAAATATATTTATTATATACAACTTACAATCAACCGAGTGCCTTGCCCCCCTGGCGTTCCGATCAGAATGACTTACCCTTTCATTCAATTCGAAAGAGGCGAGGTCCCCCTTGGGTATCGATGATCTGGACCATCGGGAGCTGCTGGAGTTGGATTCGGAAGGCGGTCTCATCCGCTTCGCCGGACAGCGTGCGCTCCTCGTGGATGCGGTCGCGATGGGGCTTCTTCGGAAGTACCTGGTCGAGAACTTCGGGCACACGGCCGCTCGCACGGTGCTCACCCAGTTCGGCTTCGCCCATGGTTGGCGAATGGCCGAGGCCATGCGAGCCGAGTTCAAGTGGGACAGCGACCAGGAATGGCAGGACGCCGGCATCCGCATCCACGCCCTGGAAGGCCTTTTCCGGGTCGATCCCGGCAGCAGGGGCCCCCTCTCGAAGGAGGGCCTGGTGGCCTTTGGGTCCTATGAGGCGGAGCAGCATCTCCTGCACTTCGGCCGATCGGACGTGCCCGTCTGCTGGACCCTCTGCGGCCTCACCAGCGGCTACCTCAGCCGGAGCACGGGGCGGGAGATCTATGTGCTCGAGGATCGCTGCGTGTGCAAGGGCCACGCCGCCTGCCACTTTTTCGGGCGCACGCGGGAGGAATGGGGCGAGGATCGGTCGGGCGAGCTGCGCTTCTTCGTGCCGACCCTCCTCAAGGACTGCCTCGATGTCTCGCTCCACCGGGTCACCGAGACACTGAAGGCGTCTGAACGGAAGATCCGGGACCATCGCCGGGTGCTGGTCCGGGTGGCGCAGGATGTCGAAGAGCCGCTGGGCATCGTCGCCAGGAGCCCCCGCATGCGGCAGCTCGTGGACCTGGCCCGGCGGGTGGCCAAGGTCGATTCGACGGTCCTCATCACCGGCGAGAGCGGCGCGGGCAAGGAACGGATCGCCCGGCTCATCCACGACGAATCGACGCGCTCCCCGGGCCCATTCATCGCAGTCAACTGCGGTGCCATCACCGAGACGCTCCTCGAGAGCGAACTCTTCGGACACACGCGCGGAGCCTTCTCCGGAGCGACCCAGGATCGTCCCGGCCTGTTCGAGGCAGCCAACAGCGGGACACTGCTGCTCGATGAGGTCGGCGAGGTCTCGCCCGGCATGCAGGTCAAGCTCCTGCGGGCGATCCAGGAAAGGGAGATCCGGCGGGTCGGCGAGAACAAGAGCAGGCCGATCGATGTGCGCATCCTCGCCGCGACCAACCGCGACCTCGGCCTCGGAGTCTCCTCCGGCGCCTTCCGGCAGGATCTCTACTACCGGCTCAGGGTCGTCGAACTGCAGGTGCCGCCCCTCCGCGAGCGCAGGGATGACATCCTGCCGCTCGCCCGGGTGCTGCTCGCCGGTTCGGCCCTGTCGATGAAGCGCAGGATTTCAGGCATTTCCCCGGGCGCCGCGGATCAACTCCTGCGCTACGAGTGGCCGGGCAATGTCCGTGAGCTTGAGAACACGATGGAGCGTGCCGTCGCGCTGGCGCCCGGGGACCGTGTGGAACTCGAAGACCTGCCTGAGGAGATCCGAATGGCCTTCCCCAAGCCCGTGGCCACCCTGGGGTCGGTGCGGTCGCTTGAAGACGTCGAGAAGGAATACATCCTTTCGGCGCTGGAACTGAACGGAGGCAACCAGACGCGCACCGCCGAGCAGCTGCAGATCGGTTCGGCGACCCTGTACCGCAGGCTCAAGAGCTATGGATTGATTGGCAGCGAGCGCGGAGCCCGGAAGAACCTCCAGCAGGAACCGGATCCATCGGGCTCCCGCTAGGCCCCTGGTTCCCACCGAAGGCCGCCCCCACCCTCCGGATAGGGGGATCCCCCGCCGCCGCGGCTGGACGAACCGGGCGCTGGAGGGGTGGGCCGTCCGGGACGCCGCTCAGAGCCAGTAGGCCATGCGCCGGGCGAGCCACTCCTTGACACGCTGCCAGGCGGGACGCTGCTTCCACTGCTCCAGTTTGATCTCGGCGGAATCGTGCAGGTCCTCCTGGAAGGCCTGTTCCATCTCCTGTCCGAACTCGTCCCCCAGCACGACGACATTCACTTCCTTGTTGTGCAGGAAGCTGCGCATGTCCAGGTTGGTGGATCCCACCGTGGACCAGCTGCCATCGACCACAGCGGTCTTGGCGTGGAGGACGGCGAGTTTCAGATCGTAGACCCTGATGCCGGCCTCCAGCATCTGGGTGTAGAAGGATCGTCCGGCCTGGAAGACCGGCCCGCTGTCGGAAACACCGGGGAGGATGATCTTCACATCCACGCCCCGACGGGCGGCCGCGACCAGGGCTTCCATGATCTGGGCGTCAGGGACAAAGTAGGCATCGGTGATGTGAATGGACTTCCTGGCGCCGCGGAACGCCCCAACGTGGGCCTTGTAGATCTCGTGGGCGCCATCGGGCCAGTTGCCGAGAACCCGCAGGACCTTGTCCCCGGCCGGCGCCAGCGGGGGGAAGTAGTCCCGATCGGGCAGTTCGCCCTCCTTCTGGCTGGCCCAGTTGTCCAGGAACATCCACTGCAGCGCGGCCACCGCGGGGCCCTCGATCTGGATGTGGGTATCCCGCCAGCCCACGGAGGTCCGGGTCTTGCTCTTGGACCGGAAGAATGAGCTGCGGGCGTAGGCGGCGGTGATGTTCACGCCGCCGGCGAAGGCCACCTTGCCGTCCACCACCAGGATCTTCCGGTGGTCGCGGTTGTTGATGCGCCAATGCCCGAGCCGGTGGAAGGGACTCACGGGATGGAAGGGGAGCAGCCGGATGCCGGCCTCCTGCATGCGGTCGAAGAAGGCCTGGGGCGTGCCCAGCGTCCCGACACAGTCGTAGATGATGCTGACCTGGACGCCCTCCTTCCGCTTGGCGATGAGCAGATCGGCGAACTTCAGGCCCAGGGGATCCTGGTCGAAGAGGTAGGTCTCCAGATTGATGGTGTCCTTCGCCGCCGCCACGGCGGCCATCATCGCGGAGATGGTCCTGGGCCCGTCGAAGAGCAGCGTGACCTTGTTGCCCGCGATGAGGGGCCGCCCCGTGGCGGCCTCTTCGATGCCTGCGAGCAGCGTGGCGTGGCCCCTGGAAGACCCCAGGCGCCGGGCGAGAACCGAAGCGGCCTTCTTGTCGCTCAGGGTTCCCTGGCCATCGACAACGCTGGGCTGGGCCGCGGGAGTGACGGGCTTCTTCGGCGTTTCCATGTCCGGCAGCCGGGCACAGCCGGAGAGAAGCAGGCAACCCATGAGCACCCACCGCCGGAGAGAATCCGGCCTGCATGGAAGCCCAAGGTCGGCCATCACGTTCCGTGACCGTCTCATCCAACCATCTTCACAGAAAAGGGACGCTGCGTAAAAAAACGGCCATATCCTATTCGTCCCTGGGCCAGGGGTTGGGGGGCGTCCAGGCCTGAAAGGGCCCTCTCAGGCATCCGCGGCGGGAGTCTCCCGACCGGCTGAGCACAGGCTCACCCAGGGGCTCCTGTCCTCGAACGCACGTTCCCGGCCACACCCCACGCTGAAAACAGTCCCAGTGGGATGACGCAACAAAAAGGCCCTTCGGGGTGAAGGGCCGTTTTGTTGCATTGACTGGTGGTCCCGGAGCGACTCGAACGCCCGACCCTCAGATTCGTAGTCTGATGCTCTATCCAGCTGAGCTACGGGACCGCACTGAAGGATAAATTCTACCGGATTCGTGGGTCCTGTCCATCCCAAACCCGCAGGGGCGCGGTGCGGGAGGCGGGACAGGCGGTCCCGGTGAGGTCCGTGGCGAGGCGGTCCATGAGGGCGCGGGCGGTGGTGAGCTTGCCGCCCAGCACCAGGGTGAGGTTCCGGAGGTGCGCGTGGCGCTCCAGCACCGCCTCGCGGCTGAGGTGGGTGGTGAGGCCCGAGGCGGCCACCAGGGGCCGGACGCCCAGTTCCTCGGCGCGGAGGGGCAGGCTCCGCCAAGGGATGGCGGGCAGGTTCGTCTCCAGGGCCCCGAACAGCTCTTCCCGCTCGGCCTCGAGGATGGGCACCCAGCCCTCGTCCACCTCGCGCTCCGTGGTGCCCACCTGGAGGAGGCCGTCGCGGGGGATCACGAAGAGGATCCGCCCCTTCGGCCGGCGGATGGCCCAGGGGCGCTCGCAGCCCGGCACCGGATCGAACCAGAGGTGGATGCCCGAGGAGAGCCGCAGGCGCTTCCGGTCCTCTCCGAACCAGCCGGCCATGGCGCCGTCCGTCCAGGGCCCCAGCGCGAAGACCCAGCGGCGGGCGGAGAGGCGGCGGGGGGTGCCATCCCGCCGGTCCCGCAGGACCGCCGTACGCAGCTCCCCGGCGGCATCCTCGAAGGCAAGGACGTCATGGAAGTCCAGGCGCTGGGCCTCGCTGGAGGCCGCCAGATCCCGCGTCAGCTCCCGGTCCCAGGTCATGAGGTCGGCGTAGGCGGTCGCGCCCCGGAAGGGCCCCCTGGCCGAGCGGGGATCCGCCTCGAAGATCGGCGACGGGACGCCCCCGAGGCGCAGCTCCGCCGGCCAGCCCGGCCGCTCGGCGCCCCAGTGGTCGTAGAGGCCGATGCCGAAGCGGTGGGCCAGGCCTTCGGGCCAGGACCGGTGGGGCATCCAGAAGGCCTCCCAGCGGCAGCGCCCTGGGGCGATGCGGGACCAGGTGGCGCGCTCCGCGAGCCCCTCCCGCATCTGGCGGATGTCGCCGGTGAGCATGTAGCGGATGCCGCCGTGGAGGAGTTGGCTGGACCACTGGCTGGTGCCGCCGCCCACGGCGCCGCGGTCCACCAGGGCGCAGGCGACGCCCCGGAGGCTGAGCTCCCGGGCCAGGGCCGCCCCGTGGATGCCGGCCCCGAGGATGGCGACCTCCGTGTCCAGCGCGGACGGAAGGTCGCAGCGGCCTTCGGGCGGGGCGGGCCAGGCGGCTTCGGACATGGGCACCTCGAAAGCAGTGTGCCGTGTCTGTGTGTTTCAATGAAACCACCATGACCCCGACACGCATCCGTTCCGTCCTGAACCTCACGGTCCTCGTGGCCGCGCTGGGCTACTTCGTCGACATGTTCGACCTGCTGCTATTCCCCATCGTGCGGCAGCCGAGCCTGGCGGCCCTGGGCGTCCAGGCAGGCCATCAGATCGAGGTGGGGGCCTTCCTGCTCAATGCCCAGATGGTGGGCATGCTCCTCGGAGGCATCCTGTGGGGCATCCTCGGTGACCGGAAGGGCCGCCTGTCCACGCTCTTCGGCAGCATCGCGCTCTATTCCGTGGCGAACATCGCCAATGCCTTCGTCCACTCCATCCCCGCCTATGCGCTGTGGCGGTTCCTGGCGGGGCTCGGGCTGGCGGGCGAACTCGGCGCGGCCGTGACCCTGGTGGCGGAGATCCTCCCGAAGGACCTCCGCGGCTACGGCACGGCGCTGGTGGCCGCCGTGGGGGTCTTCGGGACCGTGGCTGCGGCCCTGGTGGGCCGCTACCTGGACTGGCGCCACGCCTACCTCATGGGCGGCGGGCTGGGCATCCTCCTGCTCTTCCTCCGGGTGGGCATCCGGGAGAGCCTCATGTTCAAGAAGACCGAGTACGCCACGGTGAAACGCGGAGACTTCTTCAGCCTCTTCACCGCCTGGAGCCGGTTCGGACGCTACCTGCGCTGCATCCTCATCGGCCTGCCCATGTGGTTCGTGGTGAGCATCCTCATCATCTTCATCCCGGAATTCGCTTCCAGCCTGCGGGTCACCCAGCGGCTGGACCCCGCGGTGGCCGTCGCCTGCTGCTACAGCGGCATCACGGTGGGCAGCCTCGTTTCCGGCTTCCTGAGCCAGGCCTGGGGCACCCGCACCAAGGTGGTGGGCCTCTTCATGGGCGCAGCCTTCCTGGGCACCGCGATCTTCCTCCTCGGGCGGGGGTTCAGCGCCTTCGGGATGTACGCCCTGGCCAGCTTCCTGGGGCTCGCCACCGGCTACTGGGCCGTCTTCGTGACCGTGGCGGCCGAGCAGTTCGGCACCAACCTGAGGGCCACCGTGGCCACCACCGTGCCCAACTTCGTGCGGGGCTCGGTCGTGCTCATCACGCTCAGCTTCCTGGCCCTGAAGGGCCACCTCGGCCTGCTGGGATCCGCCTGGACCGTGGGTCTGGTCTGCTTCGCCCTCGGGGCCGTCAGCCTGGCGGGCCTCGAGGACACCCACGGGCGGGATCTCGATTTCGTGGAGTGATCGCGCGTCGCCTGGTTTGAATTTTGCGACCTTGTTTCAAACTCAAATCAGCCCATGTTGGGGCCCTCATCCCAAGAACCCCGGTCCCACCCGCCGGGGTTCTGTGTGGATGTCATCCCGGTGTTTCCGGCGCGGCAGCCAGCCGGCGGGCCATGCCCTGCCTGGAAACCTGCTTCCCACAAGGAGGATACATGGGCAACATCGCAACGCTACGCAACGGTGTGAACGTCGACGAGTTGAACGCCCTCGTCGCCCGGGTGAAGGCCAATCCGGCCTTGGGCAAGTTCCAATTCCGCTCCAAGGCCAAGTGGATCAGCCGCGCCCATTCCCACAGCACCTTCGATTCCCTCTACGGTGCGGGCATGGACCACATGCGGGGCACCCCTCTCTTTCTCGAGGGAGATGAGCCTGCAGCCCTGCTGGGCACCGACCTGGCTCCCAACGCGGGGGAAGCGGCCCTGCATGCGCTCAGCTCCTGCCTGAGCGTCACCTACGCCTACACCGCCACCGCCATGGGCATCGACATCGCCAGCCTCAGCTTCGAACTGGAGACGGATACGGACCTGCAGGGCTTCATGGAACTGGACAAGAAGGTGCGTCCCGGGCTCTCCCAGATCCGCGTGAAGGTCCACCTCGACTGCAACGGGACCCCGCAGCAGATCCAGGAACTCCATGCCCAGGTGCTGAGAACCTCCCCGCTCTATGACACCTTCCGGAACCCCGTGGACGTCCAGGTCACTCCCAGCTGACGGGGGCCATCTGCGCAGCCACGATGGCATACAGGACCAGGGCCGCTCGGGGGCTGTCCAAGCACCCCCGGGCGGATGCTGGCCCGTGCCTCCGCCTCGCGCCGCCAACCTAGAAGGCGGCGTCGGCCCCCCCATCGATCGGAATCACGGTCCCCGTCGTCCAGGTACTCTCATCGCTCAACAGGTGGGCCGCCAGCAGGGCCACCTCCACCTCGGTGCCCAGGCGCTTGAGGGGGTTCACGGCGGAGAGCCGCGCCAGATCGCCGCCCGGATCCTCGCTGGCGGCCAGGCGCGTGTCCACCATGGGCGTGTGGATGGGTCCCGGGGCGATGGCGTTGCAGCGGATGCGCCGGGGCGCCCATTCCAGGGCCAGCACCCGGGCCAGCATGTGGACCCCCGCCTTGGAGACGCTGTAGGCGGCACTGTCCGGGATGGCCCGCAGGCCGATGTTGGAGCCCACCAGGACCACGCTGCCGCCCTCGCGCAGCTTCGGGCCGAGGTGGTGGCACATGAGCCAGGGCCCCCGCAGGTTGGCGGCGAGGACCGCATCGAAGTCCTTCACGGGGGTGGCGGCCACGCTGCCGGTGAGCAGCTGGCCCGCGGCCAGGAACATCCCGTCCAGCTCCGGGCACTGCTCGGCGAAGGCGGCCACCGCACCTTCGTCGGAGTGGTCCAGCGGCATGTGCCGGGCCACCCAGAGGGTCTCCTGGAGTTCGATCAGGCGGCGCCCGGCGAGGACCAGGTCCGCCCCGCTGTCCCAGAAGAGCCGGGCCGCGGCGCGGCCGATGCCGCTGCCGGCCCCCGTCACCAGGATCCGCTTGCCCCGCAGGTTGCTCACGGCGTCCCCGGCACCCGGAAGGAGCCCGTGCCCGTGCGCGGCGGGGCCACCACGCCCCCGCTGACCGCCCAGGTGAGGGCCTGGTCGGCGCTGACGTCGAGGGGGCGGACCTGAGAGGGATCCACCATCACCACGTAGCCCGAGGTGGGATTCGGGGAGGTGGGCACGTAGACCGCCAGCATCTTCTCGCCGCCGGGAATCGCCCAGGCGCAGTCCCGGTTGGCCACGAAGCCCAGCGTGTAGGCGCCAGGATGGGGCCACTCCACGAGGACCACCTCCTTGAAGCTGCCGCCCTGCCCTGACTGGATGGCCCCCATGAGCTGACGGGTGGCGCCGTAGATGCTCTTCACCACGGGAACGTGCAGCATGAGCTCATCCAGCCAGTCCATGAGCTGCCGGCCCGCGAAGTTGCCGACCAGCGCCCCCACCACGACCAGGATGCCCAGGGTCATGAGCGCGGAGAACAGCGCCAGGGCCCAGTAGGGCAGGTCCGGCAGATGCATCTGCTGGACGACCCAGGTGAGCGGGCCGCGGAAGATGCCGACGAGGCCGTTGAAGATGCCCATGAGGATCCAGAGGGTCACCACCAGGGGCAGCAGGGTGAAGACACCTGCGATGAGATACTTTCGGATCACCGTGCCACCTCCCGTCGGCACACGGGCCAGGATGCGCCGGGCGTCTCGCGCATCCCCGCAGGGGATGCCGAGAAGACGCCTGCGATGAGATACCTTCGGATCACCGTGCCACCTCCCGTCGGCACACGGGCCAGGATGCGCCGAGCGTCTCGCGCATCCCCGCAGGGGATGCCGAGAAGACGCCTGCGATGAGGTATTTCCGGATCATTCGGGATCCCCCTTCTTGCCGGTCAGCCGGCCGTCCTCGGCCATGATCCGGGGACCCACCACCTTCCAGAACGCGTGGAAGTAGGACACCGCGCTCCAGACCGCCAGGATCACCGCGGCCCAGAGCAGCAGCACGCCCATGCCCCAGAAGAAGGTGTAGGGCCGGTTCAGCTGGATGAAGAACCGGAAGATCTCCTTGTGGGTCCACTCGTAGAGCCAGTAGTCGAGCCGCGGGCCAAGGATCAGGCAGGAGATGGCCGCCACCTGGAAGCCCATCTTCCACTTGCCCACGGTGCCCGCGGGAATGGTGAGGCCCTCCTCGCTGGCGATGCCGCGGAGGCCCGTCACCGCGAACTCCCGGGCCAGAATGATGAAGGTCATCCAGGCGGGCGCGAGGTTGAGTTCCACCAGCGAGATCAGGGCGCCGGCCACCAGGAGCTTGTCGGCCAGCGGGTCCAGCAGCTTGCCCAGGGTGGTCACCTGCCGCCAGCGGCGCGCCAGGTAGCCGTCCAGCCAATCGGTGATGGAGGCCACCCAGAACACCACCACACCGATGACCTCGTGGTTGGTCACCTTGGTCATCAGGACGACGACCAGGATGGGAACCATCAGGATCCGGGCCAGCGACAGGAGGTTGGGGAGGTTCATGGGGGCGGGTGTTCCTGGACAGGCGGCCGCAGCCGGACCTCCAGCCTACCTGCTTTCAGAGTACGTTCAGGCCCCCGCGGGCCAGAAGGCCCTGCCAGCCCGCGTCGGGGACCACCGCGAACACGCCGGGATCCAGGTCCCCCTGGGCCAGACTCGCCAGGGACACCTGGATGGGGATGCCTCGGGCCTGGACTCCCTCCAGGACCTCCAGCGCCACGGGATCCTCCAGGAGCTCCAGGGCCTGATGAGCCAGGCAGAGCCAGGGGGTGCCCGGCTCCAGGTGGCCGAGGGTCTCCAGCAGCAGGCGGCGGCCCAGGGCCCGATCCCCGGGGGCGAAGGCGCTCCGCAGGAGGAGGACCGGCCGGAGGATCGGCGCCTGGCCTTTCGGGGATGGCGCAGGTCGGGCGCCAGCGGCCACCTCGATCTGCCAGCCCGCCCCCTGGCGGGAGGAGCGCAGATTCCGGCCCTGCCGGTCGAGGAACCCCGACACGTTCACCCGCAGGGTCTCGTCCTCCCCCTGGATCCGCAGCGCCTCGCCGGGGTGTTCCGCCAGGAGCGCCCGCAGTTCCACCAGGGCCTGGAAGACCGTGACATCGCGCAATTCGAGGGTGAGGATATCCATGGGAGGAACCTTCGCGTGCCAGTTGAACACCCGGATCCACTGGCGTTCAAGGACTGGCTTCGCCAGGAGGCCCGGATCCTCGGGTTCGACCGGACGGGCTTCGCCTCCTGCGAACCCTTCGATGGGGAGCGGCCACGGCTCGCCCAGTGGTTCGCGGAGGGCCGGGGCGCGCTCCTGCCCTATCTGGATCCGGCGCTCCTGCCGGATCCCCGCTCCGTCTTCCCCGAGGCCAGGACGGCCCTGGTGGGCTTCTTCCCCTACGCCCGCCCCGACGCCATCCCCGGATCGGCCCCAGGCAGCCTGAAGCTCAGCCGGTATCTCTGGGGACCCGACTATCACCTGATCCTGAAACCCCGCCTGGCCCGTCTGCTGGAGGCCGCGCAGGCCATCTGGCCGGGCCTGGAGGGACGGGTCTGCGTGGACACGGCCCCCCTTCTGGAGCGGCAGATGGCCGTCCGAGCAGGCCTGGGCTGGCAGGGCAGGCACACGCTCCTGATCACGGGGAAGGCCGGGTCCTGGGGTTTCCTGGGGGTCCTGCTGCTCTCCGTGGATCTGCCACCGGACCCGCCTTTCCCCTCGGACCATTGCGGGTCCTGCACGGCCTGCCTGGAGGCCTGCCCCACAACGGCCCTGGAACCCTTCCGCCTGGACCCCGCCCGCTGCCTGACCACCTACACCCTGGAGACTGAAGCCGAGCCGCCCCCGGCGGTGGCGGAGGTCCTGGCCTCCAGCCGCTGGGCCGCCGGGTGCGACATCTGCCAGGAGGTCTGCCCCTGGAACCGGACTCCGCTCTGGGGCGAGGCTTCGCTCTGGGGCGGCCCAAGCCCCCTGCACACCCTCTCCGCCGAAGCCCTGCCCCGGGGCGCCGCCCAGTGGCGGAAGCTGACCCGGCGCACGGCCCTGAGGCGCGTCCGGGATCGCCACTGGCGGGCCACCCTCGCCCGGATCCTGGGTTCGTGATTTTTCATTGGAAGCGAAGGGCTTTTCCCCATATAAACAAGCTTCCGGCCAAAGGTGGCCGCCCCGATCGAGGAGGCCCCGAGAGATGCCCATGAAGCATTGGACCGTCCAGGATGCCGCGACCCTGTACGGGATCAAGGAATGGGGCAACGGGTACTTCGGCATCAACGCCAAGGGGCATCTGGAGATCACGCCCACCCGGGACGAGGCTCTCAGCTGCGACGTGTACGAGATCGTCCAGTATCTGAAGAAGAAGGGCATCCGCACCCCCGTGAATCTGCGGTTCCCCCAGGTCCTGGCCGATCGCGTCGTGGAGGTGAACGAGGCCTTCCGGCGCTCCATCCTCGAGTTCGGCTACGAGGGCGGGTACCAGGGCGTCTATCCCGTGAAGACCAACCAGACCAAGGAAGTGGTCGAGGAGATCGTCCGGGTCGGCAACAAGTATCACTACGGCCTGGAGGCCGGTTCCAAGCCCGAGCTGATGATCGCGCTCAGCATGGACCTGCACCCCGAGGCTCTGGTGCTTTGCAACGGGTACAAGGACGAGTCCTTCATCCGCATGGCGCTGCTGGCCCGCAAGGCCGGACGCAAGGTGGTCATCACCGTGGAGAAGATGACCGAGCTGCCGCTGATCCTGAAGGTCGCCAAGGAGCTGAAGGTGGAGCCCCTCATCGGGCTGCGGGCCAAGCTCAACGCCCAGGGGTCCGGCAAGTGGGAGACCAGCGCCGGCGATCACGCCAAGTTCGGCCTCACCACCCGCGAGATCCTCGATGCCGTGGAGGTGCTGGAGAAGCGCGACCTCCTCGACAGCATCATCGAGCTGCACTTCCACATCGGCAGCCAGATCACGGACATCCGCAAGATCAAGTCGGCCATGAAGGAGGCCACCCGCATCTACGCCAAGCTGCGCAAGATGGGCGTACCCATCCGCTACCTCAACGTGGGCGGCGGCCTGGGCGTGGACTACGACGGCAGCAAGACCACCTTCAGCAGTTCCATGAACTACACCATCCAGGAGTACGCGGCTGACGTGGTCTACACCACCAAGGACATCTGCGCCCAGGAGCAGGTGCCCATGCCCGACCTCCTCAGCGAGTCGGGCCGGGCCATCGTGGCCTACCACGAGGTGGTGGTGGTGGACATCATCGGCCTCATCGACACCACGCACACCAAGTACACCGTGACGCTCACCGGCAACGAGCCCCAGATCATCAAGGAACTGGCCTACACCCGGGACAACATCTCCGTGAAGAACTTCGCAGAGATGTACCACGATGCCATCACCCAGAAGGACGAGCTGCTCACGCTGTTCAACCTGGGCTACCTGAGCCTCGAGGACCGCAGCAAGGGCGAGACCCTCTTCTGGGAGGTCTGCCGGAAGCTCTCGCGCATCCTCAGCCTCAAGAGCCTCAAGTACGTCCCTGAGGAGTTCCAGGACCTCAACAAGAGCCTGGCCGACAAGCTCATCGCGAACTTCAGCCTCTTCCAGAGCATGCCGGACCACTGGGCCATCGAGCAGCTCTTTCCGGCCATGCCCATCCATCGCCTGAAGGAGAAGCCGGGGCTGTCGGCCACCCTCTGCGACATCACCTGCGACAGCGACGGGAAGATGGAGAAATTCATCGACCTGAAGGATGTGCGCGACGAGATCCCCGTCCACGAGCCCCGCAGCGGCGAGGCCTACTACATGGCCTTCTTCCTGACCGGGGCCTACCAGGACATCCTCGGCATGCGCCACAACCTGTTCGGGGCCCCCAACGAGGCCCACATCGTGGTGGACGAGGACGACACCTTCAAGGTTCAGCATGTGGTCAAGGCGGACACGGTGGATCACGTGCTCCGCAGCGTCCACTACGATCCGGAGGTCCTGATCCAGGGCCCCCAGACGCGGCGGAAGGCCAGCGTGAAGGGCGACGCCGCCGAGGCCCTGCGGGCCATGATGACCGAGCACCGCGGACTCCACACCTACCTGGAAATCTAGCGATCACCGGCCGTCGTCAGTAGGGGATCTTGTCCGGCTTCCGCTCCCATTCATGGAAGACGGTGATGGCCTCGTCCCGCATCAGCTGGGAGGCCGGCAGGCTCCGCCCGCCGGGCGGCAGGGCCACTTCGCGGTAGAGCCATTCGTCATCGAACCGGATGCTGGCGGCGTCCATGCGGGTGTTCGCATACCAGATCCGGTCCAGGCGGGCCCAGTAGATGGCGGCGAGGCACATGGGACAGGGCTCGCAGCTGCTGAAGAGCTCGCAGCCCCGCAGCTCGAAGGAACTCAGGTGCCGGCAGGCCTCCCGGATGGCGGTGATCTCCGCGTGGGCGGTGGGATCATGGCCGGAGGTGACCCTATTCCACCCCTCGCCGATGATCCGGCCGCTCCTGACCACCACGGCACCGAAGGGGCCGCCCTCCCCGGCCTCCATGTGGATTCGGGAGAGCTCGATGGCGCGCCGCATGAAGGGAGAGGGATCGGAGGAAGGGTTCACGGGGCACCTGCCAGGGCGGCCTTCAGTCCCAACGCGGTTCTGGTTTCTGCTTCCAGAGCCAGATGATGTAGTCGACATTCTTCGGGGTGGCCCCCAGCGCCTTCAGCCGGGTCATGTTCTGGCCGCGGTGGTGCTGGGTGTGGAGGCAGACCTGCATCAGCGCGTCCGCCACGGAGATCACGCAGGGGGGATCGGGGAACCAGGGAATCCGAACCGTCCGGGCCAGGGAGGCATCATCCAGGGTCCGCGCCAGGGCGGCGAACACCTCATGGCTGGCCCGGAGGCGGACCTTCAGTTCGTCGTAGCCGGACAGCGGGCGCTCGCGGAAGGCCAGGGCCTCCCCCTTCAGCACCTTCAGGAACGCCTCCTGGACATCCGCGATGTGGGCGGTCCGGGTGCGGAGGTCCTGATCATCCATGGCCCCCGAGGCACCCCACGCGTGGAGGAACACCGCGTCCGCCCAGGCATGGTGGGCCAGGAGATCCTTCAATTGGCTGATCATGACGACTCCGGGGCGTGCCTGATTCTACTCGATGCCCCCGGGCGGATTCGTTGGACAATGAAGACCTGCTCATCCCCATGCAAACTCACGGAGGAGGTCCCATGAACATCCAGCGCATCGGCATCGTCGGCTGCGGCCTGATGGGCGCAGGCATCGCCCAGTCCGCCGTGGAGGCAGGTTTCAATGTCCGCGTGAAGGAGGTGGACGAGGCCCTGCTCGCCAAGGGCCTGGCCCGCATCCACGCCGCCTGGGAGCGGGCCGTGGCCAAAGGGAAGCTGACCGACGCCCAGCGGACCGACCTGGCCCAGCGCCTTCACGGCACGCTGGACTTCGCGACCCTGGCGGACTGTGACCTCGTGATCGAGGCCGTGCCGGAGCGCCTCGACCTCAAGCTCCGCACCCTCGCGGAACTGGACAGGGCCCTGGGCCCCCAGGCCCTGCTCTGCTCGAACACCTCCAGCCTCTCCATCGCCCAGCTGGGAGCGGCCCTGGATCCCGCCCGCCTGTCCCGCCTCGCCGGCCTGCATTTCTTCAACCCCGTGCCGGTGATGCCCCTGGTGGAGATCGTCCGCACCCTTGCCACCGCCGAAGAGACGATCGCCGCTCTCAAGGACTTCGTCGCCCGCCTGGGGAAGACGGCGGTGCTGGCCCCGGATGCGCCAGGCTTCGTCGTCAACCGTCTGCTGGTGCCCTACCTGCTGGACGCGGTGCGCTGCGCCGAACAGCGGCTGGCCACGGTGGACGATCTCGACGCCGCCATGAAGCTGGGTTGTGGCCATCCCATGGGCCCCCTGCACCTGAGCGACTTCATCGGCCTGGACACCATGGTCAGCGTGGCTGACGTCTTCTTCGAGGCCTTCGGCGAGCCGCGGTTCAAGGCACCTTCGCTCCTCCGCCAGCTGGTGGCCTCCGGCCGGCTGGGACGCAAGTCCGGCTCCGGGTTCTACCGGTGGGAGGGCGAGAAGCGCCTGGAGGCCCTGCCGCTCTAGCGGTACGGCCAGGCCCCTTCTGTCGTAGCATGGCCCCCATGCTGGACCTGATCCTGATTCCTGCCGTCCTGCTGCTGGTTCTGGGCATCCGCTCCGTCCGGCGGGGGGATCCACGGCATCACGGACACCTCATGAGTGCCGGAGTGACCCTGGTGGGCATCCGCCTGGCCCTGCCCTTCCCCTACCTGCCCCACGCCCACCGAATCCTGGGGATCGCGGTCCTGGCCATGGCCGCCGTGACCATCCTGCTGGGCCGCCGGGCCCTTGCCTGGCGGGAGGGCCGGAGCCGCCAGGCGGCCTTCCCCCGCATCCACCGGGCCACCGGGACCCTCACCCTCACCGCCCTGGCCCTGGGGGCGGTGGCTTGGCTGCTGCGACGGGGCTTCTGATCACAGGCCCAGGGCCCGCCTCACCTCTTCCATGCGGCGGCGGCTGATGGAAAGACGGCCGGTGGCCAGCACCAGCTCATCCTCCGCCGTCATCTCCCGTACGGCATCCAGGCGCACCAGGGCGTTGCGATGGACCCGCATGAAGCCGAGGTCGGCGAGCCGCTCCTCCCAGTGGGCCAGGGTGCCGTCCACGGGCAGCCGCCCCTCTGGCGTCCAGGCCACGCAGTCCCCCAGGTCCGCCACCAGGGCCTCCACTTCCTCGGGCCGCAGCAGCCGGGTGGTGCCCTTCTTCCGCACCGGAATGCGCAGCCATTCCTTCTGCAGCGGCTCATCCTTGGGCCGAATGCGCGACAGCGCCTGGGCCACGCCCACCCGCGAGATGGGCTTCAGCAGGTAGTGCACCGCCCCGCCAGCAAAGGCCTCGATGGCGTGCTGGGGGTAGGCCGTCACGAAGACCAGCGCGGGCCTGGGTTCCGGCAGCATGTGCATCAGCTCCGTGCCGTTGATGCCCGGCATCTCGATGTCGAGGAACACCGCGTCCGGCCGGTGCTCCGCAATGGCCGCCAGGCCCAAGCGGCCGTTCTCCGCGGAGGCCGCCACCGCGACGCCCGGCAGCTCGCCCAGCAGCTCCACGAGGTGCCGCCGGGCCAGGGGCTCGTCCTCCACCACCACGATGCGGATCATGCCAGCCTCCACCGGAAGCCCACGCGGTGTCGGCCATCGACCCTTCCCATCTCCAGATCCTCGGGCCGTTCCAGACGCTGGCGGAGGGTCTCCAGGGCCGTGCCCGTGCCATTGCCGGAACCGTTCCCCGTCCCCGGATCCTCCACCCAGAGATGCAACACCCCGTCCCGCCGCGCCGCGCCGAGGCCCACTTCCCCGCCCCGCTCGAGGGGTGCCACACCGTGCTTCACGGCGTTCTCCACCAGCACCTGGAGGGAAAGGGGCGGAATCTCCACGGACTCCAGTTCCTCCGGAATGGCCACGACCACCTTCAGCCGGCCGCCCAGGCGCGCCTGCTCGATGCCCAGGTAGGCCTCCACGAAGGCCAGCTCCTGCTTGAGGGGGATGGTGGGCAGCTCCGAGACTTCCACCACCTGGCGGAACAGCTGGGCCAGCCGCTCGGTGGTGGCCTGGGCGCCGGGGGGATCAGCCTCGATCTGGGCGTGGAGGGTGTTCAGGGTGTTGAAGATGAAATGCGGGGCCAGGCGGGCCTGGAGGGCCTCCTCCCGGGCCGCCAGCAGGTCGAAGCTGGCACGCTTGGCCGCCATGGCCTGCTCCATGAGGAAGACCAGCCCCACGAAGATGCTCAAGGGGAGGATGGTCGACACGAGGAAGGAGGTGGGCCGCACCCCCAGGATCAGGGCCGGGATCAGGACCAGCATGGGGACGGCTCCGCGCCACCCCCCCAGGCGGCCCGAGGCCTCCTTGCGCTCGATCCGCAGCCGTTCGCGCTCGTAGAGGCGGGCCGCCAGCCACCAGAGGGAGCCCGCGCCTGTCAGGATCACCGGGACCAGGAGCAGGGTCCACTCGCCCCGTCCGCGGACCATGAGCAGGAGGGGGCCGTTGAGCAGCCCCACGGTGACGACCACCCGGGTGGCCCACCAGAGTCGCGTGCCGGGCTTCTGCTGCTGGAGCTTGTCCCGCTCGCATCGAAGGTTCGATGGAATCGCCATGGTCCTTCCTCCTCACCCGAGTCTGGAGCAGGGCCGGCGCCGCCGAGGCGGCTTCCGGGCGGACGGACGGGGACCTGTCACGAACGGTCTACCAGGGGTCCTGGACGGTCTTCCCGGCCTCGGCGTGCCGGAGGGCCTTGAGGCCGATGTCGCGGCGGACCTGCATGCCGGGCCAATGGACCCGGGGCAGCGCGGCCGCGATGGCCGCGCGGGCGGAAACCAGGTCCGGGGCCACCGTGGCGAGGTTCAGCACACGCCCGCCGTGGGTCAGCCACTGGCCCTCCTGCCGGCGGGTACCCGCATGGATGACGGTGACGGGCGCGGGATCGATCGTGATGGGCACCCCCTTCATGGCGGATTCCGGATAGCCCTGGGCCGCCAGCACCACGGTGATGGCCGTGCCGGGCTTCAGGTGGAGTTCGCGGGCGGCCAGCCGCCCCTCGGCCACTTCCAGCAGGAGGGACGGCAGATCCTCGTCCAGGAGCTGCATGAGCACCTGGGTTTCGGGGTCGCCGAAACGCACGTTGTATTCCAGCAGCTTCGGTCCGGCGGCGGTCCACATGACGCCGAGGAACAGCACCCCCCGGGCCCGCAGTCCGTCCTTCTGGAGGCCCCGCACGGTGGGCTCCACCAGCTCCGTCCGCATCTGTTCCACATCCCCGGGACGCAGGAAGGGGATGGGGCCGAAGGCGCCCATGCCACCGGTGTTGGGGCCGCGATCGTCCTCGAAGATGCGCTTGTGGTCCTGGCAGGCGGGCAGGAGGGCGTAGGCCGCATGATCCGCGTCCACGTCCACCAGCACGTGCAGGGACAGCTCCATGCCCACCAGGGGCTCCTCGAACACCACCGTCCGGCTGGCCTCCCCGAACTGGCCGGCCAGGAAGGACCGGAAGGTGGCCAGGGCCTCGGCCTCGTCCTGGGCCAGGACCACGCCCTTGCCGGCCGCGAGGCCGTCGGCCTTGAGGACGATGGGGTAGCCGTGGGGCCAGGACCGGATGAAGGCCTCGCCCTCGGCCAGATCCATCACCGTCCGGCTGGCGGCGCAGGGGATGCCGTGGCGTTCCATGAAGGCCTTGGCGAAGGCCTTGCTCCCCTCCAGCCGCGCCGTGGCGGCGTCGTGACCGAAGACGGGGATGCCCAGGGCCCGCACTGCATCCGCCACGCCCGCCACCAGGGGCGCCTCGGGGCCCACGATCACGAGATCCGGGCGGTGCCTGGCGCACCAGGCCGCCACCACCGCCGGATCCTCCACGTCCAGAGAGAGGCAGGTGCCCAGTTCGGCCAGGCCATCGCTGCCGGGGGCCGCCACCAGCTCCACGGGCGTGTCCGAAGCCTTGAGCTTCAGGGCCATCGCGTATTCCCGGCCGCCGGAGCCGAGGAGCAGAACCTTCATGGGGACCTCCAAGGCCCCCAGTATCGCAAAGGATCGGGGATCAGAAGCTCAGCGTCTCGCCGGGCTTCATCACCTTGAGGCGCTGGTCCCCCGCAAAGGCCTTGCGGACCTCGTCCTCCTTGGCCAGGGGCGGGAAGGTGCCGTAGTGCATGGGCACGATGGCCGAGGGGTGGAAGTACTTCTTCACCGCCAGGGCCGCCGTGGCCGGGTCCTCGGTGTAGGGACCGCCACCCACGCAAAGCAGCAGCACGGCTGGGTGATACAGCTCTTGGATGAGGGACATGTCCCCGAAGATCCAGGTGTCCCCGGTGTGGTACAGGCTGCGGCCGTCCTTGAAGGTGAGCACGAAGCCCACGGGCCGGCCGCCGGGCGCGCTGCCGTGCATGGCGGGCACCACGTGGATGGTGACATCCCCCACCTGGAGCCGGCCGCCCACGTTGCAGCCCAGGGTCTGGGACTCGGGCAGGCCGAAGGTCGAGGCCAATTCGTAGGCCGCGATCACCTTGGCGCCGCTGGCCTTGGCGATGGCCACCGTGTCGCCCACATGATCGCCGTGGCTGTGGGTGACGAGGATGGCGGCGGGCTTGTACTTTGCCAGGTCTTTGTCCGCCGCGGGGGTGGCGGGGTCCTGGGTGAGGAAGGGATCGATGAGCAGGTCTGTGCCGCCGGGGGACACCACCTCGAAGGCCGCGTGGCCCAGCCAGGTGACCTTGAAGGGCGCCTTGGCGCGAGGAGCGGGGGCAGCGGCCAGGAGGACCGGGACGGCGAGCAGGAACAGGGAGCGCATGGAAACCTCCATCGGGGCCCCATTATGCCCAATTGGCCGTTGCGACACGCTTTTTTTCGCTACTGCGCGGCCGCGAGGATCCGCCGGACTTTCTCCACATCCACGTCTCGCCGCTCGCCCAGGGGCAGGACACCCCGGGCGGCGAGCCGGCCGGCCACTTCCTCGGCCAGTTCGGGCCCCAGCCCGTAGGCGGAAAGCCGGGGGGGATTCCCCATGCGTTCGAAGAACTCGCCCGTGAGGCGGATGGCGTCCTCGACCCGGTCCCCCTCGGTGCCGACGCGCAGATCCCAGACCCGTTCTGCGTACTGCAGGAGCTTGGCGGCCTTGGATTCCCGCTGGATCCGGAGCAGGTGGGGCAGCACCACGGCCAGGGTCTGGGCGTGGTCGAGGCCCCGGAGGGCCGTCAACTCATGGCCCAGGGCGTGGGTGGCCCAGTCCTGGGGAACCCCGCAGCCGATGAGGCCGTTCAGGGCCATGGTGGCGCACCACATGACGTTGGCCCGGGCCGCGTAGTCCCGGGGATCCGCCAGGGTCCTGGGGCCCTCTTCGACCAGGGTCCGCAGGATGCCTTCGGCAAAGCGGTCCTGCAGGGGAGCATCCGAGGGAAAGGTCAGGTACTGCTCCACGGTGTGAACGAAGGCGTCCACCACGCCATTGGCGATCTGGCGGGGGGGCAAGCTGAAAGTGGTTTCGGGATCCAGCACGGAAAAGCGCGGGTAGGCCAGCTCCGACGAGAAGGCCAGCTTCTCCCCGGTGGACTCGCGGCTGATGACGGCGAAGGGGTTCATCTCCGAGCCCGTGGCGGGCAGCGTGAGCACGCAGCCGAGGGGGACAGCCGCGCGGGGCCGTCCCTGCCGGGTCACGAGTTCCCAGGGATCGCCCTCGTACGGAATGGCCAGGGCCACGAACTTGGAGCCGTCCAGCACGGATCCGCCGCCCACGGCGACGACGAAGTCCACCTGTTCCCGGCGGCCCAGGTCCACGGCTCGCATCAGCGTCTCGAACTTCGGGTTCGGCTCGATGCCTCCAAACTCCACCAGGGTTCGCCCCTTGAGGGCCGTCACCACCTGGGCATGAACGCCGTTCTTGAAGATGCTGCCGCCGCCGAAGGTGAGCAGCACCCGGGCGCCCTCGGGCACCTCCTTGCCCAGGGCCGCGATCTGCCCCTTCCCGAAGATGAGCTTCACGGGGTTGTGGAAGGCGAAGTTGAGCATGGCCAACCTCCGCAGGGCGGCCGGGAAGTGCCCGTCGGCCCAGACCGGTCCCATTGTCCCGCCGGAAGGAAGACGGGACCACGCCGCTGGGCGGGAATCCACCCCGGGGAATCGCCCCTCGCCCCAGGTTTCGGTGGGGTTCGCCCCAGATCCCTCGTCCTGGGGGGATTCCGTCCCATTTTTGGACTGAGATTCAATCCGCTATCCGGACCCCCGGACGGACCGCGGCAAACCCTTTTCCCGCTCCTGCGGATGATTCCGCAGTCTTCACGGAGGTCATCATGGACCGCGTGGTCGACAGGCTGGGCCTTACGGCCGTTTGTCTCGTGGCAGGTCTGGCGCTGCATGCCCAGGGCGCGCTCACGGGCAACCTGACCGGCACCATCAAGGAATCCGGCACCAACAAGCCCATCGCGGGCGCCCGTGTGGTGGTCCACACGCCCCAGGGCGATCGGAGCACCACCACCAACGCCCAGGGCACCTTCCGCTTCGCCCTGATGATCCCGGGTCCCGTCACCCTTGCCGTGACCGCGGACGGCTACCTGGGCGGATCCCTCGACACCCGGGTCCCCCTGGGCGGGACCAATGTCACGGACTTCCCCCTGAAGCCCCTGGCCGAGGCCAGCCAGACCGTCTCGGTGGTCGCCTCCGGCAACAACATCGACACGACGGATGCGAAGATCGGCGACAACTTCGCGATGTCCACCATCGATGACCTACCCATCCCGGCCACGGCGCGGACGGTCACGAACATCGCCGCCCTGTCCCCCGGGGTCAGCGCAGATGCGAACGGCATGACCATCCGCGGCGCCCAGAGCACCCAGGTGCTCTACCTGGTGGATGGCGCCGACGTGGCCGATCCGGTGACCGGCGGCTTCGCGGCTCAGCTCAACGAGGACATGCTGTCGGAGGTCCAGGTCCTGAGCGGGGGGATCTCGGCCGAATACGGCCGCTTCACGGGCGGGGTGGTCCAGGCGGTCACGAAATCAGGCAGCAACGAGTTCGCGGGCATCGCGCGCCTCTCCATCTCGGACCCCAACTGGAACGCCTACAACCCTCTGGACCGCGGCTCGAGGGGAACCACCCGGTTCACCGACACGCACAACGTCCAGCAGAACATCGTGGTGTCCGGCCCCATCATCAAGGACCACCTCTTCTTCGTGGTGGGCTACCGCGCCCAGGCGCCGTTCGCGCGCTCCCAGTCCTTCCAGACCACCGCCCCCCCGGATTGGGGCGGAGGCCAGCCGTACCGCTTCACCCAGACCGATGACCGGAAGGACATCAAGCTCGACTGGCAGATCACGCCGAGCCACCGGGTCTTCTGGCAGTACAACAAGACCGAGATCGACCAGGCCGGACGCGACTACGCCAATGCCTTCTTCGGCGGCAGCACGTCGCTCGCCACCCTCAGCAACCAGCCCAACACCTTCTCCTACTACACCCTCGGCTACCAGGGCCAGCTGAGGGACAACATGCTGCTGGACGTCCACTACAGCAACAAGAAGGAGACGCTGGGCGGCCCCGGCGGGGGTGGCCAGGGCGGGCCCAACGCCTCCGTGATGATCGACCTCAACACCCAGTATGTGTACGACAACGGCTTCTTCGGCCCCGATGGCGACTCCCGCCCCATCGAGAACGGCAGCGCCAGCCTCCTGTGGTTCCTCCACGGGGCCGGCGAGCACGAGCTCAAGTTCGGGGTGGACTGGTACCAGTCCAGCCACAGCGCGGCCAACAGCCAGGCGCCGAACAACCAGCTGGTGTACTTCAACGGCTTCAACACGGGCCCGGGGAACCCTCCGGCCGGGGGGGACACCAGCATCGGCAACCGCGTTTTCGTCCCCAACAACCCCAGCCTGACGTTCCTTGATCTCTGGCTGCCCTTCGCCAGCGCTACGACCCGGAACACCATCTGGGCGGGCTATGCCAACGACAAGTGGAAGCTTGATGGCCACTGGAGCTTCAACCTCGGCCTGCGCGCCGACAAGTTCAGCTCCAAGGATGATCTCGGCGCCAAGAACTTCGATCTGACGGCCATCTCCCCACGCCTGGCGGTCATCTGGGACGTCAAGGGTGACGGCGTCTGGGTGACCCAGGCTTCGTTCGGCGAGTACACGGGCTCGGTGATCCAGGGCGCGACGGACAACAGCTCGACGGTGGGCAATCCGGCGGAGTACGACTACGTCTACGTCGCGGGCGATCCCAACCAGCGTTCGAGCTACTCGGGCACGCCCTTCTTCGTCTACGATCCGAGCCGCTACCGCCATTCCAACACCATCGATCCGAATCTCAAGATGCCGATGATGCAGGAGGTGGCCCTCACCCTGAAGCACGCCGACGGCCGGAACGGCACCTGGAGCGTGACCGTCAACCGCCGCCGCTGGAAGAACTTCGCGGACGACTTCAAGGACCTGCAGCCCAACCCCGTCGACGGGAACGACCTGACCACGACGTTGGTCAAGAACGATCCCTCGCTGGTCCGCGACTACTTCGGGGTGGAGCTTCAGTACCAGCGGCAGTACACCGAGGCCTTCAGCCTGGGGGGGAATCTCACCCTCAGCCAGCTGCAGGGCAACTATGAGGGCGGCCAAGTCGGTTCGACGGAGCAGGTCAACAATTTCGGCCCCCTCCCCGGGAATCCCGGGGCCTACCCGGGATCACCCACTCGCGACCAGCTGGGAGGCTACGGCTACCTCGCGGCGGATGTCCCCGTGCGCTCCCGTGTCTTCTCGAACTTCACGCGGAAGGTCGGGCCGGGGCGCCTGAACCTGGGGGCCATCTTCCAGTACACCTCGGGGGCCCCCTACTCCAAGACAGCCCAGGCGCCCCTGCCGGCGACCGTCCCCGTGGCCCTCGGCTCCCGGTATACCGAGTACTTCTCCCAGCGGGGGGGCCAGCGCTTCGCCGACACCTATCGCACGGACCTCCAAGTGGCCTACGACGTCCCCGTCTGGAGGAAGTTCAATTTCTTCGCCGTCGTGAACCTGACCAATGTGTTCAATCACCAGCAATTGGCCACCTGGAACACGACCGGGACTGTGGTCGCGGGAGCCTGGGCCGCGGGCGCCGCCTACGGCAATCCCACGAGCTCGGGGAACTACCTCCAGGGCCGATCCATGACCCTCTCCACCGGATTGAAGTTCTGATTCCCGTCCCAGGGGTGGATCCGACCACGGATCCACCCCTGGGGATCGCCTCTCGTCCCTGAGCTCCAGGGTGTTCGCCCCAGATCCATGGCTTCGGGAGGAGGCCGTCCCCACGCTTCCACCGTCTTCCCCACGCCCGCCGATCTGCCCCGGTACGGGCGCCTCTTCCCGGTCCCAGGACCGGACCCGTCACCCACCCCCCGGGGCGTCCCCGGGCGGAATTCCCTTCAAGGAGGTCTCATGCAGCCCCTCAAGCACACCCTCGGCGCGGCCGTGCTGGCCCTCGCCGCCCTCGGCCTCCAGGCCGAGGACTTCCAGCCGCTGATGAAGGTGACCGAGGCCACCTGGCCCGAGAAGCGCCACATCGGCGTGATCTGCGACTACCGGAACAGCGAAGGCGAAGTGCAGGCCCTGGCCCGTGCCGCGGGCCCCGACGCCCTCATCACCGTGGCGGATACCCGTCTCACGGATCACGCGGACAAGGCCGCCACCCTGCTGGCGAGCCGAAAGGCGGAGTTCGTGGTGCTGATGCCCCACGACCGGCTCTTCCGGGATGGCTCCTTCGGAGCGACCCTGGCCATCGACCGCCTCGGCCGCCACGGCGTGCCGGCGCTGGGCACCACCCCCGTGGCCCTGAAGCAGGGCGCGGTGTTCAGCGTAGGCGATGGAACCAAGGGAGAGATCCTCGTGACGAACCGGCTCATCGGGACCGTGGATGTCATCCTCCCGCCCCGGGTCTTCTACGAACGGCAGGTTGGCCAGTGGCAGCCGGCTTCCACCATGGCGACGGTCTCGGTGATCTCGACCCCCTGAATCCCGGCCCTTCCCCGGTTCCCGGCCCGGCCATCGCCGGGCCGCTTCGCATCAGAAGCCCGCTTCGCGTGCCGCCTCAGAGCCACTCTCCGACCTGGTCCCGGTAGGTCCGGCTGAGGGTGAGCCGGGTCCCATCCCGCATGATCACGAGCTGGTCGCCGCTGGTCCACGCCTGGAATTCCCGGATGCAGTCCAGGTTCACGATGGCGGAGCGGTGGATCCGCCGGAAGGTCTTCGGATCCAGCCGCTCCAGGAGACCGGCCATGGTCTGCCGAACCAGGTAAGAGGTCCCCTCCACATGCAACCGGACGTAGTTGTCCTCGGCTTCGATCCATTGGATGGCCGAGGCTTTCACGAGGATGTGGCGGTCGCCCTGCTTCACGAGGAGCCGGTCCAGCCAGGGGCGCTCCTGGCGCAGCCCTGCCATCAGGGCCGCCAGATCGGGCCGCGGCTCGGCCTGCCCCTGGGTTTCCCGCGCGCACCAGCGCCGGGCCCGTGCCAGGGCCAGGTGGAAACGCGCCGCGTCGAAAGGCTTCAGGAGGTAGTCCAGAGCGTGGACCTCGAAGGCCCGGAGGGCGTGCTGGTCGTAGGCGGTGACGAAGAGGGTGGCCGGCATGCGATCGGCCCCCACGGCCTCGATGACGCCGAAGCCGTCCAGCTCGGGCATCTGGATATCCAGGAAGACGAGGTCCGGCTCGAGATCCTCAATGGCCTGGACCGCCTCCACCCCGTTGGCGCACTCGCCCACCACCTCCACGTCCGCCACCTTTTCCAGGAGCTGCCGGATCCGCTGGCGGGCCAGGGCCTCGTCGTCCACGATGAGCGCACGCAGGGTCATGCGGAGGCCTCCGCCGCGGGATCCATCGGGAGGCGCAGGGTCACCAGGGTGCCCCGCCCAGGCATCCCGAGGATGTCGATGCGGTGCCGCCCCTTGTAGAGCAGCCCCAGACGGGCCCGCACGTTGGAGAGGCCCACCCCCTCCCGCCCGGCCACGAAGCCTTCTCCATTATCCTGGACCTCCAGCAGAAGGAGGTCTGAATCCCTGCGCGCTCGCAGGGTCAGGTCTCCACGGGGACGGTCCGAGAGGCCATGCTGGAGGGCGTTCTCCACCAGCGGCTGGAGGATGAAGCTCGGGACCTTGACCGCCAGCAGGTCGGGCAGGACCTCCAGGCGGATCGTCAGCCGGTCCTGGAAGCGGATCCGCTCGATGGCCAGGTAGGACTCGATGAAGGCCAGCTCCTTCCGCAGGGGCACCATCTGGTCCGGGGGAGCCTCGAGGGTCATCCGGAGGAAGTCCCCCAGGCACCCGATCATGCTGTCAGCGGCGCTGGGGTCCGAGTGGATCAGCGCCGAGATCGAGTGCAGCGTGTTGAAGAGGAAGTGGGGCTGGAGCTGCATGCGCAGGGCCAGGTTCTGGGCCTCGGCAAAGCGGGCCTCCAGCCGGGCCGACTCCACTTCCCGGGCCTTGTACTTCCGATAGATGCGCAGGCTGTGGAAGGCGGCCACGAGGGCCCACATGAAGAGCAGGACGACATGGAAGTAGGCCCGGTAGAAACTGGGCAGGCCCCGGGCCACCTTGGCGAGGTCCAGCGGCCCTTTGGCCCCGTCGAGATCGATGAGGATCAGGATGACGTAGGCCAGGAAGAGCCCGAGAACGGTCGCGAAGACGCTGGCGGCGAGGTGCAGGGCCCAGGTGCGCCATTCCCGCCTGGCGAAGGATTCGAGGGGCCTGCGGTCCGCCAGCCAGACCAGGAAGAGGCCCAGCACCCCCCAGACGCCAGTCTGCAGCAGGTTGAGCAGCAGCAGGCGGGGGATCAGCGCGGGAACGGGATATTTCGTGTAGTCCCAGGTGGTCATGTAGAGGCCCAGCAGGCCCCACAGGCCCCAGTACCACACCCACCTGCGGCGGGAACCCCCTCCTGATGCGTCCGACATGGCCCCAGGCTAGAGACAGATCCCCTCCTTGGCCAGTACTTGGGGACGAGAGGCATCGGGCCCGGGGCCGAACCGGAATGCCGGACAAGCGCCCTGCGGGTGGATTGATTATGAGCCATGGCTCTTTTTTGATGCGGGCGTAGGATGGGCGCGTCCGGAGGTCCCCCATGGCCACGATCACCTTCAAGGGAAATCCCATTCGCACCTGCGGTGAGCTGCCCACCGTCGGCTACGCCACCCCCGCCTTCACCCTCACCCGCAAGGACCTCGGCGAGGTCACCAGCGTGGAACTGGAGGGCAAGCGAGTGCTGCTGAGCATCTTCCCCAGCCTGGACACGTCCACCTGCGCGGAAAGCGTGCGGAAGTTCAACCATCTCTCCGCCGATCTGGCTGACACCGTCATGCTCTGCGTCTCCATGGACCTGCCCTTCGCCCAATCCCTCTTCTGCGGCACCGAGAAGCTCGAGCGGGTGGTGGCGGCCTCCGCCTTCCGCAATCCCGAATTCGGTGCGGCCTTCGGCCTGACCCTCACTGAGGGCCCCATGCGGGGCCTGCTGGCCCGGGCGGTGGTGGCCCTGGACGAGAACGGCATCGTCGTCCACACGGAGCTGGTCCGCGAGCTGACGGACGAGCCGGACTACGACGCAGCCATCCACGCCATCCGGAACCACCACCATCCCTGCCCCGAGGACGCGGCGCTGACGACCGAGTAGCGGGCGGAACGGCAGCAAGGCTGGTCGCGGAAGCCACGGAAAAATCCGGAAAACACGGAAGCAGGACAAACATGTCTTGCCTGCTTCCTACCGCGTTTTCCGTGGAATTCCGTGCAGTTCGCGGCCAGCTCTTTGAATCTGGCTACGCTCAGGCCTTCGCCATCAGCCGGGCGCGGGTGTAGGGGATGAGCCCGCCGGCGTCCATGATGCCCTTCCGGGCGGCGGGCAGCTGGACCTGGCCGTAGGCTTGGCCAGAGGTGCGGTTGAGCACCTTGTCCGAGGTGATCTCCAGTTCGTCGCCTTCCGCAGCCTCGAGCCCTGGGCAGATGACCACCTTCAGGCCGAGGTTGATGCTGTTCTGAAGGAAGATCCGGGCGATGCTCCGCGCCACCACCACCACCTCGTAGCCCTTGAGGGTGGAGCAGGCCTGCTCCCGGCTGGAGCCGCAGCCGAAGTTCTCGCCGCCCACGATGACGGCGCCGGCGGGGAATTCCCGGGCCTTCAGGCGGGCGTTGAAGTCCGTGCGGTCGAAGAAGGCGAACTGCGGGGTCTCGGTGGGCAGCACCGTGGCCATGAAGCGGCCCGGGTAGATGTCGTCCGTGCTGATGTCGTTGCCGAGCGAGAGGATGACCTTGGCCATGTTCAGGCTCCCTTCCGAGGATCGGTGATGACGCCGGTGAGGGCCGAGGCCGCCGCCACTGCGGGGCTGCAGAGGTAGACGTCGCCGGTGGGATTGCCCATGCGGCCCTTGAAGTTCCGGTTGGTGGTGCTGAGGGCCACCTCGTGGTCGCCCAGGGCGCCCTCGTGGACGCCCAGGCAGGGCCCGCAGCCGGAGTTCATCACCACCGCCCCGGCCTTCATCAGGTCGAGGACATAGCCCTTGTCCAGGGCCTGGGCGAAGATCCGGGTGGAGGCCGGGAACACCAGCATGCGTGTGCCCTCGGCGACCTTCTTCCCCCGCAGGGTGTCGGCGGCGATGGCCAGGTCGTCCAGACGCCCGTTGGTGCAGCTGCCGATGACGATCTGCTGCACCTTCGTGCCCTGCACCTGCTCGATGGGCTTCACGTTGTCCACCATGTGGGGGCAGGCGATCTGGGGGGCCAGGGCTGACACGTCGATCTCCACCGTCTGGACGTAGATGGCATCCGCGTCCGGCGCCACGCAGGGGATGGCCTCCGTCACGCCCGCCTCCTCGCGGAGGTAGCGCACCGTCTCCTCGTCGCCAGGCACGATGCCGGAGGTGGCGCCGGCCTCCACGCTCATGTTGCAGATGGCGATGCGGCCGCTGGTGCTCATCTTCCGGATGGTCTCGCCGTGGAACTCCAGCACCTGGTAGTTCGCGCCCTGGGCGGTGAGCCTCCCGATGAGGTGGAGGATGAGGTCCTTCGGGCCCACGAAGGGCGGGAACTCGCCCGTCACCACCACCTTGATGGTGGCGGGCACCTCGATGTTCACGGCGATCCCCAGGCTCCAGGCCGAGGCCATCTCCGTGGCGCCGATGCCGAAGCTGAAGGCGCCCAGGGCCCCGTGGCTGGTGGTGTGGGAGTCGGTGCCCACCACCACGAAACCGGGCCGGACGTAGCCGTACTCGGGGAGGATCTGGTGGCAGATGCCGCCGCGGTCGCCGCGGATGTCATGGAACTTGCTGATCCCGTTGGCCGCCACGAACTCGCGGATCTTCTTCTGGTTGGTGGCGGTCTTGGGGGATTCCGCCGGCACGCGGTGGTCGAAGATGATGGCGATCCGGGAGGGATCCCACACCTTCGGCGTTTTGCCCGTGCCCGCGAACACCTCCTGGAACTGGTTGATGACCAGGGCGGCGTTCTCATGGGACATGGCGAGGTCCACTTTCGGCTCCACCACGTCCCCGACCCGTACGGACGGCAGGCCCGCCGCGCGGGCCAGGATCTTCTCGACGACGGTCATGCCCATGGCTGCTCCTTCATTGAGGGACGGTTCAGATGACGCCCTTGGCCTTCAGCTCTGCCAGGTCGGCCTCGTCGAGGCCCAGGGCGGCGTAGACCTCGCGGTTGTGCTCGCCCAGGGTCGGCGGGGGCGTGTCCACCGAGCCCGGCGTCTTCCCGAACAGGGCCGTGAGCCCGAAGACCTCGACGTCCCCGAGGCCCGCCACCGGCACCTTCTGGAGGACGCCCCGGTGCTGGATCTGCGGCTGGCGAAGGGCCGCCTCCAGGTCGAGGATCTCCCCGCTGGGCACGTCCTTGGCGTTGAGGGCCTCCACCCAGAAGGCGGTGGGCTTCTCGGCCAGCCGGGCCTCCAGCAAGGGGGTGAGTTCCTTCCGGTTCTGCTTGCGGGTGTCCCGCTCCTGGAAGCGCGGATCGGCCTTGAGCTCCGGGACCGCCAGCACGTCGCAGACCGCCTCCCACTGTTCCTGCTTGTTGGCGGCGATGTTGATGTGGCCATCCTGGGTGCGGAAGGTTCCGCTGGGGGCGGCCGTGAAGTTGTCGTTGCCCATGAGGGCCGGCTGCTGCCCGCCGATGAGGAGATTCGCAGCCACCCAGCCCATGAGGGGCATGATGCTGTCCAGCAGGGCCACGTCGATGAACTGGCCCTCGCCCGTGCGCTCGCGGTGGAAGAGGGCTGCCATCACCGCGAAGGCCGCGTTCAGGCCTCCTACGGTGTCGCAGACCGGGAAGCCCGTCCGGAGCGGGTTCAGGCGCTCGTCGCCGTTCACCGCCATCTCGCCCGAAAGGCCCTGGATGATCTGGTCGTAGGCGGGCTTCAGGGCGTCAGGCCCCGTCTGGCCAAAGCCGGAGATGGCGCAGTAGATCAGTTTCGGATTGAGCTCCGCCAGGGCCGGGTAGCCCAGGCCCAGCCGATCCATGACGCCCGGGCGAAAGTTCTCCACCACCACGTCCGCGTCCTTCACCATGCGGCGGAAGAGGTCCTTTCCCTCGGGCGTCTTCGTGTTCAGGGTGACGGACTTCTTGTTGCAGTTCTGGGCCAGGAAGCTCGTGCCCATGAGCCGCTTGTTCAGGTCCGGCAGGATGCCCAGCTTGCGGGCCAGGTCGCCGTCCTTGGGGTTCTCCACCTTGACGACCTCTGCCCCCAGCAGGGCCAGGTGAAGCGTCGTGAACGGTCCCGACAGGACGTTTGTCAGGTCCAGGACCTTGATGCCTGCGAGGATCTTCCGGCTCATGCAGTCCTCTTCGCCGTGATGGGTCCGGTCTTGTAGACGCAGCCGGGCAGCTCGCGGCCGAAGAAGGCGGCGACTTCCTGGGCCACGCCGACAAGGGCCCCGATGTCGATGTCCGCCCGCTGACCATTGCGCTGAAGCCCATGCACCAGGTCCTCCGTGGCCACGTTCCCTGCGGCCACCCTGGTAAAGGGGCATCCGCCGAGTCCGCCGAAGCTGGTCTCGATGGCGCTGGCACCCGCGTCCAGGGCCGCGTAGACACTGGCCATCCCCAGGCCGTAGGTATTGTGGATGTGGGCGGTGATCTCGGCAGAGGGATCGAGCTCGCGCACGCACCGCACGTAGCGCCGGACCTGGGTCGGATGGGCGTGGCCGGCGGTATCGGCCAGGCTGATGCTGTGCAGCCCCGCCTCCAGGTAGGCCTCCACGATGGCCCGGACGCGATCGAAGGGAACGGCCCCCTCGAAACCGCAGCCGAAGGCGCTCTGCACGCTCACCTGGACCCGCCGCCCAGCCTTCTGCGCGGCCTTGGCCATGCCGACGATCCGCCCGGTGGCCTCCTCCGTGGACATGCCCGTGTTCTTGAGGCTGTGGGTGCCCGAAGCGGAGACGCCCATGCAGATGAGGCCGACGCCCACCTCCATGGCCCGCTCCAGCCCCTTCTCGTTGAGCACCAGACCTGACAGCAGGGCCCGGTGCGACTCGCCGGCCAGGGTGCGGAACAGCTCGTCCGTGTCGGCCATCTGGGGCAGCTTGTCGCCCCGGACGAAGGAGCCCACCTGGACGATGTCCACGCCCGAATCCGCCACCCGGCGGATCCATCCCAGTTTCACCTCCGTCGGCACGACCTCCTTCTCGGCCTGCAGGCCGTCGCGGGGACCGACTTCGTGAATGAGGATCTGCTTCATGGCGGACTCAGAGCTTCCGGGCGATCGCCTCGCCCATCTCAAGGGTCGTGGCGCTGCCGCCCATGTCGTAGGTGCGGACCTTGCCTTCCGCGATGACGGCGGCCACGGCCTTCTCGAGGCGGGCGCCCTTCTCGCTCTCGCCCAGCCAGTCGAGCATCATCTTGGCGGCCAGGATGGTGGCGATGGGATTCACCTTGTACTGGCCCGCGTATTTGGGGGCGCTGCCGTGGCTGGGCTCGAAGACCGCCAGCTTCTCGCCGATGTTGCCGGAGCAGCCGAAGCCCAGGCCGCCCACCATCTGCGCCGCCAGGTCGCTGATGATGTCGCCGAACAGGTTCGTCGCCACCATCACGCCGTAGTTCTTCGGGTTCTTGAGCATCCACATGGTGATGGCGTCCACGTTGGCGTCGTCGACGGCGATGCCCGGATACTCCTTGGCAATGCGCTTGCCGGTCTCCAGGAACATGCCCTCCGTGGCGCGGACGACGTTGGCCTTGTGGATGATGGTGACCTTCGGATAGTTGAAGGTCTTCGCGTACTCGAAGGCGGCGCGGATGATGCGTTCGCACCCCTTCTTCGTGTTCACCTTGCAGGTGATGGCGAACGCGTCGCCCGGCAGGTCCGCGAAGTGGCCGAAGGGCTTGCTCAGCTTCTTCAGGGTCTCCTTCAGTTCGTCGGGAACGGGGCTGAACTCCACGCCGGAGTAGAGGTCCTCCGTGTTCTCGCGGAAGACCACCATGTCGATGCCGTCCTGATAATTCAGGGGGTTGCCCGGATAGGCCTTGCAGGGGCGCAGGCAGGTGTAGAGGTCGAACATCTGGCGCATGCGGACGATGGGGCTCCGGTAGACGAGGCCCTTGCCCTTCAGTTCGGGCGCCAGTTCCGCCTCGGCGTCCTTCACGGGCTTGGAGGTGATCGCGCCGAACATGGCGGCATGGCTGTGCTTCAGGAGGTCGATGGTGCGCTGGGGGAAGGACTCCCCTTCCCTGCACCAGAACTCCCAGCCGATGTCCCCGTGGGTGTAGGTGGCTTCGAACTTCAGGGCGTCGAGGCAGATCCTCGCCGCCTCCATGACCTCCACGCCGACGCCGTCACCGGGCAACCACGCGATGTTGAACTGGCTCATGTCGGATCTCCTGGCGGACGGTTGAGACAGCCACCCCTGGAAGGGTGGTCGCAACAATGATGACGTTCAGGGGGTTTTTAAGACCTGACCGCCGTCACAAGTCCCCCGAAACACCAGGAAAATCCGCGCATCGTCCGACGAAGTGTCAAACCCGGATCACTTGCAGGCCAGCCAGCTCGCACCCGTCCTGACTTCCGCAGCCAGCTTCACGCCCAGGGCCCCCAGGTCATCGGCGCCCTCCATGGCCTCCTTGAGGAGCACGGAGGCCCGATCCACCTCCTCCGGCGGAGCCTCCATCAGCAGCTCGTCGTGGACCTGGAGCAGCAGCCGGGCCTTCATGCCCGAGGCCTCGAGCGCCCGGTGGAGACGCACCATGGCCCGGCGCATGAGGTCCGCCGCCGTGCCCTGGACGATGGTGTTCACGGCCTCCCGCAGGCCCTGGGCCTGGAGCTGCTTGTTGGGGCTCTCCAGTTCGGGGATGCGGCGGATGCGGCCCCAGTGGGTGCGGACCAGCCCCTCGGCAATGGCCTGCGCCTTGGCGCCCTCGATCCAGGCTGCCACCTTCGGCATGCGTTCGAAGTAGCGCTCGATGAAGGCCTTGGCCTCCTTCTGGCTGACGCCGATGTTGGCGGCGAGGGCGAAGGCCCCCTGGCCGTAGAGCAGGCCGAAGTTGACGGCCTTGGAGGCGCTGCGCTGCTCGGAAGTGACCTGGTTCATGGGCACGTTGAAGACCTCCGAGGCGGTCCGGCGGTGGATGTCCTCCCCGGCCTCGAAGGCCCCCAGCAGCACCGGATCATCGGCCAAGGCTGCCACCACCCGCAGCTCGATCTGGCTGTAGTCCGCGTCCAGCAGCAGCCAACCGGGCTCGGGCACGAAGGCCCCACGGATGGCGCGTCCCTCCTCGGTGCGGATGGGGATGTTCTGCAGGTTGGGATCGCTGGAGGCCAGGCGTCCGGAAGCCACCGCCGCCTGGTGCAGCCGCGTGTGCACGCGACCCGTGACCGGATTCACCATCTGGGGCAGCGCCTCCACGTAGGTGCCCAGCAGCTTCACCATCTGGCGGTGGCGCAGCAGCTCGCTGGCGATCTCGGCGCCCTGCTTCTCCGCCAGTTCCTGGAGCACGTCCTCGTCCGTGCTGGGGGCCTTGGTCTTGCCGGTGAACTTCACGGGCTTGAAGCCCAGCTTGTCGAAGAGGACCCGTCCCAGCTGGGCCGGGCTGTTGAGGTTGAAGGGTTCGCCGGCGAGTTCCAGCACTCTCGCCTGGGCCCGTTCGCGCTCGGCGTGCATGCGCGCCGCCAGCCGGGCCAGCTCCTCCAGGTCGAGGCGCACGCCGTGGCCCTCCAGGGCCGCCAGCACCTCCACCAGGGGCAGGTCCACCTCCGCGTAGAGGCGGGCCAGCCGGTCGTCCGTGAGCCCCTTCCGCAGCCTGTCGCAGAGCTGCAGGGCCAGGTCCGCATCCTCCGCGGCGTACTGCACGGCCCGCTCGAACTCGGCCTCGTCGAACCGCTTCTGGGCCTTCCCCTTCCCCACCACCTCCTCGAAGGCGATGGGCTTCACGTCCAGGAGCCGCACGGACAGGTCATCCAGGTTGTGCCGGACGCCGCTCTCCAGGAGGAAGCTCAACACCATGCTGTCGTCCGCGAGCCCATGCACGGGCAGGCCGTGGCGGGCCAGCACCTGGAGGTCGTACTTCAGGTTCTGGCCGCACTTGGCCACGGCGGGATCCGCCAGCAGGGGCGCCAGCAGGCGCCGCACCTGGGCGAAGGGGAGGTTCCGGCCGTCCAGGTGGGGAGCCAGCTCGGCAAAGAAGGCGCCGGGATCACCCTTCAGATCCAGCAGCGAGTCCGGCAGACCGCTGTCCGGCAGCAGGCCGGGCAAGGCACCCTCGGTGTCCGCCGTGGGGGGCTTGAGATGGGCCAGGGGCACATAGAGGCCCTCGTTGGCCTTCCAGGCCAGACTCAACCCGACGATGTGTCCCCGCGTGGGGTCGATGCTCGTGGTCTCCGTGTCCAGGCCGAACCGTCCGGCGGTGCGGCAGGCGACCACGGCCTCCTCCAGATCCATCAGCGTGGCCGCGGCCCGGTACTGGCGCATGGAGCCTGCCTGTTCCGCGCTCTGGGTGAACTCCTTCGTGAGGGTCTGGAAGCCCAGCTCCTTGAACGTGGTCCGCGCCCGCTGCTCGTCCAGGCCCGGGTAGGCGAGATCCTTCGGATGCAGAGGCAGGGCCAGATCCGTCACCACGGTCACGAGACGCCGCGTCAGGTCCAGCCAGCCGGTCTCGGGGTCGATCGCCGTCTCCAGGCCCTCGCGCTGCTTCGGCTTCAGGTCCGCCTTGGCCGCCAGTACGCCGTCCAGGCTGCCGTGCGCCTCCAGCAGCAGGGCCGCCCCCTTCTCTCCGATGCCCGGCACGCCCTTCACGTTGTCTGAGGCATCCCCCACCAGGCTGAGAAAGTCCACGATCTGCTCGGGCCACACGCCCATGCGGGCCTTCACGCCCTCGCGGTCGTGCCAGACCTCGCCGTCCTTGGTGTTGAGCACCTGGATCCGCTTCCCGTCGTCCACGAGCTGGAGCAGGTCCTTGTCCGGGCTCACGATCACGGACGCGAGCCCATGCTCCGCGGATTCCCGGGCCAGGGTGCCCATCACGTCATCCGCCTCGTAGCCGTGCAGTTCCACGATGGGGATGCCCAGGGCCTCCACCAGCTGGCGGATCATGGGGATCTGCGGCCGCAGGTCCTCCGGCATGGCGTCCCGGTTGGCCTTGTACTCGGGATAGATCTCGTGGCGGAAGGTGGGCTCCGGCGTGTCGAATACACAGGCGATGTGGGTCGGCTTGTGCTTCTCCAGGAGCTGCAGCACCAGCCGCGTGAAGGTGTACGCCGCCCCGTTCTTCAGCCGGGGATTGGCGAAGTAGGCCCGAAAAATGAAGGCGAAGGTGTCGATGAGATAAAGGCGATCCTCAGCCACGCGCCACCTCCCTGCCCAACGGCGAGGTCTCGCGTATCCGCGCAGCGGATACCGAGAGGATGAAGGCGAAGGTGTCGATGAGATAGAGTCGGTCTTCGGACATGGCACCAGTCTGGCAGGCCCCGCAGAATTCATGGACCCGAGGGAAAAGACGATAGGCAGGTCGTACACTCAGACCCAGGAGGAAACCATGGCGTCCCGCACCCTCGTCCTTCCCCTGCTCTTCTGCCTCGCCGGTTCCCTGGCCGCCCAGGACCAGAAGGCCAAGGCCCAGTCTCTCGTGAAGGAGGCCACCGCCTTCGAGCGCGCGAACGGCCGCGAGGCCCTCCTCAAGGAGACCAACCAGGGCTCCGGGCGGTTCCACGTGAAGGGCGGCGAGGATCTCTACATCTTCGTCTACGACCTGAAGGGCACCTGCCTGGCCATCGGGTTCCAGAGCCAGCTGGTGGGCGTCAACCGCTGGAACGCGAAGGATCCCGACGGCAAGCTCTTCGTCCAGGAGATCATCCAGACCGGCCAGACCCGGGGGGGCGGCTGGGTGGACTACAAGTACACGAACCCGAAGAGCGGGAAGGTGGAGGCCAAGACCTCGTACGTCGAGTCCGTGGACGGCATGGTCGTGGGCTGCGGAATCTACAAGTAGCCGCCCGGCGTCCCCTCGGATCAGACGCGTGTGATCTGAGATCGCGACGAAAATTCAGAGATCCTTCCGGCCTGGTCGATATGGAATCCAGGCACTCCGAGGAGGATCCATGCGTCTTCGCCCATCCGTCCTGTTTCTCGCCCTCACCCTGGCCCTGCCGCTGGCCTCCCAGGCCTCCGAGCGTCCCAAGGCCGAGGCCCTCGTAAAGGAGGGCGTCGCCTTCCTGAAGGCCCAGGGAAAGGACGCCTTCATCGCCGAGGTTCAGAAGGGAACCGGACGATTCCACTTCAAGCCCGGCACCCCCCTCTATCTGTTCGTCTACGACACCAAGGGGATCACCTTGGCCCACGGCGCCACACCCGGCGCGGCCGGCGCGAACCGCTGGGGCATGAAGGACCCGGACGGCAAGCTCTTCATCCAGGAGATCATCCAGGTCGCCCAGCGCAAGGGGGGCGGCTGGGTGGACTACAAGTTCCCCAATCCCGCCAATGGCAAGGTCGAGGACAAGACCTCCTTCTGCCTCGCCGAGAACGGCGTCGTCATCGGCTGCGGGATCTACAAGTAGTCAGCGCAGGCCGTAGGCCCTGCGGAGCAGCCTCTCCCACCACGCGGCGGGCAGGAGGGCCTTCACCTTGCCAGCCCAGAATGCGTCTTTCCCGATCACCACGCGACGGGGAGGACGCTCGGCCGTCAGGGCCCGGAGGATCTTCCGCGCGCAGGGCTCCACGGCCAGGGCGAAGCGCTGGCTCTGATCCTTGCGGACCGCCAGGTAGCGGGTGAGGATCCGCTCGTAGCGGGTGCCCCGGGCCCGCTCGGGAAGGTCGCCCCAGGCTTTGGATAGGGTCTCGCGGAACTCCGTGCGGATGGCCCCGGGCTCCACCAGGACCACGGCCACCTCCTCGCCGATCTCCAGGCGCAGGGTCTCCGCCAGGGCCACCACCGCGTGCTTGGAGGCGTTGTAGGGCCCTGCCAGCGGGATGGACAGGCGGCCCAGCATGGACGCCACCTGCAGGATCCTTGCCCCGGGGGTGCGGCGCAGCAGGGGCAGGAAGGCGTTCGTCATGGCGTGGAGGCCGATGACATTGGTCTCGAACTGCGCCCGCAGTTCCTCGGGGCGCAGCAGCTCAAGCGGCCCCACCTGGCCGTAACCCGCGTTGTTCACGAGGGCCTTCAGCGACAGGTCTCCGCAAGCGGCCGCCGAGGCCGAGATGCTCGCAGCGTCCGTCACGTCCAGGGCCAGCACGCGGAGATCGTCCCCCGGCGGCAGATCTGTCAGCGTCTCCGGCCGCCGGGCCGTGGCCACCACACCCCAGCCCGCCGCGCGGCAAAGGGGCACCAGGGCCTGGCCGATGCCCGTGGAGCAGCCGGTGATGAGGACCCAGGGGCGAGTCGACGCCCCTGGGCCGGTGGATCGGCTCCTCACCGCTTCTTCCTCTCGGCCCTACGCGAGACCCTGGGGGCCAACTCGTTGCGGGTCGGGTTCACTTCTTCTTCTCGGTATGGCCTGTCGGCCCTACGCGAGACCCTGGGGGCCAACTCGTTGCGGGTCGTGTTCACTTCTTCTTCTCGGTATGGCCTGTCGGCCCTACGCGAGACCCTGGGGGCCAACTCGTTGCGGGTCGGGTTCACTTCTTCTTCGCCGGGGCCTTCGCCGCGGGCTTGCCCTCGATCTTCGTGGCCACCTGCTTGTAGGTGACGGTCACCTTGTCGCCCACCTTCAGGGCGTCCTTGCCCTGGGTGCCGCCATCCGTGTAGAAGCGCCAGGCCTCCTTGCCGAAATCCAGGGTGAAGCTGTCGGCGGAGACTTCCTTCACAGTGCCGGTCTTCTGGTAGCTGGCCGCGGCGGCGGCCCAGCCGAGGACGCCACCGAGCATGGTGCCGGCGAGAATGAGGGCCAGGGTCTGCTTGCGCATGGGAACTCCTTTGGGTAGATGGAGCCCAAGCCTAGCACTCTGGTCCAGAGATGGAAATGCGGCATCTCATGATGGTGTCTGGGAATAATCCGCTTCAACCCTGCCCGGTCTGGTCCCGCCGAGGGCCATCCAGGCCCCGCCCGCCAGCAGGCAGGCCAGCCCCGCCCAGCCGAGGCCCAGGCCGGGGTCGGTCGTCAGCAACACGCGGCCAGCCACCGGGGGCCCCGGCACCCAGCCATCCAGGTAGAAACGGTGGCCCCGGAACACGAGGGGATTCCCTGAGGTGACGGCTCCCCGGGCCAGCTCGGTCCCCGCGGGATCGGTGACCACCAGGGTGCCGCGGAGGTCCCGCAGATCGGGCGACTTGGGGCGGTAGACGAGGTGGATCCTGTCCCCGAGGAAAGCGGCGCCCACCGGACGGTCGTCCGCGCCCCGGGCCTCCAGCCAGTGGCTCTCGGCGGCGCCCGTCGCGGGATCCCAGACCCGGAGGCGCAGCACGGATCGCCCGGACCGGGCGGTCATGTCCACCTCCGGGTCGGGCACGAAATCCGGCTCGAAGCGGGCCCGGTCATAGCTGGCCAGGGCCGTGACCGACAGGCCCTTCTCGACGAGGAAGGGCCGGTTGAGCACCCGTTCCTCCATGCGGACCACCCGCCCGTCCTCCAGAAGCCGCACCTTGCCGTCCTCCCGCGTGAAGAGGACGAAGCGCGCCTGGGTCTCCTCACCCTCGGGAACGTAGCGCAGCGTCATGCCGGGCGGCAGGGTGCGGGCGAGGTAGTCGGCGTAGTCCTTGCCCGGCACCGGTCGAGCACTCAGCAGGAGGGGCGCCTGGGCGCCGCTGGCCTGCCGGAGCTCGACCTGGATCCAGGGATTGCGGAAGAGGGGCGAGCGGGTGAACAGTTCCTGCCGCCCATCCTTCCCGGGCCGCAGGCCCCCAAGATCCGGATAGATCCCCGTCACCGTGAGGCTGAAGCCCGGCAGGTTCCAGGTCTCGCCGAGGCGGACCGGATGTTCCAGCGTCTTGCCCATGAAGGCGAGGACCAGCTTCTGGCGGAGGGGCGGATGGGGCCGCAGGGCCTGCAGCAGGGTCGGCTCGAAGCGCTCACGGAACATCACGGCGAAGCGGCCCTGGGGTTCCTCCCGTCGCCAGCCCTCTGGATCCCGGGCGAAGAGGACACCCACCAGGGGCTCCGTATTCCCGAGCCCCAGCATCACCTGGAGCGCGGGATTCTCGGGAGCCTGGGGATCCTCCACCACCTGCCCGCTGGGCAGGGCGTCGGGGATGAGTCCCTCCACCTGGTACCGCAGCCCACCGGGCAGGTCCCCGCTCTGGCCGGATTCCACACGGCTGGACCAGGGACGGGAGGGGTGGCCGGGACCCGCCTGGCTCTCGAGCCGGAAGGCCGCATCGCGAGGCACGGAGTCGAGGCGCTCCAGGCGCACCCGGAAGTCCGGAAGCGTATGGCTGCCTTCCCCGGCCCGGACACTCTCGAAGACCCCATGGGTCGCGCCCGCCCGCAGTACCTGGGCGGCCCGGACGCCACCGGCCCGGATCCACAGGGAGGCCACCGCCAGCAGCAGAGGCGCGATCAGCACCAGCCGAAGACCCGGGTGGAGGCTCCGCCAACCGGAATCGTTCCGGCGCGGCCACAGCAGGGTGAGGGACATCGCGGCCAGGGGCAGGAACAGGCTCTCGACCCACAGGCTCCGGAACAGATCGGCCAGGCGCACGGTGGCGAGGAGAGCCAAAGGCAGCCCGAGGAATCCACCGGGAAGGGCCTCGCCGCCCCGAACCTGGATCACAACCCAGCCCCCGCCCAGGCCCGCCAGGAGGGCCAGCCCCAGGGCCCCGGCCAGCCACGGCGACGTGAACAGCCGCCGGGCCCAGACGGGTGCGCCCAGAACCAGGGCTGCCGCCCCGGCCAGGCATACGCCCAGGGGCGCCATGGCCTGGAGCGCCGGTCCCGTCCCCCGGTGCTGGAACCAGGCCTCCAGGGCCATCCAGAGGACCGCCCAGAGGAGCGCGGCCAGGACCAGCAGGACCGGATTGCGGTCGAAGGATTCCCCCAGGCTCCACCGGAGGCGGGAGGGACGGAGTTCGGGGGCCTGATCACTCATCGGGGCTCGCGTTCAGTGGAGCCCCAGTATGCCGTCATTAAACGAGGGCCAGCAGCGCCACCAGGTAGAAGCTGAGGTCCACGCTCAGCTCGAAGCGGTGGCGACCGGCGGTGAAGCGCTCGTGGTAGAGCCAGAGGTAGACCATGGGGTAGCTGGCGCAGACCACCAGCACCAGGGCCACAGCCAGGGGGTGCCCCTCGGCGCGGTTCTGGAACGTGAGCCAGAGGGTGCCCGCCAGCAGGGTGCCCAGGAGCAGCGCCAGCACGGCCTTGGTGGCCGTCTTGCCCATCAGGATCGGCAGCGTCTCCTTGCCCACGATCTGGTCGTTCTGCATGTCGCGGATCTCGTAGATCACGGTGCGCACGAAGGCCAGCACGCCCACCAGGAACAGCGCCGCGAAGGCGCGGAGGTCCCAGGCGCGGCCCTCCTGCCACACGGGCATGGCCACGGAGACCGTGGCGAGGGCCAGGGCCACCAGCACGTCCTTCGAGCCTGGAATGGCCCGCAGGCTCAGGTTCAGGGAGCCCAGCCGGAAGCGGCGCTTGTAGCCGGCTCCCACCAGGGAGGCGCCCATGGCCACGGCCAGGGCCTTGGGGCCGAGGCTGGCCGCGATCCCCAGCGTGAGGGCCAGGGCCAGGACCCCGCAGGCCAGCAGGGTCTTCCGGTTCCGCTCCAGGAAGCGCGCCCGGGCCGGGCCCTTGGCGCCCAGACCCAGGGGATCCAGGAAGGGGCTGAAGAGGTACATGGCCAGCACATAGGTAGCCGTCACCAGGGGATAACGCAGGGTGGGCGTCAGGCCCAGCCACTTGTGGACGCCCGCGGTCATCAGGGCCGCGCCCAGCGCCATGATCGATGAACTGCCGAAGGCGGCCTGGAGGAAGTTGCGCCACCGGCTGGGACCGTCGCCCAGCTGCTCCAGCACGTCCACCACCTCGTCCACCAGCCAGGTGGGCGTCGAGGCGCCGGCCAGCACGCCCACGGTCTCGCTGCCCTTGAAAGCCGAGAGATCCATCTCCGCGGCCGTCTCCACGTACTGGACGGGCTTGCCGTAGTGGTGGGCCAGCTCGGCCAGGTGCTTGGTGTTGCTGGAGGCCTTGCCCCCCACGACGATCACCGTGTCCACCGTGCGGGCCAGCTCCTTGGCCTCGTCCTGGCGCATCCAGGTATCCTCGCAGATGGTGTTCTCGAAGATGGCGTCGCCAGACCGCTCCCGGATGTAGTCCGTGATCGCGTGGTAGTCCTTCACCGTGAAGGTGGTCTGGGCCACCACCAGCACCTTCTTCAGCTGCTCGTCCGTGAGGGCCTCGGCCTCGGCCATGCTGGCGACGATGATGCTGCCATGCTCCGCGAAGCTGCGGTGGGCCACGCTCTCCGCGTGGCCGTGGCTGCCGAGGATCACCGTGAAGTAGCCCTTGGGGCTCCACTTCTTGATCTTGTGGTGGACCTTGGCGACCTCGGGACAGGTGGCGTTGACGATCTTCAGCTCACCCTTCTTCTGCCGCTCCTTCAGCCCCCGCAGATCCTGGATGGGGATGCCGTGGGCGCGGATGACCACCGTGCCGTTCTCAACCTGGTCGGGTGACGCAGCCACCGCCACCCCCCGCCTGCCGATCAGTTCCAGGGCCTGGGGGTTGTGGATGAGGGGACCCAGCGTCTGCACCGCGCGGCCGTCGTTGCGGACCGAAGCCTCCAGCACCGCGTCCATGGCGCGCTTCACGCCCCAGCAGAAGCCCGCGGTCTTGGCGACGATGACTTTCATGACAGCCCCAGAATCCTGACCGGATTGGTCGGGTTATCCATCATAGCGCCCGGACCGTGAGGATGCACGGTCCGGGCGGGGCGACCTCGGAGGGAAAGGGTCCAACTAGAATCGCCACCCCAGGCTGGCCTGGAGGGTATTGGCGTCGAAGGTGCTGCTCACGCTGCTGACGACGTAGCGGGCCTCCAGGTTCACGCGCCCGCCCAGCTGGACGCCGACGCCGCCGGTGAAGGCCAGCTTGGTGGTCCAGTCCGAGGTGCGCTGGGTGCCGGTGGTCTGCTCAACGTCCCAGCGGGCGCCGCCCAGGCCGGCCACCAGGTAGGCCTGGCTCCAGCCCTGGTTGAGCTTGAAGAGGTGGTCGAAACTCAGGATGTAGTTCTTGGCGTAGGTGCGCGTGCCCGCTGGGCCCACGGGGCCGCCCTCGGGGAAGGTGTTCCACTCCAGGCGCGTGCGGCTGGCGTTCCAGTCGCCGTGGTCATGGGTCCACTGCACACCCAGCCCCAGGCCGGTGCGGCGGTCCAGGCTCTCCTTGAGGTCCCGCAGAGGGACGTCCGCCTGGACATAGGCGCCGAAGGTGGCGTGGAAGCGGGAGTGGCCGGAATGGAAGCGGCACCGGTCCCGGTCTGACTTCGATTCGCGGTCCACAACGGGGGCCTTCTCCTCGGGTTTCGGAGTGGACTCCTGCGCGGAGAGGGCCGCCCCGGCGAGGGCCAGCGGCAGCAGGTACAGGGATCGGGCGAGGGGCATGGCGGCTCCTGGAGGCGAGCTCGTGGATGGCGAGCGATGCAAGGGCTACGCATGAGCCGTGCCGGAGGTTGAGGTCAGCGATCCCGGGCCTTTGCGACCCTCCATGCCACAGCCGGGTCGCAGGCTGCATCCCGTGTCGAGAAAAGCCACAGGTCGCCCCGCCGCCTCGCCGCTCAGCGGCCGGGCCGGTCGAGGAATTCCCGGACCCGGGCCAGGAGGGTCCTTGAACTGAACGGCTTCATCAGGAGATCGGCTTCGGTCTCGAGGAATCCCTTGTGCTGGATGATGTCGGAAGTGTACCCGCTCAGGTAGAGCACCCGGATTCCCGGATGGGCGACGGTGATCCGATCACGCAATTCCCGACCCGTCATGCCCGGCATGATCACATCGCTGATGACCAGCGGAACCCCTGCCGCCTCCCGCGCCAGGAGGGTCAGCGCCTCGGCCGCATCGCCCGCCTCGACGACCTGGTAGCCCGCGCCCTCCAGCATCAAGCGCACCACCCGCCGCACGTCCGGTTCGTCCTCCACCAGGAGGATCCGCTCGGTGCCCCCCCGCACCAGGAGTTCCTCCCCGGACTCGGGAGCGAGCCCCTCCGAGTCCAGCCGGGGGAGGTAGATCTTGAAGGTGGTCCCGATGCCGGGATGGCTGTACACCCGGATGAGCCCTCCATGCTGCTGGACGATCCCGTGGACGATCGCCAGGCCCAGGCCCGTGCCCTTGCCGACCGCCTTGGTGGTGAAGAAGGGATCGAAGATCCGCTCGAGGGTGGTCGCATCCATCCCAGCGCCGCTGTCCGAGACACAGAGGAGGGCGCAGGGCCCCTCCAGGGAGGGACCCCCGACCCCACCGGTGAGGGAAGCATCCAGCATGGCGACGTGGGCCGTGAGGCTCAGGAGTCCGCCGTGGGGCATGGCGTCCCGCGCGTTGGTGACCAGGTTGAGGATGACCTGCTCGATCTGCCCCGCGTCCACGCGGACGATCAGAGGCTCCGGCGCGGGCTCGGTCCGGAAGAGGATGTCCTCGCCGATGAGGCGGCGGAGCAGGTGCTCCTGATCCTTGAGGATCTCGTTGAGGTCCACGGGCTTCAGCTCCATCTTCTGCTTCCGGCTGAAGGCCAGGAGGCTCCGGGTGAGACCCGCGGCCCGGTCCGCGGCCCTCAGGACTCGCTGGGCCAGGTCCTGGGTCGGACTCCCGTCACCCGCCTGGCTGGAAAGCATGGAGGTGTAGCCGATGATGGCGGTGAGGATGTTGTTGAAGTCGTGGGCGATGCCGCCGGCCATCTGCCCGACCGCCTCCATCTTCTGGGATTGGCGGAGCTGTTCCTCCAGGCCCTGGCGTTTCTGCTCCTCCTGCAGCCGGACCGACTCGTCCCGGAAGACGAGGACCATGCCCAGGATCTCGCCTTCGGCGCTGAGGATCGGCGCCCCGCTGTCCGCCACCGGCCGGCGGGTGTCGTCCCGGGCCGCGAGGAGCGGATCCCCGGCGAGTTCGACCCTGCCCCGCCCGGCCATGATGCCCTCGAAGGGCGCCGCCAGGGGCTCGCCGGTCCGGCCATCCAGCAGCCGGAACACCTCCGGAAGGGGGCGGCCCAGCGCCTCCGCCATGGTCCAGCCCGTGAGGGACTCCGCCACGCGGTTCATGAGCGTGATCCGCCAGGCGCGATCACAGGCCATCACCCCGTCGCCGATGCTCCCGATGGTGACGGCCAGCCGCTCCTGCTCCTCGATGAGCCGCCGTTCCGAGGAAGCAAGCTCCGACGAGGCGTCGTTCAGCGCGCCCGCCAGCTCGTCGATCTCGAGGGAGAGGCCGGGCGACGCGACCCGGTCCCCCTTCCGGCGGTTCAGGTCCCGGGCGAATCGGGCAAGACCCCGGATGGCCTTGAGGGGCGGCCGGAGGACCAGGTACATCAGTGCGGTCCCCGCCAGGACCAGCAGGGCGCCCATGATGGCGCTGTTCCGCCAGACCTCGAGCTGGACTTCGCGGACGGCCGCGAGGGAGTACTCCATCCGGAGCCAGCCGAGGAGGTCCCCGGCCTCGATGGGCGTCCAGATGATGAGGCGATTCCCCTCCCGCCGGGCGGTCTCGCGGCCTCCCGTCGGAATGCGCGCCCTGCTGCGGAAGGGCACGGTGGCCGGAGAACCCCGTGGCGACGGGCGCCCAATGGCGCAGATCCCGGTACCCCCGGAATCGTAGACCTCGAGGCCCAGGAGGTCGGGCATCTGGGCCACCTCGAGCAGGTGCTCCTCCAGCCCGGCGTACTCGCCGATCACGAGGAAATGGGCCGCATCGTTGGCGTGGGTCTGGGCGAGCACCCGGGCGCTGGCCGCGACCGACTGGAAGTAGATCTCCCCCTGCCGGCTGCTCACCCGCCAGCCGAACACCGCCACCAGCGCCGCGAGAATCAGCGAGAGGATGACGAGGATCCGGACGTCGAGCCGCCGGAACGCGGAAGTCATGGCTGCTGGATCCGCTGGTACCCGGCGTCCCCGAACAGGGCGTAGTCGCGCTGGAAATCGGCCGTCACTGGTTCGGCCAGGCCGACGGCTGCCAGCAGGGGCCGGCCGGTCCCGCTGGTGGCCATGGCGAATACCGCCCGCACCACGGCCTCGCGGATCTCGCGCGGGACCCGCGGGTGGGCGGCGAGGGGATGGGGGGCGATCTTCGGCGTCCTGAGGAGCACGCGGAAGTCCGGGCTGTTCTCCACGAAGTCACCCGCCTGCTTCGCGTCGAGGATGGCCCCGGCATCCGCCTTTCCCAGGAGCACGCTCTTGGCCACGTTGATGGTGGATCCGCTGAACGAGGCGTTGTAGTCGATGTCCCCCTCGCCGGAGGCCAGGGCGTAGCGGGTGATGACACTGCACACGCTCTTGGGCCCGACGAAGGCGATGGTCCGGCCGTGGAGGTCGCTGATCTTCTGGTAGGCGGAGTCCCTCCGCACGAACACCAGGCCGCTGATCTTGACGGAACTCCTAACCAGGGGCACGTATTTCTGCTGCCCGTGGACCAGGAAGAACAGGTTGGGCGAGATGTAGATGAAATCAGGCCGCCCGGGCTCGCAGTCGGCCAGGAAGGCCGGGAAGGTGTCGTAGAGTTTCAGTTCGAGTTCAACCCCGGCCTCCCTGGACAATTCGCGAACGAAGGGCACCCAGACCTTGTGCAGGGCGACCGGCGGCAGGCTGGGGATCACCGCCAGGGTATAGGTTCGTCCGGCCCCGGCCACCAGCCAGGAGCACAAGAGTCCCGCCAGGGCAGCCAGGAGGCGCCTGGGCCGGGTGGCCGAGCAGGGGTGAAGCCAGGACATGGAAGCCCCCGTTTCCCAGACCCCTTTTCGGCCGGTCCCATCGCGGCTCAACTAATTCAACGGATCTCCGCGTCGTGTTCTACCCGGGTGGTACCGTCCTCGCTCAGACCGCCGGGGCGGCCAGGGGATCCCGCGGCGCTTCCGCCGGCATCCAGCGGTGGCGGAGGTGGCGTTCTGCAGGCACGGACAGGTACCGCGCCACCAGCCACCCCAGCAGCCAGGCGAGGATCACCGCGGGCAGGTACCAGAGGATGCCCCACCGGAGTCCGCCGCCGGCCGCCTTGAAGAGGCGGATCACGGGCCACACCACGAACATGTGCGTGAGGTAGATCTCGTAGCTCAACCGCCCGAAGGAACGCAGCCAGCCCGTTCCCGGAGGCACAGGCAGGGTGCGTTGGACGGCCTGCCAGTGGAAGGCGAGGACGAGGCAAGCCGTGGCGGCCGTGAGGAGGAGGATGCAGCCATTCCCCAGGACGGGCCAAAGCCGACCCTCGAAGCAGAGCACCGCCACGAGGCCGGCCGCGCCGAGGGCGCCGAGCAGCCGCACGGGCCAGGCTCCCCGCGGACGGAGGCGGTCCGCCGCCAGGGCCGCGAGCACGCCCATGGCGATGCCCGCCATGCCGGGGAGGTAGGCCTTCTCCTGCCAGATCTCGTTCCCCCCCAGGGCCGCGCGCGACACCGGCAGCGACAGGGCCAGCAGGAGCAGGGTGGGCACCAGGACCCGCGCCCGGCGCAGGCCGAGGCCCAGCCAGGGGAAGCCCAGGTAGAAGACCTCCTCGATGGAGAGGGACCACAGCACGTCCCAGTTGCCCGGCAGGTAGCCCGTGTGGCCCTCGTACCAGTTCAGGTGCAGGCCCAGGGCCGAACCGATGGCCCGGGGCAGGGACTGGCCCGGGCGTGTGATCACATAATCCCGGGCCCCGGCCAGGTGCAGCAGGCTGAGGACAGCCACGAGGACCAGGAGGCAGGGCAGGATCCGGGCGGCCCGGCGCGCGTAGAAGGCCCGGACATCCACCGCCCCCAGGCTGCCCCACCGGGTCAGGGCGTTGCTGGTGATGAGGAATCCGGAGATCACGAAGAAGATGAAGACCGCTTCGTAGCCGTTGTAGATCAGCGCATTGAGCGCCCACCGCGGCAGGAAGGCGGCGAGCACGCTCTGCCGGAGGGGGATGCGCAGCCCCACATGGTGGACCACCACCAGCAGGATCGAGAGGCCGCGAAGGAGGTCGATGCCGGGATTGCGGGCTGGCTGGGCGGTCGGCATTGCATCTGCTCCGGTCACTGGAACCTCGTCACGTCATGTCCTCCTGGGGATGGTCCAAACGGGCATTCTATCCAGCGACGAGTACGTGACAGGGCCCCCACCTTGCGGCGGGGGCCCTGCCCTCTGCGCGACGGCCTCAGTCCTCGGCCACCTGGAAGGCCGGCGCGGGTTCCAGCTCCCGGCGGGGGGCCTTCACGGTCTCCTCCGCCGTGCGCCAGCCCCAGACGCCGCCCACGGCCTTGAAGGTGAAGACGATCACCGCCAGGGCGCCCAGGCCGAAGAGCGTGTCGCCGGGCATGCGCAGCCAGGTGAAGGTGCGCATGAGGGGGCTCTGCACCACCGCGGCGCTGCGGGCGTACCAGGTGCCGTGCGCCAGGCTCTGGGTGATCTGGTAGAGGCCGCTGGGGATCAGCGACAGCACCAGCATCAGTCCCAGGCCCAGGTTCAGGCCCCAGAAGCCCCAGCGCAGCCACTTGGCGTCCCAGGCCCGGTCCGGCGTCATGCCGCGCAGGGCGAAGAGCATGAGCGAGATGGCGAGGAACCCGTAGACGCCGAAGAGGGCGGCGTGGCTGTGGATGGGCGTGGTGTTGAGGCCCTGCCCGTAGTAGAGGATGGACGGCGGGTTGATGAGCATGCCGAAGACGCCGGCGCCCACCATGTTCCAGAAGCAGACGGCCGCGAAGTACTTGAAGGGCCACTCGTAGCCGCTGCCCAGGGCCCGGCCGCTGCGGAGGCTCGCCACCAGCTCGTAGCCCACGATGGTAAGGGGCACGATCTCCAGGGCGCTGAACACGGCACCGAGGGCGGAGATCGAGGAGGGCGAGCCCGTGTAGTAGAGATGATGGAAGGTGCCGATGACGCCGCTGCCCAGGAAGAGGCCCATGCTCAGCGCCACGGCGCGCAGGGCGGTGCTCTCGCGCAGCAGCCCCATGCGGGTGGACAGCAGGGCGATGGCCACGGTGGCGAAGACCTCGAAGAAGCCCTCCACCCAGAGGTGGACCACCCACCAGCGCCAGTACTCGGCCACGGCGAGGTTGGTCTCCCGG
>Ga0079306_1000222_pt1 | contig 63616 bp, 51 predicted proteins | sample Methanotroph_Enr_FD_79181 | JGI IMG/M metagenome (GOLD analysis project Ga0079306, IMG submission 79181) | Enriched soil microbial communities from Old Woman Creek wetland in Ohio, USA - Methanotroph_Enrichment_5 | ecosystem: Environmental > Terrestrial > Soil > Wetlands | place: USA: Ohio... | reverse complement strand
GGTGTAGGCATTCTCCAGCGCCTCGTGCAGGTTGTTCTGCCCGCCGAACACCGCGCCGTCCTCGGTCATGGAGTCGGAAACCGCGGGGGCCGGCTCACGGAAGTGGCGGTTGAAGGTGGAGCGATAGTAGGAGGCGCATCCCTGGGAGCCGTGCACGAACGGGAGGCTCCCTTCGAAGCCGTGGGCGGCCAGTTCGGCACCCAGAGGCTGGCAGGCGTGCGGCGGGTTGATCACCAGCGCCTGGCGGGCGAAGTTCTTCTCCTTGTACTCCTCGCTGTTGATCCACTTGGAAACCCGGTCGATATCCTCCTGGGGGGTCTCGGTGACGTATTTCACGGCAGGTTCAGCTGTCATGTCTCTACTCCTTTCGGCCGCCGACCAATCTGTCGCACGGCGAGTGTAAATTCAGGTTGAGGTTAAGGTTGAGGTCGAGTGAAAACCAAAACCTCTGCTCGAACTTAGGCGGCTAAATTAAGGATGTGGCAGCATTTTTCTTAGCCCCAACCTTAACCTGCGCCTTTAAAACGGCGACTTCACCAGGTTCCAGGTCGGGCTGTTCACCGCCATGTCCACGTCGCGGGCGAAAATAGGGAAGCCGTTGTAGGCGTGGTAGGGACCGGAGTAGTCCCAGCTGTGCATCTGGCGGAACGGGATGCCCATCTTCTGGAACAGGTACTTCTCCTTGATGCCGGAGCCGACCAGGTCGGGGCGCAACTCGTTCACGAATTCCTCCAGCTCGTGCTCGGAGGCGTCGTCGTAGATGACGGTCGCTTCGGGCATTTCCGGCGAGGTCCGCTCGTAGTCGTCGCCGTGGGCGAACTCGTAGCCGGAGCCGACCACCGTCATGCCGAGGTCGGCGTAGGCGTTAACCGTGTGACGGGGGCGCAAGCCGCCGACATAGAGCATGACCTTCTTGCCTTCCAGGCGCGGGCGGTATTCGTCGATGACAGCCTGCATGACCGGGTCGTACTTGGCGATGGCCGCCTCGACCTTCTCTTTGATGGTGTCGTCGAAGAAGTCACCGATTTTCCTCAAGCTCTCCCTGATCTTGGTCGGCCCGAAGAAGTTGAACTCCATCCAGGGGATGCCGTACTTCTCTTCCATCACCCGGCACATGTAGTTCATGGAACGGTAGCAGTGGATCAGGTTCAGCTTCACCGTGTGGGTCGCCGCGATCTTCTCGAGCTCTCCGTCGCCGGTCCAGACCGCCTTCACGTTGAGGCCGATCTCCTCCAGCAAGGGCTTCACGCTCCAGACGTCCCCGCCGATGTTATAGTCGCCGATCAGGGCGATATCGTAGGGTGTTTCCGGCTCGGCGAACTCACGGGTGCCGATGATGTGGTCACGGATCGTGTCGTTCGAGATGTGGTGACCAAGCGACTGGGAAACGCCGCGGAACCCCTCGCAGTTGCAGGGGATGATCGGCAGGTCGAGATCCTTCGAGGCAACCTTGGCCACCGAGTTGATGTCGTCGCCGATGAGACCGACCGGGCACTCCGAGAGGACCGAGATCCCCTTGGCGAGCGGGAACAGCTCGTGGGCCTCCTCGAGGAGCGTCCTCAGCTTCTTGTCGCCGCCGTAGACGATGTCCTTTTCCTGGAAGTCCGAGGTGAACTGCATGCCGAACTGTGTCACCCCGTTGATGCCGGTCATCATGTTGCGTCGGGTGCCCCAGGAGTACCAGCCGCAGCCGACCGGACCGTGGGAGACGTGGACCATGTCGCGGATCGGGCCCCAGACCACCCCTTTAGCGCCTGCATAGGCGCAGCCACGGGCGCTCATGATGCCGGGAACGGTCTTGCGGTTACTCTTGACGCAGGCGCCCTCCCCTTCGTTCGGAGCCAGGTGCGGCGCCCTTTTCTTTTTGGCCTTATCAGGGTAGATCTCCATTGCCTTATCGATCATCGCCTGGGTCGATTCCTTGGTGATACCTGCTACTTTCTTTCTTGCTTCAGACATAACAAGCTCCTTTTAGTACCCCGCCGCCGGTCATCTCCGAACGCGGGTTGGTAGCACACTTGACGCAGCCCGGGATTCGCAGGCCCCGGGCCGATCCGCCAGTTAGGCCGAGGCAGCCTCGGCGACGCCGACGATGGACTCGTCTTCGGCTTCCATGATGCCGAATTCCATCAGGAGCTCTTCCAGCTCTTCCATCTCGAGCGGAGTCGGGACCACGAGCATCTTGTTGTCGGCGATCTTCTGCGCCAGGGTGCGGTACTCCTGGGCCTGCGGATGTTCGGGCGAGTACTCGATAACGGTCATCCTGCGCAGTTCGGCGCGCTGCACCTGGTTGTCGCGGGGGACGAAGTGGATCATCTGGGTACCGAGCTTGGCGGCCAGGGCGGAGATCAGCTCGAATTCCTTGTCGGTCTTCCTGGCGTTGCAGATCAGGCCAGCCAGGCGGACCTTGCCCGAGGAGGCGTACTTCAGGATACCCTTGGAGATGTTGTTGGCGGCGTACATGGCCATCATCTCGCCGGAGGTGACGATGTAGATCTCTTCAGCCTTACCTTCGCGAATCGGCATGGCGAAACCGCCGCAGACGACGTCGCCCAGAACGTCGTAGAAGACGAAGTCGAGGTCCGGGGTGTAGGCGCCGTTTTCTTCCAGGAAGTTGATGGCGGTGATGACGCCGCGGCCTGCACAGCCGACACCCGGCTCCGGTCCGCCGGACTCGACGCATTTGACGTCGCCGTAACCGACCTTCATGACGTCTTCCAGCTCCAGGTCCTCGACGGTGCCCAGTTCGCGCACCAGGTCCATAACGGTGGACTGTGCCTTGGCGTGCAGGATCAGCCGGGTGGAGTCAGCCTTGGGGTCGCAGCCGACGATCATGACCTTTTTGCCGATGGAAGCGAGTCCCGCAACCGTGTTCTGGGTGGTGGTGGATTTGCCGATGCCGCCTTTGCCGTAAATCGCGATCTGTCTCATGTTCCGTCTCCTTTTTGCCCCGCTGACCGGTTCCGCCGTACGGCAGATCCGCTCGGTCACCATCGTCAGCCACTCTGACGAACCTGTCACGTCGCTCGGATCGCCATCTCGATTCTTCGCGGTGCAGGGCTCGTTTGATTTTGCGAGGCCTCTTTAAAAGAAAAAGGCGCTCCGTACTGCTTACGGTGGGCGCCTTTGCCAACTACATTTTTTCGTGGAATACCTCGGTGTATTCCTATTCGGTTGTATCTTTCTCTTAGCAGCTACCATGCCAACTTCCAAGCCATTGTTATTGCATGCGTTTCTGCTTCATTACTCGTTTTGCCAGCCAGCGACTGAGGCAGTTGCCTAACTTTTAATCACGACCTGAGCGGTTCATTAAGCGGCCGACAAGCGGCAGGACGCGAGCCCAACCAGGCCCTGGTGCAGGCTGCGCAGCTCCTGCGCGCCCAGGGGGCGTTTGAGCCTTTGAGCGGTGCTCCTCACGGTCGCCATCAAGAGTTGCGCCTCCTCGCGAGAGACCCGGATGCCGATCTGGCGGTAGCTCTCGACGATCCCGTTGGTACCCGAGTGCTTGCCCGCCACGATGTGCCTGGTGAGCCCGACCGCTTCCGGCGGGAAGCCTTCGTAGTTGGCCGGGTTCTTGAGGACGCCGTCGGTGTGCAGTCCGGATTCGTGCGAGAAGACCCGCTCCCCCACCACCGCCTTCCAGGCGGGGACGTCGCGGTTCGATGCCTTGCCGACCAGGCGGGAGACCGCGGAGAGGCGATGGGTGTCGACCCCGACGTCGATGCCGCAGGCCACCTTGAGGGCCATTACCACTTCCTCGAGCGCCGCGTTTCCGGCACGTTCGCCCAGGCCATTCACCGTGGTGCTGATGTAGGTCGCTCCCCCTTTCACCCCGGCCAGCGCGTTGGCAGTCGCCATGCCCAGGTCGTTGTGGGTGTGCACCTCGATATCAAGCGCAGGGACCGTGGCACTCAGGTAGGCCACCTTTTCGTGCATGGTGAAGGGATCGAGGATACCCAGGGTGTCGCAGAAGCGGAAACGGTCGGCACCAAGGTCCGCGGCGATGGTCATAAGTTCCGCCAGGAAAGCGAGATCCGCGCGGCTGGCATCCTCGCCGCCCACGCAGACATAGAGGCCGCGGGACTTGGCGAAGCCCAGGGCACGTTTCAGTTGCTCCTTTACCCAGTCCCGGCTCTTGTTGATCTTGTTCTCGATCATGATGTCCGACATGCTGAGCGAGATGTCGACCGAGGTGATACCGCAGGACATGCTGGCCTCGATGTCGGGGATCAGGGCCCGGTTCCAGGTGATGAGTCGTGCGGAGAGGCCGAGGTCGACCAGGGCGCGGATCGAGGCGCGCTCCTCCTGTCCCATGGCAGGTATGCCACATTCAAGTTCGTGCACCCCCATGGCATCGAGGGTGCGTGCGATAGCTATTTTTTCCTTGCCGCTGAAGACCACGCCGGCGGTCTGCTCACCGTCACGCAGCGTGGTGTCGCCGATAAAGACGTTCTTTTTGGATAGGTCGCCCATACACCCTCCCGGGAAACTTGGTCTGTCTGACATTCCGGGCGCCGTTGCCCTGCAATCGCTTCAACTGTCCTACCGGTAAGAGCACGAGCTGTGCCACATGCGGTATACGACCGTTCAGGACTGGGCATCTCAGATGTTTCGGGGAGTTATCGAGCGAAGACGGGATCTTTCTGTCGGCACGGGAATTCGGCAGGCAAAGCTCAGGCTGCCCGACAATCAATCGGAGAGCCTATTTTTGCGGCAAAGGATGTAGGACGAATGGGCAGGCGTGGAATCAAGACGGCAGCAGACCGTGGCAGATGAGGCATTGTTCTTTGGGTGGGTGACCTTTGGGGAACGGCAGCGAGCTTTTGCTGTGGCAGGTGGTACAGACCAGTTCGACCTCGGCCTTGTTCTTGCCTCCCTTGAGCGCGTCGTAGCTGGCCTGGTGCCGGTCGTCAAGCGGTACGCTCTTCCCCTTCCCTTTGCGGGTTCCCAGGGCCAGCACCCCGATAACCACAATAACCGCCAGTATCGCAAACCAATCCCTGCGACTCAACTTCATGCAAACTCTCCAAAGGGGAAACGGCTGCAGCCGCAACCCGAGCAGCTACGACGGCCCAATCGATCGCGACTGCAACCGCTCCCAGAAGGCACCTGATGCAGACTATTTCGGTAAAGGCAGATGCGACATCTTGGCCAGGAAGGTACGGATCCTTTTGGCGTTGGTGCCGACATCGCTGATGCCCACCCGGGAAACGGAGCGGATATCGACCAAGGTGCGGTCCCCCGCGGGAAAGAGCCGGACCACGATATCATCCTTGAACCCGAACCACAAGGTGGTGTCGGTCGCCTCGATCCGCCCCTCGGCAGGAACCTGGGCGACGATCTGCCACCCCATCTCCTTGGCGGTATCCAGTGCGGACTGGAAAGCCTGCGGCATCGGGACACTGAGGATAAGCGTCTTCAGGTCGGGATAGGCCTTAAGCTGCTGAGCAGCAACCACGGCGCCGCCCGAGGGAACCGGCGCCCCGCGCAGGGGAACCACGGCCACAAACTGGGGCGGATGGTCCAGATCGGTACTTATGTCGTGGATGCGTGGATAGCTCTGCGCCTTCAATGTCCACGAGTACGGCACACCGAAGGCAGCAAGACCGCAGACCAGCGCCACAACCGAAAGGATCACCCCGGTTACCTGCCGCCGTTTGAGGCACCAGCCGCCGACGGCCAGCGCGCACAGGGAAGAGGCAAGCCCCAGATAGGCCGACCACTTCAAAATGGCGAAACCGGTGCGAAAGTGCCAAAGGCCAAAGCGAGACCCGAACCCGGACGAGGCAAGCAGCAGGAGCGCCAGCAGCGAGCCGGCCAGGGCGAGCAGCGGAAGCGTGTTGGAGGTGAGTTTCGACCGGGTGTTCGATTCCATGTGGTTTCCCTCTCGGGGCTGGAGAGGCACCGGCAACTGCCCCTCTTCGTGCGCTTTTGTTAGGTTGCGCCACCCCGTCTCATTCGAACTTAGATCTGCATCTAGCACCTAGAGGATCGGCACGGTCCCCGCAATTACCCCGGAACCGTTAGGCAGTTGCATGGGGAGCCGCTGCACCTCGATCGCCCCTGCGGCAGTCAGCATTCCGATCAGCTCGCCCTCGCTGTAGGACTGCCCCTCCGGGGTACCCAAGAGCATGTTGAGCGAGAAGAGCGCGGGGAAAACCGGAGCGTCCCTGGTGTCTTCCAGGACAAACTCCTGGATCAGTATGAGCCCGCCCGGCTCCAGTGCGGCCATGGCTTTTTTCAGCAGCTCTGCACATGAGTGCGGACCGATGCCATGCAGGATCTGCGACAACCAAGCCACGTCGAAGCCGCCCGGCAGCTCTTCGCTCTCGAAATCCCGGCTGACGAAGTTGATCCGTCCGGACAGGCCGAGCCGCTCGACGGTTTGTTCGGCGAATTTCCGCGTGGTCGGCAGATCGCAGATGACCGCCTTCAAATCCGGGTTGTGCTGGCAGAAGTGGATCGCGTAGGTGCCCGGGCCGCCTCCCAGGTCCAAAAGACGCCGGCGGCCAGCAAGATCGATGTTGGGCACGATCTTCGGTGCCATCAGCATGGCAAGGTTGAACATCCCCATGAGGAAGCTTTCCCGGGCCTCGGCAGCATCCTCATGCGAGGCGCGTTCCCTGATGGGCGCCCCGGTCTTAACAGCCTGGTCCAGGTTGGCCCACCCTGCCATCAGGTGGTGGTGATGCATGATGATGTGTCCCAAGTACCCGGCGGAGCTGCGGCTCAGGAACTCGGCAGAAAATGGAGTCGCGACGAAGCTTTCGTCCTTCTTGTCCAACAGCCCCATGGCGGTGAGAGCGTTGAGCAGCATGGCGAGGCCGCGGGCATCGCAGTTGATGCGGCCGGCCAGCTCGTGCGCCGTCATGGGTGCCCCGGCCAGCGGCGTAAAGACTCCGAGTTTCACCCCGGCATGCAGAGCGCAGGTGCTCCAGTAACCGCCGGACAGCTCCAAAAGCTGTGGCAAGGTCCATTCTTTCGGTTCCATGTACCCCCCGTACTCCCATGTGCAGATAGCAGGCTCTCGCCGGATCAGACAGGCAGCGGTGCGACTGTACCGGCCAATCGAGAGCCGGTACAGTCGCCGCAAATGGTCTCCTGTCAAGATCACCCCAGTTGCAGGTCGCGACGCCCCTCCCAGTAGCCGTGCAGGTTGCAGTGCTGCGTGGCGACCAGCGTCGCCTTGCCGCTCACGAACGAGTCGGCCGAGAGAGTCACCAGGAACTGGACCTTCGGGCCGAGAAACCCCTTGGGCTGGAACTCGACCCGCCCGGCCGGTTCGTTGGCGATGTAAAGTGCGATGTCCTGGATCCAGTGGGCGGGCGTCATGACATGCAGCTTTTCACCGACGCTCACTTCTACGATGAACGGCTCACCGGCTTTGACCGAGGCCGGAGCAGAGATAAACGGCGCATGGGACTTTTCCAGCGGCGTCTTCTGGGCCGGGTTCTTGACACGGTTGATGTTTTCGAACAACGTCTGATCGATGTTGTTAGGATAGTAGCTTGCCGCGTTCGCCGTTCTAGCAACGCCTATAGCAAGCGAACTGACGACTGCCCCTTTTATGAAGCTTCTCCTGTCCATAATCTCCTCCCTTTAACCGTTAGAACATCACATGAACGAGTCCCACAACGGGGAGAAGTCTATCCTTCGACGTCGATATGTCAAGGCTGGGTGAGACACGGCTGGTGAGACACAGTGCAGGATCGAAGCAACTACTTAGCGACGAGGTGGGGCTGAAACAGTAGGATCTGAATCTAGCTGAGGATAGGGATGAAACAGGTACAAAAAGACCCTGGAGGGCGGCAACGCTGCCGCCCTCCAGGATGCGAGTGACTACTTCGCTTCGGGAGCCTTGATCTCGTGTTCCGGGCGGAACATGAGCTTCTTGGAGCCGCGCTTGTTGGTGTACTTGGCCAGTTCCAGGTCGACCTTGTCCGGAGCCGGATGCCCGGCCTGGCCCAGCAGCTGGCGCAACTGCACCTCGGCGGCGGCGGCATAGCGTGCGGCATCCATGAGTACCCGCATGGTCTCCTTCGGGTTATGGAAACCGGTGGAGTTCTCGGCGCCGACGAAAATCACCCGGTAAAAGGCCTGTTCGAAGTTTTCCCGGGCCTGTGCGTAAAGGTTGCGGTTGATGTCGGTGCCGGCCGCCGTCACCTTGTTGGCCATCTCGAACAGCTTGGCGTCGGTCGCCGTGGCGTAGCCGGTCTTCAGGTAGATGGTCATCGTGGCGTCCTGGATGGCATACACCTTGGCGCGCAGTGCCTCGGGCGTCTCGGTGTGGCAGGCCGCACAGGCCTTCAGGTCGCTCTTAAGCGGGCTCATGATGCGGTGGTCCGAGACCTTCTTGCCGTCCTCGGTGACGCTCGGCATGTGGCAGTCGGCGCAGCTTACGCCCGCGGCCCAGTGCGGGCTGTCGTTGGAGAAGAGTTCGTACTCGGGGTGACGGATAAAGCCCAGCTTGAACCCGGTGACCGATTGGGTCCACTCGCCGTTAGCCGGTGAGCTTTTGATCTGCTTGATGATGTTCTCTACGGTGATGTGTCCCACCTCGCTGCCCGCCCAGGGGAAGATGACGTCGGTCGAATGCATCTCCTTGTCCTTGGGTATGATGTAGGTGACGTGACACTGGGCGCAGACCAGATTGCGCCCCTGGGAGGTGTTAATTCTGGTGGCGTCGATCCCCATCCCCTTGAGCGCCTTGCCCAGGGTGAAATCACGCGAGACCTTCAGCGCCATGGTGCGGTTGTCGTGACAATCGACACAGGCAACGCCAAGCGTCTGCTGATCCTTGGGAAGCCGTGCCAGCACCTCCTTGTAGGGCGTGGAGAAATAGGCGGCGCCCATCTGTTTTTGCAGCATCGGGGCATACGGGGTTTTGCAGGTGAGGCAGGAACCGCCGGCCTTCACCCTGCCGGGATCGACCTCGAGCTGATCCTGCACCATGAAGTAGTGGCCGCGCGGTTCGCGGTACTCGGACCCGAAGCCCCAGCCGTTATACAAAAGCGCCAGGAACGGGTACTCGTCCAGCTTGTCGCGGCGCTCCTCGCCGACGTCATAGCCTCTTTTGTACTTGCTCTTGCCTGCCGGGGTCGGTTCGCCGGTCATTTTCCAGAGTTTGTACTGGGCGGGATACACCTTGCCCCATTCGGCCGGATCGATGGCACCATCGGGAATCTCCGAGGCCTTCATCGGTTCGACCTTGTTCTGCGAACACCCGGACCAGACGGCCACGGCGGCCAGCATCGCGACGACGACAAATCTCTTCAGGTTCTTCCTCTGCATGTTGTTACCCCCTTTTCAATAAAAGTAAGACGCGCTGCTCAAAATCGACCTACCGCAAACTCACCAGCTCCACAGTGTGACAGGACAGCTGCAATTCTGTTACACAAAGCTGTGGCACCTTATCAGTTACTCATATCCGCTGCCTTGACCTAAGTCAAAAGTTGGCATTGGCAGAAGGTTCGCCCACTAAAATAATCTCATGGATTCTACCATGAATCCTTTCGGTTGCCAGCACAGGCCGACCTCAGCCCCCATGACCTGCATATCGACGTGGAGGTCCGGTCCCAACATTAGATTGAGTAGACCAATTGGACCAACATGGTCCTTTAATTAGAAATAACGACACATCGGGCACTTGGCAGGTTCAACTCCTAACAAATCCTAACTATCAAGAATCAGGGTGATTTCCGCTAAAGTTTATTTTCAGGCCATCCGAAAGAATTTGGGCGGGCACGGAAGGCGAAGCTAACGGATTCATGAGACAAGCTTTCAAATGTTGTCACACCCTCGGTCGCACGAGGAGTCGCACCGAAGCCGAAAGCTCACACTGGGCCGTCGTCCTCGAAGACAAGATCCTCATCCAAAGGAGCGTTGCATGTCATTCACAGTACGGATCCTGGTCGGCAACATGGTCAGCACCCTCGTTGCAGTAGCTGCAATTTGTCTCTTCAGCCCCAACGGACTTTGGGCACATCTCATGGTGGGAGTCGTGGTTCTCACCATAACCTCGGCCGTGTTGGGAATGCTCGCCACACAGGCGTTCCGGCCACTGGCGGGCATTGTGGCGGCACTGGAAAAAGCGGCCGGCGGGGACCTGTCGGCGCGGGCAACGACCTCCGGCCAGGGAGAATTCGGCCGGCTGGCGACGGCGTTCAACTGCATGATGGAAGATATGAACAAGGCCATGCGGCAGTTTTTCTCGGTAGCCGATCTGGTGCGGGACTCTGTGGTGCTGGTACAGGCCACCACCGACACCATGGCAAGCGCGGCAGAAGAGGTCGCCATCCAGGCCGGCAGTATCGCGACGGCAAGCGAGGAGATGTCAGCCACCTCAAGCGACATCGCCCGCAACTGCCTGTACGCCGCCGAGAACGCCCAGAAAGCGACCCAGCAGACCCTGGTCGGCTCGGACATGGTGCAGCGCAGCTCGCAGCTTATGGGACACATCGCGCGGCGGGTCAACGAATCGTCCTCCACCGTCTCCGGGCTAGGCCAGCGTTCCGACCAGATCGGCGACATCGTCAACACCATCGAGGACATCGCGGACCAAACGAACCTGCTCGCGCTCAATGCGGCCATCGAAGCTGCCCGTGCCGGCGAACAGGGACGCGGGTTTGCCGTGGTGGCCGACGAGGTGCGGGCCCTGGCGGAGCGCACCACTAAAGCGACGCAGGAAATCGCCGCCATGATCAGATCGATCCAGACCGAGACTCAGACTGCGGTGGGATCCATGTCGGAGGGGGTAGCGGAGGTGGAACGCGGGACGGTCGAGGCGGCTCGCTCGGGCGAGGCCCTGGAGGGAATCCACAACCAGATCAACGAGCTCACCATGCAGATCAGCCAGGTGGCGACCGCTGCCGAAGAGCAGACGGCCACCACCCACGAGATCACCAACAACATCCAGTTGATCACCGACGTTGTGACCCGCAACGTGGAAGACGCACACCAAACGACGGTAGCGACCGGAAAGCTCGCCGAGCAGGTGGACAAGCTCCACGCGCTGGTGGGGCACTTCAAGCTGGCGCAGGTTCTCGAGTGGGACGAGTCCTTCGCCACCGGCGTGAAGAAGTTCGACGAAGAGCACAAGGTGCTGTTCAAAATGGTGAACGACCTGCATGACGCGATGCAGCAGAAACGCAGCAAAGAGGCGATAGGTCAGATACTCCACGGCTTGGCGGACTACACGGTGAACCATTTCGCCGGAGAGGAGAGTGCATTTGCCCAGACCAGCTACCCGGAAGAGGCGCAGCACAAGCAGCACCACAAAAAGCTCGTCGACCAGGTGGTTGAACTGATCGGCAAGTACAGCGCGGGCGAGACCGTGCTTTCCCAGGACATCATCACCTTTTTGCATGATTGGCTGGTGAACCACATCAAGGCGACCGACAAGAAGTACGGCCCGCACCTGAGCAGGCACGGCATCAGGTAGTGCCGATCGGGAAAGACCGTCGCGCGAACAAGAGCCGCCCCTGCTCCTCAAAGGCAGGGGCGGCTCTTGTGTAGGTACCCTTCGTCCAGGCGTAACACTGCGGTCCGCCTTTTCTTCAGGATCAGCCTCCATGGGGACGCCACCTCTCGGCGATGTCCATGTCGCACAGTATCTTCAACCGGGAGACGATCTGGCGCGCGCTTTCGTTTAACTGGGCGTTTGCGATCCCCAGGTCGAGGCTCTGCAGGATCCCGTCCAGGCGGTAGCGCACCGAAAGCCCGCTCTCCGCGTGCTCCAGGTGGATGTCGCGGGTCCCTGCCTTGATCTCGGCGGACAGTCACAGCCCCAGGATCAGTCCCTCCAACAAACCGGAATCGCTCACCTTCAAGGCGCCGAAGCCGAAGACCCGCATGGTCTCCAGCACCACCAAGGTCCCGGCGATGATGAGATCTTCGCGTCCCGGCTCGAGCCCTGTCACCCCGAGCCGCTGGGCGGGGGTGAGCGGCAACAGCCGGTCGAAGATGGCCTGGACCTCCGGCCGGGTCAGGACGAAGTTGTTCACCTTGCGGTAGTCGTAGTCGACCATCTGCATCTGGATGGCCGCCAGCGAGGTGGCCGTGCCGGCAGTTCCCACCAGGGTGGCTGCGCAGAAGCGCTTGAGCACGCCGTCCGTTGCCAACTGCCGCCGCAACAGTTCGAGCTCCCGGCCGATCTTGTCCTGCATGGCGGCGACGCGGTTTTTTCCCTCGGTGAGCCGCACCACGCCCACCGGAAGGCTGCGCGAGAAGAGCGGCTTGCCGGCGCTCGCGAGCGTGTACTCCGTGCTCCCGCCGCCGATGTCGAAGACCGCCAGGTCGCCGCCCTGCTCGGTGAGTACGCGGGACACGCCGAGAAGGGTCAGGACGGCCTCCTCGTGACCGTCGATCACTGCGAGCTCGATGCCCGTTTCGGCGTGCACCCGCTGGCAGAACTCTTTACCGTTTGCCGCATCGCGCACGGCGCTGGTGGCGACGGCACGCACCCGGGTCACCCCGTGGCGGGCTATCTCCGCGGCAAAGCCGGCAAGTGCGGCGAGCGAGCGCCCCATCGCCTCGGCGGAGAGGCCGGTCTCACGGGTGAAGCCGCCCCCAAGCCGGGTGATGGTGCGGCGCAGCATGATTTGCCGGTAGGGTTTAAGAGTTGCTATCAAAAGGCGGGCGGTGTTGGTTCCAAGGTCAATTGCTGCGACCGGGTGATTCATGCGAGATTCCCTTGTTGTGGTTTATGATGGTGAAGCTCAACTGGCCGATCTTGGCCAAGGAAGCGGTCATGTCGCCGTAGAGCAGTCCCGCGACGATGCTGCACTTGCCGGTTTTCAGCCGGGTCAGATGGCTTTTGTGCAGTTCGTCCTCCAGTCGGGCCAGGTCCTCCTTCAGGTGAGCGGGCAGCTCTCCCTCCTCGCCCTTCAGCATCCGCTCGGCAAGCCCCAGCGCCTCTCCGACCCTGGTCGAGAAGTTCTGCAACTCCTCCATGGCGGCGTTCGAGTAGCGCAAACGCTCCTCCTTCTTGCGCACCAGGTAGTTGAGCAGCAGGTCGCACTGGTCGCCGACCAGTTCGATATCGTTCACCAGTTGCAGCATGCTGGGGAGCTCCACGGCGCGCTCCATCGAGAGCGTCTGCCGGGAGAGCGCGATCAGAAACTGGGACATGTCGCGGTGCAGTACGTCGAGCACCACCTCCTTGTCGCGGATCGAGGCGGCGAGCTTCGGGTCGAAGTCGTCGAACAGGGAGACCAGGTCGCGGTACATCGAGCAGGCGATATCCGACATCCGGTCCAACTCGTTCCAGGCCTGGGCCAGCGCGATGGTCGGGGTCCCGAGCACCCGGGTGTCTATGAAGCGCGGGCGCGCCTCGCTCTCCGAGCGCCGGGTCGGCAACAGGGTTTCGGCCGATCGGGCGAAAAAGCCGATCAGGGGGAGGAAGAGGAGCGCACTGGCCAGGGTGAAGATGGTATGGGCGTTGGCCAGATGCCGGGCGATATAGGGGCGCATCTCGGGGAGGGGCTGGTTGGTCGCCCCGTGGTACAGGGTAGAGAGGTCGCCGGGTGAGAAGAAGTCCACCGCGCGCAGGAAAAGCGGGAAAAAGGCGCAGGCCAGGAAGATGGCGGCGAAGTTGATCGTGAAGTAGATGACGACGGCGCGCTTGGCCGAGTCGCTTCCGCCCAAAGAGGCGATCAGGGGGATGAGCGCAGCGCCGGCAACCTCGCCGATCACCATGGCGACCGCGGCGTCGTAGTGCAGCGCACCTCCGGCGGCAAGGGCGATCACGATGCCGATGGTGGCCCCGCCCGACTGCACCACGAAGGTGACCACGGCCCCAAGGAGAAGCGCCGTCAGTCGCTCGGAAAACAGGTCGGCGTGCAGCCCCGCGAAGAGTGCGTTTTCGCCCAAGGGGAGGCAAGCGCCCTCCAAAAGCGAGAGGCCAAAAAATACGAGCCCCGCGCCGAGCAAGAGCCCACCCAACTGGGCAAGCCGCCTGCTGCGCGAAAAGAAGCTGAGCCCGACGCCGAGCGCGATGGCGGGAAGCGCCAGGGCGGCGACCCGAAAAGCGATGAACTGGATGGCGAGGGTGGTGCCGATACCGGTCCCGAGCAAGACGCCGAGGGCCTGGTAGAGGGAAAGAAGACCAGCGTTGACGAAGCCGACCACGAGAACCGAGGCGGCGCTTCCGGACTGCAGCAGCGAGGCGAGCAGGCTCCCAATCAGGGGGGCAGTCAGACGGTTGCCCGTCCCCTTTTCGAGCAAGCGCCTGAGACGTTCGCCGGTGACCTTCTGCAGACCCTCGGACATGGTGCGCATGCCGAGGATGAACAGGGCCAGGCCGCCGAGGGCCTGGGAAATGTAGGACCAGGAAGAGGAGGACATAAAAGCAGGTCGAGGTTAAGGTTAAGGTTGAGAACGTCGGTGACGCGATTTCGGGGGAGCGCCGTCTGCAACATGACCTACTTTACGTTGCCGCCGGTTTTTTCTCAACCTTAACCTCAACCTTAACCTGGTTCTTAGCCCGAGACCTTCTCCTTCAGTTCCTTGCCGACCTTGAAGAAGGGGAGCTTTTTGGCCTTCACGGAAATGGACTCGCCGGTCTTGGGGTTTCTCCCGGTGTAGGCGTCATATTCCTTGACGACGAAACTCCCGAACCCCCTGATTTCAATCCGGTCGCCGGACAGCAGGGCATCGGTCATAGAGGCGAAGACTGCATTGACCACCTCTTCCGCCTTCTTGAAAGAGAGGGTCTTCTTAGCGGCTAGCGATTCAATGAGTTCAGATTTATTCATCGTGCTATCCTCCGGATTGATTTGCCTTAGCAGCACCCTTTTAAATATTGTTTGGCCAGGTACTTGGCTTCCGCATCGCGTCCCTGGCTGCTCAAAAGCGGCACCAGCCGTTCGGCCGCGGGCTTGGCCACCGTCTTGTACTCAAGCGCTTTAGACCAGGCTTCCATGGCGTCAGCCTGGTTGCCGGCCGCCTCGTGCAGTTCGCCCACCAGGATCAGCGCCTGGTCGGGCAGGATCCCCAGCCCCAGCATCCGGTTCGCTATCTCGATTGCCTCCGGGAAATTCTGGGTTTCGGCCTTCAAATGAATCAGGGCAAGGTACACGGCTGCATTGCTCGGATTGAGCTTCAGCGCACGGTTTAAAAGTTCCTCACACTCATGAGGCCGCCCACCCCTGTACATTATAAGGGCCAGTTCGTAGATTACAATGTCGTTTTCGGAAGATACCAGCATTTCTTTCAGAATGGGAAAGGCCGCGGCATCATTTCCTTCATGAATAAGCAGGTAGGCTTTGACAAATTTTTCACCCAGCGCGGCGTAACGGGTCGGCAGATCGCCCGGCAGCGGTTGGACCAGGAGGAAAAAGCGGTCGTCCTCGTGCACGTCGGATTCCTCAGGATCCACCAGTTCCTGAGCGTGCTTGTCCGGTCCGCAGGAGGCGCAGGAACCGCCGCCGTGGCTGTGGTTCGCAGCGGCGCTCTTGGCGGGTGCGGCGGAGGGTCTCGGCTGGCTGAGGCTCTTGAGCCCTGCGTTGGCGCGGGCCTTGAGCCCGGTGTCGTTGGCAAGTTCCAGTGCCAGGTCGAAGTGGTCGGCTGCCTTTTTAGCCTCGCCGGCATTTACCGCGTGCTCGCCCTCAACCAGGTTCAGCTCGGCAAGCCGGTCGCCCGCCTGACATAAACCCTGTTTGATGCGCTTTGCAGCCTCGACGGCCTCGGCCGGGCAACGGGACTGCGCCTCGAGAAAATCGACACGGGCGTCGGCGTACCGCTCGGCAGCCAGCGACTTGTCAGCCTGCGCCAGGTAGTAGGAATGGTCCCGATCCTTTTTAAAAAATTTGCTGAAAAACATGTGAATCTCCTCTTGGCAGTAAATTGGAAGTCTTATTAAAGGCGTTTGAGCAGCGTGACGCTCTCCAGATGATAGGTCTGGGGGAACATGTCGACCGGCTGCGAGCAAACCACCCGGTATCCCGATTCGCCCAAAAGGGCCAGGTCGCGGGAGAGTGTCGGCGGGTCGCAGGAGACGTAGACGATGGCGGCCGGGGCCAGGCGGGCGATCTCCCCAACCGCCTCGGCGCCCGAACGCGGAGGGTCCAGGATCACGAGGTCAAAGCGCTCCCCGCATGCCGCGAGCCGCTGGACCGCAGCCGGGACGTCGTTCACCTCGAAGGAGACGTTGGCGACCCCGTTGGCAAGGGCATTGGCACGCGCATCGTCGATGGAGGGGGCGTACCCCTCGACTCCGTGCAGCTGCGCGGCGTAACCGGCCATGGGAAGGGAGATGTTCCCGTTGCCGCAGTAAAGATCGAGTACCCGCTCGGTCCCGGTCAGCGCTGCCATCTTGAAGACGCTCGCGATCAGGTGCAGGTTCTGCCGGTAGTTGACCTGGGAGAAACCTCCACGACCAAACCGCAGCCTGAGTTCTGGCCCGTCCGGCAGGAAACCGGCAGGGATGCCGTAGGAGAGCGACTCGACCCCGAAGACCTTTTCGATGCGGGACTTGGCGCCGCCTCGCACAAAGAGCCCGGTCAGCGACGGGAGAGCGGCAGCGGCTGCGGACAGCGCCCGCTTGAGCGCCTGGGCTGCCCGCAGCTCGACGTGCAGCACCGCGATGCTCTCCCCGTCGTCGCCGATGGCCAGGTCGATCTGCACTACGGCGTCCATTTCCGGCACCTGTGGCAAGAGCGCCCGGAACTCGTCAGCTATACGGTTTAACAGCGGATCGGCAATTGCGCAACCGCAGGCGGCATCGACCACCTCGTGGGAACCCGCCCGGAAAAAGCCGAGTGCGGTCGAGCTACCCTTGCGGGCGAGCTTGAGCTGGATCCGCGAGCGGTAGCCGTACTCCCGCTCCGAAGCGGCCACCGGCAACAGCGCCTCGCTCTCGACCCGCCCGATGCGGCGCAGCGAATCGCCGAAGATCTCGCCCTTTTGCCTGAGCTGCTCGCCGTAGGGAAGATGCTGCCAGTCGCAGCCGCCGCAACGCCCGAAGACGGGACAGGCAGGAACCACCCGCAGTTGCGACGGGGAGCAGAGTTCCAAAAGTTCCCCCTCGAGAAAGGAGCGTTTCTCCTTCACGACACGAAAACGGGCACGATCGCCCGGCGCGGTGAAGGGAACGAAACAGGCCTTCCCCTCCAACCGGCCGAAACCGGCGCCGCCGTAGCACATCCGTTCTATGGTTACTTCGGCTTCAACCATTGGTATGCATGGGGATGACGAAAGATTTGGACCTGGAGCGGAGCCGGTTCAATTCGGACTGGGCCAGCCGGCGCGGAAAGCTCTCGGAGGCGAAATAGTTGAGGGAATGGTCGATGAAATGCTGGATCACCTTCTGGACCTGCTCGTCAACGCCCAGGGACGGCACCCCCTGGTTTTCGACCAGCTTCCGGTAGACGACGCTGGCCCCCAAAAGCTTGCGGGCGGCCTCGAAGGAGGCCTGCTCGTCGAAGAGTTGAGCGGTGAGCGGGACCTCGCAGGTTACCTCGACGCGCACCTGGTGGTAGTCGCCGAAATAGCGGCGAGTGGCGTCGCAAAAGCGCACCGTGAGACCGTTTTGGAGAGGGATCTCCCTGACGACGTTTTTCATGATAGCGGCAACTCCTGTGAAAAATCTGCGCTATTTTTAGCATGTTATGGCTATTGTGTAAATAGCATAGCGAGCCTGAGGCAAAAGCAAGAATATGTGAAAACCAGCTTGCATTTTTGGAGAAATATTTGTAAAGTCACAGTTTGTTGAAAATAGAAGCCACTGAACCGGCCAGGAGTCCAAATGAGCAAGGAAGAAGCAATCGAAGTTGAAGGCACGGTAATCGAGCCGCTGCCCAATGCGATGTTCAAAGTGAAGCTGGAAAACGACCACATGGTGCTGGCGCACATCTCCGGCAAAATGCGGAAGTTCTTCATCAAGATTCTGCCCGGCGACAAGGTGACCGTAGAGCTCTCACCCTACGACCTGAGCCGCGGCCGCATCACCTATCGCGCCAAGTAGCCCACCCCGACGTCACCGGCGTAAACCAGCCAATCCCCGATTCGCAAAACCGCCAGACAACGGATACCCAGGGAATCAGACGGCGGAGCTGCGCGCACTCTGCCGAACGCGCTAAATATTTATAGATCCTAACAAATATCACCTACGAGAAGGAATTTCCCATGTACACTGCAGCAGACCTCAGAAAAGGGCTCAAAATCACGATCGACAACGAGCCGTACATCATCACCCACTTCGACTTCGCGAAACCGGGCAAAGGGCAGGCGCTCTACCGCACCAAGATGAAGAACATGATGAACGGTTCCACCCTGGAGCGCACCTACCGCTCGGGTGAAACCTTCGAGCCGGCGAACCTCGAGGACCGCAAGATGCAGTACCTGTACAAGGAAGACGATCACTACTGCTTCATGGACAACACCACCTTCGAGCAGGTCCACGTGGCCGAGGACGCCATGGGCGACGCGAAGAACTACCTGATCGACAACCTTCCGGTCGACGTGCTGCTCTACAGGGAGAAGGCAATCGGCGTCGACGTGCCGAACTTCGTCAACCTGCGCGTGACGCAGACCGACCCCTGGGTCAAGGGCGATACCTCCGGCAGCGACTCCAAACCCGCTACCCTGGAGACCGGCTACGTGCTGCGCGTCCCGCCGTTCATCGAGGAAGGCGAACTGGTCACCATCGACACCCGCACCGGCGAGTACTCCACCAGGGTCAAGGGGTAAGCATGGCAGGGACCTGGGCCCTCTCCCGCCGCCGCGAGGCGCTGACGCGGAGAGGGGCCATTTTTGACAGGGTCAGAAGTTTTTTCAGCGAAAGGGGGTATCTCGAAGTCGAGACCCCTTTTCGCATACCTGCGCCCGCACCGGAGGCGCAGATCGACGCCATCCCTTCGGACAGCTGGTTCCTGCAAACGTCGCCCGAGCTCTGCATGAAGCGGATGCTGGCGGCCGGCTACGAGCGCATCTTCCAAATCTGCCGCTGCTGGCGCGAGGGGGAACGCGGCGTACGGCACCTCTCCGAGTTCACCATGCTGGAGTGGTACCGCGCCGGCACCGACTACCGGGGCCTCATGGAAGAAACCGAGGAACTGGTCCAGGCTGCGGCAGTCGTCCCAACTATCACCTACCGCGGCCGCGATATCGACCTCAGCACACCATGGGAGCGGATCAGCGTCGCCGACGCCTTTCGCCGCTACGCAGACATGACCGTCGAGGAGGCGCTGGAGAACGGCGGCTACGACGAGATCATGGTTGAGCGAATCGAGCCGAACCTCGGCCTCGCCCGTCCTACCTTCATCTACGACTACCCGGCCTGCTGCGGCGCTCTGGCGCGACTGAAAGCGGGCGATCCGTCCGTCGCGGAGCGCTTCGAACTGTACCTAGGCGGGCTGGAGATCGCCAACGCGTTTTCCGAACTGACGGATCCCACCGAACAGAGGCATCGTTTCCAGGCCGAAGCGGCCGAGCGCGCCGCCGCCGGCAAACGCCCTTACCCTGTTGCAGAGAAGTTCCTCGACTCCTTGAACGACCTGCCGGAATCCGCAGGAATCGCACTCGGCCTGGACCGCCTGGTCATGGTGTTGCTGGACGCCGCCAGCATAGACGAAGTGGTTGCCTTTACCACCGAGGAACTGTGACTAGGGCAATCGCCCGTCTCGCTGCTCAAGCAATAACGCCCTACCATCCGCGTAACCGCTTAATCCTTCCCACACGTTATCCTACAGTTGTTTGCCGTCATTTTACGCTTATAAAGTTTTTAGCTCGTGATTGCTGCAGAACGTCCATTTTTTTCCTGCTAAAATAATTGGTTGTTTCTGATTACAATCTACCTATTACTACTGCTACGTCACGAGTGATTTGCACTGGTATATAACATTATGTGAGTTAGCAATAGTTAGAAATGACTAGTTTTGTATCTGGAATATTTTTATCACAAATATTGCCGGTGTTTAGGTATGATATCGATCAGTTGGGTTACCTGTCCTGGTCGAGTCCGAAGAAACACAGAGGTGAGGATGTTCCAAGATAGAAGCGTCGCTCGAAAGACTGCAATAATTTTGTGCATCGTTTTGGCCGCGGTCTTCTTTGGAAAACTATTTTTGGATATCTATACCGATCGGGCGCGCGTAATCGGCAACGCAGAACAGCGCGCCATGGGGCTCGCCAGCGCGCTCAACGAGCACGCGCTGCGAACTTTTAACGGCGCCGAGGCGACCATCGATACGATGATCCGCGACATCGACGCCCTCTCCGCCAGCGGCGTGCCCAAAGAAGGAAAACTGAAGCAACTGCTGGCAGCGAACCGCGCCCCAGGGTCCGTACTATCGACCCTTTTCATTGCCAGCCCCGCAGGGAAGCTGCACGCCATTTCCACGGAATACCCGGTGCGGTCCATAACGGTTTCGGACCGCGAATATTTCCGGCACCACCTCACCTCCTCCGACGGCAACCTCTTCATCAGCAGACCGTTTCGCAACAGGTTGGACAACGATTGGCTCATCACCGCCACCAAGCGACTGTCGAATCCGGACGGCTCGCTGCGCATGATCGTGGGGGTGTCGATACGTACCAAATATTTCAGCAGTTTTTACTCAACGCTCCAATTGGGACACCAGGACCGGATACTGCTCGTCCGCCAGGACGGCACCATCCTTTCGCTGCAACCTTTTTCGGACCAGACCCTGCAGGCGAACCTGTCGGCAAGCAGGCTTTTCCTCCGCGAACTGCGGACAGCGCCGGAGTCCGGTACCTTCCAGGAGGCAAGCGCCCCGTTGGACGGCACCAAACGCATCGTCTCGTACCGCTGCTCGGCCACCTACCCTGTCATTGCCATCATCTCTTTGGACCAAAAGAACGAGCTGCGGCAGTGGCGCGCCCGGGCGATTAAGGAACTGGCGGGCGCGGGGCTTTTGCTGGCGCTGGTTACCTTGTTGTCGTGCCTGATCTGGAGGCAGGTGACCCATCTCAAAAGTGTCAACCAGCGTCTCCTGGCCCAGCAAAGCGAACTGACCGAGGCGAAACGCCGGTCCCTGGAATCCGAGCAGCGCTTCCGGCAACTTTTGGAGAATATCCAGTTGGTGAGCGTGATCCTGGATCGGGACGGAACCATTCTCTTCTGCAACGACTACCTGCTGCAGCTGTCCGGATGGAGCAGGGAAGAGGCGCTGGGCACCAACTGGTTCGAGATGTTCCTGCCTGCCGACAACGGCCCGCAGGTGCGTGCCATGTTCGAACAAGGGGTGGCGCGTGCCGATATACCGGCACATCACGAGAATCCGATCGTCACCAGGGACGGGGAACTCCGCTCCATCAGTTGGGATAACACGGTCCTCCACGACCCGGATGGCTCGGTGGCGGCTATCGCCAGCATCGGCACCGACATGACCCAGCACCGTGCCCTTGAAGAACAGTTGCGCCAGTCCCAGAAGATGGAGGCAACCGGCCTGCTCGCGGGAGGTATCGCCCATGATTTCAACAACATCCTGACCGTGATCATCGGATATTGCAGTGTCATGCAGATGCACATGGCACCCGACGACTCGAATAGCGCCTGCGTAAACCACGTGCTGGCCGCTGCAGAACGCGCAGCAGGGCTCACCCGCAGCCTCCTCGCCTTCAGCAGAAAGCAGGTGATGAACCCGCGCCAGGTCGATCTCAACGCCATCGTGCGCCATGTGGAGCACTTCCTGTGCCGGGTGATCGGCGAAGACATCTCGCTCAACGCGCACCTGCACCACCATCCGCTCAACGTGCTGGCAGACAGCGGTCAGATCGAGCAGATCCTGATGAACCTCGCCACCAATGCCAGGGACGCGATGCCGGACGGCGGTTCGCTCACCGTCAGCACCGAGATGGTCGAGCTCGACCCCGGACAGGTCGGCTTTAGCTGGTGCACCCGTGGCTGCTACGCCCTCCTCACCTTCTCCGATAACGGCACCGGGATGGACGATCGGACCAGGACCAAGATCTTCGAGCCGTTCTTCACCACGAAGGAGGTGGGCAAGGGCACCGGGCTCGGTCTCGCCATGGCATATGGCATCGTGATGCAGCATAACGGCCAGATACTGGTAGAGAGTGAACCGGATACCGGGACTACGTTCAAGATTTACCTTCCCATGATGTCGTGCCAGATTCCCGAAGCCAAACCGGATGTCTCGCGTTTCGAAGCAGCGTCAGGAAATGAACTCATCCTGGTGGCCGAGGATGAACCTGCAGTACGAGAAATGGTGCAGGGGATTCTGGCGGAATTCGGCTACCGGGTTTTGTTGGCCCGCGACGGAGCAGAGGCTGTGGAGCAGTTCCGTGCCCGGCAGGAGGAGGTCGACCTGGTTCTGTTGGATCTGATCATGCCGAAATTGAGCGGCAAGGCAGCCTATGATGACATTCTGCGGATGAAACCTGGGATCAAGGTGATTTTCACCAGCGGCTACACGGCCGATGTCATCAGGAGCAAGGGCGAACTGAGGCCAGGCACCGAACTGGTGATGAAACCGGTGCACCCGATGGTACTGTTGAAAAAAGTACGCGAACTCCTGGACCGCCCCTGATCGGTCCCGCTTAAGTTCACGGCTACCCGATCGGTCTGATCGGTCTGATCGGTCTTGCCCTTGACCCGGCGGCAGCCAAGATCACACTCGTCAACCTGCAAGCCCGATACGGTTGACAAGCGTGCCTTAGCCGTGGTACATGAGGCGCGGAGGTAGTTAATGGAAAACATCATCAGCCAGATCGTTGCACGTATCATCGGCGGCGGGAACATCACCCCGGAAGAAGCTATCCGGTTCAGCCAGGCGGAAGGGGCTGACGTTTTTGATCTGTACCGGGGCGCCAGCCGCATCAAAGACCATTTCGTCGGGCCGCAGGTGCACCTGTGCTCGATCATCAATGCGAAATCGGGGCGCTGCGCCGAGGACTGCGCTTTTTGCGCCCAGTCGGCCCACCATACGACCGACGCGCCGGTCTATCCTCTGGTTCAGGAGGATCGTCTCCTCCAGTCAGCCCGCGACGCCGAGGCCAGCGGCTCGGCCTGCTTCGGCATCATCACCAGCGGAACCACGGTCAACGAGGCTGAACTGGAGCGCATCCTCACCGCCCTGCGCAACATCAGGAAAGAGACCAGTATCCTCCCTTCCTGCTCGCTCGGCATCATCGGCTACGACACCGCGGTCCGGTTGAAGGAAGCCGGTATGGACACCTACCACCACAACCTGGAGACGGCCGAGAGCTTCTTCCCTTCCATCTGCAGCACCCATCCCTATCAGGACGACGTCGATACGGTTCGCGCGGTCAAGAAAGCCGGTCTGAAGATCTGCTCCGGCGGGATCTTCGGCCTTGGCGAAACCGCTGCCCAGCGGGTGGAGATGGCTTTCACCCTGAAAGGGCTCGACGTGGACTCGGTGCCCATCAACTTCCTGAACCCGATCGAGGGGACCCGCCTCGAAGGGGCCAGCAACATCACGGCCCAAGAGTGCCTGAAGACCATCGCCCTGTACAGGATGATCCTGCCGGACAAGCGGATCACCGTCTGCGGCGGCCGCGAAAAGAACCTGCGCGACCTGCAGTCCTGGATCTTCTTCGCAGGCGCCAACGGGACCATGATCGGCAACTACCTGACCACCCAGGGGCGCAACATCGGCGTCGACCTGAAGATGTTCGAAGACCTCGGGCTGGAAACGGTGATGTGCGCACATTGAGGCACGAGACAAAACCGAGATAAAAAGGCGATAGAACGCGGATCTCAACGGATGTATCGGATCTTCGCGGATAGAAACGAGACAGGGGAAAAAACCGGCCAACACGGCTTCTTTTCTCATTCTGCTTTGTCCACGCTAAATCCGTTAAATCCGCGTCATCCGCGTTCCATCGCCTTGGATTTTTGGAGGGTCCAAGGTGGCAAAAACAATATTCGTAACCGGAACCGACACCGGTGTCGGCAAGAGCGTCGCTTCGGCGACCATTGCCATGCTGCTCAGAAGGCAGGGACACCTCGTCGGCATCATGAAACCGATCACCAGCGGTTGCCCCGAGCGCGACGGACGACTGGTATCCGAGGATGCCGAACTCTTGAGCTGGGCCGCCGGAACCGAGCTCACACCCGACTGCACCCCCTACCTGCTGAAAGCTCCTTTGGCGCCTTCCATGGCTGCCAAACTGGAAGGCATCCGGATCGACTTTCGGGTGATCGAGGAGGCCTACCAACGCCTCGCGGCCACCTGCGACTACCTCATCGTCGAGGGTGCCGGCGGCCTGATGGTGCCCATCGCCGGGGGGCTGCTCATGTCGGACCTCGCCGCACAGCTGGGCCTCCCCCTTGTCGTCGTGGCGCGCCCGAACCTGGGCACCATCAACCACACGCTCCTCACCACCTTCTCGGCACGCAACCTCGGTCTCGAGGTGAAGGGTGTCATCGTCAACCGATTTCCCGATACCCCCGACCGGGCAAGCGAATACGCACCACACCTCATTTCCTCGCTGAGCGGCTCGCTGCTCCTGGGCGTTTTCCCCGAGGTTGCCGGATCGGACGACCGAGCCCTGGTAGAGGGTGTCGTCGAACGGTTGGAGCGGGACCCTGCCACAGCCATCATGCTGAGAGAGATGTTCGGTTAAAGGCATACCTGCACCGGCAGATGCGGTTATTGGCGCAGAATTGAAAGGAGATAGTTTTGGAAGAGCTCGACACCCAGACTCTCAGGAAATACGACAGTGACTACCTCTGGCACCCCTTCACCCAGATGAGCGAATGGGAAGCTGCCGACAACCTCGTGATCACCAGGGGTGAAGGATCGTACCTGATCGACTCGGACGGCAACCGCTACCTGGACGGCGTCGCAGCCATCTGGACCAACGTGCACGGGCACTGCCGCAAGGAGATCAACGAAGCGATCAAGGTCCAGGTCGACCGGCTGGAGCACTCGACGCTGCTCGGGCTCACCAACGACCGTGCCGCCCTGCTTGCCAAGCGCCTGATCGACATAGCCCCAACAGGCCTCGCCAAGGTATTCTACTCCGATAACGGCTCGACCGCCGTCGAGATCGGTGTGAAGATGGCCTTCCAGTACCAGAACCAGACCGGCAGCCCCGGCCGCACCAAGTTCATCGCCTTCGACAACGCCTACCACGGCGACACGGTCGGCGCCATGAGCGTGGGCGGGATCGACATCTATCATGAGGTCTACGAGCCGCTGCTCTTCCCGACCATCAAGGCCCCCTCCCCCTACTGCTATCGCTGCTCCCTCACCGAGGACCGCAATTCCGAAAGCTGCGGCAAACTGTGCCTGAAGGAGCTGGAGCGTCTGATGGAGCAGCACAGCCACGAACTGGCCGGCCTGGTCATCGAGCCTGCCGTCCAGGGCGCCGGCGGCATGATCGTGCAGCCGGCCGGGTTTCTCAAGACGGTGCGCGAGCTCTGCGACCGTTTCGACGTCCTGATGATCGCCGATGAGGTTGCGGTCGGTTTCGGTCGCACCGGTGCCATGTTCGCCTGCCAGAAAGCCGGCATCACGCCGGACATCCTGGCGCTGTCGAAGGGAATCTCGGCAGGCTACCTGCCGCTGGCCGCCACCCTCACCACCCGCAAGGTCTACGACGCCTTCTGGGGCGCCTACAGCGACCTGCGGACGTTTTTCCACGGCCACACCTTTACCGGCAACCCCATCGCCTGCGCCGCAGCCCTCGCCAGCCTCGATATCTTCGAGTCGGAGCACCTGCTCGACGCCCTGGTCCCCAAGATCGCCTACCTGATCGAGCGCCTGCAGAGCCTGCTTAAACTGCCTCACGTGGGCGATGTCCGCCACGAAGGGATGATCGGCGGCATCGAACTGGTGCAGGACAAGGAAACTCGGCAACCGTACTGCTGGGAAGACCGGGTCGGTGTCAGGGTCTGTCTCGAGGCGCGCAAGCACGGGCTGTTCCTGCGCCCACTTGGCAACGTGATTGTGGTCTTCCCGCCGCTCTCCATTTCGCTCGACGAGTTAAAGCTGCTGATGGACGGGATCGAGGCGTCGATACAGCTGGTGACTTCGGACACTCTTGACGATTGACGATGAAGACCTGGTCCCCGCTCCCCTGCCGCTCGTTTCATCACCTGCAGCCTCCCCCTAACAACCGCCGCTAGTTGTTCGGCTCCCCTCCGGTTTCGCTGCCCGTTGTCCTTGCGCCTTTTCGTGGTCAATTGTCAATTGTCCATCGTCCATTATCAATTGCTTTCAGAACTGTGGTACATTAAGATACGTGGTTACCGCGCCGCTATACGTAGTGAGCTACCGGTATTCCTCAGGAATCGACAAGGAGCATTTTAATGGAATTGATTGATAGCCATTCCCATATTTACGGTAAGGAGTTCGCCCCCGATTTCCCGGAGATGCTTGAACGGGCCAGCGCGGCCGGGGTCGGCACCATCCTCGCCGTCGGCGCCGACCTGGAATCGAGCCGCGAGGCCTGCCAACTCGCCGACGCCTACGAACGGATCTACTGCTCGGTGGGCATCCATCCGCACGACGCCGACCGGGTAACCGAGCGCTGCTACGAGGTGATCAGGGAACTGGCCCAGGCAAGCTCGAAGGTGGTCGCCATCGGCGAGATCGGCCTCGACTTCTACCGCGACCGGTCGCCGCGCCCTGCGCAGGAAGAGGTGTTCCGGCGCTTCATCCGCTTGGCGCGCGAAGTGAAGCTCCCCATCATCATCCACGACCGCGACGCCCATGACCAGGTCATCGCTATCATGAGGGAAGAACGGGCGAGCGAAGTGGGCGGCGTCCTGCACTGCTTTTCCGGCGATCTCAAGATGGCCCAGGATGTCATCGACATGGGATTCAAGATCTCCATCCCCGGCACGCTCACCTACGCTTCCAATGAGTCGCTGCGCGAGGTGGTGCGCGGAGTCAAGATCGAGCACCTGTTGGTGGAAACCGATGCCCCCTACCTCACGCCGGCACCGCACCGCGGCAAGCGCAACGAGCCATCCTACGTCCGGTTCACCGCCGAGAAGATCGCCGAACTGAAGGGGCTTACGCCCGAGGACGTGGGACGGATCACCTCGCACAACACGCGCCGCCTCTTCGGAATCCCCCATGAGGACGAGCCGAGCACCATCGCCTACAAGATCAGGAACTCACTGTACCTTAACATCACCAACCGCTGCTCCAACCGCTGCACCTTCTGCCCCAAATTCGAGGAACTGCTCGTCAAGGGACACGAGCTGAAGCTCGCTCATGAACCCAACACCGACGAGGTTTTGGCCGCGGTCGATGCCGCCAGCGATTTCTCGGAGGTGGTGTTCTGCGGCTATGGCGAGCCGCTGATCCGCCTCGACCTGGTGCTACAGGTGGCTCAGCAGTTGAAGCAGCGCGGCCTCAAGGTGCGCATCAACACCGACGGCCAGGCAAACCTGGTGCACGGCAGGAACATCCTCCCCGAACTGGCCGGTTTGGTGGACGTCATCTCGGTGAGCCTCAATGCCGCCGACCCCGACACCTACGCGAGGCTTTGCAACACTCCTTTCGGCAAGGACGGCTTTCCCGGCGTCTGCGAATTCCTGCGCGAAGCTCGTAAGCACATCCCGCAGGTTGTTGCCAGCGCCGTCACCCTCCCCGGCCTCGACCTGGAAGCGGTGCGCGCCCTGGCTGAGGAGCTGGGGGTGGAGTTCCGCGAGCGCGAGTACGCCGAGGTGGGCTAACCCCGGCCCCGGCGCGACCGCTTGGCAGCTGCGCCGGGTCAGCAGTGTGCGTTGCGGCACCTGAGCACCAGTCCAATTCTAAACAGTGAGGATACCCGCCATGCATCTAAACCGAAAGCACGTTATCGTCACGTCTCTCACTGTTGTCGTACTCTGTGCAGCCTTAGTCCTGGGGTTTCCGCCGCTGGCCAGGCATCTGGCCGTGCAAAAGCTGGCCGAAGCCACCGGCCGGCGCGCCGAAATAGCCAAAATCACCTTCAACCCGTTCACCCTGAGTGCCGGCATCTCCGGGCTCCGACTTTCCGAAAAAGGGGGTACGGGCACCTTTCTCTCCTTCAGTTCCGCCCGGATATCCCTAAGTCCGCTGTCGCTCCCAAAACGCGCCTTCATCGTGAGAGAGGCGAAGATCGCCTCGCCCTATTTCCACATGGTACGTAACGCCCCCAACAGCTTCAACTTTTCGGACCTGTTGACCGAGAAGAAGGAGCAGAAAAAAGAGGGAGGCTACCTCTTCTCGCTGAACAACATCACGGTCAGTAACGGTTCCCTCGACTTTCAGGACAAGGCGCTCGCCGTCGAAAAGGACCACCGGCTGCGCAAGCTCACCCTGGCGGTCCCCTTTTTCAGCAATATCCCGTACCTGGCCGACCGCTACGTGACGCCGCACTTCAGCGCGGTGGTGAACGGCACCCCGGTTGCGGTGGACGGCAAACTGAAACCGCTAAGCCGGGCGCTGGAGACCTCGGTCGACCTGAAGATGCAGGCGCTCGATCTCCCCTTCTACCTGGGGTATGTCCCGGTTCCCCTCCCGGTGCGTGTCGATTCGGGAAAACTCACCACGGCCCTGGTGCTGGGTTACCGGCTGGACGCGAAGACCGGCCCCGAGGTCACCTTGGCCGGTTCGCTCGCCCTGGACCGGGTGGCCCTGCGCGGGCAGGACGGCACCCCGCTCACCCGACTGGAGAGCGCGAAGCTCGCCATCAGGCACGCGGGGCTCTTAACGAAGACGTTCGACCTGACCTCGCTCGATGTGGACGGGCTGGACGTAGTCGCCACCAGGGACGCATCAGGGAAATGGAACTTCCAGAAGCTGGCCGCCCCCAAAGACGAAAAGGCGGCTAAGTCCGCGTCGGAGGAGAAGAAAGCCGAAGCCAAAAGCCATCCGCTTTCGCTTCAGCTCGCCAAGCTCACCTTCAGGGGGGGCAAGGTCCATCTGGCCGACGCGGTTCCCAAGGGAGGTTTCAAAACCGACCTGAACGACATCGACCTGAACCTGACCGGCTTCTCCACCGCGGCTGGTCGGCGGGCCCCCTTCGACCTGAAGCTTGCCAGCGCCCGCGGAGAAACACTGGCGCTCAAGGGCGAGCTGGTCGCCGACCCGCTCGAGGTCAAGGTCAACCTGGCACTCGCAGGTGTTCCGCTTAAAGATTACTACCCGTACCTGTCCGACACCCTGACCGCACCCGTGACCGGGACCCTCGGCATCAACTCCGACATCCAGTACAGCGCGGCAAAAGGGCTTTTGCTTGAGAAGACCTCGCTCAAGGGCGAGAAGCTTGCCGCAAAGTTCGGCAAAAACGAGGGGATACTGCTCAAGGAAGCTCTGTTGAGCGGGATCGACGTCGACCTGAACCAGAAGAAGGCGCTCGTCGAAAGCATCGAACTGAAGGGCGGGAACCTGAGCCTCAGCCAGGACCCGGCCGGAGCCATTTCGGCGCAGCAGTTGTTGAAGCCGCAAAAGGCAGCGAAAGCCCCGGCGACCAAACACCCGGCCAAGACGGCCAAGGGAAGAGCGCGAGCAGCAGCGCCCTTCTCCTACCGGATCGGCAAGATTTCCGGGAGCGACCTGGGGATCAAATTCACCGACCGGGCCAAGGAGGACGCTCCCAGCTTCGCGTTGTCGCGCGCCAAGTTCACCGTGGCAGGTATCAGCGGGCCGCGCCAGAGCCCCATCCCGTTCACCCTGTCGGCTGGCTACGGCAAGAAGGGACAGCTGGCAGCAGCGGGAAGCGTCGTGCCGACGCCGCTTAAGCTCAAGGGGAGCCTGAAACTCAAGGGAATCGCGCTGCGCGACTTCGATGCCTACATCCCTGAGGGGACCCAAATCTTCCTCGCGGACGGAGCGCTCAGCACCAACCTGACCTACAACCTGGAAAACGGAAAGACGGGACTTACCGGCAGCTTCGGCGGCTCCCTCGGCGTGCATTCCTTCTACTGCCTGGACACCATCCTCGACGAGGACCTGCTCAAGTGGGACAGCCTGGAACTGGACCGCATCAGCGGCACCCTGGCGCCCTTCTCGCTCGGCATCAGGGACGTCTCCTTAAGTAACTTCTACGCCCGGGTCATCGTCGAAAAGGATGGCACCCTCAACCTGCAGCACCTGAACCGGCAGGAACCGGCAGCCACCCCGGGAACTCAGGCGCCCGCAGTTGCCGCAGCACCGGCGCCTCCGGCACGCAGACAAGGGGCAGCAGCGCCGCCCGCACGCCAGGCAATCCCACCGGCGCCGGGCGCGGCAGCGAGCCCGATCAGGATCGACACCGTGGCGCTGCAAGGCGGCACTCTCGATTTCAGCGATCGGCACCTGAAGACACCGTTCGAGACCACCTTCTACAACCTGGGCGGCCGGGTGAGCGGACTCAGCTCGGAGACCAACCGCGCGGCCGACGTGGACCTGAGGGGGAACCTGGAGAACCACTCGCCGCTCTCGATAACCGGCCAGATCAACCCGCTGCGCGGCGACCTATTCCTCGACCTGAAGATCGCCTTCACCGACATCGAGCTCTCCCCGTTCACCCCGTACTCGAACACCTACCTCGGCTACACGGTGGACAAGGGAAAACTGAACCTCGACCTGGCCTACAAGATCGACAAGAAGGCGCTTTCCTCGTCCAACAAGCTCTTCATCGACCAGTTCACCTTCGGCAAGGCGGTGCCAAGCGACAAGGCGACCAAGCTTCCGGTGCGGCTCGCCATCGCGCTTCTCAAGGACCGCAAGGGCGAGATCCACCTCAACCTGCCGGTAGCGGGGCAGACCGACGATCCGAAGTTCAGCGTCTGGGGCGTCGTGATGCAGATGCTGAAGAACCTCCTGGTCAAGGCGGCGACCTCGCCCTTTGCACTTCTGGGCTCGATGTTCGGCGGCGGCGAGGACTTCAGCGCGGTCACCTTCGATCCGGGCTCGTCCAGGCTGACCAAGGCGGACGAAGGAAAGCTTTTAAAGCTCGCCAAGCTGCTTGAGGAGCGTCCCGCGTTGAACCTGGAAATTTCGGGTTTTGTGGATCGGGAGAAGGACGCCGAGGGGTATCGCAACGAGCTGCTCTTGAAGAAGATGAGGGGCGAGAAATTCCGCACCCTGGTGAAAGAAGGCAAGACCCGCGAGGGGCAGACCCAGGAGGAAACCGAGCTGTCGCCCACGGAATACCCGGTGTACCTGAAAGCTGTCTACGCAAAGGAGAAGTTCCCCAAGCCGCGCAACGTCCTGGGCTTTGCCAAGGACCTGCCGGACGCCGAGATGAAGAAGCTGATACTCACCCACACGGTGGTCGGGGACCACGAGCTGCAGATGCTGGCGCGCGAGCGGGCCGAGGCGGTGAGGGACTACCTGCTGAAAAGCGGCAAGCTGCCGCCGCAGCGACTTTTTGAAAAGAACGCGGACATTTTCAAGCCTGCTGCCAAGGAAGGGACCGGTGCAAGTCGAGTGGAGTTTGGGGCGATGGTGAAGTAGGCAGGGGGGGCCGGGTGAAGGAGCCGGCCGGCACTGTTACATCGGACGGATTAGACCGGCCAACCGCCTAAGGGCTGCCTCAGCGCTCCGGGAGCGCAATGGTGAAATAGAACGTGGCGCCCTCTCCCGGGGCGCCGATGCCCCAGACCTTGCCGCCCATCCGCTCCACCATGCAGCGCACCATGGAAAGCCCCAGCCCGTGGCCTGCGAAGGTCTTGCCGTCGTGCAGCCGCTGGAACGGCGCAAACAACCGGTCGGCGAACACCATGTCGAAGCCGGCACCGTTGTCGCCCACGAAAAACGCGCTGTCCTTAACGCCGAAGGTTATCGTGCTGGAAGGCTTGCCGGCGGTGTACTTCCAGGCATTCCCCAGCAGGTTCTCCATGATGCTGGTCAACAACCCCTCGTCGCCCGTCACCACGATCCCCTCTGCAACCTTTGCTTCCAGTACCCGCTTAGAGTCGGTCACCGCGAGGTCGTTCAGTATGCGCAGGGCCATCCGGCTCAGATCGACCGGCTGCCAGTCGAGCGCCATCAGACGCACCTGGGAGAAGTCGAGCATCCGGTTCAAGGTGGCCTCCATCCGCTCGCCGCCGGCGATCATGGAGAGCAGGTACTCCCGGGCGGTCTCGTCCAGACGGTCTCCGTAAAACTCCAGCAGCAGCTCCCCGTAACCGTAGATGACGCGCAGTGGCGTACGCAGGTCGTGGGACACCGAGTCGTAGAGGAACTCGAGCACCTCGTTGGCCCGGGAGAGCTCCGCGGTACGCTCGGCAACCCGCCGCTCCAGCAGGTCCGAAGCCCTCCTGAGTTCTTCGGAGAGGGTGCACTCGTTGGACAGGCGCATGGCGTTCCTGATGGCGATACCGATCACCGGCGCCACCCCCTCGATCATTCCCACGTCACGTTGCCTGAGGTTGCCGTTTCGTTTCGGGTCGTCCACCATCAGAATCCCCAGGGACTCCCCTTCGCACACGATCGGCGTGCAGATGAAGGACTTGATGCCCAACGTGTCAAGCATGTTGCGGGAGGCATCCGAGAGCGGAGCGGTAGCGTCGTCGATGTCGTTCACCAAAAGCGACCTCTGCCGGTTGAAGCAGTAGATGAGCGCGCCTTGGTAGGGGTTGGGCAGCAGCGGGTATTCGAGATGCTCGAAGATCTGCTGGGTTTCGGCGTCGAAACCGAAGCTGCTTCTAAAAACGAGGGCGCTTGAGTCGGCGTTGGCCAAAAGGAGCGCGCCGCGGCCGAAGTCGAGCCTTTTGCTCAGCACCTGGTTCACGCTGGCAAGGATGCCGTCCAGGCTGGTCCGACTGGAGATGACCTCGCCGATCTCGTTGATCATGAGCGCGGTGTCGTAGTTCCCCTTCATCTCGTCCAAAAGCGCTTCGCTTGAGGTGCGCAGGGCGACCATGTTGGTGTAGACGGAAGAGCGCTCCACCCGCTGGATGTACACGGCCAGCACCTGGAACACCAGCACCGAAACGACGAAGAAGAGTCCGAGCACGGTGTGGGGCGCAAGCGACAGGGCGAGGCATGAGATGACGGCCAGCAGCAGGAACTTGAACCGGCGCAGACGCAGCAGCGTCCCGGCCGGGGAATCCCCCCAACGGATGCGGTAGCGGCAGACGGAAGCACCCTCGAAAAGGCACTCGGGATGGGAGATCTCGGGGGAATCGTAGCCGAAGAGTTCGAACCCTGCCTCGAAGAAACCGATGCGGTTCTCGCACTGGTAGCGGCCCTCGGATACCCCCTCTTCCAGCGTGACGGTGACCTCGACCTCGCGGAAGCCGACACGGCGCGAGGTGACCCGGGAGGAGCGGGTGAAGGTCGGGGCAAGCCGCGAGATTATGGTGAAAAGGTACTCCGGGCCGGCCAAGGCGAGCAGGGATTCCCGCAAGACTCCCAGGGCGTCGCGGGAAAAGGCGTAGCGGCCCGACTCCCGTGCGATGTCGGGGTTGCCGCAGAGTTGGACCATTTTCTCATAGAAAAGATCGGACTGTCTTTGGGTAAACCAGTGTCCACGGTCGGCGACCTCGGACTCTCTCATCCCTGCGTGTCTCAGGATCTGAGCGATGCTGACAAAGTCGTACTTCTTTTTCAGAAGCTTCAGGCACGAATCAAAGATCCTGCTGTTGTATAGGGGGGTGTCTGGCGACACGGTTGCCATGGCAGCTCCAGATTACGTAAACGGTGGTGATTCTACTGGCAAAATCATGGTAAAATCAATGCATTTTTTAAAAACTTGAGCTAATGACTTCCTCCTGAGTGCTCAAGCGAGCTGGTGCTGCCAGACCATTCGTTAACTATTTCTTGCGATGACGGTTGAAATAGCGTAATTGTGACAGATCAATCCCGTTGATTCAGATGCGTGCCCGCCCCCCAGACTCCTTCCCGCAGACACCGGGAGGCTCCCGCAAGCAAGCCTTCTCCGTGGCACGTTATTTGCTCGTTTGCAACAGTCCCTTTACCGAAGTAACTGGTCGAAATGACCAGCGATTGCCATCCGCGCAGTCCGCCCGATGACGGTCGCATGCCAATCGATTCCTGGAGCTCACGATCCGTGGAACCTGAACTCGACATAGCGCAGCTTGAGGATTTGTTGTCGACCGTCAAGGAATCGGTAGCCCCCCTTGCGCCGTACAATCTCACGCTGTACCGCAGGTCGGGCGGAGAAGTTGCCGTTTCTGCGATGTTTACCTATTGCTGTGCCCGGGTGCAGGACCCGGTCAGCAACGAAGTCGCGCGCAATTTTTTCGCCAAAGACCTGGACGGCTACTTCGACGATGCGACCCCTGCGGTCTGCCGTTACGGCGGCGCCTTCTTCGGTTTCGTCATTCCGTTCACCCTCGAAGGCGACAATTTTTGCCTCGTCGGAGACGGGGTTCGGGACACGTCCATCGACCTTTGGCAGCTCGCCGCCCTCTCCCGCAAAGGCGGAACCGACGTCTTTTCACTGTTTCCCCATGTGGAAACACTTTGTACGGCGACCGCCCGGGAGGTCGAAAGCGTTGCGCGTGCGGTAGCCAGAGAGATTTCCCGCATCTGCGTCTCCTATCAGCGGCCAAGCCAAATAGCGGAATCCCCCAAGGTCGTCACTCCCCCCGCCGTCCAGGAACACGGCGAGCCTGCAGGGGCCGACAGCCGGCTCGCCGAAATCTCGCTTTTCTACGAGCAGGTGGATCGCGCCAAGACCCTCGTCGAGACCCTCGCCCTTTGTTGCGAGACGGTGGAATCGCTGCTCGGTTCCCCGAAGTTCCTCCTCGCACTGCGTCAGGACGACGGCGTCAATTACGCGGTCAGCGGGCTCTGCGGCCTCCCCGACGAACTCGGCACCCTCCCCGGCACGGCGCTCGATCTTTACATTTCCCGCGACAAGGCAAAGACCACTGTGGCGCTCGACGCCGGGATGCGCGCGGCGCTTCCCGGACTGGCGGCGACACTGGCAGCCTCGTTCCCGCTGGAGTCCCAGGGAGAGCGTCTCGGTTTTCTCTCCATCATCGACAAGGACCTGGAGACCCCGGACCTGCTGGTGGTCTCCATGGTGGCGCACGGAGTGGCTTCACGGCTGGCGCAACTGCTCAAAGAGGCGGAACAGGCACGGGCGAATTCGCTCTCGGGACGGCTCCTCTCGCTCACCAACACCCTGCTCCACGTCGGCAGCAAGGACGAGCTGTACAAGACGATCCTGGAGATCGCCGCGGACCTTCTCAATGCGGCGCAGGGCTCGATCATGCTGATCGACAAGAACGGCGAGACCATGCATATCGTCTTCACCAAGGGGATGACGCTGCACATCGCCCAGTGCCTCCCCATGAAGGTCGGCAAGGGGATCGCCGGCAAGGTGGCCCAGACCGGCCAGCCGCTTTTGGTAAACGACGTGGAAAAGGACAGCCGGGTCGCCATGATCAACCGCCCGCGCTTCAAGTCCAAGGCTCTCATCTGCATCCCGCTCATGCTCAAGGAGAAGGTCATCGGCGTCCTCAACCTTTCGGACAAGGCCGATTGCGCCCCCTTCACCGAGGCGGACCTGGAACTTCTCACCTCCTTCGCCAACCTGGCATCGCTCATGATCGAGCGTACCCTGGTGCTGGAGGAGTCGGTCCGCTTCGAGCAGCTCTCGGTCACCGATTCGCTCACCGGCCTCTACAACCGCCGGTTCCTGAAAAGCCGCATCGAGGAGGAGCTCAACCGTAGCAACCACCAGGGGCTCAACCTCACCATCCTGTTCATGGACCTCGACTTCTTCAAGAACTACAACGACGTCTGCGGGCACCTGGCGGGCGACGAGGCCTTGAAGCGCACCGCCGACATCGTGCAGGGGTCGCTGCGCGAGATGGACACCGTGGCCCGCTACGGCGGCGAGGAGTTCTGCGCCCTGCTCCCCGGCACCTCCAAGGCGGAGGCGTTCATCGTGGCCGAGCGCATCAGGGCTGAAATCGAGAGCGAGAAGTTCCCGGGCGAGCAAAACCTTCCGCTGGGCAGACTGACCGCGAGCTTCGGCGTCGCCACCTTCCCCGAGGACGGCCGCACCTACACCGCCCTGATCCACGCCTCCGACATCGCCCTGTACCAGGCGAAGGCCAACGGGCGCAACAGGGTCATCGCCGCCCACGCTCCGCGCAGCGAAGGGTCCAAGCCGGCGAGCCCGCCCCCTGCGGAGCAACCGATCCAGGAACCGTTACTCCAGGCCGTCGGGCAGTCGTCGTCCCAGGTTCCCCGCACCTTCGATTTCAACTCCTATCTCGAAGCTACGGAGTCGCTGCGTCAAAAGGGCTAAGGAGCTGTCCGATTTCCCCACCAAAGCGTTTCGCCGCAGCGCGCTGCACCGCTCTGGTCGCCGCGCCACTGGCAAGCCCTGCTCGTCCGCGTCACCGGATCGCTCGAAACCACCCCGGCAATCAAGCTCACCATGGGTCGACCGGCAGTTTCTTACGCTATTCTAGGGTTTTGCGACGGACCTGTCAGACAGACCGTTGAGTCTTTGACTCATAGCAACGTTTCATTTCTCTCAGACGTTCTGGATGAACTTCGTTTTTCCTTACAATCACATTACTGACACAGTTAACGAGGATTCAATCATAAACGCGTTGGGTCAGGGGTTTACAAAGGCGATCGCCTTATTATTTGTGGTGAAAGTCCACGTTTTTTGTGTTATTACTGTGGCATATTTTTCTCGAACGTGGTTTAAACGGTACAACGTGATTCGTGCAATAAAAGGGTTTCCTTGTTCCAGTTGTGTGCTGAGTTGCATGTGAAGAATCACTTGAGGTCCAGACATGGAAAGCGCGCGTAAAATACTTCAGTTCGTACGCCCGGGAACTACCATAGAGTTCCCACATGACAACGAGAAGCAAATCCCCAAGTCAAAGCTGATCAACCGGCTTAACTACCTCAACTTCCAGGACGGCTCGCTCCTGATCAATTTCAGGCACAACAGGTACTCCCGCACCGTTTCCCTGGAAGCCAAGCCGCTGCCGTTCCACGACGACCTCCTGGTATGCACCTGGGTGGACCCCGGCGAGGTGCAACAGAAGATCGTATCCTCAAGCTTCGAGAACATCTTCGTCATCGACGGCCACAAGCTGGTGGTGATCACGCCGGCGCTCATCGACATGAACGAGCACAGCATCTCCTTCCGGCTGCCGGACAACGCGCTCGAGGTGAGCTTTCGCAAGGTACGCCGGCACCTGTGCGAAGGGATCTCCGCCAAGCTGATCCAAAACGGTGCTCTCTTCGAGGGGACCCTGCTCGACTTCAGCGCGGTCTCCTTCCGGGTGGAGATAGCCGCCACGCCCCCCCAGACCTTCCAGTGGCTGGACCCCGACCTCCCGGTCAGCCTGATCTTCTCGGATGCCGACAGCACCTACTATTCCGGCGAGTGCCGCATCATCAAGCAGAACTCGGGCCAGCGGGTGAGGACCTTCGTCCTTGAGCCGTTGACCCAGCAAAAGCCCAGGTTCCGGCCCCGGACGCACCGCAGCACCCGCCAGCAGCTGGTCCCCTCCCCCAACGCGATGTTCATCCACCCGCTGACCGGCAAGCCGGTGGACCTCAAGGTGACCGACATCTCCGGCGGCGGGTTTTCCGTGGAGGAGGACGCCAGCGACTCGGTCCTTTTGCCCGGGCTCATCATCGACCGCGTCGACCTCAACTTCGCCAACAGCTTCACCTCGAGCTGTCAGGTCCAGGTGGTGTACCGCAGGCCGGTGGACGAGGACCAGACCACGGTGCGCTGCGGCCTGACCATCCTCGACATGGACATCCAGGAGCACGTGCGGCTTTTGGCGCTCATCTACCAGGCCAACTCGAAGGACTCCTACCTCTGCAATAAGATCGACATGGACCTGCTCTGGCAGTTCTTCTTCGAGACCGGCTTCATCTACCCGGAGAAGTACAACCACATAAAAGAGAACAAGAAGAAGTACCGCGACCTCTACGAGAAGCTCTATACCGAGGCTCCCCGCATCGCGCGTCATTTCATCTACCAGAAAAGGGGCGCCATCCTCGGGCACATGGCGACCTTGCGCTTCTATGAGAACGCCTGGATGATCCACCACCACGCCGCGGCCCGTTCCGAGTCGAATCACGGCGGTCTGGTGGTGTTGAACCAGATCACCAGGTTCAACAACGATTCGCACCGGCTCTACTCCATCCACATGAATTACGTGTTCTGCTACTACCGGCCGGAGAACAAGTTCCCCCACAAGGTGTTCGGGGGGGCCGCCCGCTACCTGAAGGACCCCAAGCAGTGCTCGCTGGACGAGATGGCCTACCTGCACGTGCAGCGCGAGTTCAACAGCCTGCAGCGCATGTCGCCTGACTGGAGCATGTCGCCGACGGTCAAGGAGGACCTGCTGGAGCTTGAGAGCTTCTACGAGGAGGTCTCCGGCGGCCTCATGATCGACGCCTTCGACCTGGAGTCGAGCATGCTCGACTCGGGGGAAATCTGCCGGGAGTACCAGTCGCTCGGCTTCAAGAGGGAGCGCCACCTCTTCTCGCTCAAGCTGCACGGTTCCCTGGCCGCCGTGTTCATGGTGAACCTCTCCGACGTTGGGATGAACATGTCGGAGCTGACCAACTGCGTCACCGCCTTCGTGCTGGACCCCGAGGCGGTCACCCGGGACACGCTGAGCCTCGCGCTGTCGCTTCTTTTCATCCGCTTCGACCAGGAGGAGATGCCCGTCCTGCTCTTCCCGGTGAGCTATGCGCAGACCCAGCAGATATCCTACGACCGGACCTACACCCTCTGGGTGATGAACATGTTCCACGCGGACAAAGGCTACGTTTATCTCGATCGGCTGCTGAAGTCCGTACAGACTTAAATCACAAGGTTATGGATATGGAAGTGATTACAGATGACACCCCGCTTTACAACAGCAGGATCATCGACACCTACATCAAGCTGATAAAGAGCAAGTACCCCTTCGTGAACGTCGTGGAGCTGCTTGAGCTGGCCGGCATCGAGCCCTACCAGGTGGCGGACCAGGGTCACTGGTTCACCCAGCCCCAGGTCAACTCCTTCAACATCCAGGCCAGCAGACTGACCGGCAGCACGAACCTGGCGCGCGAGGCGGGACGCTACTCGGCCTCGCCCGACGCAGGCGGACTCATGCGCCACTACGTCATGGGGATGATCGGCCCCGCCAAGGTGTACGAGCTCATCAAGCAGTCCTCGGCCAAGTTCACCCGCTCCTGCGTCTTCGACTCCAGGCGGCTCTCCCCCAACTCCATCGAGATCACCGTCGCCTTCAGGTCCGGCGCCCAGGAGCGCCCCTTCCAGTGCGAGAACAGGATGGGGTTCCTGGAGGCGCTGGGAACCGTCTTCCAGGACAAGATACCCTGCGTCGAGCACACCGAGTGCATCTTCAAGGGATCCAAGGTCTGCCGCTACGTGGTCACCTGGGACAAGCCGCACGCGACCCTGGGCCAGGAGATCCGCAACGGCCTGGTCTCCCTGGGGTTACTCGAATCGGGCATCGCTCTCGCCTACAGCCCCCTGGTAGCCCTGCAGTCGGCTCTGCCTGCCGCAGGCATCATCTTCCTCGGCCTCGCCCTGTTACGGACCCGGCGCGAGAAGCAGGCTCTCCAGCAGAGGCTGGACAACTTCAAGGGGACCACCGACAAGCTTCTGGACCAGATCAACCTGAACTACAACAACGCCCTGGTCACCAACGAGATCGGCCAGGCGATCAGCCGCCACACCAAGGTGGACGACATCCTGGACAGCGTCGTCCTGGTCCTCGAGAAGCGCCTCGACTACGACCGGGGCCTCATCCTGCTCGCCAACCAGAGCCGGAGCAAGCTCATGTTCCGTGCCGGTTTCGGCTATCCCCAGGAGCAGATAACCACCCTCACCAAGACGACCTTTCATCTGAACCGCCCTGAATCGCAGGGTGTCTTCGTCATCGCGATGCGCGAGCAGAAGCCGTTCCTGGTGAACGACATCAACGAACTGGACGGCAGCCTCTCGCTTAAAAGCCTCGAATTCGCCCGCAAGCTCGGCTCGCAGTCCTTCATCTGCTGCCCGATCATCTGCGAGGGGGAATCGGTCGGCATCCTGGCGGTGGACAACCTGAAATCAAAGCGGCCGCTATTGCAAAGCGACATCAGCCTCCTGATGGGCATCGCGCCGGTGATCGGGATCAGCATCCACAACGCGAACCTGCTCGACGCCAAGTTCAGCCAGTTCAGCTCGTTCCTCAAGGTTATGGCAGCCTCGATCGACGCCCGGGACCCGCTGACCGCAGGCCATTCCGAAAAGGTCACCGAGTACTCGGTGGAGATCAGCCACGAGCTTGGGCTCTCCCCCGCCGAGTGCGAGATGATCAGGGTGGCGGCGCTTTTGCACGACTACGGCAAGATCGGGGTCCCGGACGCCATCCTGAAGAAGAACGGCCGGCTCACCGATCTGGAGTACGAGATCGTCAAGACACACTGCTACAAGACGCGCGACATCCTGGACCAGGTTAACTTCGAGGGGATCTACAAGCAGGTCCCGGAGATCGCCGGAGCCCATCACGAGAAGATCGACGGGACCGGCTATCCGAAGGGACTCAAGGGGAAGGACATACCGCTGGGCGCCAAGATCATCGCCGTCGCGGATTTTTTCGAGGCGGTGACCTCGCTGCGCCACTACCGGGAGCCGATGCTCATCGAGGAGGCGTTTCGACTTTTAACCGATGGGATCGGCAGCCACTTCGAGAAGAAGGTGGTGGAGGCGCTCATCAACTGCCGCAAGCGTGCGGCAGCCGACGAGGAACTGCTGCTGGCTCAGGAGAGCGGCTTGCGTCCCCGGCAGGAGATGATGGGCGTGTAAGTGAAGCGCCGGTGGCTGGCGAAGAAGGTCCGGAACTCCTCCCTGAACTCCTCGAACCCTCCCGGGTATTCTGCAAAATCGTAGTTCTGCCGACCGGCGACCTCAACCTTCTTGGTCCAGTTGAAGTCGTCGCTGTCCTTGAGCGCGCCGAAGATGGTGTGATGCGCTCCCACCTTCACGTCGATGTCCTGGTACCCCAGGTCGTAGAGGTAGGCGTACAGCTTGCGCCCCACGTACGGGTCGAAGTTCACCTTCTGCTGCACGTTCTTCAGGATCTCGGTCAGGGCCCGCCCCATGCGATCCGAGTGCCCGTAGTGGGTCTCGCAGTTGTAGTCCAGGTCGATGAGGCAAAGGATTCCGCCGGGCTTCACGATCTTGGAGACGTTCTGCACCAGCTCAAAGCTGTTGGTGTTGTGGTACTCGAGCACGAACCTGACCCAGGCGAAGTCGAACTGCCCGAAATCTTCCAGGGGGTTGAGCGCGTCGCGCTGCTCGAACTTGAGCGTGTCGCCGGCATAATGCTGGTTGCCGTAGGCCGCGCGCTTGCCGGACAGGTCGAAACCCAGCGAGCTCCCCCCCGGCTGCACCAACCCGTCCAGGGTGTGCGTCGTGATGCCGGGGCCGCAACCGACGTCTACCAGCCGCATCCCCGGGGCAATCCCCGCCCATCTCGCCTGCTGTTTCACCACCTCCACGTCAGTCTTCACGATCAGGCGCTTGGTTTCCTCGTCATTTTCCATCATGTAGTCGTTGCATTGCATGCGATTGGCTATCCCCATTGGCAGTTAGTAGGTTGAGCGTCCGGAACTTAGCACACATTTCACCTTTAGGCAATGAGGGCACCAATTAAAGCGACAGACACATCCATTGGCGCTCTCTGTCGTGAAGTTAGTGCTCAACTGTTTACAGCACAGGCCGATTATGGTATGTAACGGTGCAATCTGAGGTGCCCCCTCCTCTTTGTCTGAATCTTCGCCGCCAGCACCTGATCGACGGTACGCGACGATGTTTCACACCAGCAGATTTGCCGACCAGGGCATTACAGCCACCTAACGCAATAACATCATGAACCGGATCAACTACAGTAAACAGTTCGTCGATCCAACATACTACCTGCAATAATAGGGGGATGAAATGAAGTACACGAAAGGCATCATGGCGGCCCTGCCGGCACTGCTGATCACGCTGGGCGGCGCCTTCAGCAGCGCGCACGCCTCGGGCTACGCGGTGTTTACCCACGGCGCGTCGGCCCTGGGCCAGGGGAACGCGGTCACCGCGCACACCCAGAGCCCGAGCACGGTCTTTTACAATCCCGCCCTGATGAACCGGCTGGAGGGGACCCAACTGGAGCTCGGCACTACCGCCCTCATCGTCTCGCGCGAGTTCGAGTCGAACACCCCGGGTAATTCCATCTCGAACGATTCCTCCTTCTTCCCCAGCACCTTCTTCGTGACCCATAAGTTCAACGACAAGTTGAGCGCCGGTCTCGGCGTGTTCAACCCTTTTGGTCTGGGCACCGAATGGGGCGAAGGGTGGGAAGGAAGATATATCGCCACCAAATCCGAACTCACCACCTACAACTTCAACCCGGCGGTCTCCTATCAGGTCACCCCGGCGTTCGCAGTCGCAGCCGGTGTCGACGTGGTGTACTTGACTGCGACACTCCAGAAGAAGCTCCCTTCCGCGGCACTGGGGCTCCCGGCCGGGACCGACATCAACCAGAAGTTCAAGGGTGACGGAATCGGGATGGGCTTCAACGTCGGTCTCGCCTACGACCCGGCCAAGGACGTCACCGTGGGCGTCTCGTACCGCAGCCCGGTCACCATAGAGGCCGACGGCGACGCGACCTTCTCCCTGGCGGCTCTCAACAGCCATGGTAAAACGAAACTCACCCTGCCCCCGCAGCTGACCGCCGCGGTCGCCTACACGGGGATCAACAAGGTGGTTCTCGAGGCGGGACTGCGTTGGGAGGGATGGTCTGCCTTCGACAAGTTACAGATCGACCTGGATAACGGCACCCGTTCCGTCACCAGGCGGGACTGGAGCGACGGCTGGGGCTTCAACTTGGGTGGCCGGTACCAGTACACCGACACCATCGCCCTGTTAGGAGGCTACGTCTACGGCAACGCCGTGGCGCCCGACAGCACCTTCGACCCGTCCATACCTGACGCCGCCACCCACGTGTTCTGCCTGGGGACCGACCTCAACTTCCAGAGGTTCAACGTCGCTCTCTCCTACGCCTATCAGCTCTACGAGGATCGGACCAAGAACAACGCCATCAACGGCGGGCTCCCTGCGGCACTGGCCAGCTCGGCGAACGGCACCTATGAAACCGCAGCTCACCTGCTCGCGGTGAGCCTGGGCTACAGGTTCTAGCAAAGTCTTTGCGCCGGTAGCGGCCTCCTCCTTCGGGGGGAGGCCTTTTTACGTTTCCTCCCCCTTCCCCGGAGAAATTCCGCCGTCATGTCCGACAAAACCCGCTGGCTCCTTACACTCTGCCTGGTCCAGCTCTTCATCATGATGGTGTTCATCAACTACTCCGCCGTCCTTCCGCAGCTGAAGGAGGAGTGGGGCATGAACAACACCATGGCGGGGTCCATCCTCTCCGTCTATCAACTGGGCTACATCGCCTCGGGCGTCCTGCTGAGCGCGCTCACCGACCGGCTCAACACGCGCAACATCTTCATCGCCTCAGCACTTTGGTCCGGTACCGCCAACCTCCTTTTCGCCCTGTACGCCCATGACTACACGAGCGCCATGCTGCTGCGCGCCCTCACCGGGATCGGTATGGGGGGGACCTACATGCCGGGCATCAAGCTGGTCGCCGAGCGGTTCGCCGCCAAGGAGCGCGGCCGGGCCATCGGGATCTACGTCGGCTCCCTCATGCTGGGTGCCTCGCTCTCGCTTGCGCTTACCGGTTGGCTCTCGGCGGCGGTAGGCTGGCGCGGTGCGTTCGTGGCGGGCTCGGGATTCGTCTTCTTCGGGACCGGCATCTCGTTTCTGGTCTTCAGGGGGTACCGGCCGGTGCTGCACCCGCGTAGCGAGGCGCAGAAAGGGCTCGCTGCCGAAACGCTCGGCAACCGGTCGGCGCTTTTGATGATCCTGGGATATGCGTCGCATATGTGGGAGATGTACGGCATGCGTGGCTGGATCGCCCCGTTCTTCACCGCCTCGCTCCTGGCGCACGGCATCGCCAAAGGGGTGGCGCCCGGCTGGGCGGCGACTGCGGCTGCCCTGGTGATCGGCGTCGGTGCCCTTTCCACCGCGCTCACCGGCACGCTCTCGGACCGCATCGGGAGGACCAAAACCATCTCGCTGGTCATGGTCGGCAGCGCCTGCTGTTCCTTCGCCTTCGGATGGCTGCTCGATTTCCATCCGGTCTGGACCTTGGGGCTCGGCCTCGTGTACGGATTCCTGGTCTCGGCCGAGTCGCCCGTCTTCTCGACGGCGCTCACCGAGCTGGTGAGTCCCGCCTACCTGGGTGCGGCCATGGGGATGCAATCGCTGATCGGCTATTCGTTGGCGATGGTTTCGCCGACGGTGTTCGGCTGGGCGCTGGATGTGACCCACGGTCTGCCGCGCTGGTGCGGCTTTTCGGTGGACTGGGGGATCGCCTTTGCGACGGCGGGACTCGGGGGGATAGCGGGACCGGTCTTCATGTTCCTGCTGCGCCGCCTGCCGGAGAGCAAGCGGATGGCTGGAGGGAGGAAGTGAGCCTGTAAACGACTCAACGACTCAACGACCCAACTGCCTTACCGCTTCTTCCCCGGCAGCAGCGCCTGGCCTACCCAGTTGTTGGCAAACTGGTTGGCGATGCGGCCGCTGCGGTCGCCCTTTTTCTGAGACCACAGGATGGCAGCGTCTCGGCAAGTGGCATCCCATGGCACATCCGCTCCGCAGCGCAGGGCCAATTTCCCCACCCACTGGCGTACCACTTCCAGGTACTGGTCCTGGCTGAAAGGATGGAAGGCGACCCAGATGCCGAACCTTCCCGAAAGCGAGATCTTCTCTTCCACGGACTCTCCGTGGTGAATCTCACCCTCGACCATCATGGCACCCTTGTTGTCGCTCTCATATTCAGGAATCAGGTGCCGCCGGTTCGAGGTGACGTAGATCAGCACGTTCTCGGGCGGCGCATAGACGGCACCATCCAAGGCACTCTTGAGCATCTTGTAGCTCGACTCCCCGATCTCGAACGAGACGTCATCCGAAAAGATGATGAACCGGTACGGCTCGTCCTTCAGACGGTCCACGATGTCCGGCAGATGGATCAGATCGTCCTTGTCCACCTGGACCACCCGTAGCCGCTGGTCTGCGTATTGCTGCAGCAGGGCCCGCACCAGCGATGACTTGCCGGTTCCGCGCGTCCCCCAAAGGAGCGCGTTGTTGGCGGGAAGTCCTGCGAGGAACTGCTGCGTATTCTCTTCGATCGCACGTTTCTGCGCCTCGATCCCCAAGAGATCATCGAGACGGATCCCCTCGATGCTATCCACCGGCTCAAGGCAACCGGTAAAGGAACGACGCTTCCAGTTGGCGGCGTGGTGCACGCTCCAATCTATCTTGGGTACCGGCTTGGGCAGCAGGAACTCGGCTGCTTCAAGCACCCTTTTCAACTGACTGACAAGTTCGGCATCAAGTTCCACGGCTCCGCTCCTTTTTCCGGTTACTTCAGCTTGGCAAATTTGGGATCTATCTCTCGAATCAGCTCGTCGTAAGCCACCAGCGATTTGATGAGCGGCGCGTCTTTCTTGACCGTCTCGGAAAACAGCTTGAACTTGCCGTTAAAGGCTGCCGCCCGGTTCCTCAAGGCAGTGGTGCTCTCAGAGAGGAAGCTCTTCTCCTTCTTGTCGTCCCCACTCTTCAGCAGCGACCGGGTCTTTGACCAGTACTCGTCGGTGGAACCCATGTAGTGGTTCAGGCTCTCCAGGAAGGAAAGCGACGAGGAGGAGAGCTCGGAGGTGCTGGTAAGCCGCTCCTGCACCTCGACCATCCCCTTCAGGAGATCCTGGTCGGCAAAGCGCACCAACTCGGCGACCTCGCGGGCGTTACCCCCTTTGGCGGGATCCAGGGCATCGGCGCGCGCCAGGAACTGCTGCGAGGTGGCCAGGTACTTGTTGATGGAAACCGAGGCGGCACTCAGGGAGAGCGCGGCGTTGCCAACGAATTTGGTGAACACCGAGGCCTGCCCGGCATAGGGGATGGGAAGCACCTTGGCAAACCCCGCGGCGACGGAACCGGCAGAGATGTACTTCGAGTAGGCCGCGATGTTGGCGGACATCCACTTCACGTACCCTTCGAAGTCGACCATCCCCTGCCGCTGGATACGGATGTCGGCGGCAATCTCCTTAAGCCGTTTGCAGTTCTTGGCCGCCAGGGCGGTCGAGCTGATGCTGCACCCTTCCAGCGCCTTCAGCCTCTCCTGGAGCAGGAGATTTTCCTTGCTGAGCGCGGCAAGTGCGGCCTCGTTGGCCGAGGGGCTTGGTGCGGGTGCCAGCTCGGGGGAGGCAATGGATGCGACGGGAGTCACGGCCGCCGGTGCCACAGGCGCAGCGGTCGGTGCGACAATCGGTACGGCCGCAGGTGCGGGTACCGGAGCGGGTGCAGTTGCTGCGGGCGCCGCTCCCTGGGCGAGGGCGCTCGAGGAAAAAAGGGTCGCCGACAGCGCGGCGGTGACAATGAGGGACCGTGTCTTCAAGATGCTCCTCCTGGTAGCGAATCGGGACAAACAGCGACAAGATACCGCAATCGCTATGCGTGCACAAGGCGAAATCGGCATAAAAAAGCCGCGCTATCGTCGGACAGCGCGGCAGAGGAGTTTGAACGTATGCGGTAAGAGGTGCGGCAGCAAGACTACTTCTCGGTGTAGAGGATCCGGTAGCTGAAGCTCTTCGGCTCGTAGCAGTCGAGGACCTTGCCGCCCACCTCGGCGTAGGGATAGCCGAAGGTATTCAGGAGAGCGCCTGCCTGCGGCGGGTTCAGCACCAGATCACGCCCTTGGGCCAGCTTGAAACGGTACGCATCGATACCGCCCCAGAAGTACTCGCGGTACTCGCGAGTCTTGGCGTCCTTCAGTTCGAGCTTCTCGACCAGCATCGCCTTCCTGACGTCGGCTGGATCGACCGGCACCCAGCCGAAGCCGGGGAGGAAGAATTCGGCCCAGCAGTGCTGCCAGGTGGTGACGTCTTCCTGGGCCTTCTTGCCGAGCCTCAGCCCAAAGACTTCGCGGGCCGGTACGCCTGCAGCACGGGCCAGCGCGACGTAGACCGAAGAGATGTCGGTGCATTTGCCGCCGGGCTTCTTCAGCAGCTCGCAGACGTCGCCCTTGCCGCAGCCCCGTGTATCGGGATCGCGGTGCATGTTCTCACAGGTCCAGTCGTAGATCGCTTTGGCCTTTTCCAGGACGGTCCGCTTCCCCTTGGTTATCGATTCCGCCAGCTTCTTCACATCACCGTCGACCGGACCCAAGGAGCTCGGCGCCAGGTACTCGGCGTAGTCGTCCTTATTCCAGGCGGGCTCGGCGGTCGGCAGGTGCTTCAACTGGATCTCCTGGCGCTCGACCGAAAAGGAGTAGCTCAGCTTGCGGCTCGCCACGCCCTTGTCCCAGCGGGCGAAAAGGATCGGGGTGCCGTTGACCGGATCGGTGTAGACCGCCGAGGCGGCAAAGTCGCCGGCCACCTTCACGTCGGTTACCTTCTGGTTCTTATCCGACACGGCATAGGGGATCCAGAGCTTGGTTTCCTGGCCTGCCTGCTTCGAGAGATCGACCTCGACGGTGACCACGCCGCTGCGGCTTTTGGCCCAGGCAGCCGGAGCCAGAGCGAGAGACAGTGCAACTAAGGACAAGAGCATTTTCTTCATGGCATGATTCCTTTTACTTCTTTGAGTAATAAACCGGGCACGAGTGCCTGCTATTTTCTTAGGTCAGAGAGCGGTGAGGCTGCCCCTGCCCTTTATAAACGCTTTTTCTAGGCCGGACAGTGATCATCTCCAGGAACGCCTCGATCCTTACCTTAAGTTGTTCGCTGTCCGATGGAGCCTATGTCAATCCCTACTGTCAGCATGGCGTTCTCACAGACTCTACCTGCCGAAAGCGCAGGGATGGTGTTATTGAGACCGGTAATATCAACTCTCACCCCGAGACCAAATCGAGGTGCTGACAGTAACAAACCGGACGGATATGTTTCGTAAAATAGGAAGTACGGGGAATATCCCGGGGGAACACTGCCGCGAGGTACCGAAAAACAGCGAAGTCCTACCAGTGGGACGGTTATCACTAATAAGCCAATTGACAGTTACGAGTCAAATTGATAAATTCGATGAAATCAATCACACCAATCGTAATTACCAATAAGGGCCCGACATGAACCTGAAACAGCTGGAAGTTTTCATAAACGTGGCGGAGAGCGGCAGCTTTTCGAAGGGAGCGGAGGCCAGCTTCATCACCCAATCCACGGTGAGCCAGCACATCTCTGCCTTGGAGAGCGAATTCGGGATCAAGCTCCTGGACCGCACCGGCAAGGGAGCCTTGTTAACCGAGGGAGGCCGGCTCCTCTTGGAACGGGCGCGCCGCCTGGTGGATTATGCGCGGGAGATACCGGTCGCTTTGGACCGCTTCAAGGGTGTCGAGGAAGCCGTGCTGCGCATCGCCGGGAGCAGCATCCCCGGGGAGTACATCATTCCGGCCGCGCTGCCGGTTCTGCTCAGCCGTTTTCCCGGCATCACACTGATCCAGATCCAGGGCGACAGCCAGGAGGTCCTGGCAAAGCTGAAGGCCGAGGAGGTCGAGTTCGGCGTGGTCGGTGCGGCACCGCAAGATGAGGCCTTGGAATTCAAGCCGTTCGCCGACGACGAGATGGTCCTCATCGCAGCCGCGGGTCATCGCTGGTCGGGCAGCAAGGAAGTCCAGTTGAAGGAACTACTGGGCGAGCTGTTTGTCCTGCGGGAACTGGGTTCCGGAACCGGCAGGGCCTACACCAACGCGCTGCACGAGGTGGGGCTCAACCTGAAGGATCTGAGGGTAGCGGCGCATCTGGGGAGCAACGAGGCGGTGAAGCGGGCGGTCATGGCGGGTGTCGGGTTGTCGTTTGTCTCGGCGATCTCCGTGCAGCGGGAACTGGGCCAAGGTTCCCTGATCCAGGTTCCGGTCGCCGGACTCAAAATCCAGCGTCAGTTCTATCTTGCCACCAGGAAAGGCAGGGAACTCTCGCCAGCCGCAATCGCCTTTTCCGGGGTGCTCGCCGGCATGTACCAGGGCGGACGACGGGAGCTCAATCCGTAGGTCGTACAGCTAGTCGAGCGTCGAGCGCAGTTTTTTCCTGGTGGACAGCACCTTCTTGTCGGAGAGCCGTCTCTCTTTGGCGCCGCGCGGCACCTTGGTGGCAATCCGCTTCTTCACCTTTTGCTCCCTCTTGCGCAGCGCCGCCTGCAACCGCTCCATCGCCTTTTCACGGTTTTGCAGCTGGGACCGGCTCTCGCTGGCCTGCGCCACGATCCCGGTGGGCAGGTGTCTGATGCGCACCGCCGAGTCCGTCGTGTTGCGGTGCTGCCCGCCAGGCCCCGAGGCCCGGTAAAATTCTACCCTGATGTCTTCGTCACGAATTTCCACGCTACTCTCCTGCGTCGTGTGATGCCGTTTACTCCCCCACCTGATGGCGAAGGGTGGCGAGTATAGCACAGAACACGCGCATCGGTGCTAATCCTCTTTGCGGCGATGGCAGCCTGCCGGTAAATTACCGCTTTTTACGCATCGCCACGGTTGAGACCTGCCGGTAATTTGGTAAAGTACACCCGCTAGCACACAGGTCACAGGGTGGCCACTTCCGAATAGGTGGCCCGGGTCTGCCGGACATTCCAGGTTCGCTATTCAATAAGGAATTCCCCAATAGATACCGGACGGCAAGGCAGGTATCATCCCAAGGTGCATCCCATTAGCCACCCGAGGCGCGTGGCGCAGAGCAGTCCAACGAAGATGGAGCCGAACCATGGACGATGAGAGTTTCAAGACGGAGTTGCTGAACCGGCTGGACAGGATACAGTCGCTGCTTTCCTACTTGTGTGCTGCGGCCAAGGCTTCCGGGGAGCGGGCGCAGGCGGAAAGCGCCGCGCAAAAAACTACCGAGATCGCGCAGGCCGAGCAATCGGTTTCGCTGGAGCGTTCCAGGCTGCTGGACGAGATGCAGGACGATTACTATCAGGCGGTACAAAAATGGAAATCGGGCAGGGGCGGCGCAGGTTCCGACCCCGACCAGCAAGGCGGCACCTGACGAACGAATCGAAGCTCGCCGTTGCAGAGCAACACACACGCCCTGACACTCACCCCGACGCCAGGCCCGGCTGCATGCAGGGAGCCAGACACCTCCCCCTCACGAACCTCTCCTCGAACTCGACAGTAACCCGCCTGAGCGGCTCGTCCAAAAACGCCAACGTGCGGCTGGAAATGGGCTCCGGAACGCCGGCGTAGAATGCCTGTGCGACGGCGCCGGCGATGCAGGCCAGCGTATCGGAATCGCCGCCGAGGGATACCGCCAGCCGGATGGCACCCTCGAAGTCACTCGACTCAAGAAACGCCCTGAGGGCCTGGGGAACGGTCCCCTGGCAGGATACATCGAAGCTGTAAGAAGGCCGGATTTCGTCCAGGCTGCGGGAAAGGTCATAGCCGAAGGTCTCGGTCACGTACCGGGCGAGCTCATCCCGGGAAGCGCCGTTCCTCCCGAGAAAGACTGCGGCCGCAACAGCCTGAGCGCCTTTGATCCCTTCGGGGTGGGCGTGGGTCGGCAGGCTGTACTCTTCGGCCTTGTCCAACACTTGGGGCAGCGCGTCGAAGGCCCATCCCACCGGGCTGATGCGCATCGCCGAGCCGTTACCCCAGCTGCGGTAAGATTCGGAGGTCTCACCCAGCGCCCAGCGGCGGAAATTGCAGCCATAGCCCGCGTCCGGGTAGCGCTGGAAGTAGCGCTTCATCAGGATGACGTACTCCTCGCCGGTGAGGATCGACTCGGCCAGGGCCACGGTGAGGACGGAGTCGTCGGTGAAGCGGCAGTGATCCTGGAACAGCGGGAACTGGGTGGTCTTGATGTTGTGCCATTCGTAGATGGATCCGACGATGTCGCCGGTCAGGGCGCCAAGCATACAGCCTCCGGATTGCCAGGGGATGTGGTCATATCATGGGCTTGTTTCACGGGATCGAGGGAGGGAAAGTCAGGGCCGGTCGACCGGCGCCAGGCTGCGGAACTGCTCCCAGTCCGGCTCGGGATAGCTCTCCCTTTTCCAGCGCAGACCAGAATCCCTGATGGTTCCGGGCTGTTCTGCTTCGAAGAGCAGCCTGAAGGCCCGGAGCAGGATGTCGAACTGCTGGGCGCGCTTGCCCACCTCGCCCAGGGCGTGCCCGAAGGGAAAACGCATGAAGAGCGCACGGGGAGGCGGCGTCTTCTCGGTCACCTCGCGAACGATGGAAAGGGAAACCGTCGGGATGCCGACCTCTTCGATAGCTCTCGATACCAGTCCTACAGACCGGTTGCAGGAGCCTCAGGCAGGCACCAGGAGGACGTAGTCGACCCTGGCAGCGGCGAGCCTTCTGGCGATCTCGACCGCAGTTTCATCCTGGAGCGTAGGCAGGAGCGGCCCGTCGATGTGCCCCATGATGCTGTAGCCCACGGGATGCAGCTTGCCAAGTGCCCCGGCCTGTTCTAGTTCCTTCAGCCGCTCGACCGGGAAGATCAGGTTCAGGTCCTGCTCGGCGTCGCGGTGGTCGTAGTAGTCGTGGGTGATCTGCAGGGATTGTCGCGGTGCGTCGACCGGCACCTCCCGGAAACTCGGGTCGCCGTTCGAATCGGTCATGTCGAAAGCAGGTTGGGTGGCGAGGTGCAGTCCGCCCGTGGTGACGACGGCGACGACGGCCTTTTTCAGCGGAAGCCTCGGCTCCACCCAAGGGACTTCGCCCTCGTGCCGGACCAGCGTTTTGCCCCATCGGGCGGCGAGAGAGGGAAAGGTGGTGAAGACCCGGGCCAGCAACTGGTTTTTAAGTCGTGATGCCACAAAAACTCCTTGTAGAAAATCAGAAGCGATAACGCAAAGACGCCAAGCCGCGAAGTCGCAAAGGGTAAGGCAAGACCACCCTCCCCTCTATGTCACTTCGCGCCGCAACTCAAACAACTCAAACAACTCAAACAACTCAAACAACTGAATAACTTAACGACTTATTGTCATACCATCTTACCGCCTTACCACCTCAGCTCTTTGCGCCTTTGCGTTAAGCCTTTCATCCCTTTCGGCTGGTTTTCTTAAAACTACTACTTTTCTTCCTGGTGCAGCCGCACCGTGAACGGGAAACTGCTTTCGCCCGAGGCACTGCGTCCCAACTTGTCGATCACACGATAGCGCACGCGGATGGTAGCCATCCCTGCGAGCTTCTTCGGGTCCTTGGGCTTCAGGACTGCAGCCATGTCGAACATGGAGTGGAACACGTCACCCGCGAGCACCGTACCATCGTTGGCCAAAAACTGGAACTCTTTGATCTCGACCGGACGGTCGAAGAGCGCATCCACCTCGTTAACCGGCGCCGCCGACGATTCCTTCATGGCAATCACATTCAGCAAACGGGGCGAGGCCGGGGGCGCCACCGCACTCGCCTCGGCAGGCGGGCGGGCCGTGGCCGGATAGAGCTCGCTACCGCCGCTGGTGAGGCGCACCTCGCTCACCCCGGGAAACTGGAACAGGGTCATCACGACGGCGTTGTAGAGCGCCTTGCCGACATCCGGATCGGTGGCCACGGGACGCAGCTCGGGGCTGTAGTCCGCCACAACAACGCCCTTTTGCTCGCTGAGCGACAAAAGCCGGCTCCCCTTCGGGAAAGGCTGCAGGAAATCGCCGGCATAGCTCTTTTCGTCCATGCCGCTGATCATCCGCTCCAGCGCGACCTTTTTCAGGCTTGCCTCGTCGAACGTGAAAAAGGGGAACGGGGTGACCTTGCCGGGATCCTTGGCAACAGGAAAGTAGATGACGAAACCAAAGCAGGTCCCCTTCTCGGTAACGGGCGCGGGGCCGAAATACGTTTCAAATGCCTTGGTCGCCGTCACCCGCACGGCCTTTGCCTGAGCGGGAGCTTCTGTGCGGGAGCAGCCGACGAGGGCCAGGCCGATGACGATACCCAGCAGAATGACGGGAAGAGTGCGCATGTCCTGTTCCTTTTTAACGAGAAAAGGGGGAGACCTTCCGGTGTCCCCCCAATGAGTTACTGCGCCCAGGGTCAGTGTCCGGGCTTGGTGAGAGTCTTGACCAGCTCGTTGGCTTCCTTCAGTTTCGCCTGCAACTGACGCAGTTGCTCCACCTTCTGCGGGTCGGCACCGTCTTTCTTGATGGCGGCTTTGATCTTCTTGACCCTCTGCTGCAGGGTCTCGGCCTCCCGGCTGCAATCCTTCAACAGCATATCGCAATCCTTCGCGCATTGCATCTCAGTCTGAGCCGTCGTAGCGCCGGCGTTTTCGTGTTCGTGCTCGGCTGCATAGACCGGCAGGCTGGCGGAAAAAAGAGCGGCGGCGACGAGTGCGATCATGGTCTTTTTCATGGTATGTCTCCTTATTTCAGTTGCGTTCCCGTGTTACTTGACGGTGTGCCAGAACTTCGCGGTCCTCACCTTGCCATCCTTCAGCTGGAACTTGCACATCACCCCGTATTTTCCCGGTTTCGACAGGTTGAAATCCGCGCCAAAATGCCCCTGCATCCCCATGAGGTCCTTGGTCTGATCGGCTTTGTCCGGTCCCTGCAGCTTCACGGTCACCTGGCCGTCGGTGAGCGGCTTGCCGGTCTTGGCATCCTTGAATTCGACGGCGATGTGGTGCGTCTCCTGCACGCCGGCGGGCATTTCCATCTTCATGGCCTTCATATGCTCTTTCATGCTCATCACCCGGAAGGTCGCCCTGACGCCGTCCACGACGTCCTCGTGCGCCGGACCGCCCTTGTGGTCGCCGTGCTCCATCTTCATGGAACCGTGATCCATCCCTTCCATTGCGAAGGAAGCCTGAGCTGCGGAAAGAGCCAACACTGCTGCGGTCAGTACGATGAGTTTCTTCATTCGGTGGTACTCCTTTGGATTTTTGTGGAATCGCTGCGTGGCGTTTCGTTTTCGTAGTACATTTAGCAGCTAGCATGCCAAACGACGAGAGCACGATAAATCGGCAGGTTGCGGCACCGCAGTCCTGAACACTGTAGAATATTCAACTGCATGCGTCGTATATTCTCCCCCATCCCCTCCTCACAGGTACTGTACCGCTGGTCGCTGCTACCTTGACCGCCTCGCGTCAGAAATATCCGGTAAAGGGAATACTCTATTTGTCCAAAAGTGAGGACAATCACGATCAATATCTTTATATTTACTGTCTGTGGCAGGTGTGATAGTACGATGTGTACATAAATTAGCTGAACGTAATTCAAAAATAAGCGCTCTGTAATGAGTAGCTTTCGTCCCGTTACGTACCACACCGTACACATCAATAACCCACAGCCAAAGCGACACTGCCCCGCGTGCCCAACGGTAATCCGGCTGCGCTGGCGGCCAGCACTTACGCGCGTGACACCATGTACCTGAGATACCTGACATACCTGGTGCTTTTCCTAGCCTGCTGTGCCGTCCGCAGCGGGCCGGCGCGCGCAGACACGACCCAGTTCACCGAGACCCAGGTGAAGGCGGCCTACCTGTTCAACTTCGCTAAATTCGTGGAGTGGCCGGCGTCCTCCTTCCCCCCGGTCGGCGCGCCGCTGGTGATTGTGATCATCGGCAAGGTTCCCGTCGGCGATGTCTACAACGCGCTCAACGGACGCAGCGCCAAGGGACGCCGGGTGCAGGTCCGGCAGGTCACCCGGATCGAGGAGATAGGCGCGTGTCAGATCCTCTTCATCGCCAACTCGGAACGGGGACGCCTGAGAGAGATCCTCAAGTCCGTCCCCGCGCTTGGCGTGCTCACGGTGAGCGACATCAGGAATTTTTCCAACTTGGGCGGCATGATCGGCCTGGTCACACGGGGAGAGAAGGTCCAGTTCGAGATAAACATCGGCAGTGCCGGGCGCGCCGGGCTCAAGCTGAGTTCCCAGATGCTGAAGCTCGCCCTGGCGGTTTACGAGTAACGCGCAATCCTACAACCGGAGTACCTTGAATGATCCACCGCATCCGTGACTTTTCGATAAAGAGCCAGCTGATCTACATCGTGCTTTTGACCAGCGGCCTGGTACTGGCAATCACAACCGTCTCGTTCCTGGTGACCGATACCGTTTCGTTCAGGACCGGCCTCAGGCAGAACCTGGGGATCCTGACCAACATCATCGGCAGCAACACGGCCGCCGCCATCGTCTTCAACGACCCCAAGGCGGCCCGCGACACCCTGGACGGCCTGGCCGCGAACCCGCACATCATGTCCGCCTACATCGTGATGGGCAACGACCGGCTCTTCGCGAGCTACCGCCGCGAGGGTCTCGACCCCAAGCTGGCCAAACTCCAGGTCCTTGACGGAGGCGATGGCGCACGCATCGCTCCGGAGCAGCTCGCGTCCGTGGCCCGGGAAGCCGAGTCGCTCTGGGAGTGGGACCTCGACCTCGAGACAGTGACCCGCTTCAAGATCGACGACCAGAACGAGTGCTTCATCGTGCTGCAATCGGACATCGGCCAGCTCACCACCCGGCTCTACTGGTTCTGTGCCGCGTTCGCCTTCATCCTGACCGGCGCGCTGCTCATCGCCTACGCCATCGCGACCAAACTGCAGCGCATCATCTCCGATCCGATCCTGCACCTCTCCGAGAAGATGATGCAGGTGTCCCATGAGAAGGACTACTCGGTTCGCGGCGCCGGTCGCGGGAACAACGAACTGGGCCAGCTGATTGCGGGCTTCAACGAGATGCTCGGGGAGATCGAGAGCAGGGACGACCAACTGCAGCGCTACCACGAGGAACTGGAGGAGAAGGTTGCCAACCGCACCAGCGAGCTCACCATCGCCAAGAACGCCGCGGAGGCGGCCAGCCGTGCCAAGAGCCAGTTCCTGGCCAACATGAGCCACGAGATCCGCACCCCGATGAACGGCGTGCTCGGCATGACCGATCTCTTGCTGCGCAGTAACCTGAACGAGAAGCAGCGCCGCTACGCCGAAACGGTGCGCAGCTCGGGGGACGCCCTTTTGGCCCTCATCAACGACATCCTGGACTTTTCCAAGATCGAGTCGGGCAAGCTGGTGCTCGAGGAAACCACGTTCAACCCTGTGGAGACCCTGGAGGACGTGTTGAGCCTCTTCACCGAGGCGGCCGAAAGGAAGTGGCTCGGCCTCAGCTGCCAGGTGGCGCGCGACGTGCCCCGTCTGGTGGCGGGAGACCCGGGACGGCTGCGCCAGGTGCTGGTCAACCTGGTGGGCAACGCGATCAAGTTCACCGAGTCGGGCAACGTGGTCGTCCAGGTGCGCCTGGAAGCGGAGCAGGTCGACACCATGGTCCTGCGCTTCGCCGTGCAGGATTCCGGCATCGGGATCCCGGCCGAGGTGCAGTCCCGCATCTTCGACCAGTTTTCCCAGGCGGATCAGTCCATGTCGCGCCGCTACGGCGGCACCGGGCTCGGGCTCACCATCGTGCGCCAGCTGGTGGAGATGATGGGAGGGACGGTCGGGGTGGTCAGCAAGGAGGGAGTCGGCTCTACCTTCTGGTTCACGGTCGAATTCATACGGCTGACGGACGATACCCTTGCCAAGAAGCCTGCCGCGGCGGGCGAGGTCCCGGACCAGGCAGCCGAAGGGAGGAACGGTGCGCGCCGCCCGACCAGGATCCTTCTGGTGGAGGACAACCCGGTGAACCAGGAGGTCGGCATGGCCATGCTGGAGGGGCTGGGCTACGAGGCGACGCTGGCCGGCAACGGCATCGAAGCCCTGGAACGGCTGGCCGCTACCAGCTTCGACCTGGTCCTTATGGACTGCCAGATGCCGCTCATGGACGGCTACCAGGCCACCAGGCGCATCCGGACCAACGAGGCCGCCACCGCCGCGCTCTCCGGGGAGCCCCCTGCCCATCTGCCGGTGGTGGCGCTCACCGCGCACGCCATGGTGGGAAACCGCGAAGGGTGCCTGTCCGCGGGCATGGACGACTATCTCACCAAACCCTTCACCCAGGACGACTTGCGCGAACTCCTGGCACGCTGGCTCCCGAAGCAGCCGTCTCCCGGCGGCGGCCACCCCGATCCGAGGGTCGCCGTGGCCCTCCCCTTTAAAGAAGGCAAGAAGAAGCTCGCGGGAGAGGACGGGCTGAAGCCGGACCAGATCATCGACGACCATGTCTTGGACGGCATCCGCATGCTGCAGCGCGCCGGGCGGGACGACCTGTTGGACACCATGATCAGGCATTTCTGCGACGACACCTCCCAGGCGATGCAGAGGCTGCGCGATGGCGTGCAGGACGGCCAGCCAGACGAAATCCGCGCTGCGGCGCACTCGCTTAAATCAAGCAGCGGGTTTTTGGGCGCGCTCAGGCTGGCCGATCTGTGCAAGAGCATGGAGGCCCTCTCCCGAAACGCCGGGCCCGAAGCGGTCGGTGAACTGCTTGCGAAGATCGAGGAGGAATTTGCCGCGGCGAGCCGGGAACTCACCGCTCGGCTGCGCAGCCAGAACTGAAGCGCAGGGATGGGCGGAAACCGCGGAGACCCCCGAGGTCGGCTGGGTAGGTTGCCAGGTTTCCGGCGCGAGGTGGCAGGTAGGCGGCTGGCAGGCTGGAGTGTCAGCGGTAATCGGAGAGGTGGATAACGGGAGCCCGACGGGCCGATGAGCGGGGCGTCAAGGGTGAACGCGCGGAGCAAGAGGATGCGGTGGCGGTGGAGACGAGCCCTTTGCGCTCGGCCGCGGCCGCCACGCAGGACTGCATCAGCCGGTAATCGAGGGCGAGGAAACTGCACCAGGCGCGGCAGACCGCCTCGGATACGATCTGGTTTCGGGTCCCCTCGTCGATCTTGGGGAACCGTTCCTGCACCAGGTGCCGAGCCAGCCAGTGGTATCTCATGCCGTCCCCCCGGGGGTTGTGACGTTTGACGACTGGAAAGGATCTACCGAGCGGCCCCTTGGTCGGCCGCAAAATTAAAACCGTGTAAAATATACCACAGCACCTGCCGCACGCAAAAGTTCCCGCTTAAAAAAGCCCGCCAACCGATTGCAGCTGAACCGCCCCTCCTCACGCCCGGATGGCTGCTTCAGTCCCCCTCACTACGGCACCGCAACGACCTTTCCCACCGGTGCCAGATACATCCCGAATTCCTCCTCGCCGTCCGCCCCGACGAGCTCGTCGACCAGCGCCTGGCGGTAGGCGGCAACGGCGCAGGTGCCGGCGCCGATCGCTTCGCAGGCAAGGTAGAGGTTCTGGCAGACATGTCCCGCATCGATGGCGATCACCTTGTAGGATCCCTCGGCGTAGCGCCACTCGGTGCGCGCGGGGATAACGGTCCAGATGAAGGTGACTGCCGACTGGCCGACAAAACCCTGGCCGTGGCAGGCGGCACTCAACCTCGCCGGGAGGTCGTCCGGTTCCCCCACCCGCACCAGGGCGTGCTGCAGCGGGAGGTAGCGGTAGATGCCGGGGACGAGACCGGTCACCCGCTGCACGGCCAGGTAGGTCTCGAAGGGGTGTCGGCAGCCGGCGGAGGGGACGGTGCGCAAAACGGCGGCGGGATGCAGCTCCTTGCGCACGCCTTGGCTGGCCCAGAGCAAAAAGGCGAGTTCGTCGAGCGCAAGCGGGGTCTGGCTGAAGCGGCGCCGGCTCTCGCGATGGGCGATGGCGTGCACCAGGTCGCACGGGGCGATGGACCAGCTGGCCCGGTCCGGCAGGGGAATCAGGGTGCTTCCCGGGGGAACCGGCTTCTGCAGCTCGGGTGGCGGCGCGCCCTGGGACTGAGGTGTCACCCAGAAGTTCACCTCCTCCCGGATCCGGTCAGAGAGGAAAAACCTGCCGCTTTCGGTGGTAATGCTCGGGTGCTTTTTCACGAATCACTCCTTGGCGACGCCCTTCAGGTGGACGAACCAGTAGGCGAACGCGACGAACACCACGCCGCCCAGGACGTTCCCCAGCACAACGGGGATCAGGTTGCTGAAGAAGAAGCCGCTCCAGGTAAGCCCTGGCAGGAGCTTGCCCTGCTCGGCGGCAATCAAAAGCCCGGTGGGGATGAAGTACATGTTGGCGATGGAGTGTTCGAAACCGCTCGTGACGAAGGCCATGATGGGGAGGTAGCAGGCAAGCATCTTGCCGGCGACGTCGCGGGCCGCCGTTGCCATGAAGACCGCCAGGCAGACCAGCCAGTTGCAGAGGATGCCCCGGATCAGGGCGACTTGGAAGGGAAGCTGCACCTTGTTGACCGCGATGGCGATCGAGTGTTCGGCGAGACGGCCGTTCATCCACAGGCGCGACTCGAACATGAGCCAGGCGAAAAAGAGCGAGCCCGCCAGGTTCCCAAGGATCACGATGGCCCAGTTTTCGGCGAGCTTGCCCCAGGATATCTCGCCGTCTAGGGCGGAACTTGCCAGAAAGCTGTTGCCGGTGAAGAGCTCGGCGCCGCAAACCACCACCAGCACGAGCCCGATGGAGAAGACGCTCCCTCCCAAAAGGCCGGTCACCCCGCGCCCCAGTATCTCGGCGGAGTCTTGGGTCACCACGGTGGCGAGCTCGGACCCGAAGGCGATATAGACGCCGGCCAAAAAGCTCAGCACCGCGGTGATGCTACGGGACTGGGTGATGACCCGGCGGCCGTTGGCTACGATGGCTCGGACCGTTTCCAGCGGAGTCAGAAAATGCTTTTCCATCGCCACCTCGCCTTGGCACCTACCTCAATGCTGGCCATACATACCATTAACTGCGCTCGCCGGCAACGTTTTACGCGATTGGCGGTCCGTCCCGCGTGAGCCTCGCGAGCGGCACGCCGGCATAGCGGAAGAGCCCACAGAGACATGGCGCCCCTGGTTGACATTTAAATCACAACTAATATGATTTATCCATTTGAGCCGTGTCAAGTCAAGATACGGCTATGAGTGAAAACCCATCCGGCAGACCGATCGGCATACGGGTAAAAGGAGGAGCCTCATGACAAAGTTCCAGGTGAACGGCAAGCCGTACCAGGTGGATGCGAGTCCCGACACACCCCTTCTGTGGGTTTTGCGCGACCACCTCAAGCTGACCGGCACCAAGTTCGGCTGCGGCGAGGGGTTGTGCGGTGCCTGCACCGTGCTGATCGACGGCGCCGTCCAGCGCTCCTGCAGCGTTGCGCTCTCCGAGGTCCAAAACCGCAGGGTCACCACCATCGAGGGCATCCCCGCCAGCCATCCGGTGAAGAGGTCCTGGCTCGCCGAGGAAGTCTCCCAGTGCGGCTATTGCCAGCCGGGCCAAGTGGTGGCGGCGGTTGCGCTTTTGAACGAGACCCCCCAACCGACCGACAGCCAGATCGACCAGGCCATGGCGGGCAACCTCTGCCGCTGCGGCACCTATCAGCGCATCAAGAAGGCGATACACGCCGCAGCCGGCAAAGGGACCAAAGGCACCAAGGGCGTCAAGGGAGGGCATAAATCATGAGCGACGACACCCGGATTACCCGGAGGGAATTTCTCAAGTCCGGCGCACTCGTGACCGGCGGCCTGGTCATCGCATGCCATGTCCCTGCCCTGGGACCGGCCTGGGGGGCCGAGCCGGCAGCGTTTGTCCCAAACGCCTTTCTTAGGCTCGCCGCGGACAGCACCATAACGGTCATCGTCGGCAAATCTGAGATGGGCCAGGGGATCTTCACCGCCCTCGCCATGCTGGTCGCCGAGGAGCTCGATTGCGACTGGAGCCACGTGCGGGTGGAGGCTGCCCCGGTCGCGCCGGTCTACAACCACACTGCATTCGGGGTGCAGGTGACCGGTGGCAGCAGCAGCGTCTGGAGCGAATGGGACAGGCTTTCGGCGGCCGGTGCCGCCGCACGGTACATGCTGATCCAGGCCGCCGCCAAGGGGTGGAAGGTGAGGCCCGAGGCCTGCCACACTGAAAACGGCGTTGTCATCGGACCGGGCGGCAGACGGGCGGCGTACGCCGCGCTGTTGGCCGCGGCGGCCCAGATCCCGGTCCCCAAGGAGGTGAAACTGAAGGACGCCTCCCAGCGACGCCTGGTCGGCAAACCGCAGCACCGCCTGGACAGCCCGGCAAAGATAGCCGGCACCGCTCTTTTCGGCATCGACGTCCAGGCCCCGGGCATGCTCACCGCGGTGATCGTCCGGCCGCCGGCCTTCGGGGCCACCCTGAAAAGCTTCGACGCCACCAAGGCACGCGCGCTGCCGGGAGTGCGCCAGATCGTCGCCATCCCTGCCGGGGTCGCCGTGGTGGCGGACACCTTCTGGCAGGCCAAGACGGCGCGGGACAAGCTGGAGGCAATCTGGCAGGACGGTGCCGGAGCGGCCCTCTCCACGCCGGCACTGCTCGCAGAGTACGCCCGGCTTGCCGCCACGCCGGGACTGGTGGCCCGCCGAGAGGGGGACGCGGAGGCAGCGCTGGCCGGTGCCACCCGTGTGCTCAGGGCCGAGTATGACGTTCCCTTCCTTTCCCATTCGCCCATGGAGCCGCTCAACTGCTTGGTGGACCTGAGGCCCGACCGCTGCCTGATCCGGACCGGGTCGCAGTTCCAGACGGTGGACCGTAACGCGGCGGCCAAGGCGGCCGGTCTCAAGCCCGACCAGGTGACGCTGGAGACCACCTTGTTAGGGGGCGGGTTCGGCCGGCGCGCCAACCCGGCGTCCGATTTCGTGGTCGAGGCGGTGCAGGTCGCCCGCGAGGTCAAACAGCCGGTCAAGGTGGTGTGGACCCGCGACGACGACATCCGGGGCGGTTTCTACCGTCCGATGTGGTACGACTCCATCAGAGCCGGGTTGAGCGACGGCAAGCTCACCGCGTGGAAGCACACCATCGTCGGGCAGTCGATCATCGCGGGAACCGTCTTCGAGCCGGCTCTGGTGAAAAACGGTATCGACGACACCTCAGTTGAGGGGGCGGCCGATCTCCCCTACCGGGTCGAGAACCTCCTGGTCGACCTGCACACCACCCAGAGCCCGGTGCCCACCCTCTGGTGGCGCTCGGTGGGACATTCCCACACCGCGTTCGTGGTGGAAAGCTTCCTGGACGAGGTGGCCCAGGCGCTGGGGAAGGATCCCTACCGGTACCGACAGGAGCTTTTGACCGCCCATCCCCGCCAACTGGGGGTATTGAACGCGGCGGCCCGCATGGCGGACTGGGGCAAGCCGCTCCCCGCCGGCCACGGCCGCGGCATCGCGGTGCACGAGTCCTTCAAAAGCTTCGTGGCGCAGGTGGCCGAGGTTTCCCTGGACGAGACCGGCGCACTCAAGGTGCACCGGGTCTGCTGCGCCATCGATTGCGGCAGGATCGTCAACCCGGACATCATCGCGGCCCAGATGGAATCGGGCATCGCCTTCGGCCTGTCGGCAGCCCTCTACGGCGCGCTGACCCTGAAAAACGGCCGCATCGAGCAGTCCAACTTCGACAACTACCCGGTGCTCAGGCTCGACGCCATGCCCAAGGTGGAGGTGGAGATCGTGAAGAGCGACGAGAAACCGGGCGGCGTCGGCGAGACGGCGGTGCCGCCCATCGCCCCGGCAGTCGCCAACGCGCTCTTTGCCGTCACCGGGGCGCGGGTGCGCTCCCTGCCGCTGACGCCGAAGCGGATCGCAGCTGCACGCGGCAAGGCATGAGCCAAATCATGCGACAAGGCATGCGCAAAGGAAGGTGTTCGTGAACGAACTGCAGATCTATGAAGAAATCGTCCGGCTGAAACGGGCGGGTGAGCCTTTTGTCCTGGCGACTGTTACCGAGCATAGCGGGTCTTCGCCCCGCAAGCCTGGGGCGAAGATGTTGCTGCGGCGCGACGGCAGCACACTGGGAAGCGTGGGAGGGGGACGCGTCGAAGCGGAAACGTTAAGCGCCGCCCGGGCGGCACTCGAAAGCGGCCTGCCGTGCACCCTCCCCTTCGTGCTCAACGAGGAGCACGGCTTTGCCTGCGGCGGAGCCATGACGGTGTACCTGGAACCGCACGGCAGCGCCACACGTCTGGTCATGTTCGGAGCCGGCCATGTGGGCAAGGCCGTGGTGTCGTTGGCGCGGGAGTGCGGCTTTCAGGTCACCGTCGTAGACGAGCGGCCCGGCTTCCTCACCCGCGAGCATTTCCCCGGCAGCGAGGAACTGGTGCTGGCACCGGTCGCCGCCGCCTTCGACCGGCTAAGCCTGGAGGCGGACAGCTTCGTGGTCATCGCGACGCCGGGCCACCTCTCCGATTTCGCAGCGGTCCGGGGAGCGCTGGCGAGCCCTGCCTGCTTCATCGGACTTTTGGGGAGCCGCCGCAAACGCGAGACCCTGCTCACGGCGCTTACCCAGGAAGGTTACAACGACGTGCAGCGCGCACGTGTGGTGACGCCGGTGGGAGTGGACATCGGCGCGGAGACGCCGGAGGAGATTGCGGTCAGCATCGTGGGGCAGCTGATCAGAGAGCGTAAGAACCGTGGCCGGTAGCGTAGGCGCCATCCTGCTGGCGGCAGGTGCCTCCCGCCGCATGGGGAGCTGCAAGCAACTCCTCGATCTGGAGGGGAAGACGGTACTGGCCCGCTGCCTGGAGACCCTCTTTGCCGGCGGCATAGGGGAAGTGGTCGTCGTGGTGGCGCCGTCCGGCGACCGGGTGGCGGACGAGGCCGCCCGCTATCCGGTGCGGGTCGTGCGCAACAGCGACCCCGAGGGCGACATGGCGGCTTCGATCCGTACCGGTCGCGACGCCCTGTCCCCCGATGTGTCGGGCGTCCTCATTGCCCAGTGCGACTATCCACTGCTCACCTCGGAAACGATCGGACGCCTGGCCCGAGAGCACACGCTTACTCCGGAGCGCATCGTGATACCCTGCCATGACGGCCGC
>Ga0079306_1000221_pt1 | contig 63678 bp, 57 predicted proteins | sample Methanotroph_Enr_FD_79181 | JGI IMG/M metagenome (GOLD analysis project Ga0079306, IMG submission 79181) | Enriched soil microbial communities from Old Woman Creek wetland in Ohio, USA - Methanotroph_Enrichment_5 | ecosystem: Environmental > Terrestrial > Soil > Wetlands | place: USA: Ohio... | reverse complement strand
GGCACCGCCGGTGATGCGCAGCGCCCGGCGCTCGAACGGGGCACGGTCGGCGATATCGCCCTGGCCCAGCCGCCGCACCATGTGCCAGATGCCGATGCCGGAGATTACCTCGACGAAGGAATCCAACCCGAAGCCGAAGAGGGAAAGGGTTCCGTCGTCGGCTCCGAACCAGACCGAGACCACCCCTTCGGCGATGTTGTAAAAAATGGTGATCAGGGCGAGCAGCGACGCCCGGCGGTAGAGTTGCTGCAACTCCAGCATCTTTTGACAAAACATCCTGGTACTCCTATGAGCGCCGCGAACCCCGGGAAAAACGTTTGGCGGCACGAGCGGCGACCGATCATTTCTCCTGAGGAAGGCCCGCCTTTCTCCAGCCGTGCATGTGGCCCTCTAAAAGCACCGTGTTCCGGTAGCCTAACATCCCCAGGATTCCCTGGACGATCTGGGCACGCGGACCGTGTTCGCAGGTCAGCACCAGTTCGGTGCTCTTGTCTTTGGGCAGCGGCGCCATGAAGAGCAGGATCTTCCAGGTCGGGGCATGGATGGCCCCCAAGATGTGACCCCTGTTGAATTCGAAGCCGGTGCGGACGTCGATGACTGCGGGACGGTTTTGGCCTTTCAGCCGGCGTGCCAGTTCCTGCGCCTGCATGTAAATCTCCTTTTCCGTGCTGTGAGCATGCTGAGGGCCGGTAGGCGATTTGAGGCAGCTGCGAGCTCACCTACTGGCGAATCAAACGGAAGTTTTCGCTTGGTAACGGGTACAGCCAACAATATAATTCAAAAATATGAATGTCAACATGATTTGGCCCTGCTGCCCCGGTTTCCGCCCCTTCGCGTGTCGGTTCGTGGTGGTAGGCGGGCGGCCAGGTATGGAAAAAGCCATCTGCTCCGGGGAGCAAATGGCTTGATGGCTAGCGAGGTTATGGGAGCGGCAGGGCCGTTCCGGGGCAATCGGTTCGGAAGCCGCCTTGGACGACGCCAAAGCGGCTCGGGCTCAGCTGCGCCCCAGGGCGGCCAGGCGGTCGTGGATAGTCTGGGCGTCGCCGGCTCCCTGCAGAAGGTCTGTGCAGGAGACATAGCTCTCGATCAGTTTCTTCACGATCGGGGCAATGGTGGCGTCACCCAGGAGAATGGCCCCCACCAGGTGGGAGTCGCGGAAAAGGAACATCTGGTAATGGCCGTCGTTAGACTCGAAGACCTGGTAGCTCGCGTCGTCCGGGTGGACCATCCCGATGCTGAAGAGCTCGACCCCCAGCACCTTGATGCTGTTGGAACGGGGGATCCCGGCGAAGACCGCGGCCCCGCCGCCGGCGTTCATCCCGGCGATGGTGCCCTGGAACTGCGACGGAGCCCAGGTGCCGTACACCACACCCTGGTGCTCGGCCAGGTCCCCGGCCGCCAGGATGTCGGGGTCCGACGTGGTCAGATGGTGGTCCACCAGGAGACCGCCGCTCACATCGAGGCCGGCCCTGCGGGCCAGGTAGCTGTTGCTGCGCACCCCGGCGGAGATGATCACCAGGTCGGCGGGAATCAGCTGGCCGGATTCCAGGGCCACGCCGCTTACCTGCGCCTCGCCCTGCAACTCCTTAATATGTGCCGAGCAGATAAGGTCGATGCCGCGGCTTTTCACCTCCTTGGCAAGGCGCGCCCCGGCCGTCGGACTCAGCTGGCGGGGCAAAAGCCAGTCGAAGCCCTCCATCAGGGTCACCTTGACCTCGCGGCGGGCCAAGGCCGCGGCGGCTTCCAGGCCGAGCACGCCGCCGCCGATGATGGCGCAGCGGGTGCCGGGGCGGCATTTGCCGAGAATGGTCTCGGCGTCACGCTGGGTGCGCAGGGTGAGGACGTTGGCAAGCTCGGTACCGGGGATGGCGGGCACGCTTGGGTGCGACCCCATGGCGAGGATGAGTTTGTCGTAGGAGAGGGCGGGGCGTCCTTTGAGCGAGAGAGTCTTGGCCGCCCGGTCAAGGGCCGTCACCTCGGTGCCCAAGAGCACCTCGATGCGCTGCTCGACGTACCAGGATTGGGGGTGGATCGGCAAATCGGCGACGCCGATCTCGCCTGCCAGGAACCGCGTCAGGTTGAGCCGATAGTAGGGGAGTTCCTGCTCCTGGCTGACCAGGGTGACGGTTGCCCCGGGGGCGGCGCTACGTGCCGCCTCGGCGGCAGAGAGACCGGCGATGCCGCCGCCCACGACGACGATGGCGCCGGTTAAGGCGTGGCCGGTGCCGGTCGGCTCATGGTGCGGTACCGGTTCGAACTGGTCGGCCGGAACGCCGCAGACCGGACAGCACTCCGGTGGGGCGGCACCGTCGTGCAGGTGGTCGCAGTTGATGCAGCGCCAGCTGCCGGTGCGCGCGGCGACGGGTGCAGGCTGGACCGCCGAGGGCTCGAAGAGGTCCGCAGTGGCGCCGCAGACCGGGCAGCAGTCGGGCGGAGCGTCCCCGAAATGGAGATAGCCGCACACGGTACAACACCAGCGCTCGTTTGCCATTGGGGCCTCCGGCAGAACCGGCCGCTGCCCGTGGGACAGCGGCCGGTCGCTATTCGCGTGTGTTTTTGCTCGAGGGATTAGTCGATCAGGGTGAAACGGCTCTGGGGAACGCCGCAGACCTGGCACTTGTCCGGTGCCGCATCGTAGACGGTGTTGCCGCAGATCTCGCAGACGTAGATGGGGCGGGCGGAGAGGTCGCCGCCACCTTTGACTGCGTCAGCTGCTGCCGAGTACAGGTCATAGTGGATCTCCTCGACGGCAAGCGCGTTGCGGAAGGAAACCTCGGCAGCCTTGGCGCCTTCCTTCTGGGCCTCGGCGAGGTAGGGCGGGTACATCTGCTGGAACTCGAACCCTTCGCCGGAGATGGCTTCCTGAAGGTTCTCGGCGGTCTTCTTGATGCCACCCATGGCGCGCAGATGCGCGTGGGCGTGCACCGTCTCGGCGTGTGCGGCGGCGCGGAACAGCTTGGCTACCTGCGGATAGCCGTCTGTCTCGGCCTGCTTGGCGAAGGCGAGGTATTTGCGGTTGGCCTGGCTTTCGCCGGCGAAGGCTCCTGCGAGATTCTCTTGAGTCGACATTAAAAATCCTCCTGGGTTGGTATATGGCAGGCCGTCTGAATGAGCGGCCTGATCGATCACGGTAACTATCGGCAACTTCGACCATTCCTGATGCCTGACAACGGGAGGCACGCGCCCGGTGACGGGGTCGGGTTGTGGCGCAGCGGGCAGGGTGAGGTAGGATTAATTCCTGGTTGCAATAAAATACCAACCGTGCAAAGGCCTGTCAAGTCTGATTTTGGCCGCGACGGATGAACGGTACGCCTTGGCGGGACCCTGAGCAGCGCGGGAGGGCCACGATATTTCATATAGCACGATGGGTGGGCTGTCAATGTCAGGCAGGCATATTTCTCTTTAAGGGGAAGGGCGCTGCCGAGGATGTTCTGGCACAGGGACAGCCGGCAGAGCGACTTAGCCGCAAACCGCTGTCATTGATTGCAATAACCTTGGCCTTTGTTATAGTTCCAACGCTGGAGAATGAGACAGTACCGATTGTCGCTACCATTCATTGCAAAGGAGGCACGTCATGGTGAGGCCGTTGTTTACCTGTGGAATCCTGTTGTTGGTAAGTACCACTACCGGAGCGGCGGATCTGCCAGTGGCACCTAACGGTGTTGCCTATTATCCCGGTTATATGAACTGGAAACCGGTGGCTCCCTCCTATCGCGAGGACAAGGGGCAAATCCGCCTGATAACCGGAAACGACATCGCTTTAGCGGGGCTGCGGGCGGGCAAGAAACCGCTGCCGGACGGTAGCGTCCTCGCGAAGATCGCCTGGAAGGCGGTTAGGCATCCGGCGTTTCCGGTGGCCACCGAGCCTGGGGAGTTCGCTCAAGTGGAGTTCATGGTGAAGGACGCCGGCAAGTACCGGAAGACGGGCGGCTGGGGCTTTGCCAGGTTCGTCGGCAAGGACCTGAAGCCCTACGGCAAAGATGCCGGTTTTGTCGGTGAATGTTTCGGCTGCCACACGCCGGTGGCAGGCAACGACTACCTCTTCACCAAAATACCTGGCACCTTCTAGGCATGAAGCCGCAAAGGTCCCGCCCGAAGCGTTCGCAGTGAGCCGCAGCGCCTGGCGTACCGAATAGCGATTGATCCCTATTGAGCCCGCATCTGCGGGCTTTTTTTATTTCCTGCCGAAGATGTCTGGGGGCGCTGACGCAAGGGATGGGATGCGCTTGAGGTTCAGCCGAGGGCGAGTTTCAGGTGTTCGGGAAGGGGCAGCATGGGGCGCAATAGCCCGAATTCAGCGAAAAGGTGGTCGAGGAAAACCTGGTGCTGAAAGGGCAATTCCTGCCGGGCGAGGATCAGGGTGCGGGGTCGGAAATGGAAAAACTCTTCAACGCGGTGGCTGCGCAGCCGGCCGCTTGACAGTTCAGGCAGAAACAGTGACTTCGAGACGAAGGTTATCCCCTTGCCGGCCAGCACCTCCTGGAGGATGAACGAGAAGTCGTCGAAGTAGACGACACTGGAGAACTTGCCGCAGCTAAGCCCGTTGGCGCCCAGGTTCTTGTCGATAAACCGCTTGGCGCACCCCTTTTCCGTCTTCAGGTAGAGCCGTTCGGCAAACAGGCGCTCGAGCCTGGTGCGCTCAGTGTCGATGCCCAACGACGGCGCGCTGATGAAGACCACCTCGTCGTCGGGAAGGGGATGGATGTGGCGTCCCTTCAGGTCGATTTCGTCGCAGTGCTCGATAAGGGCGAGGTCGAAGCGCCCGCCATCGATCCCTGCCAGGGCCTCCTCAGGCATGGCAAACACGCAGTTGAGATCGACGGTCGATCCATGCTGAGCCGTATAGGAGGCCAGCACCTTGGGGAGCCGGTCGATGCCCAGCGAGGGCGTGGAACAAAACGAGATCTTCTGCTTCCCTTTGCCCTGGTCGATCCCCTTCAAGAACTCCTGCTCGAGGTCGAGCATCTTGCGACCCTTCTCGATCAGCAATTGGCCTGCCGGGGTCGGCACCAGGGAAGTGCCGTTACGCTCCAGAAGCGGCATCCCGAGCGTATCCTCAAGCTGCTTGATGCGTCTGGAGACGGCGGACTGGGTCACGTACAGCATGGCCGATGCCTTGGTGATGTTGCCCACCGCAGCCACTTTCAAGAATGTTTTCAGGAGCATAAGATCCACGACGTCTGCCTCCCCTATGCGTGTCCTGCCATGCGGATTGCGCATTCCAATTATGCGAATTATTCATTTATCCTTATGACAAAATCCTAGTAGTATTGCAATGAAAATGTAATCTATGAGGCGTTCATTAGAAGTTCGGGCGCTGTAGGGAGGCAGGTCATCGTCACTTCCTGGCGCCGATCTGTAGGTGCCGCCAGGGTAAACGTCTGTGAACCAGCGCAGCGCTAATGAGCCTGCTGCAAGTAAAGGAGGTGGGAGGGCACTCGACCATCGGACTGGTTAAATGATTTGACTTGGGTTCACTACATTATCTCAGGAGGCTTTATGTCACAAAAGATGAAGGTGAAGAGCAGATGGTTGCTGGCCGGGCTGCTCGGAACAGTTGCCGTTGCGATGCTTGCCATGTCTGGCTGCGGGACGAAAGGGTATGACACGCCCAGCCAGCCGGTATCGGTAACCAACCAGACTGCCAACGCGTTGATCGAGTCGACCACGCTTAAGGATTGGGCAACCAGCGGCTTCGTCAACAGCCAGGACTCGACGACCCTCGACAAGGTCGTCGTCCTGGAGGTAACCACCCCCGCCGCCTTCGCGGCAGGACACATACCGGGGGCTTTGCTTTTGGATTCCACCAACAACGTCGATCTGACCCTCACCCGTCTCGAGGGCGTCGCTCCCATCGCCACCATGGTGCCGACCGGTGGGGTCATGGACAGCATCATCCAGCGCTCCGGGATCAACAGCCGCACCACGGTGGTGTTCTCGGTCAGCAAGGGGGGAAGCTTCCTGAACACGGCCCGGGCCTACTTCACCTTCCGCTACTGGGGGTTCCCCAAGGACCGCCTGAAGGTACTTAACGGCGGCGACAACGCCTGGGAAGACGCCGGCAACACACTGACCAGCGATGCGACCACCGTCGCCCGGTCCACCTACAGCGTGCGCAACACCGGCCTCAAGTCGGCCCTGCGGGTCCCGGTCGGCGACATGATCAAGATCGTCGACGACCTCAACAGGGGCACCCTCACCACTTCGGCCGTTTCCGTCGTCGACCTGCGCGGCGGCAACCCCACCGTCTACATTGCCAACGCCATCGTGGACGACTTCAACCGCTATGCCGACTTCCCCGATGCGCCGGCCAACGCGAAGGTGAAGAAATTCCCGTCCTCAGCCGACCTGGCGACGCGCCTGCAAGCCAAGGGGATCACCGCGGACCGGAGCATGAACTACGTCTACTGCGCCTCGGGCATGCGCGCCTCGTCGCTGTTCTTTGTACTCGACGGCGTGCTGGGCTGGCCGGTCGCACTGTACGACGGCTCCTGGGGCCAGTGGTCTGCCTACACCACTGCCAACGGCGTCGCGGCACCCTGGCGGGTGGATACCAACACAGCCACCACGGTTCTGCCCCGGACCGTCGGCACCCCCACGGGCACCCTGGCCCTCGATCCGGTTTCCAATGCGCTTTTCAGCGCCACCACCGATTCGCGTGCCAACCAGATCCTGGTTGAAGACTCCCAGTACGTCAGCACCGGTACCACCACGGGGACCACGACAGGGACCACCTCCGGCGGCAGCTCCGGCACGAGCTCGGGCGGCGGTTGCTGAAACCTATGCCTGAAAGCGATCGAGACATCACTTCTTCTCATTTAAAGGAGTTGGAAACTATGAAGAGATTCCATACCACAGCAAGGGTTTCAGGGCTGGCCACCGGGTTGCTGATGCTGGCTGGCACGGCGCTGGCCGGGCCCCAAATGACCTTCGGCCCCGAAGACCAGGGGCTTTTGCAGCTCGACTACAAGGGGCAGTTCCAGATGACGGTGCGCGACACCGGCTCCGGGGACAACAACGACGACACCACCACGAACTTCAACTTCCGGCGCAACCGGCTCGCCCTGATGGGGAAGTACGGCGACATCTTCAGCCTCTACGTGCAGACCGAGTTCACCGAGGACCCGAACCTGACGACCTTGGGGGTTGCCGACACCAACCAGGGGACCGAGTTCCAGATGCTTGACGCGGTGATGCGCTTCAACCTGCACGACAGCTTCAAGGTGAACGTCGGCAAGTTCAAGTACAACTTCAACCGTGAAAACCTGGAAGCCTGCGAGATGCCGCTCACCCTGGACCGCTCGCTCTTCATCCGGGCGCCGTTTACCACCACCCGCGACACCGGCGTCGCGGTCTGGGGCAACGCGTTCCAGGACATCTTCCAGTACCGTGTCGACGTGATGGAAGGGCGCAAGGCGCTTTCCGGCAACGCCAGTCCCAGTTCCGACTTCCGCTATTCGGTGCGCGGCCACGTGACGCTGCTCGATCCGGAGAAGGATTACGGCTACAAGGGGACCTACCTCGGTGGCAAGAAGGTGCTGACCTTGGGGGCGGCCTACCAGTTCGAGCCTAAGGTGGCCTACGGCGATACGGTCGCCAAGACCGACAAAAAGGACTACCACGGCTGGACGGTGGACGGCTTCTTCGAATACCCGGTGGCGGCGGTCGGGACCTTCACCGTTTCCGGTGCCTACGAGGATATCGACCTTGACGACGCCTACAAAGGGACCAACCCGGACCTCAATGCCATCGGTCTGAACGGCGAAAAGAACGGCTACTACGTGAAAGGCGGCTATATGCTCCCCGGCCTGCCGCTGCAGTTCTTCGGCCGTTACGAGAAGTGGCGTTTTGCCGAACTCAACAACATCTTCGACCAGAAGGTCGACTGGTACGGCTTCGGCGCCAACTACTACATCCGCGGCCAAAACCTGAAACTAACCGCAGAGTTCAGCCATACCGACTTCGAAAAGGAGGGCGTTGCCTCCGGGCTGCAGGGCGCCAGCCTGCAGAGCAAGGACTTCAACACCTTCATCACCCAGTTGCAGGTCGTTTTCTAGGATCAACTGCCTGTGAATCGCCAGTAACAACCCTCGTTCATTGCGATTATGGCCGACGGCGCCAGCCGTCGGCCTTTTTTATGGCTGCCGGGTCCGGCCGAGCCCCCAAGGTAGAAGACTTCGTATATTGCAGAATTTGAATAAATGTCTTGGTTAACGGAAATATGTTTACTATAGTAGGCGAAAAAATGACCAGGCAAAACCCGGGGAGCATGAGCTCAGCCACCTATAAAACGAACCTCTGCAACCAGCTGCACCGGCTGATTCTGCTGCTGATACTGATCCTCGCGGGCTGCGTTCAACCTAGTGAGAGAACTTCCGCCTGCCAGGACTGTCACAGCCGCATCGAGAAGGCTTCGGCCAGTCACCCCGACTGCATCTCCTGTCACGGAGGTGATCCCCGGATCACCGAAAAGACGGCGGCGCATGGCGCAATGTACGGACCGAAGAATCCCGCCGCTCCCCAATCCTGGGACAAGACCTGCGGCGCCTGCCACCAATACCAACTGGGCCGGCTCAAGGCGAACCTGATGTACACCGCCACCGGGATGATCAAGAACACCCAGCTCACCTGGGAAGGCACGGACGGCCGGCTCTACGGCAGCAGGGGAGGGGACGTCTTCGACGCCGCGGGGAAGAGTGTCACGCTCAGGCCGGTGGCCGAGCTTGATAACCTTTCGGGCGAGCTGTACCGCAAGTTCTGTTCGCAATGCCATGTCGGCCAGGGGACCGGCGACGTCTACGCCGCGAGCCACGGCTCGGGCTGCGCCGCCTGCCATTTTCCCTTCAACAACACCGCAACCTATCAGGGGAAGGACCTGACGCTAAGGGGCAAAGCGCCTTTTTCGGCAAGCCACGCCATGGAAAAGCTGCCGGACAACCAGGTCTGCGCCCGTTGCCACAACCGCAGCGGTCGGATCGCCCTTTCCTACCAGGGGCTCTACGACGGCAACAACTCGATGGTCCCGACCAAAGGCGGCTCCCCCGGACCGGTCCTGATCAGCGGTCCGCGCAACGCCGTCCACATCGCCCCCGACATCCACGCCGCGGCCGGTATGGACTGCATCGACTGCCACACCTCGCGCGACCTGATGGGGGACGGCTATGCCTACCAGAACATGTACCTGCAGACCGAGATCGGCTGCGAGGATTGTCACGGCGGAGCCGGTCCGCCGCGCTACCGCGAGATCGTCCGGGAAAACGAGGAGGCGCTCAGGGAGTCGAAAAGCTACCGGATGCAGATGCGTCCGGGGATGAAGATGCTGGTCACCGCCAAGGGGCGCAGCTACTCGAATGTCTTTTACCAGGACGGCCAGGTCTACGTGCTCGGCAAACGCAGCGGCAAGCTGTTCAAGAGCAAGGTGATCACCGGCACCCCCGAGCACACCATCACCGGGCACGGCAGGATGGAGTGTTACGCCTGCCACTCGCGCACCGTGGTGCAGTGTTACGGCTGCCACACCAGATACGACCGAACCAAAACGGGGATGGATTTCATCAAGGGGGTGGAGACCCGCGGCAGCTTCAGCGAGACCGAGGACTACCGGATGCTCTACCCGTTTCCGCTGGCCCTCAATCAGCGCGGCAAGATCTCCACTGTCACCCCTGGTTGCCAGACTTTCGTCACCGTGGTCGAGGCCGACGGCAGCCTCTCGAAAAAGGAGTACGTGACGCGCTACAAAGGGAAGCAACAATTGCGTTTCGCCCCTTTTTACTCACACAACACCGGCAAAAAAGCGGTCGGCTGCGTCGAATGTCACGGCAACCCAGCGTTTCTCGGTTTCGGGCAGCACGTGGTTGCGGGTGGCGACATCTACGGCACCCTGATCTGCGAACAATCCGAGGACAAGCCGCTGGACGGCTTCCTCACTCTGCAGGACGGCAAGGTTAAGGCCTATTCCGCCATCACCCGCGAGAACTCCCGTCCCTTCAACGCCAGGGAGGTCAGGCGCGCCCTGGCGGTCAACACCTGCCTGGTCTGCCACGACAAGGCCCGCGACCCGATCTACCGAAAGGAACTCAACTACCGTGCGCTTGACGATACTCTGCATCGCCGTCTGCTGGCTCGCCCTTAACGCGGCGACAGGCGGCGCGGGGGAAAACTGCAAAGAGTGCCACCAGGTGGCCCTTAAGGGGATCCACGCCGCGCTGCCGTGCCTTGCCTGTCACCTGAGTGAGAGCAATACGCTGGCGAATCCTGCGGCGGGCGCGCTTCGGGCCGCGGGGTGTGCTGGCTGCCATAGGGGCTATGACGGGCTCTTCGACCACGCCATGGCGACCAGGACGCCAGAGCGGCTCTTCGTCGAGCGCAGCGTAGGGCGGTTCGACCCCGGTTTCTTCGAGAAGAAATGCGGCTCCTGTCACCTGACGAGCTGCACCGACTGCCATGGCGGCAGCGGCCACGAGCTTACGCGCGCCACCGACCGCAGCTGTTTCGCCTGCCACAAGGGATACTTCGTCGGCACCGACTACTACGGCATGGCCCCGCGCGAAGACAGCCTGCGTTACCAGCGCGGCGAGGTGGCGTACGGCGAGACCTTTTTGAAGATGACCCCCGACGTCCACGCCGAGGCGGGGCTCACCTGCAGTGCCTGCCACAGCATGGCGAGCCTCGTCGCCGGGGCCAAATCGTCGAAAGGGTGCCGCGACTGCCATCAGCCGAGCCTCAAGGTGGTCGAGCACCGCATCGCCGCACACCTGGAGAAGCTGGAATGCTACGCCTGCCACTCGGCCTGGGCGCCCCAGGAGTACGGCACCTTCTATCTCCGTTTCGCCGACAGCACCTCGCAGGAGGATTATGAGGTGAAGGAGAACTCGGGGAACTATGTGAAGAGCGCCTATCTGCGCAAGCAGGATGCGCCGCCCTTGGGGATCAACCGGCGCGGCAAGGTGAGCCCGATCCGGCCGGAGTTCGTATTGTATTTCTCGGACATCCGCAACGAACGTCCGGTCGGCAGTTGGCCGGCCGGCAATGCCGACACCATGGAGAACCGCCTGCTGGCAGCCGAGTGGAAGGCGTATTTCCCGCACACCGTGCGCCGCGGCACCGTGATGTGCGAGGGGTGCCACGATAACCCGCGCCGCTACCTGATGGAGAGCCCTGGTGACCGGATCTACCAATTGCGGACCGACGGCATGACCTTGCCGTCCTTCTGGGACCGGTCAGGGCAACAGGTTGTGAACGGCGCGTTTCTTCCCGTCGAGCGCTATCGGCTGGTAACCGGCAAGACACCTGCGTATCAGAGGGCGTACCTGGAAAAATGGCAAAGCCTGATCAAACACGTCGAAGATTCATCGGGACGCTGATCCTGTCCCTGGCGGGGGTGCTCGGGTTCGGGAAGTTCCTGAGTCCGAAGCTGCGCCGCAGGGAGACGTTGCTGCGCGTGGCGAAGACCGAGCTGCCGATGCAGGGCGCCTTGGTCTACCGGGAGGCGCGGGTTGCACTTATACGCGACGAGCAGCGGGTCTACGCCTTGAGCCTGGTCTGCACGCACCTGGGCTGCACCGTGAACGTTGGCTCCGGGGAAATCGTGTGTCCTTGCCATGGCAGCGTGTTCGACCGCGAAGGGCGGGTGTTGAAGGGGCCGGCAGGCCGGCCGCTGCAGCGGCTGATCGTGGAGGAGCGCGGCGAGCACTTTGTGGTGGTTGTGTAGCCGGCGGCTGCCTGGCCACAGGCTTTCCCGGGTGCCGCTGGCCAAGCGCTGACTTGGGGTTGATCGGTCCCATCGGTCTGGTCGGTCTGATCGACCAGCGAATTTTCTTGCTTTTACCAGCCTTGGAGGGCTTCGTGGTTAACCAGTTCCTGAGCCATCTCTTCCCCCGGGTCGTGCTGAAAAGGAACCTCACCTTTTCCTACACCTTCTGCCTGGGCGGGCTGGCATTCAGCTCGTTTTTGCTGCTCTTGGCAACGGGCATGCTGCTCATCTTCTACTACCAGGCCTCGCCGGAGAGGGCTTTCGGCTCCATCCTCTTCCTTGAGGGGTCGGTCTGGGGCGGCCGCTACCTGCGCAGCCTGCACCGGCTCTGCTCCCACTTCCTCTTGGTGCTCATCATGCTGCACACGCTGCGGGTGATCCTCACTGGCGCCTACCAAAGACCGCGCGAACTCAACTGGGTGATCGGCTGCGCGCTCCTCTTCCTCTGCGTCTTCGAGGCCTACACCGGCTATCTGCTTCCCATGGACCAGCTTGCGCTCTGGGCTACCCAAACCGGAATGGAACTCCTCGCCACGCCCCCCTTCGGTTCCCTGCTGCGCGGCATCCTGGTCCCGGACGGCGTCGGCCAGTCCATGTCCCTGCTGCGCTTCTACGCCCTGCATATCATGCTGATTCCGCTCAGCGTGCTGGGCCTCAGCTTTCTGCACTTCTACCGGATCAGGAAAAACAAGGGGGTCTTGCCTTACTTATGACGCGCGGCTATGTCAAAAGCTCTCCCTACTTTTTCAGGCTGATCAAGACCGCGGCGCTGCTGCTGGCGCTCACCCTTGCACTGCTGGCCCTGCTGCTTCCGGCGCCGCTCCAGGAACCCGCCAACCTGGCACGGGTTCCCAACCCGGTGAAGTCGGCCTGGTTTCTGCTCTGGATCCAGGAGCTGGTCAGCTACTCCAAGTACCTCATCTACCTCGTGGCGGTCTTCGCTATGGGATTTGTCCTGCTCCCTTGGTTGCCGGGGCAGGAACGCCGCGAGCACGCTCGCTGGCTGGGGGAGGGCAACCGCACCACCGGCATGTTCAGCCTGGCGGTTTTTATCGTGGTTGTCGCGCTGACGGCGGTTGGCATGTTTTTCAGAGGTGAGAATTGGGCCTTCGTCCTTCTTTTCTGACGTTGTTGCTGGCTCTCACGGTGCTGCTGACATCCGCGGCCCGGGCCGCAGCTGCGCCTAAATGCCTGCAGTGCCATGCGTCTCACTACGCACAGCTTGGGACCTGCACCGGTTGCCACCGGGGCGACGGCAGGTCCGACCGCACGGCCATCGCGCACCGGGACCTGATCCGGGCAAAGTACTCCTGGTTCGCCATCGCGGGCGCTACGCCGGTGCAAAGGGGAGAAAAACTGGTGGAGAGCTTCACCTGCCGGCGTTGCCACATCTTGGCGGGGAAGGGGAACCGCTTGGCCGGCAACCTGGATCGGCTGGCGCTCAACAACGCACCGGGCAAGATCCGCGACGCCATTCATACCCCGGCGCTTTTCATGCCCGACTTTCGCTGCGACGAGCGTCAGCTCACCGATCTGGTCAACGCGATCCTGGCCGGTGCCGCCAAGGGAAGGCCCGCGACAGGCGAAACTCCGCAGGTGGTGCACTTCGCGGATCCCAAACGGCGCACGGAGAACATCTTCGAGAAGAAATGCGGCGCATGCCACAAGCTGCTGACCGAAACACGCGGCGCTTTGGGCAAGGGCGACATCGGCCCGAACCTCTCCGGCCTGCTCACCGACTTCTACCCGGCGACGCTGAAGTACAACGCTAGGTGGCATGCGGCCGCGCTGAAGAAGTGGCTGAAGAACCCCCGGAAGCTGCGCGACGTCACCCCCATGCAGCCGGTGCCGCTGAAAAAGGACGAGTTCGATCAGCTCGTCGCGACCTTGAACAGTCACGCCGTTGGCGCTGCTGGCAACTAAGCGAAGCTATCGACCTTCTGTTCGTTGTTGACGAGCAGTATCGATCAAGATAATGTTATACAGAGGTCGCAACGATGGAGGGTTATAATGGAAACTGTGAAGATTTCGCCTAAATTCCAGGTCGTAATCCCCCGAGAGGTGCGAGAGAAGCTCCAGCTCGTGGCCGGTCAGAAGATGCAGGTGGTGGCATACGGCAACCGAATCGAGCTGATTCCTGAAAAGGACATCCTGGAGATGCGTGGCTTCTTGCGGGGGATAGATACCGCTGTCGAGCGCGAGGCGGACCGGGTATGAACGTCGTCGATTCCTCTGCCTGGCTGGAGTTCTTCTCCGACGGACCCAATGCCGACGAGTTTTCGGCACCTCTTCGAGACCGGGCACGTCTGGTCGTTCCTTCCATCACCATCTTTGAGGTGTTCAAAGTGGTCTGCCGCCAACGCGGCGAGGATGCTGCCCTGCAGGCTGCGGCGCTCATGCAGCAGGGGCAGGTCGTCGAGCTGTCTCCTTCGCTGGCCATGATTGCTGCCAAGACCAGTCTCGATTTAGCGCTGCCCATGGCCGACAGCATCATCCTGGCGACCGCGCGCCAACGCCAGGCTACCTTGTGGACCCAGGACGAGCACTTCAGCACTATCCCCGGCGTCAGGTACCTGCCCAAACGCTAGCGGCACCCTCCCCAAGGCCTTTCTCCTAGTGCAGCACCTTCGCTTTCCTCGCCCGCGCCGCGTCGCCCTGCAGCTGTCGGTACAGCTGCCGATCCTTAAGGGACGGCAGGGAGAAGTCCCCCTGGATGCTCCACTTATCCTTCAGGTAGTACCACGGTGCCAGGCTGGACAGCCGGTACCCCTCGCTTAGCTCGATCTTTTCCGATTTCATCTCCCTGATCGTCAATCCGTTTTTTCCCGCAACCACGCGGTGGCTCCCGTTGAAGGGGAGGGCGCCGGCGTCGCTGTACTCCCAGATCACCAACTGTCGCTGCTCGTCACCTGCCAGCTCGTGACAGGAGGCGCAGGAGCGGCTCTTGCCCAACTTGTGCGACACCTTGTCCATCTGGATCCAGAGGAGCGCCTTGTTGTTCTCCGGCAGCCCGCCGAAGAGTCCCACGTAACCCCAGGCATCGTCGGTGCGCTCAAGGTCGGGCAGGGTGGCCGGCCAGCGCCAGTGCAGCCCGGGCTTCTGGCCCGACTCCTTCTGGTTCATGGCCGCCATCGGAAAGGGCTTCACCGGTATCCAGCGCCCCTTCTGGTCACGGATCAGGATCGGCTCCTTCATGATGCCGTAGTAGTCCTTGTATTTAAAGTAGGGGGTGTCGGTTCCGGCGAGCTTCCCCGGTCCCCAGAAGGTCCCCTGGTACCCGGAGACGTTCCGCGTGTGGCACGCCTCGCACGCGAGGTTCTTGTGCAGGGACGCCTGGTGGCTGGCGATCTCCCGGGCGTGGCAGCGGTCGCAGCGTCCCTGCCGCTTGATCATGGCGTGCCCCAGATCGCTGTTGGATCCGCTGTTGTCGTGACAGTCGAGGCAACCCACTTTTTTCGCCTGGTGGATGTCCGGTTCCATCCCTTCGGGGTTCGCGTAGCTCGCCCCGAAATAGCCGGCCCCCCGGCGCCGCTCCTCGGGCCCGGCGTGGCATATCTGGCCGCGGCCACCGCCGTAGCAGCTTTCCGGTTTGGGCACCCGGTTGAAGGTGTGCATCCCGAGCTTCAGATTGGTCGGATCCTTCGCCTGCGGGTCATAATGGCAATCGAGGCAGCCGACGTGACAGGTGTTGCAACTGCGCTGGTTCAGCGCGCTTTGTTCGGGGGTGAAGGGGAGCGCCGTGTTGCCGGCGATCTTCGCGTAGTTGCCGTCGAACCAGACCCCGCAGTTGTGCGGGCCGCGCTCCGGGTCGGTCCAGCTTTGGTAGCTGCTCTGCTTGGCGTTGCGCGCCATGGTGCTCTTGGTGAACTCGGCGAACTGTTTGGCATGGCAGGCCCCGCAGGTCTTCTCCATCATCCCGAAGTCCTGGGACAGGTTGTCGCGGCGCTTGTCCTGGTAGAGGATGAGCGAGACGCTGGGGTCGACGCTGAACTCGCCGTCCTTTTTCACCTGGTGCTTGATGCGGGTCATCGGACTTCCGGTGACCTCAAGGGGGGCCGTGCGCTTGGCGGTTTCCACCCGGGTCCCCTTGCGCCTGACCAACTGCAGCCTCCCCATCCCCTGGTGCGCTCGATCAGCTTCCATCCTGGTCGGATCGCCCAAATGGCACTCAGCGCACTCAGCTTGCATGCCCGACTGCTTTGCCACCTCGGCGTCGGTTACGGCAAAATGGGGAAAGCCGAGCTGCGCCATTTTCTTAGCATCGCCATGGCAGGCTACGCAGGAGTTCGTTTGTTCAGCGGAGCTGCCGTGGGGGAGGAACGCCAGGCAAAGACCGGCTGCAAGAAGGCTCAGTACTGACAAAGCGGGACGTGGAATCATGGGGATCTCCTGGCTGATAGTATCGGCATTTTATCAGTGACTGCCATGAAATCAAGTTCATTGTTTGCGGTTTAAACGAAGCGCTGCGCGCAGGTGGGTTCATCCAGATCGTCAGGAGCAATTACGAGGAATACAGCAGGTGGGTTTTTGGGAAAGGGGGTAAGAAAACAAAAAGGGCTAGCCGGAGAGGCTAACCCTTTTACTGTATTTTGGAGGCGGCGCCCGGATTCGAACCGGGGAATAAAGGATTTGCAGTCCTTTGCCTTACCACTTGGCCACGCCGCCGATCTCGCTGCATCGGAGTCGCGTTTATAACCCGATTCGGATGGCTTGTCAATATTTAAAATTCGCGGACCGCCCGTCGAACCGCGCGGGGAGCCTCACCGCTCCGCTGGGATGATCACCCGCATGAACTTGTAGAGGTAATCGAAGCCGGACCAGATGGTGATGACGGTGGCGATCCAGAGGTAGAACATCCCGACGTTGTGCATGTTCACGACCAAAAGCGGGTGGTCGATCGAGAAGAACCAGCGGTACTCGTAGTGCAGCAAAAGGCCGATGATCGCCACCAGCTGAAAGATGGTCTTGAACTTCCCCAGGTTGGAGGCGGGAATGACGATCCCCTCGTCGGAGGCGATGGCGCGCAGGCCGGTGATGATCATCTCGCGCCCGAGGATCACCAACACCATCCAGGCCGGCACCCGGTCGAACGGGAGGATCATGATGAGCGCCGACATGACGATCAGCTTGTCGGCGATGGGGTCCAGGAACTTGCCGAAGACGGTCACGATGCCCATGCGCCGTGCCAGGTAGCCGTCCAGCCAGTCGGTAACCGAGGCGGCGGCGAAGAGCGCGGCCGCCCAGAAGCCGTTGGCGCGGTCGGGCGACAAAAGCAGCAAGCACAAAAGGGGAATAGCCGCAATCCTCGCCATGGTGAGGATGTTCGGCAGGTTCATGATTTGGCCGGGGGTGGATCTCGACATGTTTGAAGCCTTTACGCTAGCGGTAGTTGTTCCGGTAACTCAGCACCTTTGCCACGTAGTCCTGGGTTTCCGGGTAGGGGGGGATGCCGCCGTACTTCGCGACCTTGGAAAGGCCCGAGTTGTACGCGGCCAGAGCCAGCGATTCGTTACCCTTGAAGGTATCCAGTAAAAAGCGCAGGTAGCGCACCCCGCCGCGGATGTTGTCCGACGGGTTCATGCAGTCGGCCACCTTGAGCCCCTGCGCGGTCTTGGGCATGAGCTGCATGAGCCCCTGGGCGCCCTTGGGGGAGACAGCGCTCGGGTTGTAGCCCGACTCCGCGTGGATCACCGCCTTCACGAGAGAGCTGTCCACGCCGAACTCGCGCGAGCAGGAGGCGATGATCGGCTCGAACTGCGCTGGATCGCGGGCATAGCCCGTAAGCTTGAAGGCGGTCCTCAGCTTCTTGTCCTTCTTGATGTCCTTCATGAAGACCTTGAAGCGCTTATCGGTTGGGGCGTCGGTGAAATGGAGGGTCCCGTCCGGGTCCTCGTACTTATAGATGTCCGCCCGGACCGGTGCCGAGACCGCCAGGAGCGCCAACAACAGCATGAGGGTGGTGCGGTGTGCTCTCACGTGCAAAAAACCTTCCTTTTAGCGCATACGACAGCCTTGGAAAACGGCGACGCCCCAAAGACATATAGACCAATAGCCGCCAGAATTCAAGGCCTATTGTGGGTTTGCCTGCGTATAACATGCCAAAATGCCTTGACAAACTATCGAGCGGGGTCAATAATTCCCGGCCTGAGTCTGAATTATGGTTCGATCGGGGGACACATGAAGCAGCAAAGCGATTTTCTGGTGATCGGCAGCGGCATTGCCGGGCTCTCCTTCGCCCTGCAGGCTGCGGCTCACGGGACGGTTGCCGTGATCACCAAACGTGAAATAGCGGAATCCGCAACCAACTACGCCCAAGGGGGGATCGCCACGGTTTCCTCCGATGAGGATACCTTTGACGCGCACGTCCAGGACACCCTGATCGCCGGCGCCGGCATCTGTCATGAGGAGGTGGTGCGCATGGTGGTGGAGGAGGGGCCCCAGGTCATCGCCAACCTGATCAAGTGGGGCGTGCAGTTCACCATGAACGAGGGCGCCTACGACCTGACCCGCGAGGGGGGGCACAGCGCGCGCCGTATCCTGCACGCCGAGGATATCACCGGCCGCGAGATCGAGCGTGCCCTGGTCGCCGCGGTTCGCAGCCACCCCAACATCGCCATCTACGAAAACCACATCGCCATCGACCTCATCACCGAGTCGAAGGTGCTCAGAAAGCCCCTGGAAGCCAACCGCTGCCTGGGTGCCCACGTCCTCGACATCACGAACGAGTCGGTGAAGACCTTCGCGGCGCGCATCACGCTCCTCGCCACCGGCGGCGCCGGCAAGGTCTACCTCTACACCTGCAACCCCGATGTGGCGACCGGCGACGGCGTCGCCATGGCCTACCGCGCCGGGGCCACCGTCGGCAACATGGAGTTCATGCAGTTCCACCCGACCACTCTGTACCACCCGACCGCGCGCTCCTTCCTGATCTCCGAGGCGGTGCGGGGCGAGGGGGCCATTCTCAGGCGCCGCGACGGCACCGCCTTCATGGAGAAGTACCACCACCTGAAGGACCTGGCGCCGCGCGACATCGTGGCCCGCGCCATCGACAACGAGATGAAGACCCACGGCGACGACTGCGTCTACCTGGACATCACCCACCGCGACGCCGACTACATCACCTCGCGCTTCCCCAACATCTATCAGACCTGCCTCGAGTTCGGCATCGACATGACCCGCGACATGATCCCCGTGGTCCCGGCCGCCCACTACCTGTGCGGCGGGGTCGCGGTGAACGGTAACGCCGAGACCGACATAAAGCACCTCTACGCCATCGGCGAAGTCGCCTTCACCGGCCTGCACGGCGGCAACCGTTTGGCCAGCAACTCGCTCCTGGAGGCCGCGGTCTACGCCGGACGCGCCTACCAGCATGCGGTGGACGTGCTGAAGAGCGCCAGCTTCGACACCCCCGCGATCCCCGAATGGGACCGCGGCACGGCCACCAACTCGGACGAGATGGTGGTGGTCTCCCAGAACTGGGACGAGATCCGGCGCTTCATGTGGAACTACGTCGGCATCGTGCGCACCGACAAGCGGCTGGAGCGCGCCATGCACCGCATCGACCTGATCCAGCGCGAGATCGAGGAATACTACTGGAACTTCATCGTCACCTCGGACCTGATCGAGCTGAGGAACATCGCCACCGTCGCCAAGCTGATCGTCTGCTGCGCCATGTACCGAAAGGAATCGCGCGGCCTCAACTACAACATCGACCACCCGGGTCTGGACGACGTCAACTGGCAACGCGACACCTACCTTAAAAAGGGCTTCTGAGGCTTTCATGACCATCGACCAAATCAGGGACAACATCGACCGGCTGGATTCCGAACTGCTGAGGATCTTCAACGAGCGCGCCTCGCTGGCGCTTAAGATCGGCGAGATCAAGAAGGGGCTCGACCTGCCGGTGTACGATCCCGCCCGCGAAAAGAGGATCTTTAGCCGCATGACGGCGGAGAACCAGGGGCCCCTGGACGACCAGGCCATCGTGCGGCTCTTCGAGAGGGTCATCGACGAATCGCGCCGCCTGGAGCGCATCATGACCCGCGGGGATAATTAACAGGAGGAAGTGTACGTGCTGATAGTCATGCGCAAGACGGCCGATGTCGAGGCCCAGGACCATATAAAGTCGTACCTCATCGAGCGGGGTTTCGATATCCACCAGTCCACCGGGGCCAACCGGGTCATCATTGGGGTGATCGGCGACACCGAAAGCCTCGCCGTTTCCGACATCGAGGCCTTTCCGGGGGTCTTGCAGGTGGTCAGGATCGCAAAGGAAGAGTGATGCAGTTCAACATCAACGGCTATCTGAGCGAATCGCTCAAGGGGGGGGGCAAGAGCTTCGAGGAAAAGCGGGGCGCCTACCTGGCTGCGGCCCGGGAGTTCCTGGAGCATTTCCGCGAGGAGCTTAAGCGCGGGCACCGGGAGGGTGAGGACGGCACGACGGTGGTGCAGGCCATCACCGCCATGACCGACGTCCTGGTGGTCCGGCTCTTCACGGCGCTCTCCGACGACTTCCATATCTCCGGCAAGTCCGAACTCGCCCTGGTGGCCGTGGGAGGCTACGGGCGCGGCGAGCTGAACCCCTACTCCGACCTGGACCTGATGTTTCTCTACAAGGGGAAGGATTCCAAGCCGGTGGAGGAGGTGGCGAACCGCCTGCTCTACTTCCTGTGGGACCTTAGGCTCGACGTTGGCTACTCGGTGCGCACCATCCAGGACTGCGTCGAGATGGCCAACGGTGACGTCACCGTGAAGACGGCGCTGCTCGACGCGCGGCTGCTGACCGGCAGCGCCGGGCTCTTCCAGGAGATGAAGAAGGTCATGGTGGCCCAGGTGCTCGCCAAGAGAAGCGACGCCTTCATCGGCGAGAAGATCGACGAGTTGCGCAAGCGGCGCGAGAAGTACGGCTCGAGCGTGTACATCCTGGAGCCCAACCTGAAAGAGGGCGAGGGGTGCCTGCGCGACCTGCATACCGCCATGTGGGTCGGGAAGATCAAGTACAAGGTCGACGAGCCGCGCGAACTGGTCATCAAGGGTGTGCTCTCCGAGGAGGAACTGGCCCTCTACTACGGCTCGCTCAACTACCTCTGGCGCATCCGCAACGAGTTGCACTATCTGGCCGGCCGCAAGAACGACCAGCTCACCTTCGACGCCCAGCTCTCGCTGGCACGCTTCTTCGGTTACGAGGACCGCGGCAAGGTGCTGGCGGTCGAGCAGTTCATGCAGGACTTCTACCTGCACGCCAACCGGGTCGAGCACTTCAGCTCGGTCCTGATCACCCGTTGCAGTCAGCGCGAAGAGGGCGCACGCAAGATCCTGGGCTACTTTACCCGCCGACCGGTGGGGGAGGGGTTCTACGTCATGAAAGGAGAGCTGGTGGTCCCTGACGAGACGGTGATCGCCAAGGACCCGGTCCGCCTGATGCGCATCTTCGAGTACGCCCAGAAACAGGGGGTGGCGATCTCGGTCTCGACCAAAGGCCTGGTCCGCGACAACCTCGACCTGGTGAACGACAAGTTCCGGCGCTCCAAGGAGGCGCACGCCTCCTTCTGCAACATCCTGCAGTCCGACAAGGAGGTAGCCGAAACCCTGCAGCAGATGCACCACCTGGGATTTCTGAACCGCTACATCCCCGAGTTCGAGCGCATCAACTGCAAGGTGCAGCACGATGCCTACCACATCTACACGGTCGACACCCACACATTATTTGCGGTCGAGGAGATCACCAAGCTCTGGCACGGGGTCCACAGGGACGACCTGCCGCTCTTGACCCAGCTGGCGCTGGAGGTGGACAAACGCTGGCTCTTGCTTTTGGCCGTCATGCTGCACGACATCGGCAAGGGTGGCGGCGGCGGGCACGCCGAGCTGGGGGCAGAACTCAGTAAGACCATCGCGCGCCGCATGGGGCTCACCAAGGAAGACAGCGAACGGCTGCAGTTCCTGGTGCGCCAGCACCTTTTGATGGCCCACATCGCACAGCGGCGCGACCTGCACGACGAAGGGATGATCATCCAGTTCGCCCGGCAGATGGAGAAGAGCGAAAACCTGAAGATGCTCTACCTTTTGACCTACGCGGACATCAAGGCCGTGGGGCCCGACGTCTGGACCGAATGGAAGGGGCTTTTGCTGCAGGAACTCTACGAGAAGGCCTTCCAGGTGCTGGAGCGTGGCGACTTCAAGCTGGAGGCCTCGGGCGACCGGGTGCGCCGCGTGAAGCGCGCCGTCTTCGACATTCTGAGTGCGGACTACCCGCCGCAACCGGTGAAGGACGAGCTGCAGGCGCTCTCCACCCGCCACCTGCTCTCCTACAGCCCGGACATCATCGCCGGTCACATGAAGACCCTTCTGGCGCTCTCCAACGAGAACATCCTGGTCTTAAAGCTGGTGCACGAGGTGGACAAGGGGTACACCAACTGCACCATCTGCACCTACGACGTCCCGGGGCTCTTCTCCATGATCACCGGCGTCATGGCGGCCAACGGGATGAACATCCTCGGGGCGCAGATCCACACCAACAAGAACGCCAAGGTGCTCGACATCCTCCAGGTCAACTCGCCGCAGGGCTTCGTCATCACCGACGAGGGGCGCTGGTCGCGGCTGGAGGCCGACCTGCGCAAGGTTTTGATGGGCGAGGTGCGGGTCGAGACCCTGGTGGCCAAGCGCTACCGCCCCAGCATCCTCACCGAGAAGGCGAAGCCCACCATGCCGGCCCGGGTGGAGATCGACAACGAGGTCTCCTCCGACTACACGGTCATCGACATCTATGCCCACGACAAGGTGGGGCTGCTCTACTCGATCACCAGCACGCTCACCAAGCTCGGCCTCTACATCGGCGTCTCCAAGATCTCCACCAAGGTGGACCAGGTGGCCGACGTCTTCTACGTGAAGGACATCTTCGGGCAGAAGATCATGTTCGACGAGAAGCTTGACGAGATCCGGCGCGAGCTTCTGGCCGCCATCGATACCTAGTGGACCATTACCTCGACCTTTTCCTGAGCTACCTCCTGGTGGAGAAGGGCTCCTCGGCCAACACCGTGGCCGCCTACAGTCGCGACCTGACCCGCTACCTCGGTTTCCTGGGGGAGCGCACCCCGAACCAGATCCGCCCAAGCGACGTGGTCGGCTATCTCGCCCATCTGAAGCACCAGGGGCTCGCACCCCGCTCCCGGGCCCGCGCCCTCTCGGCGCTGCGCATGCTGCACCGCTTCCTGATGGTCGAGGGGTACAGCGAGCTGAACCCCAGCTCCATCATCGAAGCCCCCAAGGGCGTGCAGAAGCTCCCCGTGGTGTTGAGCGGCAAGCAGGTGGAGGCGCTCCTTGCAGCTCCGCTCTCTTCAGGCGCCATCGAGCTTCGTGACGCCGCCATGCTGGAACTCCTCTACGCCACCGGGCTCAGGGTGTCCGAGCTGGTCGGGCTCACGCTTGCCGAGGTGAACATCTCCGCAGGCTATCTGATGACCATCGGCAAGGGAGACAAGGAGCGGCTGGTCCCGATCGGCGAGAGCGCCTGCAACGCGGTGCGCCGCTACCTGGACGAGGCGCGCGGCGAGCTCTTAAACGGCAAAAGCAGCGCTCAGCTCTTCCTGAGCCGCCTGGGGGAGGGGATGAGCCGCCAGGCCTTTTGGAACATAATCAAGAAAAGGGCGCTGCAGGCGGGCGTTTCCACGCGCATCTCGCCGCACACCCTGCGCCACTCCTTCGCTACCCACCTTCTGGAAAACGGCGCCGACCTGCGCAGCGTGCAGATCATGCTGGGGCACGCCGACCTCTCCTCCACGCAGATCTATACCCACGTTACCCGGGAACGGCTCAAGCGCCTGCACGGCGAGTTCCATCCGCGAGGCTGAGAGACGGCCGTCGAGGCGGTACCGGAAGAGATGTGACTGCAAAGCGCGGTTGAGAAGCGTGACGCAGAGGTGTACACCGAAAGGCGTGGAGAGCAATGGCGCTGGGCGGCGCGGTCTGCACTCTCTCGATGGTCGTCGACACCGGGTAATGTTCTCTTTTAGTGCAGGTTGGAATTGACTTTAACACCCTTCCCACATTAAAGTAGGCGGGTTGTCTTGCGTCGCACTTCGGCACCGTGACTTGGAACGCGAAGGTGGTGTCACGCTCCGTCTCGCATTAAATATCAGGTCTCTTTATTCCAGTTTCAAAAAGGATGTCAGGATGAAGTATGTAGTACTGCTGGGCGACGGTATGTCGGACCAGGCGATCAAAGGGCTGGATAACAGGACGCCTCTGCAGGCGGCCAACACCCCCAACATGGACTTCATGGCCCGCCGCGGCACCCTCGGCCTCGCGCAGACCGTACCCAAAGGCTACCCGCCCGGCTCCGATGTGGCGAACCTCTCCATGTTCGGCTACGACCCGGTCCAGTGCTACACCGGGCGCTCGCCGCTGGAGGCTGCCAGCATGGGCGTGTCGCTCGGCCCCGACGATGTCGCCTTCAGGATCAACCTGGTCCACCTGGAACCGCGCGGCGGTCGCCTCACCATGAGCGACTACTCCGCCGGCCACATCTCCACCGCGGACGGCAGGGAACTGGTCGAAGAGCTGCAGCGCCAGCTGGGCAACGACGAGTTCTCCTTTCACCCGGGCGTCAGCTACCGGCACCTTCTGGTCTGGCACAACGGGAAAACCCAGCTGCAGGCCACCCCGCCGCACGACATCACCGGCCAGGACGTGATCGCGCACCTGCCCAAGGGCGACGGCGCCGACCTGCTCATCAACCTCATGAACAGCTCCCAGATGATCTTCCACAACCATCCGCAGTACAAACGGCGCATGGAGCAGGGGGAACTGGCGGCCAATTCCATCTGGCCCTGGGGTCTTGGCAAGGCGCCGGCCATGGACAATTTCCAGAACCGCTTCGGGCTTACCGGTGCCGTGATCTCGGCCGTCGACCTGATCAAAGGGATCGGCGTCTATGCCGGGCTCGACATCATCGACGTGCCGGGAGCTACCGGCTACCTGGACACCAACTTCCGCGGCAAGGCGGCGGCGGCCATCGAGGCGCTCAAGGAGCGGGACTTTGTGTTCGTGCACGTCGAGGCGCCGGACGAGGCCTCCCATTCCGGCAAACTGGCCGACAAGATGAAGGCGATCGAGTGTTTCGACGAGCAGGTGGTGGGGCCGGTCCTGGAGGGGATAAAGCAGTTCGGCGAGTACCGCATCCTCTGCGCCCCCGACCACCCGACGCCGGTCGCCCTGATGACGCACACCTCGGACCCGGTCCCCTTCGTCATCTACAGCGGCGAGTCGGAGGTAAAGGAAGGCGTAGCCGGCTACGACGAAGTCTCCGCCAAGGCCACCGGGGTGAATGTCTCCGAAGGCTTCCGGCTCATGGACGAGCTGCTCGGCAGGTGACATTCCCTTGCCCGTAAGGGCACATTCCCGTTGACAATATGGAAGTGACACGTTTTAATGGCGCTTTCCATGAATTACCACTCAGGTACGTGCTAACTTAAGCTCATAAAAAACGCTCCAGGAGGAATTACATGAACCCGTTGGCTGCAGAATTAAACGAGTCTCTTGCCCAGCACAGCCCGCACGTGCTGGAGATGCTGTCCGATCTCGGAAAGAACCTCTTCTTCCCCAAGGGGATCCTGACCCAGTCTGCCGAAGCCAAGGAAAAGGCCCACAAATTCAACGCCACCATCGGCATCGCCACCGAAAACGGCGGCCCGATGTACCTCTCCTGCATCCAGGACAAGCTGTCCGCCTTCGATCCTAAGGACATCTTCCCTTACGCGCCGCCCGCCGGCAAGCCGGAACTCAGGAGCCTTTGGCGCGAGAAGCAGCTTAGGGAGAACCCGAGCCAGCAGGGGAAACACTTCAGCAACCCGATCGTCACCAACGCCCTGACCCACGGGCTCTCCATCGTTTCGGACATGTTCATCGACAAGGGCGATCACCTGATCCTCCCCGACATGCTTTGGGGCAACTACAACCTGACCTTCGGCACCTGCTCGGGCGCCATCGTGAAGAAACACCCGACCTTCACCGTGGCCGGCGGCTACGACATCGACGCTTTTAAGACCACCCTGCAGAACTCGGCGGAAGAGAAGGGCAAGGTTGTCGTGCTGCTCAACTTCCCCAACAACCCGAGCGGTTACACCCCGACGGTCGCCGAGGGCGATGCCCTGGTGGCCGCCATCAAGGAAGTCGCCGAAGGCGGCTGCAACGTGGTCGCCATCACCGATGACGCCTACTTCGGACTCTTCTACGAAGACAGCCTGAAAGAGTCGCTCTTCGGCAAGCTGGCCAACCTGCACCCGCGCGTCCTGACCATCAAACTGGACGGCGCCACCAAGGAAGAATTCGTCTGGGGCTTCCGCACCGGCTTCATCACCTTCGCCGACGGCAACGAGTATGAGAACGCGCCGGTGATGAACGCGCTGGAGAAGAAGGCGATGGGGATCATCCGCGCACGCATCTCCAACTGTCCGCACCCCTCGCAGACCTTCGTCATCGAGGCGCTGCGTTCGCCCGAGTTCCTGAAGCAGAAGCAAGAGAAGTTCGAGGTGATGAAGGGGCGTGCCCTGAAGACCAAGGCCGTGCTGAACAGCGGCAAGTACGACAAGGCCTGGACCTACTACCCGTTCAACTCCGGCTACTTCATGTGCCTGAAACTGAAGACGGTCGATGCCGAGAAGCTGCGTTTGCATCTGCTCGACAAGTACGGTGTGGGTGCCATCTCCATCACCAAGACCGATTTGCGCATCGCCTTCTCCTGCATCGCCGAGAACGACATTCCCGAGCTGTTTGACATTATCTACAAGGCGGTTCTTGACCTGGCGTAACGCTTGGCCGACCGCGGTAAGTTAAAAGAGGCCCCTCGTTAGCTAACGGGGGGCCTCTTTTTTTGTGGTACCCTCAGCCTCATCGGACCGATCCGACTGATCGGACCGATGAGCGAAAAATGGGCCAAGCGGTAAAAAAGAAAGCCCCCGGATTTCTCCGGGGGCTTTCTTTGCTAAGCCACTGCCTGTACCTCGCCTCTAGTCGATCAGCTTGCCGATGGAGCCGAAGCGCACCCGGAAGCGGTCCTTGTCCCAGGACCAGTACTTGATGAAGGCGAGTCCCTTGATCTTGTCCATGGTGACAAAGCCCCAGAAACGGCTGTCGTAGGAGCGGTCCCGGTTGTCACCCATCACGAAGTACGCGTTGGCCGGCACCTTGACCGGATCCTTGAAATCGCGCGGGTTCGCCTCTTTAGGCATCACCTCGGACTCCTTGTGCACTTCGTGCGGGTTCGCGTAGAGCTTCCCGTTCACGTACACATGCTTGTCCTTCACCTCAACGGTGTCGCCGGGGGTACCGACCACGCGCTTGATGAAGTCCTTGGAGGGGTCCTCGGGGTACTCGAAGACGATGACGTCACCCTGGCGCGGGTCGCGCAATCTCAGGATGCGCTTGTCGGTGAAGGGGATCTTCGAACCGTAGATGAATTTGTTGACCAGAATGTGGTCGCCGATAGCTAGGGTGTCCTCCATGGAACCGGAGGGAATCTTGAACGCCTGCACGATGAAGGTGCGGATCACCAGCGCAAGCAGCACCGCGATGATGATGGACTCGGCATATTCCCGGACGATGTGCTTGGTCTTTACCGCCTTCGGCACGGGCGCGGGCTCGGTTGAAGTTTCGTTCACCACGTTCTTATAATCTTCCATTCTCGAAGTTTCCCCTTTGTGTGATGGCAGGCGTTCAGCCGTCCGGGATTAAGGCTACCCTTCCACCTTCAGGATCGCCAGGAACGCCTCTTGGGGCAGTTCCACGTTACCGACGTTCTTCATGCGCTTCTTGCCTTCTTTCTGCTTCTCCAAAAGTTTCCGCTTGCGGGTGATGTCGCCGCCGTAGCACTTGGCAAGGACGTCCTTGCGCATCGCCTTCACGGTTTCGCGGGCGATGACCTTGGCCCCGATCGCTGCCTGGATGGCGATCTCGAACATCTGACGCGGGATGAGTTCCTTCATCTTGGAGACCAGCTCCCGGCCGCGGTAGTACGCCTTGTCCTTGTGGATGATGAGCGAGAGCGCGTCGACCACCTCGCCGTTGATCATGATGTTAAGGCGCACCAGCTCGCTCTGGCGGTAATCCAGGAACTCGTAGTCCAGCGAGGCGTACCCCTTGGTGATCGACTTGAGCCGATCGTAAAAGTCGAGCACCACCTCGTTCAGGGGGAGTTCGTAGACCACCATGACGCGGGTCGGCGTCAGGTACTTGATCTCGCGCTGGGTGCCGCGCTTCTCTTCGCAAAGCGCCAGGATGCCCCCCACGAAGTCGTTGGGGACGTGGATCGAGGCGAGTATGAAGGGCTCCTCTAGGTAGGCGATCTCCTGGCTGGGCGGCAGCTGGTTGGCACTCTGGATCTGGCTCACGGTGCCGTCGGGCGCGTGGACCTTGTACACGACGGTGGGGGCGGTGGTGATCAGTTCCAGGTTGAACTCGCGCTCCAGGCGCTCCTGGATGATCTCCATGTGCAACAGGCCGAGGAAACCGCAGCGGAAACCGAAGCCCAGTGCCAGCGAGGTCTCCGGGTCGTAGGAGAAGGACGAGTCGTTCAGTTTCAGCTTCGCGAGCGCGTCGCGCAGCTGCTCGTACTGCGCGGTGTCGATCGGGTACAGGCCGGAGAAGACCATCGGCTTCACTTCCTTGTACCCGGGGAGCGCGGCGTCGCAGGGGGTGTGCAGCAGCGTCACCGTGTCGCCGACCTTGGCGTCGGAGACGTCCCTGATGCCGGCGATGATGAAACCGACCTCGCCCGCGCTGAGCGCTGCCACCTCGCGCATCTCGGGGGAGAACACGCCGGCCTTCAAGACCTCGTGGGTCTTGCGGTTCGACATGAGCTGGATCTTGTCACCTTTCTTCACGGTGCCGTCGATGATCCTCACAAGGATGATGACGCCCTGGTACTGGTCGTACCAGGAGTCGAACAAGAGCGCCTTGAGCGGCTTGTCCGGGTCCCCCTGGGGCGGCGGGATCTTCTTGACGATCTCTTCGAGGATCTCCTTGGTGCCGATCCCTTCCTTGGCGCTGGCGAGCACGGCGTCATGGGTGTCGAGGCCGATGATCTCCTCGATCTCGTGCTTGACGCGCTCCGGTTCGGCGGCCGGCAGGTCGATCTTGTTCAGTACGACGAAGACCTCCAGGTTGGAGTCCAGGGCGAGGTAGACGTTGGCGAGCGTCTGCGCTTCGACCCCCTGGGAGGCGTCCACCACCAAAAGGCCTCCCTCGCAGGCGGTGAGCGAGCGGGAGACCTCGTAGGTGAAGTCGACGTGGCCCGGGGTATCGATCAGGTTGAGGATGTAATCCTTGCCGTCGTCGGCACGGTAGTTGAGCCGTACGGTCTGCGCCTTGATGGTGATGCCGCGCTCGCGTTCCAGGTCCATTTTGTCCAGGAACTGGTCCTGCTTGTCGCGGGAACTCACGGTGCCGGTGAACTCAAGGAGGCGGTCGGCGATAGTGGATTTGCCATGGTCGATATGGGCGATGATGGAGAAATTGCGTATGTGCGCGAGTACCATATTGTCCTTTATCTGGGGGAGGTTAACTAATGAATGATATAGGAGCAATAGGTGATTGTAAAGGGATTTCTCTGAGGGAGGGGAGGGGGAAGAGGTGCGGGTGCCTCCGGGGGCGCGCGTTTGCAGGCGCCGGCTGTCCGCCGCCGTGGCAGGGCAACGCGCCCTCCGGAGGGTTCCCGTTTCATGATCTCATGATCGCCTGACTCAGGCCAGCCTGAACTGGCCCACCAGGGCGTGCAGGTCGTCGGAAAGCCTGGCCAGTTGACCCGCCATGTTGGCGGAGGACTGCGCCCCCTGCGAGGTCTGGTGCACCACCTCGGTGATTTGATGCAGGTTGTGGGTGATCTCGCTGGTGGTGGCGGTCTGCTCCTCGGCTGCGGTGGCGATCTGGTTCACCTGCAGGGTGACCCCGCCGATCTGGGTCAGGATCTCCTGCAGCGACTCTCCCGATTTAGCCGCATCGAGAGTCCCCTGTTCCACCTCGTGCACGCCGGCCTCCATGGCTCCGACCGCCTGCCGGGTCTCGGTCTGTATGGCGGCGATCATCTCGGCGATCTGCCGGGTGGCCAGGGTGGTCCGCTCGGCCAGGGCCCGCACCTCGTCGGCCACCACCGCAAAGCCCCGTCCCTGTTCGCCGGCGCGGGCCGCCTCGATGGCGGCATTGAGTGCCAGGAGGTTCGTCTGGTCGGCGATATCCTGGATGGTCCCGACTATCTCGCCGATCTGGTCGGAGCGCGCACCCAGTCCGGCGACCGTCGCAGATGATTCCTTGACTCGGGTCGCGATCCGCTCCATGACCCGGACCGTCTGCTCGACCACCTCCGCGCCGGTGAGAGCCGTGCGGTTGGCGATCTCGCTGCCGTCGGCTGCGTGATGGCAGTTGCGGGCGATGTCGGACGAGGTTGCCGCCATCTCCTCGCTGGCGGTCGCCACCGTGGCGGCCTGGGCGGCTACCTCCTCGGCTCCGGTGGCCATCTGCTCCGCGGTGTTCTGCAGTTCGTTGGCGGCCGAAGCCACCTGAACGCTGTTGTCAGCCACCCGGTTCATGGTGCTCATCAGCTTCTCGGCCATCAGGTTAACCTCACCGGCCAGCATTCCCATTTCGTCGCTGGTACCGATCCCGGAGCGGGCGGTAAGGTCGCCGCCGGCTACGTTGGTCAGCGTATCGAAGACCTGTTTCAGGGGGCCGGATATTGAGTTCGCGATCAGGGTCCCGATCAGGACCAGGAAAAGCGCCGCCCCCAGGGTGAGGCCGATCAGCAGGTAGGTGGAAGTACGATAGCCGCTCAGGTCCTTTTGGTAGGTGCCCGCCGCACCCGCGACGTTGTTGGCGACCAACTCGCCGATCACCTTTGCTGGCGCCACACTGAGCGGGGCCACGGTGCCGGTCGCGAAAGCGACGATCTGCCTGCGCGCTTCAGGGTCGCCGACGCCTTTGAGCGACATCTCTTCCATCTTGCTGCCTTGAGCCAGATAGGCGTCGACCCCCTGGCGGAATGCCTCGATCAGTTCTTTCTCCTTCGCGTCGAGGTCCTCCTTCATGAAGGCCGTTGTCCCCTCTTGAATCGTTTGCCTTCGGTTGCGTATGTCGTCCGTCTTTTCGGTGACCCTGGCAGGATCCTCCAGGGTCATCAGGTACACGAGGTCGAGCCTGATCATGGTCAGATTGTACTTCAGGTCGTTGAGCAGGGCTACATGCTTTACTGCGGTACTCATACCCTCTTCGTTTGCCGCCATGCCGCGCATCTTGGCGAGCCCGGTACTGACAACAGCCACGAGCGTTGCTACGGCAACCGCAACCATTATCATAGCCTTCGTTTTTACCTTGAGGTTCATCCAAAATTGCATCCTGCCCCCTTTTTTGCTCTCTCAGATATTTTAGGCGTTTTGCAGAGCTGAGTAAGGGTATCGACTGCTTGGCGATGAACTTTAGTATTAAGATTCAGAAACGGCTATATATTCCGCTGCTAAAATTCTGATGGTGGTGTGGGAATTCTTTTGTTTACTAAGGGCTGGCATCGTCGGCACCGGCTGCATTAAGTTCTGTATCCCTTTAAGGGTGCCGCATAAGCCATGGTCCCAGTTGCCAGGCCCAGTTTGCGCCATTTATGCGTTAGCTGCCCTGTATTGGATGATCGTACAGCCGACTGCCAGTGAAGCAGACAACACCTGTTGAAAGCACAGTCGGCTATGCTAGAGTTGAGCTGGATTCTCATTGATGCGCCGCGAGACTCAGGATTTTCCTTGTTGCGGTGGAAGGAGCCCCAGCCATGACTACCACTCAGGACATCATTCCCGTCTATGCCCCGCCGGACTTCAGCCGGCTCGGCCTGGCTCACGCCCCGATAGTTCAGACTGCGCCCGCACCCGGAGACGGGCTGGTACCCAGGAATTTCCACGCGACCTCGAACCACCCGGAGTACGTGCACCTTGGGGGAGGGGAATGGCTTTTGGCGCACGACAGCAGGATGGACTCGGTCCTGGTGCTGCGCGGCCGTGAGCTTGAGGTCGTCGAGCCGCGTCGCGTGAAGCAGGGTGACCCGGTGGTGGTCGGGCGCACCGAAAACGGAGAAGAGGGGATCTACCTGCACATCACCGGCTTCGAGCCGCTTACCGAGCACCTCGCCGACAAGTTCTCCTTCAGAAACCGCGGCACGCGCGAGACCCCCTTTTCGCGCTCCTATGACGAGCTCTACCAGGTGCTGCGCCACGACCGCGACCACGGCTACATCGTCTGGGTGCTGGGACCGGCCGTCGCCTTCGACATGGACAGCAGGAGCGCCATGCAGGGGCTCATCGAAAACGGCTACTGCCATGCCCTTCTGGCGGGCAATGCGCTGGCCACCCACGACCTGGAGGCGGCGCGCTTTCGCACCGGCCTCGGCCAGGACATCTACACCCAGGCCTTCCAGCCGATGGGGCACTACAACCACCTCGACATTATCAACGAGGTGCGCATGCGCGGCAGCATCCCGCGGGCCATCGAGGAACTGCGACTGGCGGACGGCATCATCTACGCCTGCGAGAAGACCCACATCCCCTACGTCTTGGCCGGTTCAATCCGGGACGACGGACCGCTTCCCGAGGTGATCGCCGACACCTACCAGGCCCAGGACGCCATGCGGGTCCACGCCCGTCGCGCCACAACGGTGATCGCCATGGCGACCCAGTTGCACTCCATCGCCTTCGGGAACATGGTGCCGAGCTACCGGGTCCTGGATGACGGGAACGTACGGCCGGTTTTCTTCTACGTGGTTGATATGACGGAGTTCTGCGTCGACAAGCTCGCCAACCGCGGCTCCGCGCAGGCGGTCGCCATTCTCACCAACGCCCAGGACTTCATGGTCAACCTTTGGAACAATCTGAAAGGGTAGTGGGGGCTGATACATTTGCGGATACTTTTCGTGGAAGACAACTCGATCAACATGACCCTCGGGGCCTCTTTGCTGGAAAACCTGGGGCACCAGGTCGCCACGGCCGTTAACGGCCGTGAATGCCTGGCGGCCCTGGAGCGCGAGACGTACGACCTGGTGCTGATGGACATCCAGATGCCGTTGATGGATGGCGTCGCCGCGCTCAGGGAGATTCGCCGCCGTGAACAGGGACGCCGCCGGCAACTGCCCGTCATCGCCCTGACCGCAGAATCGCATCCCGAGGTATGTGCCCGCTACCGCAGCGAAGGGTTCAGCGGGTTTCTGTCGAAGCCGCTGGACATACAGGAGCTGGTCGAGGAGATGGAGCGGGTAACCCGCAACCACACGTCGGGGGATCCGGACGATGCCGAACCGAGGCTGGAGTAGGGCAGGAGGGATGCATGCCTGAGGAAGCGGGCAGGGGAAAGAACGTGAGGATCATCGGGGTTCCGGTCGATCTGGGACAGGCTCAGCGCGGCGTGGACTTGGGACCGGGAGCCCTGCGTTATGCCGGGATCGCCGACCGGCTGGGCCAACTGGGGTACCGGGTCGAGGACCAGGGGAATGTCGAGGTGCCGGTGCGCGACGTCTTGAGCGTCGAGCGCGAACTGCACTATCTCCCCTCGATCAGGAAGGTGTGCGAGGCTGTCTACGCCGCGGGGCGCCGGGCCGTAGAGGACGGCTTCCTGCCGGTTTTCATGGGGGGGGATCATTCCATGGCGCTCGGTTCCATCGGCGGGGTGACTCACCACGAACCGGCGGGTGTGATCTGGATCGATGCGCACGGCGACTTCAACACGCCGCAGACCTCGCCTTCCGGGAACATCCACGGCATGGTGCTGGCCGCGCTCATGGGGCAGGGGTATCCCGAACTGGTTCAGTTGGGGCGCCCGGGCCCCAAGCTGCAGGTGGCGGACGTGGTGATGATCGGCATCCGGGAGCTGGACCCCCAGGAACGGCTGCGGCTGCGCGACAGCGGTATCGCCACCTACACCATGCGCGACGTGGACGAGCGCGGTATGGGGACGGTGGCCCGGGAGGCGGTGGAGCGCCTGGAACACCTGAACCGGCTGCACATAAGCCTCGATCTGGATGCCCTCGATCCGCTTGAAGTGCCCGGGGTCGGGACCACCTCGCCCGGCGGCCTCAGCTACCGCGAGGCGCAATTGCTCATGGAGATCATCGCAGATTCGGGCCGAGTTGCTTCGCTCGATATCGTAGAGATCAACCCTATTTTGGATCAGCGTAACCAGACTGCCAAGATGGCGGTGGAACTGGCCGCCTCGCTCTTCGGGAAAAGGATCCTGTAACCGCAAAAGAACCAAAAGCTAATTGCCGCGAAAAAGCGCAAAAGGCACAAAAAAAAGAACCTAAGCATGAAGAATCCAGGGGTAAACCCTAAGATCCCGAATGTCCTGGTTCTTTTTTGTGCCTTTTGCGCCTTTTTGTGGCTATGAGGGCTTTGCCTTGCTGTTCAGTTCGGCGAGCAGTGTGTCGATGTCGACCTTGTGCACCGAGGCGCCGTGCTGCAGTTCTTCGAACTCGGCGATCTGGCAGTCGTAGCAGTCGAGCCCGTAGCGCTCGAAGACCGGGAGCGTTTCGGGGTAGCGTCTGAGGATTTCCGATATCGTCATTTCCTTGGTAATCACGTCGACCTCCGGGTGAGGCTGCTGGTGGTAAGGATCGGAAAAAGGGCGCTGCGACTACGGGTGAAACAGTACCAGATCTGGCTATTTATGGCAAGCGAGGCTTGCCGCGCGAACTACCGCTTGAACTTGGCGTCGAGTGCGGCCTTGACCAGCGGAGGTACCAGTTTGTCCACCGGGCCGTTCAGCGAGCTCACCTCTTTGACGATGGAGGAGGAGAGGTAGCTGTAGGGAACCGAGGTCATCATGAACAGGGTTTCCACCTGCTTGGTGATGCTCCGGTTCATCTGGGCCAGCTGGAATTCGAACTCGAAGTCCGACACGGCCCTGAGGCCGCGGATGATGACCGAGGCGCCGCGTTTCTGAACGAAATCGACCAGGAGTCCGTCGAAGGTCTCGACGCTGGCCTTGGGTTTGTCCTTCAGTATCTCGGACAAAAGGGCGAGCCGCTCCGGAACGCTGAACAGGGCGTTTTTCTCGGAGTTGCGGGCCACCGCGACCACGACGCCGTCAAAGATCTGCAGGGCGCGGTCGATGATGTCCAGGTGTCCGAAGGTCACCGGATCGAAGGATCCAGGGTACACTGCGATTTTCAGGGGCACTGTTCACCTCGGTCTGCAATGGTTAGGAAGGAGAGGGCGGTATCGCCGTAGACCCGGCGCTCGGTCTCCCGCAGTCTGCCGAAGCTGCTGGGAACCTCCTCTTTGGAGGAAAACTCGGCGACAATGGTGGTCCCGGCATCTACCAGGGGGGAGTCGGCAAGCAACTCCAGGACGCGGGTCGTGTGCCCTTCATGGTAGGGCGGGTCAAGGAATACCAGGTGGAAAGGTGCTTCGCCCTGCGCGAGCCATTTCAGGGCCGCCGCAGCCTCCTGGAAGACGACCTTGGAACGGTCGGCGAACCGGGTAAGCTCCAGGTTTTTCCGGATGATGTCGGCGGATTCGCGGTGCGAGTCGATGAAGACCGCGTAGCCGGCACCCCTGCTGAGCGCCTCGATGCCGAGGTTCCCGGTGCCGGCGAAGATATCGAGCACCCGCATCTCCTCGAACTCGCCCAATCGGCTCACCAGCATGCTGAAGAGCGCTTCCTTGACCCGGTCGGCAGTCGGACGCACCCGCATGTTTTTGGGGGCGATCAGATTCCGCCCGCGTGCGCTTCCCGCGATCACCCGCATTACGTTTATATCCTTTGTCCTGCCGATTGTTACCGCTTCTTTATGAGACACGGTAATCGCAAACTGCTCTATTACCACGATGCTCCCCATGGCGTCAATGGCAACTTTGCAGTTGACAGTGTGAATGTACCGTATATAAATAGCGGGAATATCAAAAGCTTTGCCACTGAGCATATCGCGGTACACAGAGAAAGATCAGAAGAACAGACCGGCACAGAACCATTAGATGCACGTTGCTGTCATTTCAGATTTTGCTTTTCCTCTGTGTTCCTCTGTGCCCTTTGTGGTGAGGCTCTTAGAGTTCACAATGCTTCAGTCAGGGGGCTCGGATGAGGGATGGACAAAACATGGAGCGAAGCGATCTGGCGGGTTACGCCGCCCGGAGTGAAACCTCCCGGGGGCGCAAGTACCGCGAGGACTTTCGCGACAACCGGCCGGCCTTCGAGCGCGACCGGGACCGCATCATCCACTGCGCCGCCTTCAGGCGCCTGGAATACAAGACCCAGGTCTTCGTCAATCACGAGGGCGATTACTACCGCACCCGCCTGACCCATTCGCTCGAGGTCGCCCAGATAGGGAAGGGGATCGCCCGCCGGCTCGGCCTCAACGAGGAACTTACCGAGACCCTCGCCCTGGCCCACGATCTGGGGCACACCCCCTTTGGCCACACCGGCGAGGAGGTGCTGAACCGGCTCATGGAGGGGATGGGCGGTTTCGAACACAACCTGCAGTCCCTCAGGGTGGTTGACGAGCTTGAGGAGCGCTATCCCAACTTCAACGGTTTGAATCTTTCCTGGGAGGTGCGCGAGGGGATCGTCAAGCATTCCACCCAGTACGATGCACCATCCGGCCATTTTGCCGAGTTCCTGCCGGGGACCGTGCCGACCGTCGAGGCGCAGCTCATCAATTACGCCGACGAGATCGCCTACAACAACCACGACATCGACGACGGGCTCAAGTCCGGGTACATCAACCTGGTTCAGCTGAAGGGGGCCGAACTCTGGGACGAGGTGCACGAGGGGATCCTGCGCAAGTACCCGGGAATCGACGTCGACCGGGCAGTCTGCCAGACGGTGAGCGCTCTTATTGGCGTACTGATAACGGACCTGGTTACGACGACCGCCGCCAACCTGGAGCGCTTGAAGATCGAGAGCCTGGAGGACCTGCGGCGGGTGAACTTGCCGGTGGTCGCCTTCAGTCCCGAGATGGCTGCGCGCAACGCCAACCTGAAGCGCTTCTTGTTCCAGAACCTGTACCGGCACTACAAGGTGGAAAGGATGCGGGTGAAGGCCGAGCGCTACCTGGCGGAGCTTTTCGAGGTGTACGTGAAGCATCCCACACTGTTGCCGTTAAAGCACCAGCTGAAGATGGAGCGCGAGGGGAGGGAGCGGGTGATCTGCGACTACATCGCCGGAATGACCGACCGCTTCGCACTGGACGAGTTCAAGCGGCTCTTCGAGCCGTACGAGAGGGTGTAGGGGAAGGGAAAGACAAAGGCATGGAACGCGGATCTGGCGGATTTAACGGATGCACGCGGATCAAAATCTTTGAAACGAATTGCTGGGAAAATTCTGGTACGCAAAGCAGAACACGGGCGACGTGGTGGCCGGATTCATGTGATTAACCCCCTAGGTTCAATCCGTGTAAATCCGTTCGATCCGCGTCATCCGCGTTCTATCGTTTTGGCATTCTTTGTTTTTATTTCTTCTTGGCTTCCTTCGGCAACTCCATCCGGGGCTCTTTGGCGGCCCGGAAGAGTAAGAGCGTCCTGCCCAGCACCTGTGCCAGGTCGGCGCGGGTGGCTGTGCAAAGCTCCTCGGCCACTTCGTGCCGGTCCATCAGGCAGCTTTCCAGAATCTTCACCTTGATAAGTTCGTGACTCTCCAGCGCGTCATTGGTCTCCTTGATCAGCGCCTCGCTCACATCGCCCTTGCCGACCGTGATGACCGGTTTCAGGCTGTGACCCAAACCACGGAGATATCTTTTCTGTTTTCCTGTCAACATCGTCTTCTTCCTTTGTAACCTTCGCAATACCCGGCGAACGGCACCGCACCCGATGCCGGCCCTCTGCAAAAAGCTTCGTTAAATTCCCAAAAAAGGTTCGTGACCTATAGCACTTTGCTCGTGATATAGCAAGAAGGCAACTGTAACGTGCGTCTGAGAAAGGCTTCCTTTGCCAATTTTGGGTCCTGTGGGTTTCTCTGGTTTTTCGCCTTGACTCTCACGGGGCGCGATGGTACCTTAACGAAAATTTTCACCCATACCTTTTAAATTAGCCCTGTGAGGTTAGCAAAGGTGGAGCTTAAAGTACTCTTAAGTATTTTCTAAGAGCCTTTCCGCCTTTTGTGCGGAGAGGCTCTTTTTATTGGCAGGGCTCTTCCAATAGATGCAATAATAACCAATCGGAATCACGCCTTTTTCCTACCAGATGAACATCGGCGCTCGCGCCGCCAAAGGAGAACGACATGGCAGAAAATACAGTAATTCTCGACGGCACCGGGGTCAAAAGGGCCCTCACCAGGATAGCTCACGAGGTTTTGGAGAAGAACAAGGGCGTCGACGAACTGGTGCTGGTCGGCATCAGGACTGGCGGCGTCTACCTGGCGCACGAACTGGCCGCCCGCCTCTCCGAAATCGAGGGCCTCGAGGTTCCGGTTGGCGCGGTCGACATCACCATGTACCGCGACGACATCAAGGGGCACTCTGAGCATCTGCCGGTCGGCAAGACCGAGCTTCCGTTCTCGGTCGAGGGGAAGAAGGTCGTCCTGGTGGACGACGTCCTCTTCACCGGCAGGACCATCCGGGCCGCCATGGACGCCATCATCGACCAGGGGCGTCCCTCCTGCATCCAGCTGGCGGTACTGGTGGACCGCGGTCACCGCGACCTGCCGATCCGGGCCGACTTCGTCGGGCGCAACGTCCCCACCAGCCGCAGCGAGAACATCATGGTGGTCTTCGACGCCGAAAGCAAGCCGACCGAAGTGGTGCTGCAGAAGTAATCGGAGAGCTTCCGGTTGAACCCCTCGCCCTCCGGGCCTGCGCGCTGTAGCGCTTCGGCGCGCAAGCGGGAGAGGGGCAGGGGTGAGGGCTTTGCCCCGTTGAGGAAGTGCCCTCACCAAGGGCGGTAAAAGTAGACCCGGTACTGATCTTCTTCACGCAAACGGCCTTCGGGCGAAAGCGACATGACATCAATCAGGGGGGAATCATGGGGTTCAGGCACAAAGACATCATCGCCCTCAAGGATCTGACCAAAGAGGAAATCGAGCTGCTCCTCAACACGGCAGACAGCCTTGACGAGATCAACCGCCGCGACATCAAGAAGGTGCCGACCCTGCGCGGCAAGACGGTCGTGAACCTCTTTTACGAGGCTTCCACCAGGACACGCACCTCCTTCGAGATCGCCGCCAAGAGGCTCTCCTGCGACACGGTGAACATCACCGCGTCCACCAGCTCGGTCACCAAGGGCGAGACGCTCTCCGATACCGCCGGCAACATCCTCGCCATGAAGCCTGACATCATCGTCATGCGCCACTCGGTTTCCGGCGCGCACGAGTACCTGGCCAAGCGGGTATCCTGCTCGGTGATCAACGCAGGCGACGGCGCCCACGAGCATCCCTCCCAGGGGCTTCTCGACATGCTGACCATGCGGCAGCGCTTCGGCAAGCTGGCCGGCCTCAAGGTGGCCATCGTCGGCGACATCACCCATTCGAGGGTGGCGCGCTCCAATATCTACGGCCTCACCACCATGGGCTCCCACGTCTTTCTGGCCGGCCCCCCGACCATGATGCCGATGGGCATCGAGCGCCTGGGGAACGTCACGGTCTGCAAGGACATGCGCGAGGCGGTGGACAAGGCGGACGTGGTGATGATGCTGAGGATCCAGTTGGAGCGCCAGGGCAAGACCCTTCTGCCCAGCATGCGCGAATACGCCCGCTACTTCGGTCTCAATCCGGAGGTGCTGAAACTGGCCAAGAAGGACGCCATGGTGATGCATCCCGGGCCGATCAACCGCGGCGTGGAACTCTCCTCCGCCGTGGCCGACGGGTCGCAGTCGTACATCCTGAAACAGGTGGAAAACGGTGTGGCCATCAGAATGGCGATGCTGTACCATGTCTGCGGCGGCGAGCCGGTGGAAGGATAGCGGCCCTACTTAGGTTCTACGTTCGGGGTTTAAAGCTTGCCGGTGCTCCGGTCGAACTCTCTTAACCACTTACCTCAACCTTAACCTGGTTTCCACGAGGTGCTTTGTGATGAATCTGTTGATAAAAGGCGGGCGCTTGATCGATCCCTCCCAAGGGATCGACGACATAATGGACGTTTTGATCGCCGACGGCGTGGTGCTGGAACTGGGCAGCGGGCTGGTTGCCCCCGAAGGGACCCAGACCATCGACGCCGCAGGCCTTATCGTAACCCCGGGGCTGATCGACATGCATGTGCACCTGCGCGATCCGGGCCTGGAGTACAAGGAAGACATTTCCACCGGAAGCCGCGCCGCAGCTGCCGGCGGGTTCACCTCCGTCGCCTGCATGCCGAACACCAAGCCGGTCATCGACAACAAGGCGGTCACCTCCTACATCCTGAACAAGGCGCGCAACGAGGCGGTGGTTAACGTCTTCCCGGTGGGCGCCATCACCCAGGGGAGCAAGGGCGACAGCTTGGCCGAAATGGGCGAGTTGAAGGAAGCCGGCTGCGTTGCGGTGTCCGACGACGGCAGGCCGGTGGTCAACTCGGAGCTGATGCGCCGGGCGCTTGAGTATGCCAAAGGCGTCGGCATCACGGTCATCTCCCACTCGGAGGAACTCTCTCTGGTTGGTGAAGGTGTCATGAACGAAGGCTTCACCTCTACCGAACTCGGGCTGAAGGGAATCCCCTGGGCCGCCGAGGATGTCGCGGTCGCCCGCGAGGTCTATCTGGCTGAGTTCACCGGTGCTCCGGTGCACATCGCCCACATCTCGACCGAAGGGTCGGCACGCATCATCAGAAACGCCAAGGCGCGCGGAGTGCAGGTGACCTGCGAGACGGCGCCGCACTACTTCACGCTGACCGACGAGGCAGTGCGCGGCTACAACACCAACGCCAAGATGAACCCGCCGCTTAGGAGCGAACGGGACATCGCCGCCATGAAGGCCGGGTTGACCGACGGCACCATCGACGCCATCGCCACCGACCATGCACCGCACCATCCGGACGAGAAGGATGTGGAGTTCAACGTGGCCTTGAACGGCATCGTCGGCCTGGAAACATCGCTGCCGCTGTCGCTGCGCCTGGTGGAGGAAGGCTGTCTGGACCTTAAAGGACTGGTTGCGGTGATGTCCTGCAACCCTGCGAAGATCCTCGGGTTGGACCGCGGCACCTTGAAGCCGGGCGCCTTCGGCGACGTCACCGTCATCGACCTGAACAAGGAGTGGACGGTGGTCGCCGAGAAGCTGGAGAGCAAGTCGAAAAACACGCCTTTTCTTGGTTGGAAGATGAAAGGCGCCGCTGCCTACACCATCGTCAAGGGACAGGTGGTGCACAAAGGGGTGTAGTAACTTGAGAAACAGTCTCCCCCGCCAGGCGGGAGGGGGGATAAAGCAACAATCTGTAATCGCAGGTCGCGCCACTTAGGGTGCGACGCAAGCAATAACTGGATCGGGAGAGATACATGAAAGCAGTACTGGCTCTGGCGGACGGCCGGATTTTCACAGGCAAGGCGTTCGGCGCAACGGGCGAAACATCGGGCGAGGTTGTCTTCAACACCGCCATGTCGGGATACCAGGAGGTTCTCACCGACCCCTCCTACCGGGGTCAGATGGTCACCATGACCTACACCCAGATCGGCAACACCGGGATCAACCCGGAGGATATCGAGAGCAACCAGCTCTACCTGTCGGGCTTCATCGTCAGGGAATACCTGGACTGCTATTCGAACTGGCGCGCCACCATGAGCCTGGACGCCTACCTGAAGGAAAACGGCGTGGTCGGCATCCAGGGGATCGACACCCGGGCGCTCACCCGGCACCTGCGCGACAAGGGCGCCCAAAACGGCATCATCTCTACCATCGACTTCGATCCGGAAAGCCTGGTGCGGAAGGCGCGCGCCATCCCTTCCATGTCGGGCCTCGACCTCGCCAGCGGCGTGACCTGCTCGGCCCCCTATCACTGGACCGAGGGGCTCTGGGATCTGACCGACGGCTACCCGCAGGTCGACCGCAAGGACCTGAAGTACAAGGTGGTCGCCTACGATTACGGCATCAAGCTGAACATCCTGCGCTGCCTGGTTTCTGCCGGCTGCGACGTCACCGTGGTGCCGGCCACCTTCCCGGCTGCATCCGCGCTGGCGATGAACCCCGACGGCATCTTCCTGTCCAACGGCCCCGGCGACCCGGAACCGATGAAGGACGCCATCGGGATCATCAAGCAGTTCGTGGGCAAGAAGCCGATCTTCGGCATCTGCCTGGGGCACCAGTTGCTCGGCCTGGCGCTCGGCGGGCGCACCATCAAGCTGAAGTTCGGCAACCACGGCTCCAACCTGCCGGTCATGGACATGGCGACCCGCAAAGTGGAGATCACCGCCCAGAACCACGGCTTCTCGGTCGATATCCTGTCGCTCACCCACGCCTGCCAGTTGGGCCACGAGAACCTGAACGACCAGACCGTCGAGGGGATGAGCCACAAGGAGCTGCCGATCTTCTCGGTGCAGCACCACCCCGAGGCGTCTCCCGGGCCGCACGACTCGCACTACCTGTTCGACAGGTTCGTGGAGATGATGAAGCAGTACAAGACTGCCTGATCAACCTTCGTTTTTTGAACGCACCGCAACACTCCCTCTCCCCTGGCGGGAGAGGGTAGGGGTGAGGGGGACGGCGCCACGAGCGACGAGGTCACTTCATGGCAGCTTCACCCACCCCCCGCCCCCTCCCGCTAAGGGAGAGGGGTAGGTACTCGTACTTATGTCTTACCTGGAACTATATGAAAGCGGCGAGCTAGTCCGTCGCATCAAAGCCGCCTATGCGCGCCTTAACTCTTGTGACATCTGTCCGCACGCCTGCGGGGTAAACCGTTTGGCGGGCGAGGTCGGCCTCTGCGGCAGCGGCAGGTCGCCGCGCATCGCCTCGGCCGCCATCCACCGGGGAGAGGAACCGCCCATCTCGGGAAGCAGGGGATCGGGCACCATCTTCCTCTCCGGGTGCACGCTCAACTGCCGGTTCTGCCAGAACTTCCCGATCAGCCAGCTGAGAAACGGGACCGACCTTTCCACCGGTCAATTGGCCGACAAGATGCTCGGGCTGCAGAAAAAGGGCGCGCATAACGTCAACTTCGTGACGCCCAGCCACTTCACGCCGCAGATCCTTGCCGCTTTGTACCTGGCGATCCGCAAAGGTTTCAGACTGCCGATCGTGTGGAACACGAGCGGCTACGAACGGCTCGACACGCTGCGCCTTCTGGATGGCGTGGTCGACATCTACCTGCCGGACATGAAGTACGCCGACGAGGAACAGGCGAAGCTCCTGTCCAACGCTCCGGGCTACCGGGACGCGAACCGCCAGGCGGTGGCCGAGATGCTGCGCCAGGTGGGGCAGCTTAGCTGCGACGAGAACGGCATCGGTGTCAAAGGCGTGATTATCCGGCACCTGGTCCTGCCGGAGGGAAGGGCGGGGAGCGCCGAGACGCTCGCCTACATCGCGGAACACTTCGGTGCCGAGACGCACATAGCGCTCATGAGCCAGTACTTCCCGGCTCACATCGCCTCCAAGACCCCCGGGATCGGGAGACGGGTAACCGCAGAGGAGTACGCCGAGGCAGTCGAGGCGCTGGAAGAAAACGGACTGGAAAATGGTTGGGTGCAGGACGAGCCACCGGAAAACTAAAGACTTCATCGCCGCAAAAGGGCGCAAAACGCGCAAAAAAACCTGTAAAAGTAAAAGCTCGACCACAGAGGACACTTAGGAAAGGCGCAGGACACAGAGGAAAGGAGGGGACAAGCAAAAAGAGGAAAGACTAAAATCTGCTCTTCGGTTTAAAACTTTTTCTCTGTTTCTCCGCTGTGTTCCTCTGATGGTTCTGATGGTAAAGTTCCTGACTTTGTCTTTTTTTGCGTATGTTGTGCCTTTTCGCGGCAAATAAGATTCGGACAATTGAGAGGCGGATCATCCGCCCTACTGAAGGAGATAGCTGCAATGCCTAAACGTACAGACATCAAGAAGATCCTCATCATCGGCGCGGGACCGATCGTCATCGGGCAGGCCTGCGAGTTCGACTACTCGGGCACCCAGGCGTGCAAGGCGCTCAAGGAAGAGGGGTACCAGGTGGTGCTGCTGAACTCCAACCCGGCGACCATCATGACGGACCCGGACTTTGCCGATCATACCTACATCGAACCGGTCACCCCGGAGATCCTCGCCGCCATCATCGAGAAGGAGCGCCCGGACGCGGTGCTGCCGACTCTGGGTGGCCAGACGGCTCTCAACACGGCGGTTGCCGTGGCCGAGAACGGTACCCTGGAGAAGTTCGGGGTGGAACTGATCGGCGCCAAGCTCCCGGCCATCAAGATGGCTGAGGACCGCACCCTCTTCAAAGAGGCCATGCAGCGCATCAATCTGGACGTCCCGCGCTCGGGGCTGGCCCACAACTACGCCGAGGCCATTGCGGTCATCAAAGAGACCGGCTTCCCGGCCATCATCCGCCCCTCCTTCACCTTGGGCGGCACCGGCGGCGGCATCGCCTACAACATGGAAGAGTACGAGCGCATGGCCATGGCCGGCATCGACGCCTCGCCGACCGACGAGATCCTGGTCGAGGAGTCGCTCATCGGCTGGAAGGAGTACGAACTCGAGGTGATGCGCGATACCGCCGATAACGTGGTGATCATCTGCTCCATCGAGAACTTCGACCCGATGGGGGTCCACACCGGCGACTCCATCACCGTGGCTCCCGCCCAGACCCTCACCGACAAGGAATACCAGATCCTGCGCGACGCCTCGTTGAAGATCATCCGCGAGATCGGCGTCGACACCGGCGGATCCAACATCCAGTTCGGCATCAACCCGAAGAACGGCCGCCTGGTGGTCATCGAGATGAACCCGCGCGTCTCCCGCTCCTCGGCGCTCGCCTCCAAGGCGACCGGCTTCCCGATCGCCAAGATCGCCGCCAAACTCGCCGTCGGTTACACCCTGGACGAGATCACCAACGACATCACCAAGGAGACGCCAGCCTGCTTCGAGCCGACCATCGACTACGTGGTGACCAAGATCCCGCGCTTCACTTTCGAGAAGTTCCCGGCAGCCGACGCGACGCTCACCACCCAGATGAAATCGGTGGGCGAGGTCATGTCCATCGGCCGGACCTTCAAGGAATCCTTCCAGAAGGCGCTGCGCTCGCTGGAAATCGGTTCCTGCGGCTTCGAGTCCCGCTTCTTCGGCGTGGGCGGCGACACCCGGCGCGGCCTCAACGAGAAGGAGCGCTCCCTCTTGATGGACAAGCTGCGCACCCCCAACTGCGACCGCGTCTGGTACGTGGGCGACGCCTTCCGCTGCGGCATGACGGTCGACGAGATCTTTGCCCTGACCGGCATCGACCAGTGGTTCCTGCACAACCTGCGTCAGATCATCGAAAAGGAAGAGGAACTCAAACAAGTCAACATTGAGGCACAGACCAAGGAAAACCTGCACGACATCATGTGGGAGGCCAAGCGGTTCGGTTTTGCCGACAAGTACCTTGGGCAGCTCTGGAACCTGTCGGAACTCAGGGTGCGCGAACTGCGCATCTCCGCCGGCGTCAAGCCCGTGTTCAAGCGGGTCGACACCTGCGCCGCCGAGTTCGTGGCGCACACGCCGTACCTCTATTCGACCTACGAGGAAGAGTGCGAGGCGGAGCCGACCAACAGGAAGAAGATCATGATCCTGGGCGGCGGACCGAACCGGATCGGGCAGGGGATCGAGTTCGACTACTGCTGCGTGCACGGTGTCTTCGCCCTGGCCGAGGACGGCTACGAGACCATCATGGTCAACTGCAACCCGGAGACGGTCTCCACCGACTACGACACCTCGGACCGCCTCTACTTTGAACCGCTCACCTACGAGGACGTTTTGAACATCGTCGAGGTCGAGAAGCCGACCGGCGTCATCGTGCAGTTCGGCGGGCAGACCCCGCTGAAACTGGCCGTGGCCCTGGAAAAGGCCGGCGTCCCCATCATCGGCACCTCGCCCGACGCCATCGACCGTGCCGAGGACCGCGAGCGCTTCCAGGAGATGCTGCAGAAGCTCGGGCTGCGTCAGCCGGAAAACGGCACCGCCCGCTCCTTCGAGGAGGCCGAGGTGGTCGCGGACCGCATCAGCTACCCCGTGGTGGTGCGTCCCTCCTACGTCCTGGGCGGTCGCGCCATGGAGATCGTCTACGACGTCGAGAACCTGCGCCGCTACATGCATACCGCCGTGCAGGCCTCGCCGGAGCACCCGATCCTGATCGACAAGTTCCTCGACGAGGCGATCGAGATCGATGTCGACGCACTGTGCGACGGCACGATGGCCGTCATCGGCGGCATCATGGAGCACATCGAGGAGGCCGGTATACACTCGGGTGACTCGGCCTGCTCACTGCCGCCGTACTCCATCTCGCAGGAAATCATCGCGGAGATCCGGCGCCAGACCATCGTGATGGCCCTGGAGTTGGGCGTCAAGGGGCTCATGAACGTGCAGTTCGCCGTCAAGGGGAACGACATCTACATCATCGAAGTCAACCCGCGCGCCTCGCGCACCTCGCCGTTCGTCTCCAAGGCAACCGGCCGCCCCCTGGCCAAGATCGCGGCCCGGATCATGGCAGGCAAGACGCTGCCGGAACTCGGCATCACCGAGGAAATCATCCCGAAGCACATCTCGGTTAAGGAATCGGTCTTCCCCTTCGCCAAGTTCCCGGGTGTCGACACCATCCTCGGGCCGGAGATGAAGTCTACCGGCGAGGTGATGGGGATCGGGGCGACCTTCGCCGAGGCCTTCGCCAAGGCCCAGTCCGGCGCCGGCGTGCGGCTTCCGGTCTCGGGTAAAGTCTTCATCAGCGTGAAGGATAGCGACAAAAAACATATTGTCAGCGCTGCAAAAAGACTGTATGCTCAGGGCTTCGAACTGGTTGCAACACGTGGTACCGCCTCCTATCTTCAGGAGAAGGGGATTCCGGTTCAGGTTGTTAATAAGGTGCTTGAAGGTCGGCCGCACATCGTCGATGCGATCAAGAACAATGAGATCTGCATGGTGATCAACACCACACTAGGCGCGCAGGCCGTGGCAGACTCTTTCTCGATCCGCAGGAACACCTTGATCAATAACGTTGCCTATTACACGACGGCTGCTGGAGCACGGGCCGCGGTTGACGGCATCGTAGCTACCTCGCAATCCAAGCTCGAAGTAAAGTCGATTCAGGAGTACCTGAGCTAAGCTTTTTCCTGGGGACGCGAAGTATGCGTTCCCTTTGCTTAATTTACCACTGTCATACTGCGGGGGGGCCAGTAACGGCCCCCCTACTAAGTTATCAAGGAGTAGAGATCGATGTCGCAATCCGTTCCATTGACCAAGGAGAGTTACGAGGCACTCCAGGAAGATCTGAAACGTCTGATCAAGGAGGAGCGCCCCAAGGTTATCCAGGATATCGCCGAGGCGAGGGCGCATGGCGACCTGTCAGAGAACGCCGAGTACGATGCTGCGAAGAACCGCCAGGGATTCATAGAAGGGCGCATCCTCGAGTTGAGCGACAAGCTGGCGCGCGCCTACGTGGTCGACCTGAGCAACCTGAAGCCGGACAAGGTCGTTTTCGGCGCAACGGTCACCGTGTACGACACCGCGACCGAGGAAGAGCTCACTTACAAGATCGTCGGCGAGGACGAGGCCGACATCAAGTTCGGCAAGATCTCCTGCACCTCTCCGGTCGGCAAGGCGCTGATCGGTCACAAACTCGACGACTCCGTCAAGGTGAGTGTCCCCTCCGGCGTCAAAGAGTACGAGATCCTCGAAATCCGCTACGAATAGCATCAAGCCAGTGCGCTTCGTCACGAGCGGACGGCGAGACCAGCTGCGCTCCACCGGGGCCGCCCTGCAGGTTCCGGTTTGACCTCTTCGAGGTTCTACCGTGATCTCTGTCTCTGCGCGACCACTGATTCAAGAATTTTTCCAACCCAACGGGAGGTTTCAAATGAGCCAGGTAACAAAGGATATGACTTTTGCTGCAGTAATGAGGATGCACCCGGATGTCGTCAAGGTGCTCGGCAAATACAATCTCGGCTGCATCGGCTGCATGGGCGCACAGAACGAGTCCCTTGAGCAGGGCTGCAACGCCCACGGTATCAAGGTCGACGAGATCGTCAACGACATCAACGCCCTCTTCAAGTAACACCGTCTGTTGCCGGGTTCGGAACCAGTTCCAGACCCGGCGCACACCCTTTCCCCATGCCGATCATAACACTTGCTCCAGACGGGTCCATCGCCCTTCCGGCGGAGCTCCGGGAGTCCCTGTCGATACGACCGGGCGACCAGCTCCGGCTCGAGCTCGTGGACGGCGCACTCCGCATCTCGCCGCACCAACCTGCCGCATCCCCAGAGAACGCCCCAAAGCCCAAGCCCGCGAACGCCGCAAAGCTCGACGCGAAGGCGGACGTCAAGCTCGCCGCAAGGACCGAAGCCAAGACCGAGCCTAAGGTTGCCAAAGTACACTCGGTGGCTAAAGCTGCGTCTGCTCTTCCGGCGCACCGCGAGGTGCTGCAGACTTCCGTTCGTTCCATCAAGGGCGTGGGTCCAAAGCTCGCCGAGGCGCTCGCCAAGAAGGGGATCTCGACCGTCGAGGAAGCCCTCTACCTGCTGCCGCACCGCTACGAGGATCGCCGCCAGTTGAAGGAGATTGCCAGGCTGCGGCAGGGCGGGACGGAGGCGTTCTTTGCCACGGTACTGAGCGCCGGTCCGCAGGTGACCAAGGGGGGCCGCGGCTATTTCGAGGTGATCGTACGCGACGACTCGGGCAGCCTGGTGCTCAAGTGGTTCCACTACCATCCTGTCTTCATGAAGAAGCACTGGCTGCCGGGCAGGCGCGGCATCTTCATCGGCGAGTTGGCCCAGTTCGGCCAGCAGCGCGAAATGCACCACCCGGAAGTCGAGTGGGCTGTGGAGGGCGAAGACATCGCCCAGGTCATGGCGCGCGACCCCGACAACTTCGGGAAGATCCTGCCGGTGTATCCGCTCACCGAGGGCGTAAGCCAGAAGCTGATGCGCCGCATCATGCGCGATGTCGTGCAACATTTCAGCCGCTACGTCAGCGGCACGCTCCCCGACGCGATCGTCAAGCGCCAGGGGATCATGTCTCTTCCGGTGGCTTTGCGCGAGGCTCATGCGCCCGATGCCGACAGCTCGGTAAGCGAACTGAACGAAGGAAGTGGCGAGGCGCACCGTTCGCTTGCCTTTGATGAGCTCTTTTTCCTGCAGCTGGGGCTGGCCCTCAAAAAACGCGGCGTGGCGCTCGAGGACGGCATCAGCTTCCAGGTGACCCACCGCTACACCCGCGAGCTTTTGAAACTGCTCCCCTTCAGTCTGACCAACGCCCAGCGGCGCGTGCTCTCCGAGATCAAGGAAGACATGATCGCGCCGCACCCGATGCACCGGCTGGTGCAGGGGGACGTCGGCTGCGGGAAGACCCTGGTTGCCCTTTTGGCTGCGCTCATCTGCGTCGAGAACGACTTCCAGGTTGCCATCATGGCCCCCACCGAACTCTTGGCCGAGCAGCACTATCTAAACATCCACGGCTACTGCGAGCGCCTCGGCATCACGGTCGCGCTCCTTACCTCCAGTGTGAAAGGGAAGGGCGAGACGCTGGAGCGGATCGCCTCCGGTGCCGTCCAGATCGTCGTGGGGACCCACGCGGTGATTCAGGAAAAGGTGGAGTTCAAACGGCTGGGACTTGGGGTCATCGACGAGCAGCACCGCTTCGGCGTGGTGCAGCGCTCGCTGTTAAAGCGCAAGGGGGATAACCCGGACATCCTCGTCATGACCGCGACCCCTATTCCGCGCACCCTTTCCATGACCGTATTCGGCGATCTCTCCCTCTCCGTCATCGACGAACTGCCGCCCGGGCGTACGCCGATCGAGACCCGCGTCGCCCGGGAAAGACGGCGCAGCGAGGTGTATGCCGCCATCGGCTCCGAGGTGGGGCAGGGGAGGCAGGCGTACATCGTCTATCCCCTGGTGGAGGAAACCGAGAAGAGCGACCTTAAAGCCGCAGTGCAGATGGCCGAGCACCTGGCCCAGGAGATCTTCCCGCAGTTCAAGGTGGCCGTTTTGCACGGCAGGATGAGTTCTGCGGAGAAGGAGGCGGTGATGCTCGCCTTCAAAGCGCGGGAAAGTGACATCCTGGTCTCGACCACGGTCATCGAGGTCGGCATCGACGTCCCCAATGCGAGCGTGATGGTGATCGAGCACGCCGAGCGCTTCGGCCTGTCGCAGTTGCACCAGCTGCGCGGCCGGGTGGGACGCGGGAGCGCACGCTCGCGCTGCATCTTGATGGCCGGCGACAAGCTCTCTGAGGACGGCGCGCGGCGGCTCGAGGTCATGGTGCAGAGTAACGACGGTTTCTGCATTGCCGAGGCAGATCTCAGTATCCGCGGGCCCGGCGATTTCCTGGGCACCCGTCAGGCGGGGCTTCCCGAACTGAAGGTGGCCGACGTGCTGCGCGACGGCGGGGTGCTGGAAGAGGCACGGCGTGAGGCCTTCGGCCTGATAGAAAAGGACCCCGAGTTTGCCGAGCCGGACCATAGCCGTCTGCGCGCCGAGCTGGTCGCCCGTTGGGGCGGCAGGCTGGAGCTTGCCGGCATCGCCTGATACTGTATCTGGAAGTCGTCATCCCAAGGTCAGCATGCTTCTTCGTTGGAAGCGTACTGGCCTTTTTCTAATTTGTCTCCTAGAAGTCAGTTGATCATTAAACTACCTACCCGTTGTTTCCATTTGTCCCTCACCTGTTACCACCGTTCCTGACAGGCTGTTGACAAAGAAGCTGTCGCGGGAACACACTGAATAGTAAGTTGGTAAGTGCTTATGTGACGGGTGCTTTGCCGAAGTGTGCCTGCGACCAGGAGGTGACCGATCAACCAGTAACCCCTTTACAGGTGCTAGAGGTGTCACTATGGAACAGCCCAAACAATTGCAAAGATTCAATCCCATAAATGCTGCTGTCATCCTACTTCTTTCCTTGGCCTTAACCGCTTGTGGCGGCGGAGGCGGGGGAAGCACGGTCTCTAACAGTACGGGCTCCGGTGGAAGCTCAGGCTCAGGCGGTACATCGGGGTCCGGCTCCGGAGGTTCCACGGGGTCCGGCGGCTCGACCACCGGGGGAAGCTCCCCCGTTTTGCCGACAAGCATTACCTTGACCCAGGTGGCGGGAGGTTTTAATCATCCGGTTGCCATCACCAACGCCGGTGATGGAAGCGGCCGCCTTTTCGTGGTGGAACAGGGCGGGACGATCAAGTTCATCCGTAACGGTGCCGTGTCGGCGACTCCGTTTCTCAACATTTCCAGCCTGGTTACCCCGACCGGCGGTGAGCAGGGGCTGTTGGGCCTGGCCTTTCCTCCGGGATTTCCAACCCGTAATAGCTTCTATGTCGACTACACTAACCGCACCGGCATCGGAAATACCGTGGTCGCGCGCTTTGCGCTCAGTTCCAACCCCGACAGTGCCGACCCCGCCACACGGTCCGAACTCTTGACCATCACGCAGCCTTTTCCCAATCACAACGGTGGCCAACTCGCCTTCGGCCCTGACAACTTGCTCTACATTGGCAGCGGCGACGGCGGAAGCAGCGGCGACCCGTTTGGCAACGGGCAGAACCGTACAGTGCTGCTCGGCAAGTTGCTTCGTATCGATGTCCTCTCCGGCGCAGTTCCCTATGCCATTCCCACAGGGAACCCGTTCGCCAATGAAATATGGACATACGGTCTGCGCAACCCCTGGCGCTTTTCCTTCGACCGAACCACGGGTGACCTTTATCTGGCGGACGTGGGAGAGAACAAGGTGGAGGAAATCGACTTTCAACCGGCTGGGAGCGGCGCCGGTGCCAACTATGGATGGAACGTGATGGAAGGCAGTAGCTGCTTCGCCAATCCGTCCTGCAGCAGCGCCGGCTTTACCTTGCCGGTGGCAGAGTACCAGCACGGCAACGGAGATTGCGCCGTTACCGGCGGCTATGTGTATCGGGGCAGCGTCACTGCGCTCCAGGGGACCTATCTCTACGGAGACTTTTGCAGCGGTCGCATCTGGGCTCTGCAGCGTACCGGGACCACATGGCAGGGCGCGCTTCTGACCGATACGACCCTCTCCATCTCGACCTTCGGCGAAGACGAGTCCGGCGAGCTGTACCTAGCCGATTACGTCGGCGGAGGCCTTTACCACATCAGCACACCTTGAACTGTGGGCAAGCTGAGGTAAACGCTGTCAAAGGGCCATGGCGTGTGACGTCGTGGCCCTTTTTACTGGTAGTAACGCGAGGCAGTTTGACAATTTTCTGCCATCGGGCACACTCATCTCAACCTGAGCCTGCCCCGCGTTTATTAGGGCATAATTCTCGTTACTTCGCGTAGCAACCGTGAGTTAGCCCTCAACCCTTGCGGTTCGAGTTTAGCGTTACAGGAGGTGATGCCATGGGAGCTGTCGAGGCTGTCCGGAAGATAGTCGGGATGCTTGGTGTCTTGCTGCTCAGCCTGTTCCTGGCAAGTTGCGAGGTGGCCGACCCTAGCTCGGCAGCTGCGGCGAGTTCGGCCGAGGCGCTCACCTTGACCAAGGTAGCGAGCGGTTTGCACCACCCCACAACCATAGCCCACGCCGATGACGGCAGCGGTCGCCTTTTCATCACCGAGCAGGGGGGCAAGGTCAAGATCCTGCACAACGGCCGGGTCGATCCAATCCCGTTTCTCGACATCTCCCGCCTGGTCACCCGGGACGGCGGCGAACAGGGGCTGCTCGGCATCGCCTTCCCTCCAGATTACCGCTCACGCAGAGGTTTCTATATCGACTACACGAATAAGACCGGCATCGGCAATACGGTCATCGCAAGGGTAGGGCTCACCGGGGACCCCAACCGGGCGGATGCCGGCTCGCTCAAACAGCTCCTCACCATCACTCAGCCGTACGCCAACCACAACGGCGGCCAGCTGGCCTTTGGCCCGGACAAGATGCTCTACATCGGGATGGGCGATGGCGGCAGCGGCGGTGACCCGCACCGCAATGGGCAGAACAAACACTCCCTGCTCGGAAAGATTCTGCGCATCGACGTGCTCGACAGCGCTGCTCCCTACGGCATCCCTTCGGAGAATCCTTTCGGCAACGAGGTCTGGGCCTACGGCCTGCGCAACCCCTGGCGCTTCTCATTCGATCGCTCCACGGGCGATCTCTACATAGCCGACGTCGGGCAGAACAAAGTTGAGGAGATCGACTTCCAGCCAGCGGGCAAGGGCGCCGGAGTCAACTACGGCTGGAACATCATGGAGGGGAGCCGCTGCTTTCACCGCTCGACCTGCAGCAAAATTGGTTTGACCCTGCCGGTGGCCGAATACCTGCACGGCAAGGGGGATTGTTCGGTGACCGGCGGTTACGTGTACCGCGGCAAAGTGAAGACATTGCAGGGGATCTACTTCTACGGTGATTTCTGCAGTGGCCGCATCTGGGGCCTGCAGCGGGAGGGGGATACCTGGACAAACAAACTGTTTAAGGAGACTGGCCTGGCGATTTCCACCTTCGGGGAGGACGAGGCAGGTGAACTCTACCTGGCCGACTACTCCAAAGGCGACATCTACCGCATCGCGGCACCCTGAGCCGATTTGAGATGTCCGGCCATGTCGAGCTGCATGGCGCGCTGAGGAGCGGCACCAAAACGAAAAGGCACCCGAAAGGGTGCCTTTTCGTCGTTTCTGATTACTGAATATCACGCCGTGACAGAACTCAGGATGTCCTGGACCAGTGCCGCGACCTCCTCGACCTTGGTGTCCCAGGAACACATGAACCGGGCGCCGCCCGAACCGATGAAGGTGTAGAAGTGCCAACCGCGGCCGCGTAGCCTCTCGAGCGCCTCGGGCTCCATCTGAAGGAATACCGAGTTTGCCTGGCTGGGGAACATGATCTTGACCCCGGGGATCTTCTTCACCTCGGTTTCCAAGAGGCGCGCACAGTGGTTGGCGTGGGAGGCGTTCCTGAGCCAGGCGCCGCTCTCCAGCATGTTGATCCACGGGGCGGTCAAAAAGCGCATCTTGGACGCCAACTGTCCAGCCTGTTTGCAGCGGTAGTCGAATTCGAAGGCGAGTTCCTTGTTGAAGAAGACCACTGCCTCGCCGACGGCAAAGCCGTTTTTGGTGCCGCCGAAGGTGAGCACGTCCACCCCTGCCTGCCAGGTTATTTCCTTGGGTGCCACGCCCAACGAGGCGACCGCGTTGCCGAAGCGCGCGCCGTCCATGTGTACGCGCAGCGAGTGCTTCTTGGCCAACTCCCCGATCGCCTGCATCTCCGCCACGCTGTACACGGTGCCCAGTTCGGTTGCCTGCGTCACGCTGAGCGCCCGGGGCTTGGGGTAGTGGATGTCGGAACGCTTGGTGATGGTATGTTCGATGGCGCCGAGATCGACCTTGCCGTCTTCGCCGGGTACCAGCAGTACCTTGGTGCCGTTTGAGAAGAACTCGGAGGCGCCGCACTCGTCGGTCTCCACGTGGGCCATCTCGTGGCAGACGATGGAGTGGTACGACTTGCACAAAGAGGCCAAGGCCAGCGAGTTGGCGGCAGTGCCGTTGAAGACGAAAAAGACCTCGCAATCGGTTTCGAACAGATCCCTGATCTGCTCGCAGGCCTGGTCGGTCCAGGCGTCGTCGCCGTAGGACGAGGCCAGCCCACGGTTGGCCTCTTCCATTGCCTGCCACGCCTCGCCACAGACTCCCGCGTAGTTGTCGCTGGCAAAATGGTATTTAAGCGGCTGTCCCGCGGCATTTACACGTTCTTTCACTGGACCTTTCCCCCCTTGCGTGTGAGCTGTATCTCTCATTATTAACATGGAACATTGCAGCTAACAAACAGTTTGTTCGTCTGAGTGAACTCTGGGGGGCTTTCAGGAGGCCAGGTGCCCGGGCTGCTCCTCAGGCTTCGCGGACGACAGCCAATTGCCCGGCCGCTTCGGGCTCGTCCGGCAGCAGTTCCGAGATGACCATGCCTGCCAGGATGAGGAGTGCTCCGAGGTAGCCGTATACACCCAACCGCTCACCGGCGGCGAAGTAGGCGTAGCCAGCCCCGAAGACCGGTTCGGTGCAGAAGATAAGTGCAGTGTGCGAGGGGCTGATGAACCTCTGCATGGAGGTCTGCACCAGGAAGGCGAAGATGGTGGCGATCAGTACGCAGATGACCAGGGTCCAGAGGAGCTCGGGGTACCAGACGAAGACGCTCTTTACCTTGCTGCCGGTAAAGGCCAGGCTCAAGAGGCCGACCGTGGTAAGTTGCACGGTGGTCAGGAGGTAGACGTCGCTCGACGCCTTCCTCGCGAAATGGCTGGTAAAAAGTACATGAAGCGCCACACATGCGCCGCAGATGCCGGCCAGCAGGTCGCCGCCGTTAAAGCTCAGGTTGCCGTTGCCGCAAAGCAGAAAAAGCCCGGCCAGCGCCAGTCCGACTCCCCACTTGATGCTGCGTCCGATCGGCTCCTTGAAGAAAAGCGCATCGAATACCGGAACCAGCACCACGCTGAGACCGGTCAGAAAACCGGCATTTGACGCAGAGGTGTATTTGAGTCCTACAGTTTGAAAGGCATATGCACTGAACAAAAGGGATCCGAGCAGTAATCCGTGAATTAAAGTTGGTACGTTAAACCTATTAACCCTTAAAAACATCCAAGGGAGCATTAAGCCCGCCGCGAAAAGAAACCGTTGAGACAGGAATACGAAAACGTCCACCCGGTTGATGGCATCCTTCACAATGGTAAAGCCGACGCCCCAAAAGAATGTAGTGATAAGAAGAAGCAGTGCAGCGCGAATTTTTTTCATATGCCACAACCTAATTTTGACCTTACAAGACCCTGAATTCACACAATTGTGACGCAGACGTTAGCATGTTCTTAAAATGCCTGCAAGAGTTATTCTAATTAGATGGTTGACAATTGACCAAAAATTCTTTAATAGTATCCCGCAAAATGCAGACGGTGTGTTCTGCCTAATCTAAACAAAAGTGCAAGGGGGAAGCATGAAATCGTTCCGTATCATGGCAGCAGTTCTGGCGCTGACCGGTGTTTTTGCAGCAACGGGAGCCCAGGCAGCGGCGCCCAAAGAAGTGACGGTGGCAACCGATGCGACCTGGCCGCCGATGGAGATGGTCGACGCCAGCAAACACATCGTGGGCTTCGACATCGACTTCATGAACGCAGTCGCCAAGGAAGCCGGTTTCAAAGTCACCTTCAAAAATACCGCATGGGACGGCATCTTCGCCGGCGTTGAAGCCGGCCAGTACGACGCCATCATCTCGTCGGTGACCATCACCGACGAGCGCAAGGCGAAGTACGACTTCTCCAAGCCCTACATCAACGCAGGCCAGGTGCTGATCGTCCCCAAAACCGAAAAGGGCAACAAGCTCGCCGACCTGAAGGGGAAGAAGATCGGCGCGCAGATCGGCACCACCGGCGCCATGGAAGTGAAGAAAGTCGCCGGCGCCGAGCTTAAGACCTACGACGAAGTCGGCCTGGCCTTCGAGGACATGGCTGCCGGCCGCGTTGCCGGTGTCGTGTGCGACGAGCCGACCGCCATCATCTACGCCTTGCAGAAAAAAGAGTACAACCAGAAGTTCAAGATCGTTGGCAAGCCGTTCACCAAGGAAGCCTACGGCATCGTGGTGAAGAAGGGCAACAAAGATCTGATCGCCCTGATCAACAAAGGGATCGACGCGGTAAAGAAAAAGAAGATCGACGAGCAGCTCAGGAAGAAATGGCTGAAATAGCTGTAAATCCCTGAAAGAGCGTTGGCTTATGGGCGGCGTGGACAGCTTCAGATACTGTTCCACGCCGCCTGCATGCAACAAAAGCGAACAGCGGACCTGGTGCACCGCCGGTCCTGGCAATAAAACTTTGGGGATAAAAACGACGTATGAGTACTGAAGCAAAGAAGCAGATTATCGATGTGGGAGACGGCGCTGCCATCCCACGCAAGAGTGACCGCGGACTCTTTACCGCCTGGCGCATCGCCTTCTTCGGGGCGCTCGGCGTCCTGGGGTACCTGGCCTACGTCAAGCCCGACCCTTACCTCAACATCCTCAAGTTCGTTCCCGACGGCATACTGGTTACCTTCCAGGTGACCCTCGGGGCGATCCTCCTGGCAATCGTGCTCGGCCTCATCACCGGTCTGGGCAGAATCTCCAAGAACAAGTTGTTAAACGGCGCCGCGTCGCTCTACGTCGAGATCATCCGCGGCATCCCGCTATTGGTGCAGATCTTCTACATCTACTACGCGCTGGGCCGCGTCGTGAAGGTTCCCGCGGTCCTTTCCGCCATCATCGCCATGGCTGTCTGCTATGGCGCCTACATGGGCGAGGTGGTCCGCGCCGGGATCGAGTCGATCGCCAAGGGGCAGAACGAAGCCGCCTTGTCGCTTGGGATGAACAGCCGCCAGACCATGATCCACGTGATCCTGCCGCAGGCCATCAAGGTGATCCTGCCGCCGGTGGGCAACGAGTTCATCGCGCTTTTGAAGGACTCCTCGCTGGTGTCCATCATCGCCGTCGCCGACCTTTTGCGCCGCGGCCGCGAGTTCGCCTCCGAGTCCTTCACCTATTTCGAGACCTACACGGTCATTGCGCTGGTGTACCTGATCATCACGTTGTTCTTCTCGAAGATCATCGGCGTACTGGAGGAGCGTGTCAGTGTCAACAAGTAAGCGAAAGATGGTTGAGGCGACCGAGGTCGTCAAGGTCTACGGTTCCTTCCGCGCGCTGGATCGGGTTTCTCTCGATATCTTCGACGGCGAAAAGGTCGTCATCATCGGTCCTTCGGGCTCCGGCAAATCGACCCTGCTGCGCTCCATCAACCGGCTCGAGGTGATCGACCGGGGACGCATCGTGGTCGACGGCATGGATCTCTCGGACCCCAAAACCGACATCACCAAGGTGCGCGAGGAGGTGGGCATGGTGTTCCAGGCCTTCAACCTCTTCCCGCACAAGACCGTGTTGGACAACCTCACCCTGGCCCAGATCGTGGTGCGCAAGCGTTCGAAGAAGGAGGCCGAGGAACGCGCCCTCGCGCTTTTGGAGAAGGTGGGGCTTTTGGAGAAGGCCAAGGCCTATCCCGGCAACCTCTCCGGCGGTCAGCAGCAGCGCGTGGCCATTGCCCGCTCGCTTGCCATGGATCCCAAGATGCTCCTCTTCGACGAGCCCACCTCGGCGCTCGACCCCGAGATGATCGGCGAGGTGCTCGACGTCATGAAGGGTCTGGCCCGCGAAGGTATGACCATGGCCGTTGTGACGCACGAGATGGGCTTTGCCCGTGAGGTGGCCGACCGGGTCATCTTCATGGATGCCGGCCGCATCGTCGAGGAGGGGACGCCGGAACACTTCTTCACGGCGCCCACCCATGACCGGGCCAAGTTGTTCCTGAGCCAGATCCTTTAGTGTTTTCGGGCGTACAACGCGGTGCGCTTCTCTACGGTTACCTGGTTAGGTAGTCAAAAATTTACGAGAAAGGTGGTGGTTGTCCCCTTCAGTTGGACCCGCAGTACGTTAGCAAAAAGCAGGCTTGCAATTTACTACAACACTGAACGAGGAGGAAAAAATGAAACGTAACAAGAAGCTTCTTGCAGTAGCCGCCGCTGGCGTGCTCACCGTCGCAGCCGCAGTCCCCGCATTTGCCCTGGAGAACGAGTTCCACGGTAGCTTCACGTCCTTCTACGACCTGTCGAACTTCAGCGCAGCCGGTAACGACGGCGGCAACACCCTGCAGGGGTTGCAGAAAGACGCTCCCACAGAGAACTACTTCGTGCAGCGCGCTCGTCTGGGCTATACCGCAAAGGTGAGCGATCAGGTTAAATTGAACACCAAGTTCGAACTCGATTACACCTTCTGGGGCAACAGCTCCTACTCTACGGGCCGTAACCAGGGCGGTGCGATCGGCGCCGACTCCGTTCAGATCGAAACCAAAAACGTCTTCCTCGAGCTGAACTACCCGGCTGTCAACGCCAAAATCGGTATGATGCCGTACAACGATTCCTTCAAAGGGATCCTGTTCGATGCCGACATGGCCGGCGTCCTCTTCGCACACGACTACTCGAACGCCGGTGTCGCAGCCGGCTTCTTCCGCTTCGGCGACAACGGCGGCACCCTTGGTAAAAACAACTACGACATGCTTTCCCTGGATGCCAAGTACAGCATCTCGAAGGAGTTGAAGGTCGGGGCAGCTTACTACTACATCACCGATAATCGCAAAAACGCCCCCATCGCCAGCAACGCTGCTTTGCTCGATGGCAACGGCAACCCCACCAACGTCTATCCCGCTGGCACCACCTTCACCGCAGTACCGGATAAAGACGCCAAAATCTCCAACATCGGCCTCAATTTCGAAGGCCTCGTCGGCCCTGTTGCTCTGAGCGGCTTTGCGCTGAAGCAGTTCGGCGACCTGGACACCAATGTCGACGCCAAGGGCTACGCTCTTAACCTGGGCGCCAAATTAGCACTGTTGGGCGGCACCCTGCGCTCCGAGTTCCTGTATGTCTCGGGCGGCAAGGATGCCTTCTACAACCCGGGCGGCGCAGGCGGCACCGAGGGCGGCGGCTTCTACGACGCCGAGATGATCATCCTGAACCGCGACAAGAACGCCAAAACCATCGATACCGCCATCGTGTATGACGCCAATAACGTCAACCAGGGCGTCATCATGGGTTCCATCGGCTACGATCACCCCTGCACCGACAAGATCACCAGCAGCGTCAACGCAGGCTTTGCTGCTGTTGCCAAGAACGTCAACAGCCGTGGCACCAGCGACTACCTCGGTACCGAGCTCAACCTCGAGTCCAACTACAAGCTGACCCCGAACGTCACTCTGGGTGTTCGTGGCGGCTATGTGTTCCTGGGCGACTACTTCAAAGGCACCAACGCAGACAACCCGTACGACCTGAAAGTCCTCGCCAACTTGGCATTCTAGTAACGCGACCCGTCCCTTCGGCTCAACCCGGAGGGACGGGTTTTTGGTTTTTTTGTAAACAGTATCTGACTTGTACTTGACAGGAAGGATATTGTGTAGTTAGCTTGCCCCTGGGAATTTTTTAGTGTTCTAATAACCACGAGGAGGTAGTCTGCATGAGCTTTAAGAAGATGAGTGCATTGCTTTTGGTTGCAGTGCTCGCAGTCGGCGCATTCGGCTGCAAGAAAAAGGAAGAGGCCCCGAAAGAAGCTGCACCCGCAGCGGCACCCGCAGGCGATACCGTGAAAATCGGCTTCCTGGGCGCCCTTACCGGCGACGTTGCCATGTTCGGCAAACCGACCCTCGAAGGGATGAAGATGGCTGCCGAGGAGCTGAACGCAGCCGGCGGCGTCCTGGGCAAGAAAATCGAGATCGTCGAGGCGGATAACCGCGGCGACAAGCAGGAAGGCGCTTCCGTCACCCAGAAGTTCGTCTCCCGCGACAAGGTTGTCGCCATCGTCGGCGACCCGACCACCGGCATCACCAAGGTTGCCGCTCCGGTCGCTCAGAAAGCCGGCGTCGTGCTGCTTTCCGCTGGCGCCACCGGCCCGGGCGTCGTCGAAATCGGCGACTACATCTTCCGCGACACCCTGCTCGACTCCATCGCGATCCCGGCCTGCATCGAGTACTTCGCCAAGGACCTCGGCTTCAAGAAGGTGGCCATCATCACCTCCGACAACAACGACTACTCGGTCGGCCTGTCCCAGACCTTCCGCGACGCCGCTGCCAAGGTTCCCTCCATCAAAATCGTAGCCGACGAGAAAGTGAAGGACGGCGACAAGGACTTCTCCGCCCAGATCACCAACATCAAAGGCAAGAAGCCTGACGTCATCCTGTTCTCCGGTTACTACACCGAAGGCGCACTCATCATGAAGGAAGCCCGCAAGCAGGGGCTCAAGTCCCCGATGTTCGGCGGCGACGGCCTCTTCTCGCCGAAGTTCATCGAACTGGGCGGGCCTGCAGTCGAAGGCTCCATGTCCGCTCTCGGTTTCTCCACCGAGCAGGCTACCCCGGAGACCACCAAGTTCATCGAGTCCTTCAAAGCCAAGCATAACGGCGAGCTGCCGGGCCTCTTCGACGCCCAGGGCTACGACGCTGTGATGCTGCTTGCCGATGCCATGAAACGCGCTAACAGCCTCGATCCCAAGGCCTTCAAGGTCACCCTTGCCCAGACCAAAGGTTTCGCCGGCGTTTCCGGCACCATCACCATGCAGGCAAACCGCGAGCCGATCAAGTCCCCGCTGAGCCTTCTGTACGTCAAGGACGGCAAGTTCGTCCTGAAGGCAAAAGTACCCGTCAAGATGTAAGATCGCTTCGCGACAGAGCAGCACAAACGGCCCCGTTTCTACGGGGCCGTTTTTTTTGTCCAAAGTTGCACAGCAACAGGAGGGCAGGGGAGGGAGCAGAGAGTGGGGCGTTTCCGGCTTGGCCTGTAGCGGGTCCTTTTAGCATTAGTCGAAATACTGTTCTGTCAGGACAGTACTCCCTTCACACTGTGTTTGCACACAGATACTAGAATTGGAGTGGCTGAGCTTAGAAATATCTAAGAGTTAGCTTTGTCTTTTTAGAGCGAATCAAAAGTTTAACTTTACTAAACAGGGTGAGGTAGTGTAAAGTGTCGCCGCTGTTGACGGTTAGCAGGTTGTTCGACGCTAGTCAAATCTAATGCCACCTGCGTCCCTTGTCTTGCTTCTGTAGTTGTTTTATTTTTTGTACTAGACCTGGCGGGATGGCGTATACGGTAAAGCATCAAAAGCTTGCATGTTTACCAACCTTTATGGTATACGGTGTGACCGTGTCTCTGTTTTATTATGAGCCTCGATGGCCTGCAATGATTGCTTCTCATCGATCATCCTTAATCCACCCCTTGAAGTTACTCTTAGATTGAAAAAATCTATAGTCGGAAGGAAGTCGACATGTTCCTGCAACAGCTTATCAATGGAATAGCCCTCGGAAGCGTGTACTCTCTGATAGCTTTGGGCTACACCATGGTGTACGGCATCATTACCCTCATCAACTTCGCCCACGGCGAAATCTTCATGGTGGGGGCCTTCATCGGTCTTTTGCTGGTCTCCTACTTCAAGGTGAACATCTTCGTTGCCATCATCGGCGCCATGATCTTCTGCATGATCATGGGGGTGCTGATCGAATTGATCGCCTACCGGGCCCTGCGCAAGTCCTCCCGCCTCTCGGCGCTCATCTCGGCCATCGGTGTGTCGATCTTCCTCTCCTCGCTGGCGCTCATGGTTTTCGGCGCCGACGCCAAGGGCTTCCCCGACACTGCGTTTCCGGTGAACCAGATCCATCTGGGCGACGCGGACATCTCCACCCTGCAACTCCTCATCATCGGCGTTTCCGCCGTTCTCATGCTGGGCCTCGAGTTCATCGTACAGAAGACGAAGATCGGCAAGGCGATGCGCGCTACCTCCGAGGACTACAACACCTCGGCCCTCATGGGTATCAACGTGAACCGCGTCATCTCCTTCACCTTCGCACTCGGCTCCGCGCTGGCTGCCGCGGGCGGCGTGCTGGTCGGCGTCCTGTTCAACGCCGTGTCCTTCAATATGGGACTCATGGCCGGCCTGAAGGCCTTTGCTGCGGCCGTTTTGGGCGGTATCGGATCCATTCCGGGCGCCATGCTGGGCGGCCTGCTGCTGGGCGTTTCAGAGGTGTTCGGTGTGGCGATAGGGTACTCCTCCTACCGTGACGCGATCGCGTTCACTATCCTGGTGCTCGTTCTCCTTGTCAAGCCGACCGGCCTGCTCGGACAAAAAATTACAAAGAAGGTGTAGATTCGATGGGAGATACCCTACAGAGTTTGGTCGCCACGGTCGACCCGTACTTAATGCAGATCATGGTGAACGTCGGCATCGCCATCGTCCTGGCCCTGGGCCTGAACGTGATCGTCGGCCTCACCGGCCAGCTGTCCCTGGGACACGCCGCCTTCATGAGCATCGGCGCCTTTGCCAGCGCCATGATCACCATCAAGACCGGTCTTCCCTTCAGCCTCAACCTGGTGCTCACCGGCGCGGTCACTGCGCTGGTCGCGGCCATCATCGGGTTTCCGATCCTGAGGCTCACCGGCGACTACCTTGCCATCTGCACCCTGGGCTTCGCCGAGATCGTCAAGGTGTTCTTCCTTAACTTCGAGCCGACCAACAAGGCGCTGGGCCTCACCGTCCCGCTCGCCAAGACCATGATCCCGATGCCGATCTACGTCTTCCTGGTGGCGATCCTGTCCATCGTGCTGGTCACTTTCGTGCAGACCTCCCGCTTCGGCCGTGCCCTGAAGGCGATCCGCGAAGACGAGATCGCCGCCGAGGCGATGGGGATCAACCTGACCCGGTACAAGATCCAGGCCTTCGCGCTCGGCTCCTTCATGGCCGGCGTGGGCGGCGGGTTGTACGCGCACTTCCTGAGCTATATCAACCCCTCGGACTTCGGCTTCCTCAAATCGGTCGACATCCTGAGCATGGTGGTGCTCGGCGGCCTGGGCAGCGTCCCGGGCACCGTGATCGGTTCCTCCGTCCTGGCCAGTGCCCCGGAGTTCCTGCGCTTCATGTCCCAGTACCGCATGCTGGTCTACGGTGCCCTTTTGGTCTTCTTGATGGTGTTCCGCCCCAACGGCCTTCTGGGCGGCGTGAACGTCATGGACCTCCTGTTGCGCGCCGTCGGCAAGAAGCCTGCCGGAGTTGCCCTGAAGCAGAAATAACGAGCTTATTACTTCACAAAGCGAGAGCCCAGCATGTCAATTCTTAATCTCCAGGACGTCACCATCCGCTTCGGCGGTCTGGTGGCAGTCGATAAGGTAAACCTTACGGTTGAAAAGGGGACCATCGTCGCCCTGATCGGGCCGAACGGTGCCGGCAAGAGTACGCTCTTCAACCTGATCACCGGGATCTACACCCCGACCGAGGGGACCATCTCGTTCATGGACCAGACCATCTCGGGCAAGGCCCCCAACCTGATCGCCGCAGGCGGCAT
>Ga0079306_1000214_pt1 | contig 65537 bp, 50 predicted proteins | sample Methanotroph_Enr_FD_79181 | JGI IMG/M metagenome (GOLD analysis project Ga0079306, IMG submission 79181) | Enriched soil microbial communities from Old Woman Creek wetland in Ohio, USA - Methanotroph_Enrichment_5 | ecosystem: Environmental > Terrestrial > Soil > Wetlands | place: USA: Ohio... | reverse complement strand
TTTTTCTGATTATTGGAGAGCTGCAATAAAAGCATTTTTTTTATTCATAACCTTTGATTTGCCTCAAAGATAATGTGGATAGGCAATATAGAAGATTTTAACAACCAATTTGACCTATAAGCCTAAAAATTGGCTTCTGTCCAATTGTGCAAGCGGTTTATAAAATTTCCGTTGCATTTTTAAAATGGCAGAAACCAAACTAAAACAGCTGGTTTCGGAATTGTAATATATCATTCAAGACACAAAAAAAGTCCAACGAATTCAATTCGTTGGACTTTTTTAATTACATATTTAAGAATACTATTCCAATGTCATTAATATATCGTCTTGCATAACTGCCTGACCCTGTTCTACATCAATGCTTTTTACCACACCATTCTTTTCAGACAAAATGTTGTTTTCCATTTTCATAGACTCCATAACAAGCAGTAAATCACCTTCTTTTACCGAATCGCCAACTTTCACTGCTACACGAATAATACTTCCGGGCAGTGGTGCTTTAATACCGTTTGCACTTGGTTTATTCGATGGTGGCATTGGAGCTGCTTTTGTAGCAATTTTATTTTCGCCCGGTTTAGTTACCACTTCTTTTCGAACCAGAATAGGAGTTTTTAATGGATTTAGCTCTTCTTCAAGTCCTACTGAGTAGCTTTTTCCATTCACTTCAATTTCTGCCTGATTACCTTCTACCGATTTCACATTCACACTATATGAAGTGCCCTCTATTGTAAATTTGAATTTCTTCATATAATCTTATCTATTATTAATTACACCGTAAATTTTAGAACTCCAGGGTGAATAACGTCTTTCAATACGTTTGATAGTAATTACGTTACTTTCAGTATCGTGAACCTCATCATAATACATGTGTAAAGCCATAGCAATTGCCACGATATCGCCCGAAGGGACTTCGCCTTTCATGCCTAAAAGTTCTGTAACTTTTGAAGCTTTAGCACTTTGTGCCTTTATCTTTTTGTAAGAAATGAGCCTAAAGATTTTTTTCAGTTCCATATTCTTAATTATAAAGGTATATTACAATGTTTACGAGGCGGATTTACCACTTTCTTGGTTTCCAAAGCCTGGAATGCACGAATAACGCGGAAACGTGTATTGCGTGGTTCAATAATATCATCGATATAGCCATAAGCAGCAGCCTGGTAAGGATTAGCGAATTTCTCTTTATATTCGTTCACTTTTTCGCTTACAAATGCAGCTTTTTCTTCAGGATCTTTAATCGCAGAAATAGCACGTCCTTCCAATACTTCGATAGCACCTGCGGCACCCATTACTGCAATTTCGGCTGTTGGCCATGCATAGTTGAAGTCACCCCGAAGTTGTTTACAGCTCATTACGTCGTGCGCACCACCGTACGATTTACGGATAGTTACCGTTACTTTCGGAACAGTAGCTTCACCATAAGCGAACATCAGTTTAGCACCATGTGTAATAATACCGGCATATTCTTGTCCAGATCCGGGTAAGAAACCAGGAACGTCAACCAACGTCAATACCGGAATGTTGAATGCATCGCAAAAACGAACGAAACGGGCAGCTTTACGTGAAGCATCGCAGTCGAGTACACCTGCAAGGAAGTTAGGCTGGTTAGCCACAATTCCGGTAGGAGCACCGTTGAAACGGGCAAAACCAACAATGATATTACGTGCATAGTGACGGTGAATTTCAAGGAATTCATCATTGTCAACAATGGCATGAATAACATCTTTCATGTCGTAAGGCATGTTCGGATTATCAGGAACGATCGAGTTTAATTTATCATCCAAACGGATAATCGGGTCATTGTTTTCAAACAATGGCGGTTCTTCCAGGTTGTTTTGCGGCAAATAAGAAAGCAATTTGCGGATAAGCAACATACCTTCTTCTTCGTCTTCGGCTTTGAAGTGAGAAACACCCGATTTGCGGGCGTGAACATCAGCACCTCCAAGGTCTTCGGTTGAAATATCTTCACCTGTTACCGATTTTACAACTTTAGGTCCGGTTACGAACATGTAGCTGTTTTCTTTGGTCATCACCACAAAGTCGGTGAGGGCAGGAGAGTACACAGCACCACCGGCACAAGGACCGAAGATAGCCGAAATCTGTGGAATTACACCTGAAGCCATGATATTACGTTGGAAAATTTCTGCATAACCGGCCAACGATGTAACACCTTCCTGAATACGGGCACCACCCGAATCGTTAATACCAATCATTGGACAGCCCATTTTCATAGCCATATCCATTACTTTACAGATTTTTAAAGCCATTGTTTCTGACAATGAACCTCCAAAAACGGTGAAGTCCTGTGCAAATACATACACTGTACGACCATCGATAGTACCATGGCCGGTAATTACACCGTCACCCAGGTATTTTTCATTTTCCAGACCGAAATTGTTGCAACGATGTGTTACAAACATGTCCAGTTCTTCGAAACTACCCTCATCTAACAACATTTCGAGGCGCTCACGTGCAGTGAACTTACCTTTGGCATGTTGCGATGCAATTCTCTTGACACCCCCTCCCAATTTGGCTTGTGCGCGCAAATCGATGAGGTTTTTTACCTTTTGTTGATTTTCCATTTTAATATATCTGAAGTTTTGGCTGTTGTTTATTGATACAAAATCACGTGTAAGTACCAATCAGTCAAACACTGTTTTTTCAATTATTTGTTTGGATCTTCGCAAAGCTCAGTCAATACACCGAAAGTTGATTTTGGATGAAGGAATGCAATATTCAATCCTTCAGCTCCTTTACGTGGAGTTTTGTCAATCAGTGCAATACCGCGTTCAGCAGCCAAATCAAGTTTAGCCTGCAATCCCTCCACTGCAAATGCAATGTGATGAACGCCTTCGCCTTTCTTTTCGATAAATTTTCCTACAGGTCCCTCAGGATCGGTCGATTCCAACAATTCAATTTTAGTTTGGCCTACTTTGAAGAAAGCTGTTTTTACTTTTTGTTCGGGAACTTCTTCCACTGCGTAACAAGTTAATCCTAATACATTTTCGTAGTAAGGGATAGCAGTTTCGAGGCTTTTTACTGCAATGCCTAAATGCTCAATATGAGTCGGTTTCATAAAATAAAATATTATAGTGTAATAAATTGTATCTTAAATAAAAAACAGATCTAAAATAGCCGGAATTTTAGATCTTAATAAACGTAAATACAGAAATTTTTCCGTATTTCTAATTTGCCACAAAATTAGTACAATTATTCTTCATTATCAACGAAATAGATAATAATTTTTCATATTTTTTCTTGTTGTTGATTATCAGAAAGATAGGATTAATATACAAAAAACTTGCACAAATCAACCAAAAGTATGCATCTTTCGGGTGTAGATTCCGGTTTATGTGGTTTTTGTTTCTGTTTTAAATTTTTATGCTAAAAAAGGGTTAATTGTGCATAAAAACAGGGTTGGTTATGTATTTTTATTAGTTATCTGTTTTTGGAATGGATTTGCTCAGAAATGTATACTGAGCTAAAAATATTTAGCGCGACAATCACAGTTGTTTATTTTAAGCGATTTTACTTGAAAATTGGCGGTGTTATGCATTGAGCTCAAACATATATTTATAAATCAAAGTGGACGTATAGCTTTAAATTGCACGCCCACCAAATTATTGCAAACTTAAAAGTAATTACTTCGGACATCTATCTTTTATTGTTTATGACTAATGCAGCAATGACTCCCGGTATCCAACCACAACAAGTTAGAATAAATACCAACAAAATAGAACAACATCATTTATCCGTAATAGCTAAAGGAGAGAAAATAATACATAATATCATTCTGAAAATTGACATACTACGAGTCGTTTTAAAGGTTGTAATTTCAGTATATAACAGCGTGGGTAAAGTTTCGGCAAACATAATAAAAGGTTTTGCTTTACACTTTTTTGCCGGTAGCAGTTTAACAATTATTTAAAAAAAACAAAAGACCACCCTTAATTGGGCAGTCTTTTAAAAAACGCAGATAGTACAAACTAACTTTCAAATTACTTTCTCCTGTTGTAGTTAAGGTTTCGGATTTATGGCGGAAAAAGGTTCTTTATTCACTATCACTATACTGTCTGTTGCACTTATCTGAGTCCTGTGTTGTTATTATAGTTTTTATTTTATATATGTAGTATGGTTTATCTGATTGCAAAGATACTTATTACGACAACATAAACAATATAATTAGTATAAAATGTAGTGTTAATGTTTTTAAAGTGCTTATAATCTTTGATATAATTAATTTAAAAATCAAATGTATTTAGTAAAAAATACAAATACTATTATCGTTGTATATAAATTAGATAAATTGAAAAATACAAAAACCCCCAAAGAGAATTTCTACTTGGGGGTTTTTCTAATGTCAGTATGGGTGATTTGCTTATAGGTCAGTCTCGTTAGCAGTATCTTTAGGATCAGGTAGATCCAGGCATTTATTGATAACGCTTTCGCTAACACCTTCTGCCCGTAGTTTGTTGGCAATTTGTTTCATTTCGTGTTGTCGCTTTAATTCAGCAAACAAGATGTCTGCCAACTGGTTGACAGCTTCTTCAAGGCGTACTTTACCTTTCTTTGTTGCAAAATCAACGTCGCAAAATTTGGAACGGTTCCGGTGCAAAATCAGGTAATATATTCCGGAAATCATCATGGCACTAATCACATTCATATCAATGTCCGAGTCTTTAAAGCAGTGCTCAAGCAATCGGACTAAAGGTTCATTGATGTTTTCGCGTAATCCTGCTGTGCGGCGCGTTACCGGATTATCGTCCGATAACTCCCAGATAAGCAGTTCCTGCATTCCTTTATTTTTATATAAAGCAACGATCAGGTTTTTCAAAATCCATTTGAAAGATTCTTCGTGACTTAAATCAGCCGGCATCATTTCGGCCAGATTGCCAAGCCAGTAGTCATATTTACGGGTATATTGGTCAAATAATTCCTCAAGGTTAGCATAGCGCCTGTAAAAAACAGTCGCTTCAATCTGTGCCCGCTGGGCCACGCCCGTAAGCGTAACATTTGCAAATCCAACTTCTTCGATAAGCGAAGATACTGCATTTAATACATCCCGCTCAATCGTAGTTTTGGTACGCCTTGCTCTTCTTTTCTTTTCAGTATTCTCCGACATATTCAAAACAATTCCTTTTGCTACAGTTCTATTCTAAATTTAGTAGATTGCAAAGATATAAAATAGATTCTGAAAAAATGATTAGTTTATGTTTAATATGATTTTTATATGTTTAAAATTAAGAGATTATAAAAAAAAGACTGCCCATTATTTGAGCAGTCTTCTTTGAGAAATTGATAAATGTCAGCTATAAACTAACAATTACAAATGATTTTAATACTGTTGTTCTGCCATACGTTTGTATCCATCGTAACGCCATTTAGCGTTAGCCTGAGCTGCAACAAATAATTCAGTGGCTTCAACAGGGAACTGTTTCAACAAAGTAGTATAACGTACTTCACCTTTCAGGAAGTCCTGGAATTTATCCCATTGTGGTTCTTTCGAATCTAATGTCATCGGGTTTTTTCCTTCTTCAGCCAATGTCGGATTGTAGCGATACAGGTGCCAGTATCCACATTCAACCGCGCGGGCTTGTTCGTCCTGAGCTTTACCCATACCTGCACGAATACCGTGGCTGATACATGGTGAGTAAGCAATAACGATTGATGGTCCATCATAAGCTTCTGCTTCGCGGATAGCTTTCAGTGTTTGAGCCTGGTTTGCACCCATAGCCACCTGAGCTACGTAAACATAACCATAAGTAGCTGCAATCATACCCAAGTCTTTTTTACGTACACGTTTACCCGAAGCAGCAAATTTAGCCACAGCACCTACCGGAGTAGATTTAGAAGCCTGACCTCCTGTGTTTGAGTAAATTTCAGTATCCAATACAAGGATATTTACGTTTTTACCAGAAGCAATTACATGATCCAAACCACCGAAACCGATATCGTAAGCCCATCCGTCGCCACCAATAATCCATTGAGATTGTTTGATGATATATTGAGTCAAACCAGCAACTTCTTTTGCAATTTTGTTGTCAGAAGCTTTTACCAACGGAGTAATTTTCTTTTCAAGAATAATTGTTTCGTCAACATCGTTGCGTTTTTCAATCCATTCAGTAAATAAGCCTTTCAACTCATCAGAGATAGTTGCTTCTGTCTGTGCTTCGGTAAACAAACGAACCAAACGGTCGCGCATGTTATCGTTTGCAAACACCATTCCTAAACCAAACTCTGCATTGTCTTCGAACAATGAGTTAGCCCAAGCTGGTCCATGACCTTCAGAGTTAGTTGTGTATGGAGTAGAAGGAGCAGAGTTAGAGTAAATAGAACTACAACCAGTTGCGTTAGCTACCATTTGACGGTCACCAAACAATTGTGTGATCAATTTTACGTATGGAGTCTCACCACAACCTGAACAAGCTCCCGAGAACTCGAACAATGGAGTAGCCAGCTGAGAATTTTTTACGTTCGATTTTACGTCAACCAAATGTTGTTTTGATTTTACGTTATCAATGCAGTAGTTCCAGTTAACCTGATTTTCATATTGAGTGTTGATTGGCACTAGTTCAAGGGCTTTATTGCCTTTGTTACCCGGACAAACATCCACACAGTTGTTACAACCCATACAGTCAAGAACGTCAACCTGAATGCGGAAAGTAGTTCCTGCAAACTGTTTACCGTTAGTTTTTAACATGTCGAATTGTGGAGCATTAGCTTGTTCAGCCTCATCCAGAATAAACGGACGAATAGCAGCGTGAGGACAAACATAAGCACATTGGTTACACTGGATACAGTTTGAAGAATTCCAAACAGGAACGAATGCAGCTACACCACGTTTTTCGAATTTAGAAGTTCCCTGTTCCCAGGTTCCATCTTCACGGCCAACAAAAGCAGAAACCTTCAAATCGTTACCAGCCTGAGCGTTGATAGGACGAACCACATCACCTATAAATGCAGGAACGATATCTGTAATTACAGCATTTTCGTCAGTTAAGTTAGCCCATTCAGCCGGAACTTCCACTTTAGTGTATTCACCACCGCGGTCAACAGCTGCATAGTTTTTCTTAACTACGTCTTCACCTTTTTTGCCATACGATTTGTTGATAGCGTATTTCATTTTCTCAACAGCCAGCTCGTAAGGAATTACGTTGGCAATTTTGAAGAATGCAGATTGAAGAATAGTGTTTGTGCGATTTCCAAGACCGATTGATTCTGCAATGTTAGTTGCATCGATGATATAGAAACTGATATTATTCGCAGCCAAATATCTTTTTACCTTAGCCGGAAGATTTTTTTGAACTTCTTCTGCACTCCAAATAGTGTTCAACAGGAAAGTTCCGTTTTTCTTCAAACCTTTGGTTACATCGTACAAATTGAGATAAGCCTGAACGTGACAAGCCACAAAGTCAGGAGTTGTTACCAAATAAGTAGAGCGGATAGGTGTGTTACCGAAACGAAGGTGTGAACAAGTGAAACCACCTGATTTCTTCGAGTCGTAAGCAAAATATGCCTGACAATATTTATCGGTGTTGTCACCAATAATTTTGATAGAGTTTTTGTTAGCACCTACAGTACCATCAGCACCCAAACCATAGAACTTAGCTTCGATAGTTCCTTCGCCACCCAACGAAATTTCTTCTTTCAATGGAAGTGAAGTAAAGGTAACATCATCAACGATACCTACAGTAAAGTGATTCTTTGGTTCCGGTAAAGCTAAGTTTTCGTAAATAGCAATAACCTGAGCAGGAGTAAAATCTTTTGAAGATAAACCGTAACGTCCGCCAACAACTGTTGGTTGGTTAGCTGAACCGTACAATACGTCTTTTACATCCAAATATAATGGTTCGCCGGTTGCTCCCGGTTCTTTAGTACGGTCTAATACACAAATACGTGTAGCTGTTTTAGGAAGAGCAGCTAAGAAGTGTTTTGCAGAGAATGGACGATACAAGTGAACGCAGATCAAACCAACTTTTTGTCCTTGTGCATTCAGGTGGTCGATACCTTCTTTGATAGCTTCAGTAGCAGAACCCATCGCAATAACTACACGGTCGGCATCTTCAGCTCCGTAGTAATCAAACAAACCATATTTACGACCTGTTACAGTTGCCAGTTTATTCAGATAATCTTCAACTATAGCAGGAATTGCATCGTAGAAAGGATTACAAGCTTCGCGAGCCTGGAAGTAAACATCATCGTTTTGTGCTGTACCACGGGCAACTGGATGCTCTGGGCTCAATGCACGGTCACGGAAACCTTTCAATGCTTCCTGATCCAACAATGGAATCAAGTCTTCCTGATCAATTTGCTCGATTTTTTGTATTTCGTGTGAAGTACGGAAGCCATCGAAGAAGTGTACAAATGGTACACGTGTTTTGATAGCCGCAAGGTGAGCTACAGCTGCCAAATCCATTACTTCCTGCACAGAACCTGTAGCGAACATGGCACATCCTGTTTGACGAACAGCCATAACATCTTGGTGGTCACCAAAGATAGAAAGAGCGTGCGAAGCCAAAGCACGGGCAGATACGTGATATACGCCCGGAAGTAATTCACCGGCTACTTTGTACATGTTTGGCACCATAAGCAGCAAACCTTGTGAAGCGGTGAACGTAGTAGTCAACGCGCCGGCCTGAAGCGATCCGTGCATAGCAGCAGCAGCACCTGCTTCCGATTGCATTTCCTGTACTTGTACTTTTTCGCCCCAAATGTTCTTACGACCACCGGCAGCCCATTCGTCAACATATTCTGCCATAGTCGACGATGGTGTGATTGGATAAATTGCAGCTACTTCACTGAACATATATGCTATATGTGCTGCAGCCTGATTACCATCACATGTTAAAAATTTTTTAGATTTAGCCATTTTGTTAGTAATTTTATTAATGATTAATTTTCTTGTTGTTATTGTTATTTGCCTCTGACATTTTTTTTGCTTTCGGCGTTTTTTTTATATTATTCGATTTTGCCGTTATTAATTGTTGTTTGGTTTCAGTGTCTTCTTTGCTTGCTTCTAGTTGCTTAATAAAGAAACCCAAACAACCACAGCGGTATTTCATTTTTACTTCCCACCTCTATATTATCGGCGGCATAAATTGCTTTTGTATAATGTTTTCCTGATTCGGGCCTGTTTTCGCATTTGAAATGATATTGCCCATCGATACAGAAGTCCATTTGAAACTTGCACATATTTACTTTATGTCTTATGTGCAAAGTATTATAGAAGAAAGTTTTACGCTCTGCAATGGGATCTACCTGACCCGGAGTTGCCACATGCATTAAGTTGGTGTTCTGAACGTAAACCTGATTCGGTTTTTTCGGATATTCATCGCCTTCAGCATACAGGGTATTCAACAACCGGGCATCTTTCAGGTATTTAATGTAGTTCATGATGGTCGCCCGCGAAGTTTCAATTTCTTTACTCAACTGGCTTACATTAGGTGCTCCCGGAGCTGAATTCATTATTAAATAAAGAAGTTTCCGTATTTTGGACAGGTATTTTAATTCTATTTGCTTGATAAGCAATACGTCCACCTCAATCATCATATTCATTGTTTTCAGAAGGTTTTCGGAAAAATTCCTGTCTTCCAGAAAAAACGGATAAAAACCGTGATGCAAATAAGGCTTGAAATAGTCAAGTGGCTTCACTTGCTGGCAAATTTCCTGAGCTATTTGTACGTGGTTACGCAGAATTTCTTCAAGCGTGTGTGATTGGAAGCTTGTTCCAACCTGCAAATTCAGAAATTCCCTGAACGAAAATCCACGTAGATTATATGAGGCTACAATATCCTTAATATCAACATTTTCTTCGCGCAAACGCATAACCGACGAGCCGGAGAAAACAATATGAAGTTCAGGAAAACGGTCGTAACATTCACGCAATTCTTTTGACCAGTTTTCATACTTGAAAATTTGATCGAGCAGGAGAGTCTTACCACCCTGGGCACAGAATTTTTCGGCAAACTCTACGAGTGTATGTTCTGTGAAGTAAAAGTTGTTGAAATTGACGTATAAACAGCTTCGGTCAATGCCGAAATACTCTTTGGCATACTGGAGTAAAAAGGTGGTTTTCCCCACACCACGACTGCCTTTGATACCGATCAGGCGGTGCGTCCAGTCGATTTCGTCCATTAGTAAACGCCTTACGGGCGATTGAACATGTTCGACTAAGTAAGTATGTGTGTTATAAAACGCCTCCATTTATGCATTTTTTAGACCGCAAAATTAGTACAATATTTCCATTTTGCAATGCAGAGATGGCAAAATTAGGATAAATTACATTCAAACACCTCAAAAATAGGTTTTAAAGAGTCATTTTAGGTGTGTATAAATACCATAAAACTAAAATTTATGCAATTCATTAAATTTTTGTTGGATTGAGGTAAATCATTAACCTAACAATAGGATTTGTGAATTTGATTGTGTAGTTTTGGGGGATCAAAAAAATACTGAAAATTATAACCACAATAGGAAACAAAAAGATTAATGTCTAAAAATGCTTTTTCTTCCTGATTTTCAATTTAAATTAAACCCTTTATGAGTTTTAGATTATTTGTATTCTATTGTTTCAATTGCGGTTTATCTTAATCTTCTAAATTTATATTAGTATGAAAATTAAATTTATAGGCGCTGCACGCGAAGTAACCGGCAGCAAACATCTTATTACTACGAACGAAGGAAAGAAAATTCTGTTGGATTGCGGTATGTTCCAAGGTAAAGGCCTGGAAACAGATGCCATGAACCGGAACCTGATGTTTGACCCTGCAACCATCGATTATTTAATTCTCGGCCATGCACATATCGACCATTCGGGACTAATTCCGTATATGTACAAACTGGGGTTTCGCGGTTCGGTGGTTTGTACCAATGCCACCCGCGACCTCTGCGCCATTATGCTGGCCGATAGTGGGCACATCCAGGAATTAGATAATAAATGGTTCAATAAAAAACGGGCTAGACAAGGCCTTAAACCGGTAGAGCCTATCTACAGCGAGTCTGATACTGAGAAATGTATGGAATTGTTTATCGGTGTAGCTTATGACCGCCGTTTCCAGATAAATGATAAGATAAACGTAAAATTCACGAATACCGGACATATGCTTGGAAGTGCAGTAGTAAACCTGGAATTGATTGAAAACGGGGAAAAAGTGCATTTGGCATATACAGGTGATATCGGCCGCACACACAACCGTATTTTGCATCCTCCGGTAGAGTTTCCGCAATGTGACTACCTGATTACAGAATCTACTTACGGTGACCGCTTGCATCCGGCCAACCAGGAAAGCGAAGAGGAATTGCTGAAAATAGTGTTGGAAACTTGTGTGGATAAGAAAGGAAAATTGATTATTCCAGCCTTCTCCATTGGACGTACGCAGGAAATTGTTTTTGTACTCAACGAGTTGTTTAATAAAGGATTATTGCCTAAAATTGAAGTGTTTGTTGATAGTCCGTTGTCGGTCAATGCAACCGATATTTTTCGACTGCATCCCGAATGTATGAATGCTGAAGTAAGAAGCGTAATCAAACACGATCCGGATCCGTTTGGATTTAATTCGCTAAAAATGATCAAGAATGTAGACGAATCCAAAGGATTGAACGATTATCAAAATCCATGTATCATCATTTCTTCTTCAGGCATGTTGGAAGCAGGCCGTGTGAAGCATCATGTGGCTAATAATATATCTAATTGGCGAAACACTATTTTGCTGGTTGGTTATTGTTCGCCCACATCACTGGGAGCACGCATTCAGGAGCCGGGATTGCGTTACATTTCTATTTTCGGGGATTTACACGAGGTAAATGCGCGTATTGCCAAAATTGAAGCATTTTCCGGACATGGAGATTATAACGAAATGAAATTATTCCTGAGTTGCCAGAACCCAGCTGAAATCAAAAAGACGTTTTTGGTACATGGCGAGTATGGGGTTCAACAAAAATATAGCGAAGAATTGAAAAGGATTGGTTTTCAGAATATTGAAATCCCTGAAGCTGGAGAGGAGTTTGTTTTGTAGGCCTTATAAATAAAAAGAGGAGTAAGAAGTCTGGAATTTACTCTAAGGCATCTTATTCCTCCTGTTATTTTCGTATATCAGAAATTTTTCTTCGGGGTTGTAGTTTGAAACTCTTTCAGGTAAAATGGTTCAAAATAAGCAACATCCACAAAATTGTTTTCAGAGTATGCCTTTTCCGCAAAAGCAATCATGTTCTCGGCCAGGGGAACCAAACCGTCAATAAACAGGGCGTTAGGGTGAGATAGGGTGGGTTTGCATTTCTCAGCTCCATTTCCAAAGAAATAAACCGGTTGGTTGGCAAGTGTTTCTGCATAAGAATCCGAATCAATAATGTCTGCAGAAATTTCCCGTTTCATTTTCCCTTTTCCATCATAAAAAGCTGCATACACTTCCATACGGCGCGCATCAATCATCGGGCAAAATAAGGCGTTTTCAGCATTTTTGGCCACTTTCAAAGCCTCAGCAGTCAATACTTCCAACGTGCTGACAGCTATCAACGGGATTCCGTAGCCATAACACAATCCTTTAGCCGTAGAAACCCCGATACGCAAACCAGTGTAAGATCCGGGGCCGCTGCTCACAGCCACTGCATCAAGTTTTTTATCTTCATGTTTAAGCACTTCCAATGCTTCGGCGATAAATACACTCAGCAATGCAGCGTGATTCATGCCATCCCCATTTGACTTGGTGAAAAGAGAAGTTCCGTTTTCACTCAAAGCTACTGAGCAAACATTGGTGGACGTTTCGATATGAAGAATAACCATTTTATTTACTATTTAAATCTGCGATTAACCCGATCATATCTACAGGATATGATTAGAATTTGAAAGTGTGCAAAATTAAGCATTTTTGCCGGATGTAAAAAACAAATCCCTGTTTTCAACCGAAAACAGGGATTTCTCCGAAATTGATTTTGAATATTATTTCATTTTTACTTTCAACGGGCTTTTAGTTTTTGCGGCAAAATCATTTACAGCTTTAAACCAATCTGCATCAGTTGGGAATTTCCATTTGTTCCAACCACCACCAAAATAGTATGTGAAAGAAGTGCCAACTTTATAATTGGCCAGTAAAAATGCATGTGCATTCTTTTTCTTGCTCTCAATCACTTTCGCTGGGGCAAAAACACCCACATAATTACGGCCGGAAGGTTCTTTAAATTCCGAAATGGCTTCTTCGGCATAAGCCACAGTGCCATTCGCAGCATTTAGTTTCAGATCGCCCTTTCCGTCATGCAGAAAAATACCTGTTGCCAGTTGCATTTTCTGAGCTTTTCCGGTGAAGGTAACCACTGCCTTATTCAGCATAGAACCCGCATTGGCTGTAATAGTAATGGTTTGTTTATAGAAATCATTACCAACCTTTACTGAATCGTAAGTCAAGGTGAAAACTGTTCGTAGAGGACCGTTTTCAATCACTTTATAACTGTCGAAATGATTGCCAACCCACAATGAGTCTGACATATAAGGAGCAATACCTCCACAACCCAGCGTATGAGCCACTTTGTAAAAATCCATTCCACGTCCGCGATCACGGTGGTACGAAAGTCCCTGCTTCAGTTCTCCATAGTAGAATTCATCTACAATCAGTTCTTCTGTACGTTTTGCCCAGTAATCAACCCCATTGCTCGGATTTTCTTTAGCCAGAGCGGGACCGTACATACGGTAACCACCAAAATCGTTTTCCCAGGCAAAATCATCTTTGCGCTCCGGAACAAAACGTCCGAAAGTTTTTGCTTTTACAGTTGCCGGTTTACCTTCTTTAAGGGTGTAAATTGCTGTTGATTTTGCTTTTACATCGGCTTGGAAAATCAAACCCTGTATTTCTTTCTTATCGTTATAAATCAACTGATAAGGCACTTCTTCTCCTTTGTCATTTTTCAATACAACTGATTTAGTGATAAAACAGCTCTTTTTACAACAAGTTTTCAGTTCCACCATTTCGCTTTTGCGATCCAAATCAGAACTGTTGCTGACAACAACTGATTTCTGTGCAAAAACAACAGAAACGAACAGGAGAGAAGCTATTAAAGAATATCCAAATTTTTTCATTACTAAATTGTAAATCGTAAATGATTAAATCGAAAATTTATTTTGGTTGTTTTCCAATATAAGCAAGAATACCACCATCAACATAAAGAACATGTCCGTTTACGAAATCAGAGGCTTGTGAGGCAAGGAATACCGCCGGACCAACTAAATCTTCAGGATTTCCCCAACGGGCAGCCGGAGTTTTAGCAATAATAAACTGGTCGAATGGATGACGTGAACCATCGGCCTGAGCTTCGCGTAATGGAGCTGTTTGCGGAGTAGCAATATAACCCGGGCCAAGGCCGTTACACTGAATGTTGAATTCACCGTATTCAGAAGCAATGTTCTTAGTCAACATTTTCAAACCGCCTTTAGCGGCAGCATAGGCCGATACTGTTTCGCGGCCAAGCTCGCTCATCATAGAACAGATGTTGATAATTTTACCTGCACCTCGTTTCATCATGCTTGGAATAACTGCTTTCGCACAAATGAAAGGGCCATTCAGGTCGATGTCAATTACCTGACGGAATTCGGCAGCACTCATTTCGTGCATAGGAATACGTTTAATAATACCGGCATTATTTACAAGAATATCAATTTCGCCAACTTCTGTTGCAATCTGAGCAACGATAGCATTGATTTGATCTTCGTTAGTTACGTCAGCCACATAGCCGTGAGCTTTAATACCATCCGCATCGTAAGCTGCAATTCCTTTATTTACTAAATCCTGATTGATATCATTAAATACAATAGTAGCACCTGCTTTAGCCAAACCGCAAGCAATTGCGTAACCGATACCGTAAGAAGCTCCCGTTACAAGGGCAACTTTTCCTGTTAAATTAAATTGGTTCATATATTTTTAATTCTAAAGTCCACTCAAAGCGGACAAATGGTTATTATTTCCTTTTCTAAAACGAATCAACCGGTCAGTTTATTAACCAGTTAACTCATTGGCTATTATCTTAACTCTGTATGTTTATAGAAATCCTGATCGCTATAGTCCAGATTTTCGCCTGCCATACCCCAGATAAATGTATAATTGCTGGTAGCTGCTGCCGAGTGAATAGACCATTCAGGAGAAATTACCGCTTCGTCACCTTTCATCCAAATGTGGCGTGTTTCTGTTGGTTCTCCCATAAAGTGACAAACCGCCTGTCCTTCAGGAACTTCGAAATAGAAATAAGCTTCCATACGACGGCTGTGCGTGTGTGCAGGCATGGTGTTCCAAACACTTCCGGGAGCTAATTCTGTCATCCCCATTTGCAACTGGCATGTCTCCAATACCTGGCAAACCAACATTTTGTTGATATTGCGGTGATTGGCAGTTTCTAATGATCCCATTTCAGCAACAACAGCATCAGCTTTTGTAATTTTTCGGTCTGGGAATGTTTTATGGGCAGGAGCAGAGTTGAAGTAAAATTTAGCCGGATTTTTAGGGTCACTGCTTTCGAAAGTTACTTTGCGATCACCGGCACCCAAGTAAAGAGCTTCTTTAAAACCTAATTCAAATTCAACTCCATCAACTGTGATTTTACCGGCTCCTCCTACATTGAAAGTCCCAAATTCACGACGGGAAAGGAAAAATTCAGATTTCAACGGATCAATAGCTTCTAAAGTCAGTACCTGATTTACCGGCATTGCTCCACCAACTACCAATCTGTCATACAACGAGTAAACCATGTTTACTTCATCTATTGAAAATACTTTTTCGATTAAATGTTCTTTACGTAAACGAGCGGTATCATAACCTTTTGCATCCTGTGGATGTGAGGCATACCGGATTTCATAATTTGTTTTCATTTTATATGTATTGAATTGTTTAATTTATAATACAATTGGTCAACCAAAAGTACGGTTTATTTCAGAGATGCTAAAGTATAAAGTACATTTTATAAAACATTTTTACATTTATTAACCTGTTGAGATGCGTCACTGGGTATAAATACGAACTAAACGTAATAAATACTTATATTTGACCCCAAGTCAAAATAACCAATTTAATGCAAAAATACTATAAATGAGGAGGCAGCATGTACACTTTTATACAAAAAAGTGTATAAAATGAGAGAAATGGAGTAATGAGAATATTATTTGATCTGAATCAACCAGGCCAGATTTACGGAAAGATTAGCATTGTTTGAAGTATCAAAATAATCCCGTTTGTCATTGGAGTAAATATCACTCAAGGCATAGTATGCACGTGTATCCAGCTGCAATATATTCCCTTTAATATTGAATAAGAACCCTATACCTCCGCAAAGCCCGTAATCAAATGTATTCTGAATAGCTGTAGTTTGCTGAATTTCGGTAGAATTAGTTGTTCCGTTAACGAATACCTTTTCGGAAAGCAAATAACCGATTTTAGGGCCAATATTTATAAAAAAACGGTTCTTTTTGCCCATATAAATATGGGTAAGAAATGGTAATTCGATATAATTCAATTGTTTTGCGAATAATCCTGTAGCTTCGTTCCAACCTCGTTGCGAATAGTTTAACTCGGCCTGCATGCCAACGTTTTTTTCAGCAATATAACGGAAAACAAGCCCTCCGTTGTAACCTTGCAGGTAAGTCTGGTTTACGGTTGGATTAAACATAACCATGGAACCTGTTGCACCGGCTGTAACCCCCACGTACATTTCGGGTTTAGCCAAACGTACCTGAGCCATCAACGACGATGAGAAAAAAACTAACAAGAAAATCCAGTTTTTGCGCATAAAATAATTTTCCAAAATTTACGATCTGATTAATCTTCACCCAAATAAACTCGTTGATTCACAAATCCGGACCCATTTGAAATACGTTCAAATTTCGGTTGGGATTGTAATCCGTTTTTGAAATTATAAGACCCTATTTTATCTGAAAACTTATTTCCGTATCGTTGAAAAATTGAAATAAAATAGCTAGTCAGATCATAACCCAACAAATCGAAGTGAGGTAAATCCTTCCTTACGTTTTTACCGTAATAATGTGCAAATACTTTGTTGTAGTCGGCCAGTTTATCCTGGTTTACATTAAACATAAAAGGTGAAATGTATATTCCGGCAGGCATTTTCTCGTTTTGATTTTTCCAACTGTATTGCTCAAACAGAAGAAGATCATATTGAGTTGCTACAGCGCGAAAGGGAGTCAAAAAAGGACTAATATAAGCGAACTTATCAGTATTGAATATAACCAAATTTTTCCCCTCAGCCTTCAAAACGCTTGCAAAATCTGCTGCATCGGAAGTGGTCAGTTCTAATTTCGAAAATGTTTTGTTTGCTTTTCTGAGTTCTTTTTGCAAACCAGCTGCCCATATTTTACCTTCATCCATGGAACTGATACCCGGAATTTCTGCAAAAACAATATTCATATTCTTGTATTTGCCGGTAAAAAGTTCTGCTGCAAAGCTCAATTCGGTTTCAGTCCCGGGGTTAAACTGAAAAAGATACGGATTGGTTTCGATATCAGGAACTTTGGCTGTAAATGGAATCAAGGTGTTGATTCTGTTTTCCCTGGCAAAATCACCGATTTGCGAAACCTGATTGCTGAAAGCCGGTCCGATAATAAGATCCATTGTCTTCAACTCCGAATTTGAAAGTACTTCTGTCAGCTTTTCTTCAGATTTCTCAGTATCATAGCTGTATATTTCAAATGAAATTCCTTTTTGTTTGGCTTCCTGGATAGCAATCAATGCACCCTGATAAAAATCAACAAAACGGTCGATGCCAGCATCTTTCTTTTCCTGATCAAGCATAAATGGCAATAAAAAGGCAATACGAATGATCTTATTTTTATCAGAAGTCTTTGTCAATACGCTGGTATCAAATAAATTATTTACATCAACGTCCTGTTTATTGCCATTGGTTACGATGTCTTTTGGAGAAGTTGTTTGAGTTGCCGTAGCTATCATTCCTTGTTTTGCAGGAATTTTAAGTTCTGTTCCGCTAACCAATGTGGTAGCGGAAGCAGGGTTCAGTTCTATGATTTCATTTACATCTACCTTATACTGCCGACTAATTGAATAAAGTGTCTCATCAGGCTGAACTACATGAATGAGAATATTCTTTTTTGCCTCTTTTTTATCTTTAGAAGCCTTTTTCTCTGCTTTTTCAACTTCTGCTTCTTTTTTCCGGGTTTCTTTTATTTGCACAGGAATTCGTAAAACCATTCCTTCACGCAAACCATTTTCAATTTCTGAATTATATTTCTTTATATCATCCTGACTGACATTATATTTACGACTAATGGCAAAAAGTGTTTGCTTTTTCAGAACCGTATGTTCAATGAACTCCGGTTTTGAATTATTTTCGAAAACAGTGCTTTGATGGTTTTTCTTGTGAACAGGAATCAAAAGCAGTTGGCCGGCTTTCAATCCGTTTTTAATTTCAGGGTTTACTTTGCTTATTTCATCAGGCGAAACTTCAAATTTACGGCCAATGGCAAACAAACCTTCACTTGCCTGAACCGTATACTGGTAGTATTCAACACCGTTTATTTTTTTTATGGGAGTATCTTTGGGTTGTCCGAAGCCTGAAAAACTAATCAGAAGGAGTAAGGCGAGTAAATAACCGAATAACTTCGTTTTCATTATTATAGGTGTTACTGATTGATTTTGAGTTAGAATTGCAAAAGTACAAAAAATATGCTTCAACAAGCGAAACAAGGTAATAAATCAGACTTTTTTTTGTTATTGATAAGAAAGATGTACATTTGCATACGATAAATGTCTACCAGCAATTATTCACACATTCATTCATGAAAAAAATATCTTTTTTGCTACTTTTTTGTATTTGTGCTGTATTTGTTTCAGCTCAACTTTCTATAACCGGAAATCACCTATTAATTGGAAAGAAGATTGGTAATGATTCTGTTACTGTAATTCTTTTCGACAGTATTAGTTCAAGCACTACAATCAGTTATGCAGGAACAAATGTTCGGTTTTACAAGTACACTGATGCCAATTCGAATACCAATCCCATTTATCCGTCATTGAGCCCGGATGATGCGACCGGATATATAATTAAAGTTGATGATATTCCCACAGATACTATTTGGGTAATTGATTATAAACTATATAAACCCTTTTCAATTGAACCAGAATTTAACCCAACTGCGCAATGCCAAAATGTGTTGCTCAACTTAAGTGTCCCCGAAATAAGTTACCAAACCATTGATAAAAAAAAATATGTACTTCCACGGGATTTTAATATTAAGTATCAAACTCTTAAATGGGAGGGTACTGATTGGGGAAAAACAGATACTATTGTGACTTTAACTTTACCTAAATCACAAGAATCTGTTCCAGCACCTTATTGTAATACAATTTTCACACTTTATGGCGACCAATATGCAGCTGATTTGGGGATTGATACAGTCAGTGTTTCTAGCAAAGATTATATAACTAATGCTGTTATTTGTAATCTTACAACTGTTGTTTCAGATCGTACGCATGAAAAGAATAATGAGGCTAATGCTCCAGATAATACAGCTGCAGATTTAAGTTTCTCTGCACCAATAGATATCCAGTTTTTAAGCAACCCAAGCGATGCTGTAAGTTTCTTTAATTGGAATATTTACAAAGATGGACAATTAATAATCAATCGCAATGATAGAGATCATCGATATACTTTTTCCGATCAAGGGGATTATGTTGTAAAAGTTAATGTTAGTAATTCCACCTGCTCATATTCTGATTCGATAAAAATTACTGCTTATGAAGCGGCTATTCAGGTGCCTAAAGTTTTTACTCCAAATGGAGATAATCTGAATGATGAGTTCAGGGTTGCCTATAAGTCGTTGCTGAGTTTCGAGTGTTGGGTGTCTAATCGCTGGGGACGGAAAGTTTTCTATTGGAATGATCCTCAAAAAGGCTGGAATGGGAAAATTGGCAGGGCAGATGCAGCAGAAGGTCCTTACTTTTATATAATTAAAGCCACAGGATATGGACTTAAACCCGATCCGAAAAACCCCGGTGCAAAAGTAAAATCGACAATAATTCTCAAAGGGGATATCACTCTGTTGAGAGGATTAAAGAAATAAGTAAGAAGTTTATAGTTGGCAGTTCATAGTATAATAGAAAAAGGAGTAAAATCACACTGATTTTACTCCTCTTTGTTTATCTTCTGTTTTCTTATTTTTGAACCAGATACATGCTACAAACTCCAAAAGTGAACTTGCGGTATTTATTGAGTTTGAAACCATTTTCAGCAAGAATTCCGATTAACCGTTCACCATTAGGGAAAGCATGCATGGAAGCCTGAAGGTAATCGTACGCCACTTTGTCGCTCGACAGGTATTTTGCTGTCATTCGCACAAAAACTTTTGTATAGAGCTGATAGCCTTTATGTAACAGTCCCTTTTCCGGCTCATTCATTTCCAGTATCAATAAATGCCCGCCGGGACGTAATACGCGGTGTATTTGCTGTAAGCTTTGGTTCAGCTTTTCAAAATTACGAATGCCAAAAGCAATTGTAGCTGCATCAAAACTGCCATCAGCAAAAGTCAACGCTGAAACATCCTGAACCTGCAAATCAATCTTATCACTCAAATTCGCTTTAGCCACTTTCACCCGACCCATTTCCAGCATTTGTTCCGAAATATCAACACCAGTTACATGGTCAGGATTGAGGTATTCGTATGACTTGATACACATGTCGGCAGTGCCCGCGGCAATATCAAGTATTTGTTTCGGATTGTAAGGTTTTAAAGCCAGCAACGAGTGTTTGCGCCAAACACGAGCCATTCCCCACGACATGATATCGTTGAACTTATCGTATTTATCCGAAATCGTATTGAACATACGGGCAAGTTGGGCAGTTTTCTCCTCGTCCTGATTATAGGGTTTTACTTTCGTAAAATCGGTTTCTTTTTTACTCATAAACTATTTTTATTTATCAACCTTTTTGGAAAGGCTGATAATATAACTCCTTCTTTTCTGAATTGTTCGAAAATAATTATTTGGTAACTGCTGGCGATTTTAAACTTCTGATTATCAATAATATCCCCCATGTAATAAACGGCAGACTAAGAATTTGGCCCATGTTGAGGAATAAATTTGATTCAAAAGCTTCCTGATTGAGTTTGATAAACTCCAACAAGAAACGGGAGCCGAAAATGCCAATCAAAAATACTCCGAAAATTAATCCGCTTTTTTTGTAGGCTTCTTTTTTCCAGTACAACCACCAGGTCACAGCAAATGTCAGCAAGCAATATAGTATTTCGTAAATCTGTGTCGGGTGCATGGGCACTGTTTCGCCGGTACGAACGAATATAAAACCCCAGGGCAGGGTAGTGGGATTGCCATAAATTTCGGAATTCATGAGGTTTCCCAACCGAATGGATGCACCACAAATTGCCACTCCTATTAACAGGCGGTCGAAAATCCAGACAATTCCTTTTTTCGAAACATTTTTATTGTAGAAATACATAGCTGTCAAAATACCAATGGCTCCACCGTGGCTGGCTAAGCCTCCGCGCCAGATATACAACAATTCCCACGGATGAGAAAGATAGTAATTGCCATATGTAAATGTAATTCCCAGAAAAGTTACGGGTTCAGCTAATTCTTTCCATTCATAAAAGAAACAATGACCCAAACGAGCTCCCACGATGGTTCCTACTACCGTGTAAATAAATAATTTATCCACCCATTCTTCCGGTAATTTCTCGTTTTTGAAGATTTTCTGGGTAATCAACAAAGTGGCATAAATACCTATCGCCCAAAGCAATCCATACCAACGAACGGATAATGGCCCGAGATGAAATAATACTGGATCTACATTCCAAGTGATGAAGTTTAATAGCATGATCGTTTTATTAGAGGTAAGATAGTAAGAGGTAAGAGGTAAGCACAAATTACTTGCGTACTTACTTCTTACCTCTTACTCCTGAATTAGTTTGCTCCGTGACAGTTTTTGTATTTTTTGCCGCTTCCGCAAGGACAAGGGTCGTTACGTCCCGGTGTTTTGTCAACATGAATTGGCTGTAACTTCTGTTGCTCGCGGGTATCCAGTTTTGTTGGATCCTGTTGGCTTCCGCTTCCGCTTCCACCTCCTACTTCGTCTTTTTGAGTTTTGTATTTACTCAAATCCATGCGTTGGGTTGGTCTGGCTTCACGTACTTGTTCCGGTTCACGCATAGGAACTTGTCCACGCATCATAATTGCCAATACTTTACGGTTCATGGCGTCAATCATTTCCTTGAACAATCCAAACGATTCAAGCTTGTAAATCAACAGCGGATCTTTTTGTTCGTAGCTGGCATTCTGAACCGAGTTACGCAATTCGTCCAACTGGCGAAGGTGCTCTTTCCATTCATCATCAATCACATACAGCAGAATTTGTTTCTCAAATGCTTTGATAACTTCCTTAGCTTCGTTTTTATAAGCAGTTTCCAAATGTGCGGTAATATTGAACACGCGTTTTCCGTCCGAAATCGGAATCAGAATGTTTTCATATTGTTGTCCTTTTTGCTCATAAACCTGTTTGATAACCGGATATGCAATGGAAGCCAGTTTGTCCATTTTACGTTTGAAGGTTTCAATAGCCGCATTTTCGACTTTTTCAGCAAGAACAGATGCTTTGGTGGTATTGAATTCTTCTTCGGTGAAAGGTGTATCCATAGCAAATACTTTCAACAATGTTTCTTCCAGCTCAATGAAATCACCATTATTTTTAGCTGATTCCACGATGCTTTCAGAAGAATCGAAAATCATATTGGTAATATCCACCCCAATACGTTCACCCATCAAAGCGTGGCGACGTTTGGAGTAAACCACTTCACGTTGCGAGTTCATTACGTCGTCATATTCCAACAGACGTTTACGAATACCGAAGTTGTTTTCTTCGACCTTTTTCTGAGCACGTTCAATAGACTTTGAAATCATTGAATGTTCAATCATTTCACCTTCCTCGAAACCTAGTTTATCCATGATACCCGAAATACGTTCCGAGCCGAATAAACGCATCAAATCATCCTCCAAAGAAACGTAGAATATAGAAGAACCCGGATCACCCTGACGTCCTGCACGACCACGCAACTGGCGGTCGACACGGCGGCTTTCGTGACGCTCGGTACCAATGATAGCCAAACCACCGGCATCTTTCACTTCCTTGGTCAGTTTAATATCGGTACCACGACCGGCCATGTTGGTAGCAATGGTTACTGTTCCTTTATGTCCGGCTTCTGCCACAATGTCAGCCTCACGTTGGTGCAGCTTGGCATTCAATACATTGTGTTTAATTTTACGGCCATTCAACATACGGCTCAGCAATTCTGAAATTTCAACCGAAGTAGTTCCGACCAATACTGGACGTCCGGCAGCAACCAAACGGTCAATTTCTTCAATTACAGCGGTATATTTTTCGCGTTTTGTTTTGTAAACACGGTCTTCCATATCATTACGGGCAATAGGGCGATTGGTTGGAATCACCACCACGTCCAGTTTGTAGATGTCCCATAACTCACCTGCTTCCGTTTCCGCCGTACCGGTCATACCCGAAAGTTTGTGATACATACGGAAGTAATTCTGCAAGGTAATAGTAGCAAATGTCTGTGTTGCTGCTTCAACCTGAACACGCTCTTTTGCTTCGATAGCCTGGTGCAATCCGTCAGAATAACGACGGCCGTCCATAATACGGCCGGTTTGCTCGTCAACAATTTTTACCTTGTTTTCCAATACAACATATTCCACGTCTTTTTCAAAGAGCGAGTATGCTTTCAATAATTGGTTTATGGTATGGACACGTTCCGATTTTACTGAATAATTTTGAAGAATTTCGTCTTTAATATTCTGGCGTTCCTCGGCTGAAATAGACTTGTTTTTTTCTAGCTCGGCAATTTCGCTACCAACATCAGGCAATACGAAGAAATGGCTATCGTCAGAATCGTCGGTAATTAAATCAATACCTTTATCGGTAAGTTCAATAGAATTTTGTTTTTCATCAATTACAAAATATAACGGGTCAGTAGCAATATACATGTTCCGGTTGTTCTCCTGCATATAGAACTCTTCCGTTTTAAGCAATAAGGCTTTAATTCCCGGCTCGCTGAGGTATTTAATCAGCGGTTTGTTTTTAGGTAAACCTTTATAAGAGCGGAACAATGCTAACGCGCCTTCTTCCTGTTGTTTTTTGTCTTCCGATTTCAACAAGTTACGGGCGTCTGACAAGTATTTGGTTGCTAATGTCTTTTGTGCATTTACCAAACGTTCTACTTTCGGGCGGAGCTCTTCGAATAACTGGTCTTCTCCTTTCGGAACCGGACCTGAAATAATCAACGGCGTACGGGCATCGTCAATCAATACCGAGTCAACCTCATCCACAATCGCGTAATTATGTTTGCGTTGTACCAAATCCTCAGGGCTGGTAGCCATATTGTCACGCAGGTAGTCAAAACCAAACTCATTATTTGTTCCGAAGGTAATATCAGCCAGATAAGCCTGGCGACGTTCTTCCGAGTTTGGGCGATGTTTATCAATACAATCAACAGACAAACCATGGAACATGTACAATGGCCCCATCCATTCCGAGTCACGTTTTGATAAGTAATCATTCACAGTAACCACGTGTACACCTTTGCGGGTCAATGCATTGAGGAATACAGGAAGGGTTGCAACCAACGTTTTACCTTCACCGGTTCCCATTTCTGAGATCTTGCCTTTGTGCAAAACCACACCACCAAATAATTGTACATCGTAATGCACCATTTCCCATTTGATGAGGTTTCCACCGGCAGTCCATTGATTTTTGAAGTGGGCTTTGTCACCATTGATAGTTACAAAGTCGTATTTAGCGGCCAAATCGCGGTCAAAATCGGTAGCAGTTACCACAATTTCCGAGTTTTCATTTAACCTGCGGGCTGTATCTTTTACAATACTGAAAGCTTCCGGCAAAATTTCGTCTAAAATCACTTCGTATTTATCCGTGATTTCTTTTTCAAGCTTATCAATTTCTGCGTAAATTTTTTCACGAAGATTAATTTCCGTTTCATCGATACTTGCTTTCAGTTCGGCAATGCGATTCACTTCTGTAGCAACATAGTCCTGAATACGTGTTTTCAGCGCTTCGGTATGTGCACGAAGTTCGTCATTCGACAACTTAATAATTTCCTCATAAACAGCCTTTACTTTTTCTACGAAAGGTGTTATTTCTTTCAGGTCACGTTGAGCTTTGTTACCAATTATTTTTTTCAAAAAATCATTAAATCCCATATGTTTTTATTTTATGTGTATTTCAGTTTTTGTGTTTTTACCAGTTTTGTCAGTTTTTTGAAAAAGACTGACAAAGATAAGATTTTTTACTCGGAAAATTGCCTTTATTGCTAATTTATTAAGCGGGGTGTAGTAAAACAAAAAGCGCTCCAACTATCTTAAATCATATTTTGTCAGTTTATTTTTTTTCAACATTAATATAAAAAGTATTAAACAAACATATTTAAAATCTGTTTAATTAAAAAAAACAGTTCAATAAATATATGACTACATTAAAACTTGTTCAGGACAAACTACCCAAAGTTTACAACGATCTTGAATTCCTGCTAATTTGTCTGAAAGAGGTAATGATTGAATCAAGGGAAACTGATTTGGCAAATGACATTCCGTGGATTTCAGCAAAGACAGATTTTCAACACAAAACATTCACGGAAAAACACCTTCAGCTGTATTCTACTTGTTTTCAATTGCTTAATATTGTAGAAGTCAATGGTGCCGTGCAAAATCGCCGTAAAATTGAGGACGAAAAATCGCTATCAGACATTAACGGGTTATGGTCTTATAATCTGGAATTGCTAAAACAAAATGGATTTTCAGCAGGGCAGATTGTTGATCAGTTACATAATATTCACGTCGAACCGGTACTTACAGCCCACCCGACAGAAGCAAAACGTACTGTCATGCTTGAACATTTGCGTGAGCTATACTTGCTGGTTGTTAAACGGGAAAACCAGATGTACAGCAGGATGGAACAAAACCAGATACGAAAAAATATGAAAATAATCTTGCACCGTATTTGGCGTACATCTGACATTTATACCGAAAAACCCGATGTTAGCTCTGAACTCGATAACATTATCCATTATCTTACGCAGGTTTTTCCTGAAGTGATTAAACTTCACGACCGTCGTTTGATACAAGCCTGGCAACAGGCGGGGTTTGACCAGCATTTGATTCGTAAAGCCGATAGCTTTCCCAAAATAACTTTTGGAAACTGGGTTGGGGGTGACAGGGATGGACATCCGTTGGTTACGGCCGATGTAACACGCAGAACATTGATGAAACTTCGTGAGAAAGCATTCGAAGTAATTAAAAGAGAGTTATTGGGACTACAGAAAAACCTCAGCTTCAATGTTGTGATAAGCCAGACAACAACCGAATTTCAAAAAAGATATTCCCATTTATATCAGGAAATTAAAGAGCACAGGGATGGTTTTAAGGCCTTATACAAAGCAGAGATTTTTAAGCAGATCCTGGAGTTTTTAATCGTCAAAATACCCGTTTCCATTGGGCGTGGCAAGTTTAGTGAGGATGAAATAAGTTATCGGTTGCCGTCTGAATTGATTGCCGATCTTTATCTGTTGAAAAAAGCATTGATTAACTTTGGTGCATCAGAAATTGCTTACACTGATATGAATGAAACTATCCGGGTTGTCACAACTTTCGGGTTTCACCTGGCCAAACTGGATATCCGTCAAAATAGCCGTTTTAATGAACTGGCTTTGTCGCAGTTAATGAAAGCCGCACAGTTGGATGGCGATGAGTTTTTGGTTTCTGGACTCAACGAACGAATTGAATACATAAATGCCGAATTAAATTCAACCAGGCCGTTTACGCTACCTGGCACTGAACTGGAAAACGAAGCCAATGCAACCATCGATTCTTATCGTATTATTGCCAAACATATAAGCAGGTATAGTGGTGAAGCCATTGGTTCTCTTATTGTTAGTATGACGCGGAATGTTTCCGATTTGCTGGTGGTTTACTTATTGGAACGTGAAGCAGGCCTGTTGGTGAACAGTTCCAATGGGTTAGCTTCTAAGGTTCATGTGGTTCCGCTTTTTGAAACGATTGAGGATTTAGTCCATAGTCCACAGATTCTGGACGAATTCCTTTCGCACCCGGTAACAAAAAACAGCCTGAAATGGCAACAACAGCGCGATGGCTCGGCAACTATGCTTCAGCAAGTTATGATCGGATATAGCGATAGCAATAAGGATGGTGGTATTTTTGCCAGCCAATGGTATTTGTACGAAGCGCAATCCAAAATGATTGAGATTGGCCGCAAACACAATGTTCAAATCAGTTTTTTTCATGGTAAAGGCGGATCTATAAGTCGTGGTGCCGGACCGACACATTGGTTTCTCAGAGCGCTGCCGCCCGGCTCTGTCAATGGAAACATGCGCCTGACTGAACAAGGTGAAACTATTGAACGAAAATATGCAAACAATTATAATGCTGTATATAATATCGAATTATTGACTGCCGGAACTCTCTCGGCTACATTGTTGCATAAAAACAAAGAAGTAGCTGAACATGAGCTTGTTTCTGAATTGAATTATCTGGCAAACAAAAGCATGGCCGAGTACAAAAAGCTGACACAACTGCCCGGTTTTATCCGGTTCTACGAAAAAGCAACGCCTATCGATGCTATTGAGCAAAGTAAAATTGGCAGCCGTCCGTCCCGCCGGACCGGAACACGTAGTTTATCAGACCTGAGAGCCATTCCGTGGGTTTTTAGCTGGAGCCAGTGCCGTTTTAATATCACCAGTTGGTATGGAGTAGGCACAACTTTGGAAGAAATGTATGAAAAAGAGCCTGCTAAATTTGAAAAACTGAGGAAATCAGCAGAAACAGATCCGTTTATCCGATATGTGCTCACCAATATTGATTCAAGCCTGGCAGCTTCCGATGAGACTATTTTCAAACAATATGCAAGCCTTGCAGCCGATGTTCCCGAAAGTCCGGTCTTTGTGAAACTCATGACTGACGAACTGCTCAGAACAAGACGAATGATTGATGTTTTGCTGGATATTCCGTTGGAGAAACGCAGAAAAAATCATTATTATTCAACGCTTTTACGTTCAGAAGCAATGAATGCATTACACATGCACCAAGTGCTTTTGCTGGATAAATGGAGAACACTTATATCCATGGGAAAAACCTCTGAGGCGGAACATGTACTGATTGAACTGTTAAGCTGTATCAATGCCATAGCTGGTGCTGTTGGATTTACTGGCTAAATAGCATATATCAAAATTAAAAAAAAGGTATAATCATCAAGAATAGTTGGTAAGCAAAGAAATAAATGGGTTGAAATCCTTTTTTAAGATATTTAAAACAGAATATTTCACTTCACGAGGGGCTTCTAAAAATTATTTTGAGAACTATGTAAAAAATAAAAGAGGAACCTAAAAAGGCTCCTCTAATTTCCGTATATTTTGAAGTTTATTGCTTCATAGGTTGCTCTGCAGAGAGCCTGTGTCCTCTTCAACTTCGAAGTAAATTGAATGATTATTTTTGAGTAATTTACCAACTATATATAGGCGACATTACCTGATATCTTAATACATTTTACAAAAGGTATTGCTCGCTGATTGATTTGTTTTCCTGTACACGTTGAATTGTATCACCAAACATCTTAGAAATAGTGAGGATTTTAGCTTTCGGACATTTGCTTGTATCAAATGGAATTGAATCTGTAAAAGCAATTTCTGAGAGCGCTGAGTCCATAACCCGCTGAGCAGCATCTCCGGACATAACACCATGCGAAACAATGGCGCGAACGCTTTTGGCTCCTTTGCTCAACATTAAATCGGCCGCCTTACAAAGTGTCCCTGCTGTATCAACCATGTCATCCACGATGATCACATCCCTGCCATATACATCACCGATAATGGTCATTTCTCCAACCACATTTGCTTTTTCACGTGTTTTGTAGCAAATAACCATCGGTACTTGCAAGTATTTTGAGAAGGAACCGGCACGTTTTGAACCACCAACATCAGGCGAAGCTATAACCAAATTCTTTAATTTCAAAGATTTGATGTAAGGAACAAAAATCGTTGAGCCATAAAGGTGATCAACCGGAATGTCAAAAAATCCCTGAATTTGATCTGCGTGTAAATCCATTGTGATAACACGGTCAACTCCTGCAACAGCCAGCATGTCAGCAATAAGTTTTGCACCGATTGATACACGTGGTTTATCTTTTCTGTCCTGACGTGCCCAGCCGAAATAAGGAATTACAGCAATAATCTTATAAGCTGAAGCACGTTTTGCGGCATCAATCATAAGTAAAAGCTCCATCAAATTATCAGAACTTGGGAAAGTTGATTGAACCAAATAAATATACTGGCCACGAATTGACTCTTCATAAGAGACCGAAAATTCTCCATCAGAAAAATGCTGAATTTTCATGTTTCCGAGTGGGCAATTTAAACTTTGGCAAATTTTTTCGGCAAGATAGCGACTGTTCGTGCCTGAAAACACTTTAAAAGGTGAAGTTGAAACTGGCATGGCTGGCATGGATTGGTGTGAAATTTAGTTTTAGAGAATTTTTTGCAAAAGTACGGATTATAATTTTAAAATTGTCACGAAAAATTCATAAAATAACAATGAATTTTTATTAATTCCACATACAATAACAATAATTGAAACTGTAATTTATAAATGCATTTTTTATATTAGTTGAATTGCCGCTTGTGTCTGAATTGAACCGAATTGAGAATTTGGAGTTAAATTAAAACGATAAAACAGTTTATTTGTTTTCAATGGCAATAGACGTAATTAGCATGCCGGGGAATTGTATTAACTCTTCCGCAAACGTTTGAAATTTATTTCAGCATTTTTTTAGGTATCAAAAAAATGCTGTTGTGAAAATAACACTACTTTTGAATTACAATTCATTTGTATACAATATAATTGTCTATAATTCAATATACTATGAAAATTCACTTTAAAATACCTTACTATACTTACTGGGGGCAGCGCTTGTTGGTAAGTGGAAATATACCGGAATTAGGAAATGGCGATTTGACAAAGGCATTAGCACTCAATTATCAATCTCCGGAAGACTGGTATGCTAAGATTGAGGTAAACAAAACCGAAGTGATTCAGTTTAATTATAAATATGTTTTGTTTAACGACCAAACCGGGCAATATGTTGAAGAATGGGGCGAGGACCGTCAACTTACAATTGATTCGACTAAGACTGATCATTTTTTCTGCATTGATGTTTGGAATTCACCCGGGGACATAGATAATGTTTTTCTTTCCACTCCTTTTCAGGAAGTGTTGTTGCGTCGTGATAGTCCGGTTGAAAATGCAAAATATCCAGCCAAATTTACTCATGTATTCAAGGTGAAAATGCCTTTGCTGAAAAATAACGAAGCTATTTGTTTGATTGGCGATTGCGATGCTTTGGGAAACTGGTCGACGGTTAATCCGATACTATTGAACAAAGGTGATAGCAACTGGTGGAAAGCCGAAGTAGATTTAAGTAAAGCGCAAAACGAAGTCCATTACAAATATGGAATTTTCGATCCTGAAGACAAGCAGTTCCGGAATTTTGAATCCGGATCCGACCATATAGTCCCAGTTATAAAGTCAAAGAAAACATTAGTTCAAAAATCAGACGGTTTTGTCCGCATCTCAAATAATTCGTGGAAAGGTGCGGGAGTAGGCATGCCGATTTTTAGCATTCGTACGAAGAAAAGTTTTGGAGTTGGCGACTTTTCCGATATGAAGTTATTTATCGACTGGGCCGAAAAAGTTGGACTGAAACTGATTCAGGTTTTACCGCTCAACGATACTATTGGAACGCATACTGACACCGATGTGCTTCCTTATGCAGCCATTTCGGCTTTCGCACTTAATCCGCTTTTTCTTAATTTGCCCGCTATGGGTAAATTGACTGCCACTCATTCGTTGCAAAAAGAATACAAAGCCAAGCAGGTTGAACTGAATGCTTCCGATTTAGTGCCTTTTATGGATGTGATAAATTTCAAACTTCAGTATTCCAAAGAATTATATCTTGTACAAAAAGATAAATTTCTTGAGAATAAAGATTTTAAAAAGTTCTTTGCTGACAATGAATACTGGTTGGCACCTTATGCGGCTTATTGTGTGTTGCGCGATATGTTTGGTACTTCGGATTACCGCCAGTGGAAAGAGTACGCTATATACAATGCGGTGAAAATGGCTGATTTTAATTCGCCGGAACAACCTCATTTCGATGATATTGCTGTAAATTATTTTATGCAATACCATTTACATGTACAACTCTCAGAAGCTGCCAGATATGCGCATGAACATGGTGTGGTATTGAAGGGTGATATACCTATCGGAGTAAACCGGAATAGCGTGGATACCTGGGTTTCACCGGAACTTTTCCACATGCACATGCAGGCAGGCGCACCACCGGATATGTTTGCGGTGAAAGGGCAAAACTGGGAACTGCCGACTTACAACTGGGAAGTAATGGAAAAATCAGGTTTTGATTGGTGGAAAAAACGCTTTGGGCAAATGTCTAATTATTTCGATACGTTCCGAATCGATCATATCTTAGGATTTTTCCGTATATGGCAAATTCCAACCAATCAGGTAGAAGGTATCATGGGGCATTTGAATCCGTCTACACCAATTCATGTCAATGAGTTTGCTGAAAAAGGATTGTGGTTCGATTATAACCGTTTTTGCAAACCTTATATTACCGACTCCATTTTGTGGGATTTCTTTGGCGAAGATGCTTCCTGGGTAAAAGCGAATTGCCTGCAAATAGAAGATGGTTGGGTGTTGCGCCTGAAAGCTACATATCAGAGCCAATTAGCCGTTGAAACGATGTTTGAAGAGGGAAAAATATCTGAACGAATCAAATGGGGACTTTTTGATTTGATTTCCAATGTCTTGTTTTTCGAGAAGGAAGGCAGTAACGGAACCCAGTTTTATCCACGCTTCGGCATGGAATCGCTCCGAACGTTCCGTGACCTTGATAATTACACGAAAGACCGCTTGCATGAACTGTATGTGGATTATTTCTATCGCCGCCAGGATTCCAACTGGTACCAGTCGGGAATGGAGAAACTGCCTGCGTTGAAACGTGCTACCAATATGCTTATTTGTGGTGAAGATCTGGGCATGATGACATCTTGTGTAACCGCAGTTATGAAAGAGCTGGGAATTCTGAGTTTGGAGGTTCAACGGGCACCTAAATCGAATAAACGCGAGTTTTTCCATCCCTCAAAAGCGCCTTATTTGTCGGTTGTAACGCCTTCTACGCACGATATGAGCACAATCCGGGGTTGGTGGGAAGAAGATCGGGGTGTGACGCAGCGTTTTTACAATTCGCAGCTTGGACATTGGGGTGAGGCGCCTTACTTCTGCGATTGGTGGATTTGCAGGGATATTATTCTGCAGCACCTTTATTCCCCTGCTATGTGGGCCATTTTCCAAATGCAGGATCTGCTGGGAGTTTCAGAACAAATTCGCCGGCCAAATCCGCATGAAGAACGAATCAATGTGCCGTCTAATTCTAAATTCAGTTGGCGCTATCGTTTGCACATCAATATGGAAGACTTGCTCGAAAAAGATGAATTTAACACTGAATTGCGGAATTATATCACCCAATCAGGTAGATAGTTTTAGGAATGAAGAAGGGAATAGAGTTCAATGCTTTATTCTCTTTTTTGTGAAATGAAAAGTTACCATTGATTTCTTGAAATATCACTATTCAATCTCAGTCTTTTTTTGTTACTTTGTAGGTGAAACATAAATACATAAAATTATGGACAAGAAACTTAAACGTTCTAAGGATCAGATGATAGCGGGCGTATGTGCCGGTATCGCTGAATATTTCAATTTGGATAAAACCCTTGTGAGAGTACTTTATGTTATTTTGGCTGTTTTTTCAGCCGGCTTCCCGGGTTTGTTGCTGTACATTCTTCTTTGGTTAATAATGCCTTTGAACGAAGAATAATGTATTAATCATTGAACTGTGAAACCGTTTAAACCGTTAGTTGTTTCACTTGATAGCTGTTCATTGATAATTGATAATTGAAACATTGTGACTTTTAAACTTATTTCTCCCTATCGTCCTACAGGCGATCAACCAGAAGCTATCAAACAATTGGTAGAAGGGCTGAACGCGGATATACCATTTCAAACCTTGCTGGGCGTAACCGGCTCAGGTAAAACGTTTTCCATTGCCAATGTGGTGGAACAGGTTCAGCGTCCAACGTTGGTGCTGAGTCATAATAAAACACTTGCTGCCCAGCTTTACAGTGAATTCAAAAACTTTTTCCCCGAAAATGCGGTTGAATACTTCGTATCTTATTACGATTATTACCAACCGGAAGCGTACTTACCAGTTTCTGATACGTATATTGAAAAAGATTTATCCATCAATCAGGAAATTGAAAAACTCCGGTTGGCTACCACATCTGCTTTGTTGTCGGGCAGGAGAGATGTACTGGTTGTTTCGTCCGTTTCATGTTTGTATGGTATCGGAAATCCAGATGATTTTACAAGTAATGTTATTGAAATTTACCGTGGTCAGAAGATTGTCCGGAACGATTTTCTGAGGTCGTTGGTAGATAGTTTGTATACGCGTAATGAAATAGAACTTAACCGTGGCAATTTTAGGGTGAAAGGCGATACGGTGGATATTTTCCTGGCGTATTCCGATTTTATTCTGCGCGTGGTATTTTGGGGCGACGAGATTGATGAAATACAAACCATTGAGCCTGTAAACCTGCATGTGTTGGATCATTTTGATGCCTATAAAATTTATCCGGCCAGTATTTTCGTTACTACCAAAGAGCGCATTGCCAATGCCAGACAACACATAGAGGTGGATTTGGCCCGTCAGGTGGATTACTTCAGGTCTATTGGCAAAAACTACGAAGCCAAACGAATTTACGAACGGGTAAATTACGATTTGGAAATGATCAAGGAACTTGGTTATTGCTCCGGAATTGAAAATTATTCCCGTTATTTTGATGGCCGTGCTCCCGGCAGTCGTCCGTTCTGCTTGCTCGATTATTTCCCGAAAGATTTCCTGATGGTTATCGACGAAAGCCACGTAACCATTTCGCAAATCCGTGCCATGTTTGGCGGCGATGCCGCCCGCAAGCAAAATTTGGTGGAATATGGCTTCCGGCTTCCTTCGGCTAAAGATAACCGCCCGTTGCAATTCGAAGAATTTGAGCAACTGGCTCCGCAAACCATTTACGTGAGTGCAACTCCGGCCGACTATGAACTGGCTAAAAGCGAAGGTATTGTGGTCGATCAGTTGATTCGCCCAACCGGGTTGGTCGATCCGATTATTGATGTGCGTCCGAGCCTGAACCAGATTGATGATTTGTTGGAAGAAATTACGCTGAGAACCGAAAGGGATGAACGTACGCTGGTTACGACGCTTACAAAGCGTATGGCCGAGGAACTGACCGATTACCTCACAAAAATGAACGTACGCTGTAATTATATTCACTCGGATGTGGATACGCTGGACCGTGTAAAGATTCTCGAAGATTTACGCCGCGGGGTGTACGATGTGCTTGTGGGTGTCAACTTGCTTCGCGAAGGGCTGGATTTACCAGAAGTGTCGTTGGTGGCTATTTTGGATGCCGATAAAGAAGGCTTTTTGCGTTCGCACCGCTCGTTGACGCAAACTGCCGGTCGTGCAGCCCGTAATCTCAACGGACGGGTGATTATGTATGCCGATAAAATGACCGATAGCATGGCTAAAACCATTTCGGAAACAAACCGCCGGCGCGAGAAACAATTGGCTTATAACGAAGCTCATGGCATTACGCCAACCGCCATTAATAAAGGAGAACGGAATTCATTCAGCAAAATTGAACCAAATGCGTATATTGAGCCGGATACTTCACAGGCAATTGCTGCCGATCCGGTGGTGCAATATATGTCGCATTCCGCTTTGGAAAAAGCTATTGCCAAAACTAAAAAAGCTATGCAGGAAGCCGCCAAAAAGTTAGAATTCCTTGAAGCTGCCCAACTTCGTGATGAATTAATTAAACTGGAAGACTTGCTGAAAACGAAATAAAAAAATCACCGTTCTACTGCTGGAACGGTGATTTTTTTATTTGAGTATAGTAGTTTTGTTTAATTCGTTATCTCTAAGGTCACGCGAACCCAACGGTCATGACTGAAAGGAATAATTCCAACTCGCGGTATTTATATAGGGTCTGCTGAAAAACTCCAGAGGAGTTAACTGTGCATAACCCCCAGATAAATCTGGGGGTTATGTACAGTAAATCCTTACAGGATTTTTACTCATAAAATTTATTGAGTGCATGGGTTTTGGACTAAAATTGCAAAAACCCTTGCATCAAATAATATAAATTTCATATTAATAGATTATTAATCAATGATATAATAATTTTTCAGCAGACCCTATATAGTAGTAGTCTTGACTTTATATAATCTCGCTACTATGGAGCTTTTTATTCATTGAAATAAATATCTACCATAATATCGCCTCTCCGAAGCTCTTTAAATGCTCCATTAGGAGCAATATTATGGTAGTAGTAAATGATATATAGTTTTTTAAGCTCCGTAGGAGCGACATTATTCTATCATTAATAAGTCAAGACGGTTTCATTTCTTTATGTACGCTGATACTCAGAACTTACCGCATATGCTTCTTATATGCTTAAATGGTACGGCCTGACACTGTGATTTTTAATCCCAGTTCTTGTATTCTTTGGATATAATTCAGTGATATATTTACACAATACTTTGTTATTTGGAGCTTGCAACAACGTTGCAAGGGCAAATGTAAATAAATTCATGGTTGCAACAACGTTGCAGGGGCGAAACAGATAAAATTTATGGCTGCAACGTTGTTGCAAGCTTGCCAGACAGTTTGGTGGTTCTTGCAACGTTGTTGCAGACATGATTAATGTTCACGGCAGTGTTTTACTAAATATGTTTGTATTTATCTGCCAGGACGGGAGCATAAGAAAAATAATTAATCCTTCACGCACCTTACCGATAAACCATAGTGTTTCTCGGTTGCATTCCGGCTAACAGTTGTTCCGTAGTAATTCAGGCTTCTAAACCATACAGTAGTTTTATCATTCCCGTTTGAAGTCCACCAGCCACAGTAATCAGCCACGTTGTTGAATCCACCATAGATAAAACGTCCTCCGGCAGGTAAAGCACAAAAACCAGAGGAATTATTCAACGAAGAGTAAGTGTCCGGATCGAGGCAGCCAACAGTACCGGGAATAGTTGATTCTCTCCAGTCCGGTTTTGCTGCCATGGCTTGCGCTACTGATTTTGATATTCCCATGTTTGCAGCCAGGTAGTTGTTCAAAACAGTCCATTCTTGGTCAGTAGCAACATGCCAGCCTTGAGGGGCTATATTGCGGGCATCGGATACTGCGTAGAAATTGTATAGCCGTCCGAATTTAGCAATGGTGTTGGTTTCTGAGTTATTATAATATACACATTGCGCACCGCCGGTTAATTTACTCCATTTGGCATTGTCTGTCATGGCAGGAATAGCTTCCCCGTTACGGTATTTTGTAACACGCAGGTTTTCGGCCAGCCAGGTTTGCGTCCCGATGGTAATAGTATGATACTCATTGCCATCAATGTCTGTCACAGTACCATAGGTCAAATCCGGATTTAGAATGTTGCTGGGTGCATTTGCTTCGGGTAAGGTAGTTATAATAAGAGAGTTTCCGTAAAATGTTTCATCTCCCGTGGTGGCGTAAGCGCGTATATAATAGGTGGACGCCGGATTAAGATATATAACCGAACTAGCGAAATTGCCGGTGCCGGTACCATCTGAGGTTTTATTCATATGAACGGTTGGATCGGGCATTGTAGACCAGCAAACACCCCGCTCAATTATACCCGTGCCGCCATCGGAAACGATATTACCCTCACATGTAGCTGTTGTTTGTGTAACCTCACTAATTTCTACCGTATTGATGACAGGTTCGGTAACTGCCGGAGTACAGGACGTAAGCAGAAATATCAATGCTGTACTAAAGAAAAATGAAATCCGAATTGCCTTAATCATAATGGTTTGATTTTCAAAAGAACTCCGGGTTCAATAGCCACGGAGAAAATGTGATATTTTATGCTAAAGTTAGAGAGTTAGAATCTTTGCGTTAAATTAATGAATACTCTACCGAAAGCTTGACCTTGTTCTAAAGTACCTTCGAAATCAGTAGAAAGCATCAAACTTTTAGTCAGTCGCCAAGATAAACTTAGTTCCGCTATATCTTGCGAAAATATAAGTGCTTTCCGGTATTCGACTTCAGCAGAAAGGTTGCCAAAATCTTTTGACAGAGAAGCACCATAAATGAAACCCGATAAGTTGGCGGTTTGAAGTGCTGTGCCGGTTACAGTAACCGAAGCATCAATCCACGGTATTTTTGAGTATGTAAGGTAACTTATTGCATTCATCGATTCATTGGAAGTGGGCGTTTGAAGGCGATATCCAGCATTTCCACCCCAGCTAAAGTATTTGAATGGACGATAATTGAACCGGAAGCGCAAACCCTGGCGCGTTTCCTTTTCTAACATGCTATCTATTCTGTTTTTATAAGTCTCATAGTAATAGATATTTTTCCGGGCATCATAAGAAAGTGACAACGACAGTTTCCTAATAGGCCGGTATGACAACGATAGATACAGACTGGTCAGATCAAAGTCATTTATTGGCGTATTGTTTTCAATTGCATATAAATCCACTTCTGCCGAGCCAAAGAAATCTACATTTTTCAACAACGAATTGGAGTGTTGCAGATAAATATAGCGTCTGTCCGTTTTCAGGTTATTCGTTTGGTTGAAAAATGCCACGGAGGTTTGGGCACTGCTATGCTCATTTTGAAAATTGTGACTGACAAAAGCCCCATATTGAAGCAACTTTGAATCGAAACCGTAAGTGGAATCATTTGGCCGGGTGCCGGCCAATGCACCTATAGTTATGTTTTTGAACCTTTGCTCAAATTGAAGTCCGTCCACAGCACCTACATTGGCAGTATTTACGTTTATCTTCCTGCCTAAAACCAGGGAAGCCGTCTTTCCAAAATCATATCGCAAAGCCAGGTTGTAAATTTTCAGATCTTTGAACTTTTCAGCCGGATTATTCAGCGTATGCGTGTAGGCCATGTAGTTTTCGAACGATAAACCGGAGTTGGCAATATGTTCGGCGTTTAAAGCCAGGTTGTATCTGAGGCGATAGTTCGGCGTATTTGTGCTCAACGGATTTGCCGAGAAATTAGAATAGGAAGAAATAGATAAACGGCCATCGAACCGGGCTTTGTGATCCGTAGATGCTTCTTCGGGTTTATTTTTAATGGCTAAGTCTGTTACTGCAACTGGCTCTGTCGATTTTTCAGCAACGACCTCAAGGGGTATTTCAATTCGTTTCTTTGCAATTACCTCGTTTGTAACCGAAAGCTGCACGCCTTTTACAGGCGTACATACACATGAAATGGATGATAAGTTATTCACTAGCAAAGCTGGTTTTAAGCTATTGTTCTTTAAAATAAACAATGTGTCGCCAATCTGGATTCCATCAGTATTCACAAATTTTACATACACATTTTGGGAACTGATAAAAGATACATTCCCTTTAAGCTCAAGACTATTTGATTGGCCAAATACGGTTATGCTTACACACAAAAACAACAGTATGAGAAATCGATTTATCATTTAATTTTGTTTTTCTTAATATTCAAAAAAAGTGTGACTGAATTAAATTTGATGAATATACAATTTTTATAATTAAAAGTGTTCGTCATCATGGCATCTGCTACAGGTATTTTTTGCATCATAGCCCGCATCATTTACGTGGCAGTCCGTACACTTAGCCCATTTACCTTTGTGATTCCCGGAATAAATTCCCCAAAAAGCATCATGTTGTTTAAATTTGACGGTATTCCAGGTTTTTGTGGTATGGCATTCGGCACAACTGTACATGGCAAAAACGCTTCTGTGAGCCGGACTTACCGCTATAGCCTGGGATTTTTTGCTGCTGTGGCAAGTTGTACAGTCTGCAGAAAGCTTTTTTCTATAATCGCCGCCGGTATGGCAATCATTACAACTAATATTATGACCTCCAACCAATGGGAAGAAACTGTGGTCGAATCCTTTGCCAATTGAACTCCATTCCATTCCGGCCATATTATGGCAGCGTGCACAATCTGTATCAAAACCTAAGGCTTTATGATCGTACGGTTTGCCTGCGGTAGCGTAGTATTTATCTTTGTGGCAAGCGTAGCAGTCCGTTCTTATGTTATCAAAACGCAGGTTAGATGCAGACGTATGGCAGCGGTTACAATCGGCGGTTTCATGGGCGCCGCGAAGCGGGAAGCCGGCTTGCTGGTGGAGCGCTTTCGTGTTTGTAACTATCCATGAGTTGGTTGTATGGCAGCGCTCGCATTCATTGCCCGTTGTACCCTGATGAACATCAGTGTGGCATTCGTTACATTGAGTTTTAGCAGTAGAAAAATCAAGGGAAACATGACATTTCCGGCAATCAATCATTTTGTGTTGACCGGTGAGTGGAAATTTCGTTTTGTTATGGTCAAAGCCTGATTTTATCCTGGTCCAGTTTTCAGTAACGTGACAAACGGCACAGTCAACTTTTAGCTTTTCTCCGTGTGGAGACTTTGCTTCTGCATGAAATATTATGCAGGAGAATACTATGAGAAATATAATTTTACGCATTGTTTTCAAATTTTTCGGTTCGGTCGTTAATTTGTGAAACGGTTTAAATCATACATATATTCTAAGTACAGTGATTTGATTAAAAATAGGGGCGTTAGCCCTAATATCTTGGTAGAATATTTATGTTTAAAATATTTAGGGGCGTAGCCCAGACATCTATATTTCCTCATACCATTCAAAAAGGTATTTCGGGTCGTAATCAATATCAAATTTACTTAGAAACGATAAGTATTCTTCTCTAAATGATTGTTTTTTATGATGTTCAGATTGATTGAGAATATATTTTACTACTTTGTCGATATGCGATTTGGAATATGTAAATGCTCCATAACCATCTTGCCAACTGAATTTTCCAGCAATGTATTTCTTTTCATTCATCCAATTTGATGAACCCGATTTGACTTGTTCAATTAGTTTTGAAATGGATATGGTTGGATGTAGTCCAACAAAAATATGTGTATGGTCAGGGTTGCAATAAATTACATACGTTTTGGATTTGTGTTCGGTAACAATCCCACACATCACTTTTTCTAATTCATCCCTGAACTTTTCTTTTATCAGATTTTCTCGTCCTTTGACAGAAAAAACGAATTGTACATATAGTTGAGTGTATGTATTTGCCATTTAAGATTAAGATAACAGGGCTACGCCCCTTTTTTGATATTTGTTGTTTGTTCTACGAAGATATTAGGGCTACGCCCCTAATAAACAAATTATTGCATTAATTTTCCTGAATGTCTACAAAATCTTTCCAAATACCTGCGGCTCTATAATCTCCTTCTGCCCCAACAGGAACAAATAAAGTACATTGACCCATTTTTACACCTTCAAATGCTGTGGCGGAATGGCTCAAATCGATCGGTGTAGCAGCTTTTGAGTAAATGCTTGTTAATCCCGTACAATTTAAAAAAGCTCGTTGCCCAATGTAGCTTATTGCTTCCGGCAGCGTGACAGATGTCAGCATTGTACAATTACTGAATGCAGCATTGTCAATAGTCGAAATGTCCGGAGAAATAACATAAGCACCGGTTTTTGAGGTTACACAACGTTTTATCATCAATTGTCCAAGATCAACTAATACACCATCTGCGAATGCGAATGTAGTGTTTTCGGGTGCAATTTGAAAACCTGTGATATTAGGACAATCATCAAAAACGTACTGCCCGATATACGAAATTCCGGAAGAAATGGTAAATGTGCCAGTCAAACCACTACAACCTAAAAATGCATAATCTTCAATAGTGCTCACTGACGAAGGAATTGTAATCGTTGTCAGGGCTTTACAATTTGCAAAAGAATGTCTGCCTATTGTTGCTACTGTAGAAGGTATTATATAATTTCCGGCTTTGCTTTTTGGAAATTGGATTAAAGTAAACTTGTCAAAATCAAAAAGTACCCCTTCTGAACTTGAGTAGATAGCATTCGATGCTTCAACTAAGAATAAGGCAGCACAATTATAAAAGGCAGATGCACTGATCTCACTTACAGTACTGGAAATTGATATAGAACTAATGCTATTGCAATCTGCAAAGGCCCAGGGTCTTATCGTAAATACAGAATCTGGAATAACCAATGAACCGGCTAAACCTGTACAATCCTGAAAGGCAGATTCCCCGATAAAGTTTACTGCCGACAAAGACACCCCGGTCAGATTTTCGCAAAATGAAAAGGCAGATTTTCCTATGGTATCCTTGACCGACACCGGAATTTCCAACGTGCCTTTCAAACCACTACAACGATTAAATGCATAATCACGGATTGATGTTATTGATTTTGGAAAGGTGATTGATGTCAGGCTTTTTTTAGCTTTGGATTTAGCCGGGTCATAAAATGCAAATTCGGGTATTGCGTTGGCTGGATATCTGTAAACCCTAGTGCCTGCAGTTCCTTCGTATCCATTGTAAGCGGCTATAGTGGCGTTACTCAAATCAATATCTGTAAGGTTTGGCATTTTATCCCGCATTGTTTGAAAATCCCGGCTGTCAATAGTGTCGTTGATAACTAAATGACTTATAAAACCCAATTGTAACAATAAAGCTTTGTCTAAATGTCCCGTTCTGATGCCACTTACAGTTGTTATTCCGCTTGCAGTTTTTACTTTTGGGTAAAAAATACTGTCATCATCGCACCCGGTAAAGAGTACGATGCCCAATAGCATTATTATAAAAAAACGAAGATTCTTCATGTCCGGAGTTTAAAACAGATTCTTAGGTTTTAATTTGTCTGAAAAATTACTTGTGACATGTTGCGCAAGCAATATCATTAAACTTATATTGAATGTATTTTCCTTTTTCGTTCATTACAGGCTTATGGCATTCTTCACATTTGACGGTTGCATGGCCACCATCTAATTTAAACCGCGAGGTGTTGTGATCAAATTTGGAATTTTCAAACTTATCAAACCCGTGACAACGGGCACAATCGGTTTTACCGTTCACTTCAAACTGGCCGGCATGCGAATCTTTATGGCAACTTGAACATTCTTTCGTTGTTCCAGCAAATTGCTGCGTCCGTTGTCCTTTTTCATTTTTTCCGTAATGACATTCGGAGCAAGCCGTTTTAGCGTGTTCACCTTCCAGTTTATAACCGGTTTTGTCGTGGTCGAATGCCACTTTCTTCCAACTGTCTACATTATGACAAACGGTACAATCTTCATTGGGCATAAATTTATCTTCAATAAATCCTTTGTGTTCATTTTTATGGCAATCAACACAGCGTTTACCCATTTTACTGAATGTCCAGTGCTCGTCTTTTTTATGGCAAGCCACACACGAAGTAGCTAAATGCGCTCCTTCAAGTTTGAATTTCTTATTATGCTTTTCGATGGTGAATGTACTTGGCGTAAATCCGTCGTTGGTATGACACTGGTTGCAATCCGGTTTAGTGCCATCCCGATGCTTGAATTCGCCGTTATGGTAGTCTTTGTGGCAATCCTGGCACTGGTTGTGTTTAATAGGATCGGTCATTTTTCCAGTCTTATGGCAACTCTTGCAATCAACAAGTTTATGTTCACCAAGCAGTTTGAAATTAGTTTTGTCGTGGTCAAAGGTCTTCATGCTTTTGTTGAAATGGAAAGACTCTTCGCTGTGACAGCGTTTACAATCCTGGCCAAACTTATTTTTATGAACATCCTCATGGCACGCAGTACAGTTGGCAAACTGCAGGCCGTTGAACCGTTGGAACTTTTTACCGTTCAGTATTTCGAATTTATGGCAGTCAATACATTTTACACTCTTGTGCTTTCCCCGCAAAGGGAATTTGGTGTTGCTATGGTCAAATCCGGTAGCTTTTTTGAAAGTGTCAAATCCATGACATTCAGTACATTTTGATGACAATTTTCCCTGGTGGTAATCCTCGTGGCACGACAAGCATTCCTGTTTTAAGCCCATAAAAGTTGAGGCTTTCTTTTTAAATCGCGGATCCTGGATATTTTTGGAGTTGTGGCAAGCAGCACATTCTTGTTTGGCATGTTCACCTTTAAGTACGAAACCTGTTTTAGCGTGATTAAATGTCTTTTTATTCAGAACAACCATCTTGAAATCACGGCCGTGGTGGTCGTTATGACAAACGACACATTCTTTTCCCCTGACATCGCTTGACGCATGATAGCCCTTGTTGGCAGCAATACTGGCTTTGATTTCCTTGTGGCAGTCGAGGCATTTAGCACGAGTCACTTTATTTCCAACGTCGTGGCACTTGGTACAATTACTTATACCCTCCAGGCTGGCATGAGCTTTACTCAAGTCACCTGGAGAAATTTGTGCCGAGACATTGAATCCCGCTAACACTAATATCCCAAGAAGTAGAAATATCTTTTGGATTTTCATTTTGAATGTCTAATATTTTGTTAGATAATTCTAGAATAATCGTTTTGTATTGCAATGGAGCTATACTGCCAATGACGTGATTTAGCTTTGAAAGTGACGCCTTCGCAATAAAAGTTCTATTTGTGTTTTAATATAGCTTCACCGTATTTTGTACTAATGCTTATGCCTATTTTCTTTAAAAACTGAGTTGGCAGCTCTCCACCGGCGAAGATATAAACCATGTCGTTTTTAAGTTTTAATTGCTCAGTTGATTGATCTTCAGTGTAAAATACTGCATTAGGTTCAATTGAGGCAACATTCGTATTGAATTTTACATCAATCAATCCGCTATCCATAGCTGTATGGATTTTGACTGCATTTTTTTGTTTTAAACGGGAAAAAGCAGCACCTCTGTACGAAAGTGTAACTTTATTCTGATTTGCCAGCAACAAGGCAGATTCTACAGCCGAATCACCACCACCTACAATCAAAATATTTTTGTTTTTAATTTCTTCAGCTTCCAACAACCGGTATGCCACTTTTTCTGAGTCTTCGCCGGGAACATGTAGTTTGCGGGGTGTTCCTCTGCGGCCAATTGCCAGAAGCACTGTTTTTGACGAGTATTTATCTCCCATAGATGTTTCAATATTGAAAATGCCTCCATCGGCTATGATTGCATTTACCTTTGAATTTTCGATGATCGTTATACCGTTTTTTGTAATCACAGAATGCCATAAATTAAGTAATTCTGTTTTCGATGTCTCCGTGAGTTTTACTTTTCCATACAATGGCAAATCCATGGGGTGGGTCATTACTATCTTTGACCGCGGAAAAGTGGAAACGGTTCCACCCAAGGTGTCTTGTTCTAAGGTAAGGACTTTTAATCCTGCTTTTTTTGCCTCTAAAGTAGCCGAAATTCCCGCCGGACCGGCACCAACTACAACTAAATCATATTCAGCCTGCACATCATTATTGATAGCCTTAAGGATGTTTTCAACCGCTTCTTTGCCCTGCGTTACAGCATTCCGGATTAAGCCCATACCTCCAAGTTCACCCGCAATAAAAATACCCGGGACATTTGTTTCGAAAGTAGCAGAGATGTGCGGTAAATCGACGCCTCTTTTTTCGGTTCCAATCCACAATGAAATTGCTTCAACCGGACAAGCCTTGAAACAGGCTCCGTGCCCGATACAAAGTGAAGCATTGATAATTGTAGCCTTACCGTTTCTGATTCCTAAAATATCATGTTCGGGGCAAGCTGTAATGCATGCACCGCTTTTTATACAGCGGTTAGGATCAACTACCGGATACAGTGAAACCGGCTCATGAATTCCATCTTCTTTTGCCTGAGCAATTTTTGCATCCACTTCCTTTGATTCGCGTCGCTCTTTCCGGATGTAGATAAATAAAATTACAAGGATAATCAGTACTGAAGAGCCATAAATGGCAATTTGTTCAATTAGTATTTGCATAGATTTATAATATCCATTTGTAACCGAAGAATAAAGCAACACCAACGTGGACTGACATTATTATCAGCATAATAAGTGCGAATGGTAAATGTATGACATGCCAGTGTTTAAACAGGTTTTTCATTTGATCCAGTCTCTCAATACGTTTTACCAACCATCTTTCTTTTCTTATCAGTCGATTGACTTTACGAAAATCTTTTTTCGAAATCTTCTTGGAAATAAGTTTCAATTTTATTTCAGAAAACCGACTAGTTTTAATTTCAGAGAAATTAATTTGGTATTTATCCAATAATTCGTTATCCAGATCGGACTTTAGATCATGCAAGTCTATCATGTCTAGTTCATTCCCTTCGATAGAACGTGGTATTTGTAGATAGATATAACGTCCGGCTATACCACTTGCAAATACTATAACTAAACTCCAAAAACCTATGGATATTATTCCGCCGAATTTAAATGTCGTGTGAAATAATACGAAAACAGTTCCCAATGTGCAAAGGAAAATGTGTAATTCGAGCCAGTATTTCAATACACCGACACGCGAAAATATTTTCATCCGTTTGCGCGCCATGTAACCGAATAAGCCAATCAGAATCAGTAATGTGCCAATAATCCCCAGTCCATGACCTACTATGCCACTTGGCTTAAGCATTTCGTAATAGGGATGAAAGAAACGCTCGCTGATTGGTAATCTGTAATATGAAAATCCAACGTATGTTAATACGACAGTAGCAAGCAATACTACTAAAGAATAGAACGACAAGGATAACCTATGGACAAATTGTGTCATTGACTTTTACTTAAATAATTTCAAGAAATTGATTCAAAATTAATTAAAACAAATTAAAATGATTACAATTTGGAATCATTTCTTCATAATTTAGATTGAATCTTAATAGATGAATCGCTTTTATTTATTTTAGATTCAGTTAAACCACTTGAAGCCAATCTGTTTTATTCCGTAGCTTCAAGAGATAGTCCTAAAAATCACTTTTCAAGCTTTTTTTCTGAATTTATAGCTAATACTACTAACAAACCAATGCCTGCTAAGATAAGATAGGCTGCTACCGGAACCGGGGGAGGTGTTCCCTGGCCGTATGAGTGCATACCTGAGAGGTAATAATTCACTCCAACAAATGTCATGATTACCGAGCTAAAACCAAGAACTGATACTGTATTGAATACCAGTAAATTATTTGCTTTCGGGATGCTGCGTAAATGAAGAATGGCAGAATAAACCAGCACGCTCACCAATGCCCAGGTTTCTTTTGAATCCCAGCCCCAATAGCGTCCCCACGACTCGTTTGCCCAGATACCGCCCAAAAATGTACCAACCGTCAGCATGAAAAGCCCGATAGTCAAAGCTAATTCAATGATATAGCTAAATTCCTGAATGCTTTCGTTTAACCGTAGTTTGTTTTTTTCTGTACGTGCAATCATCAAGCAAAGGTTGAATATACCCAACATGGCTGCCATGGCAAAGAACCCGTAACTGGAAGTAATCACCGCCACGTGAATAACTAACCAATACGATTTCAGAACAGGTACTAAATTGGTTATTTCCGGATTCATCCAACTCATTCCGGCTACCGATAGTGCTGTGGCAGATAACAATGAAGTTATAGCCAGTGTAATAGGCGATCGTCCGGCAAAAGCCAACCCAGATAAACTAGCTCCCCAACCTACAAAAATCATGGCTTCATAACCATTACTCCACGGTGCATGACCAGAAATATACCAACGCATAAGCAAACCGGCAGTATATAAAATGAACATGAAAATAAGTGGGTAAATACTCTTATCCAGGTATTTATCAATCTTAGGATTGAATTTTAAAATGTTGATAATATGCAGGGTTATCAGAATTACCCCAAGCAATCCGTAAAGAATTGCCAACGTTAGAAAAATGCTCAGGTTGTTGTAGAGAACTTCGAATTTTACTTTAGATTTTGACGGAAGCTGAACGCCTCCGTTCAAAAACTGGTAGTTTTTAAGGCTTAAAAGCGCACTGTTCGCAAAACTCCAGTCGCCGGTCTCATTGGCTTGCAATACCGCGGCGAAATAGGTGCTGAGCAATTTTTGAGGAACATTTTCAGTACTTGCATCTGTCATAGCACCCATAGGCATTTGTTCAGCGGTCATTGATTCTGCCGAACCGTTGTGTATATTCCCATGAACCGGACAAACCGTATCCGAGTTTCCCATCATTTCATTCATGGATGAATCCAGTTTTTGAGCTTTACCGGTTTTACCTGTTACCGGACATTTAGCCCCGGAGTCATCCGTTGTACTTTCGCCCACTGGTTCTGCCCCCATCATTCCTTCAGGCATTCCCTGTACCGAGTGGGAATGCGGATTGGCTGTGAGGCTTGTTGCAGCCATCCATTTTTCATTATCATGGCCGGCTACAGGGAAAATAGTCAAAATGCTGCCGCTCAAAATGCTATTTGTAATATTTACCCGTTCATCCACGTTTATCAGTTCTTTTTCGTACTGGTTTCGTTGCGACGGATCTTTTTGATAAACAGCATCCACTTTTTCCGAAAGTTTATATTGCCCGCCATTTTCGAAATCAAACAGCTGATTGAATGAAATAAATCCATCCATTGCTCCAAGTTCTTTAGCCAATCCGTCATGAGCAACTTTTATAATTGGTTCGTTTTGCCAATGTGATGGGTTTGAACTCATTCCCAATATTACCTCCAGTGCCGATTCCTTTTTATAGCTGGTTTTCTTGGAAATTTTCCGAAATAAGTCCGAAGCATACGTGCTGATCGGTTCCACGCGGCCCTGAACTTCGTCCTGGATAAGCAAACTGCCCAGCGCCTTGATGTGTTCATTTTTGCCTTCATTTTTATCTGCAGCTGCAAACAATGCCCCCGAAGCAACCAATAAGCCAGCCAGCAAAAGGGTTTTGGCAGTTTTACGTCTTTGTTGCAGGTTATTGCTCAGTTTAATTATGGTGTAGAAACGACTGTTCTTATTAAACAGGGTCCAGGCCATGCCTATCAACATAAAAAAGTATCCGACATACGTTACCAATGTGCCCCAATAATCATGGTTGACAGACAGAATAGTTCCTTTCTCATCGGGGTCGTACGACGACTGGAAAAAGCGGTAACCGCGATAATTGAGAATGTTGTTCATGTAAATGCGGAATGGGCGTACGGTTTTCATTTCTGTGTCGGTAACAGTTATTTCGCTGGCGTAAGACGAAGGGCTGTTTGAGCCGGGGTAACGATCCAGTTGAAACTCGCGCAAGGTAATGCTGAATGGCAGTTTTTGTGGTTGAATGCCGTATGCAATGCTTACTTTTATATCGTTTATCTGGCAGATTCCGGGTTTCGAAACCTGATTTTCGTCACTCAGCACATTCACTTTTTGGGATGTATTTCCGTCGCTGACATTGAAAATGATGGCATTTTTACCTTTTATCATTATTCCGGATTTATTCATTTCCGGCGTATATTGGGTCAGAATCTTTTTTGCTTTTGGAATGTAGGTTTTCAGTACAAAAAGTAATTTCTCCGTTTTATAAATGGTTTTTTCCTGAGCTGGTATAACTGTTCCCGGCATAATCATGGATTCTTCTTTTTCCATCATGCCCATTTTGGCCAAGGGGAGCGTACTTGTAAAATGAAGCTGATCGTTCACGACTAAAAAACTGATGTCTGATTTTTTTGTGCTGTCTCCAAATGAAAAACTAATGCCTTCAAATTGATTGTTTTCTCCTTTTGATAAAATAAAATCCATGCCCTGATTTTCCTGGTTCACGACAAAAAGTGAAAGTGTCGGCTCACCCTGATCATCGGGTACAACAGTTTCCACAGAATTTGGAACAAAAAGTTCACTTTCAATAACCAGGTTTTTTCCGCCAATTTCCAGTTCTTCCGAAAAGCTGGTTGAACCGGTTTCGGAGAAAATTGCTTCAGTTGTTTTCTCAACTTTCTGACCCTGATATTCAGCTGTGATTTTGACGGAAGTTTCTTCCGACGATATTTCATTGCTTGTTTCACCCTGGCGTAAATGCATGATTCCTTCTGAGCCAAAATAGCGGGTAATGCCGGCTCCAATAAGTATTAATATGAAAGATAAGTGGAAGAGGAGTACGCTGAATTTGCGTTTGTTGGTCATTTTATAACGAATGGCACTGCCCACCATGTTCACAATAAGCAAGGCCAGCAGCAGTTCGAACCACTTGGCATTATACACTATTTCGCGGGCGTAAGGCGTACCTGAACTATTTTCGGCAAAAGTGGCATAACCAATACTTGCTCCGAAGATGGTTAATAAAATGACAGTGGTAAACATGGAGAAAAAAATGTCATTCAGTTTTTTCATATCAAATAGTAGAAATTGGATCTTTAAATAAAAATGTGAAACGCGGCTTTATCTTTATAGTGATAAACTCGCGAGCTGCAAAGATATTCTATTTTGCAGAGATATTTCAGCTTTTTTTACTATAATTTTGATTTTGTAATGAATTCAAGGTTTATAATGTTGAAAACTAAAGTCAAGGCAGATTAATCAACAAGTGGGTCGATTGAATCTTAAACCAAAATAAAAAGCCGGGAAATTGCAAACTTTCAAGGTCGGATAACTTTTAGCACAATACTGTCAGTTGTGTTTAAAAGATTGACCTTTAATAAGTATGTACCTACAGCTAAAGCCGCTGTGGATAGCGATCGTGTGTTCTCTGCTTTGCAGATTTCAACGCCCGACACATTGATTAAAGTTATTTTTGCTGCATCCTGGTTGATAGTGAAACCTTGTGATTGTTCGTTCCAGTTGGCAAAGACCGGTTCTATTTTATTGGGTTGTAAACCGGTGGAGATAGTAAACGCATCCAGTGCAGCAGTCGGCCTGCCATCGCTTCCCCAGCAACTTAATGCGTAATGACTCCAACTGCGAGCCCCTTGCGGTTCCCAATAGAATACGCCCAAACCGGAACTGTTTGGTACGGCTGATACTTTGTTTTGCACGGCAACCAACATGTCGTAGGTGTTTTGAACTTTTGTGTCCTCGCCGCCAACTTCCACCAACATTACTTCTTTCCCGTAGCGGCTTGCCATGTCTTTCAGGTTTGCACCCAGGTCATTGATAGATAATGTATAATCCGGATGGCTATCGCTTAGCCAGTACGGATAATACGACATGCCGATGACATCATACTTTGCCCCGTTTGCTTTTGCATTATCAAACCACCACCGAAACCGCCCATTGTCATTTCCTTTGTCGATATGAAGAATAACTTTAGACGCTGATGATACTGCTTTGACTGCATCGTACCCTTTGTTTATCAGTTGGATCAGTTGTGTCCAGTTGCTGCTGTTGCTGCCTTCGGGATAAAGCATGCCGCCGGGAATTTCATTTCCTACCTGAACCCATTCGGGCGTTACGCCGGCTGTTTTCAAAGCTGACATAACATCAAAGGTATAATCATAAAGTGCTTGTTGCAACTGGATAAAAGAGAGGCCTTCCCAGGCTTTGGGTTTCACCTGTTTGCTGGGGTCAGCCCATGAGTCGCTGTAATGGAAGTCAATCATCACCCGCATACCCCAACTTTGGGCACGCACGGCCATGGCTACTGTTTCTTCCTTGCTGCAATGCCCACTGGCACGGTCGGTCGATGGATTTACCCAAGTGCGCAGGCGAATGGAATTAATGCCGTGATCTTTCAGTATTTTGAAGCAGTCTTCGGCCACGCCGTTGTCGTTGTAAAACACATAACCAGTAGCTTCCATTTGGGGCAGCCAGCTAATATCGGCACCTTTGGCAAAAGGGGAGGAGGCATGTGATGTAACCGGAGTGTTCACTTGTGGCGTTTCGGCTTTACAGTTCGAAGTGAAACTAATAAGAACCAGTGAAACGAGTAAAAGAAATGACTTTTTAATGCAATGTGACATAATCAGCTAGTTTATCAGGATTATTTGATTTGAGCGTAAAGATACAAGTGTTTGGAAAATACTGTTGTATATAGCCAAATTATTTATTCAACTATGAATCTGCAAATATAATATCTCAACATCATAAGATTGAGCACTAATTGGACAAAAATGAAAATAGAAGAGACAAGGAAAACAGATATTTTAAACTTTCGGGACAATGTCCCGGACTCCGGATAAGGCATTACAAAACTGACTGTTTGCTTTGGTGACGTAATTTTGCAGACCTACCAAATGTATTCAGGCAAGCATGCCCAAAACGGGCAAGGTCAAATTGGTTTTGTGGCGGGTTTGCCCAAGTTGGAACAGATATGATTGAGATTGGGAAGGAAGAACTATTCACCTTTGGGTAATCCTTCTGTCATATTGAGAGATGTTACAATTTTGCCAATATCCATTTCATCAGCATTATCTGTTTCATATGATTCCATTAAAATTTGTTCCATACTTTCATTATACTTATGCAGAACTGATACTTCCTTGATTCTTTCAGTTTTCTTTTTTCTATCATTTATTATTTTATGAAGCTTATCAAGAACGACCATAATGTTATTGTTAGATAAGAACTTTGAATGCGTTATCATGTAATCCAGACTCAGAAATGTGAGGTTATTTATTCTTTTAAATGGCTTTCTGATATCCGTTTGATCTATCCTATTATTTAATTCATCAATTAAATAGTTGCTTACACCGTCCATACCATAAAATTTATCAGTATATATTAGAATAGGATATATGTTGAAATTGCGAGGCTTTATCTTTAAAGAGTTGTAATCCGTTGTTTCAAAAGAATTGCATTTTAATTTATTCAACTGTTTAACCAATTGTCCAGTACCTTTCTTTATATTATTGTATTTTTCATCTATAGCTTCTTTAATGACTTTATATGTTGACGACTTAATGGCACTTGTTGGAAAATAAGAATCTTTTATTTCTAATAATATGATATTATTACCTTTCCGATAATATGCGTCTGGTTCTCCATTACTATCTGTGTCAAAAAACAATAATTTGCCATATTTGTCATTGAAAATAGCTTTAAGTATGGTTCTAAAAATGAATTTCTCAGTAATTTCATAACCAATAAATTTTTTGAATTTTGGTATGCTATTGAACAGTTGCATTTCTTTAATACCAGAATCATTATAAAAATCAAAAATTAAACCTTCATATATTTTATTCGGAATGAAGTTCCAATCTAATACATAATAACGTTTTTCAAACTTAAACAATGGTTTGCTTTTTAATAGACTATATTCTTCTTTCTTATTTAAATACCTGTTTCTGTATTCATTTGGATTTACTGAAAAGAAATCGAATAAAGCATTAAATTTTTCATCGCAAGTGAAATAGTAAGCTTTAGTCTCACCGTTGTTTTCATTTTTATTCCAACTTAATTGTATTGTTTCGGATAACATTATAACGTATTCCCACGAATTTGTACACCCTCTCTTTTGTAAAAAACGATCAACATAATAAGAATAATTAGAATGATATTGTATATAATTTAAAAGACATATTCCACGAATGATATTTGGAATAGGATTTATTAAAACATTTGCATCAAACTGATTTATTATAGCCGGCCAAGTATGGGTAGGAAAAAATTCTCCTTCAATATCATCCTCATTTTTTCGAGAGACACTATGCATCTCAGAATTTTTTATTGATGCAATTATTATGTATGCTTTAAAGATATTCAACTCTTGAATAGGAGAAGTGTCATCTATCATAGATGCCTCACGATAATTGACTAATTCATAATGAATAAATGCTTTTAAGTGCAATCTAGATAAAACTGATATGTCTTTTGTTTCTGCATTTTTTTTTATTACTCCATAATTATGCATGAGGCTAATTATAGTCTCTATCTTTTGCCTTTTCAATAATTCCTTTAGTAACTTAAACTGATTTTGAATTTTTTCATCAAGAAATAACTGGCAATCTAGATATGCTAGCATTCTTAAAACAACACTCGATGGAATGTCCGAAAGCAATTCAGAAATTTCAGGTCTTATGTCGTTGAAAATATCTTCGTAAGACGGTGTAATTATAAATTTCATTTTGTTGATTTATTATTTTTACTCTCCAAAGATACAAAAAACATATTATTTGTTAATCCGATTTTCCTCTATTTTTTCACTAATCACTTTTTCAATCTTTTTTCTTACATTTGTGTCCTTAAAAAAATCAAAACAATAAACGAACTATTATGGCTATTATTAAACCATTTAAGGGCATTCGTCCTCCTCAAAACCTGGTAGAAAAAGTGGCATCGCGCCCTTATGATGTGTTGAATTCCGAAGAAGCCCGCACCGAGGCCGAAGGAAATGCAATGTCGTTGTATCATATTATCAAACCCGAAATTGATTTTGAACCGGGAACTGACGAACACGAAGAAAAAGTATATAATAAAGCTGCCGAAAACTTTGCAAAGTTCCGTCAGGAAGGCTGGTTGGCGCAGGATGAAGTTGAAAAATACTACGTGTATGCCCAGACCATGAATGGTAAAACGCAATACGGACTGGTGGTTTGTGCCAATGTGGATGACTACATGAACGAAAATATCAAAAAGCATGAATTGACTCGCCGTGACAAGGAAGAAGACCGCATGAAACACGTGCGTGTAAACAATGCCAATATCGAACCCGTGTTCTTTGCATATCCGCACCAGGACGAGTTGGATGCTATCGTGGCCGAAACGATTAAAGGTACTCCTGTTTACGATTTCGTGGCTCCGGGCGACGGCTTCGGACACCATTTCTGGGTAATTGAGGATGCTAAAACCATTGCCCGCATTACCGAACTGTTTGCCGGCATTCCTTCACTTTATATTGCCGATGGTCATCACCGTAGTGCTGCTGCGGCTTTGGTTGGCGACGAAAAACGCAAAGCCAATCCGAACCATACCGGCGACGAGGAGTACAATTACTTTATGGCTGTATGTTTCCCCGATAACCAGTTGAACATTATCGACTACAACCGCGTGGTGAAAGACTTGAATAACATGACCGACGAAGAGTTTTTGGCTAAACTGGCTGTAAACTTTGATGTGGAATTAAAAGGTTCTGAAATCTACAAACCAAATAAATTACACAATTTTGCGTTGTATTTGTCGGGCAAATGGTATTCGCTTACCGCCAAAGCCGGAACTTACAATGACAATGACCCAATTGGTGTGTTGGATGTAACCATTTCTTCAAATCTTATTCTGGACGAAGTGCTTGGGCTTAAAGACCTTCGCAGCGATAAAAGAATAGACTTTGTAGGTGGTATCCGTGGTTTGGGCGAATTGAGCAGCCGTGTTGACAGTGGCGAAATGCGTGTGGCATTGGCACTTTATCCGGTATCGATGAAACAACTGATTGACATTGCAGATTCAGGAAATATCATGCCTCCAAAAACTACCTGGTTCGAACCCAAACTGCGTTCTGGACTGGTAATACATGAGTTGGTTTAAGAAGATATTAGAGCCAAGAACCAAGATTCAAGACAAAAGAGGGTGTGGTTCCATACTCTAATATCCCGGTCTAAATATCTTGGTTCTAATATCTTGGTTCTAATATCTTGGTTCTTGACTCTAACATCTTATTCTGAAAATATATGCGTTTAAAAATTTCGTATTTCATTTTTATACTTCTGGCTGCAACCTTTTTACAGGGTTGTAACCTGAAGACTCGCATAAAAAAAGCAGATAAAACCTTTGACCAGGGCGAATATTATACTGCAGGTGAATTGTATAAGCGGGTTTACGGAGCCGTACCTTCAACAGAAAAAACACTTAAGGCGCGCATTGCTTTCCGGCAAGCGGAATGTTACCGGTTTTTAAATAACAACCGGGCCGAACAGTCCTATATCAATGCAATCCGGAATAAATACCCCGATACAATTGTTTACCTGCGGTATGCGCAGGTCTTGCAGCGGGCTGGCAAATATGCCGATGCAGCTGCGAATTACAACATTTACCTGAAAAAAGACAGTGCCAGCTTATTGGCAAAAAATGGTGTAGCGGCATGTAAAAATGTGGCCGACTGGAAAAAAACTCCGACTCGGTACACAGTGCGTAAAGCCGACCTGTTCAATGTAAGGATGTCTGACAACTTTAGCCCGGCTTTTTTGGGCAAGGATGCCGATGTGCTTGTTTTTACTTCTTCGCGGCAGTTTAATAAAAAAACGTTGCTGAAAAACAATACAATTACCGGATTACCCAGTAATAATATGTTTATGTCGCGCAAAGATGCCGGTGGGAAATGGGAAAAACCGAGCATCCTCGGCGAAGAGATAAATACGGTTGAAAACGATGAAGGTGTTTGTTCCTTCAGTCTCGACGGCAAAGTTATGTATTTCACCAAAGCCCGCCAGGTGGTTGACTCCGAAGTGGGAACTGAAATTTTTTCTTCGAACAGGGCCGGAGGAACCTGGAGTGCACCTAAAAAAATAAAAGTTTTTGCCGATAGTACCGTTTCAGTAGCTCATCCCGCTATTGCACCTGATGGGCAAACACTTTATTTTGTATCGGATGCAAAAGATGGTCAGGGAGGAAAAGATATATGGAAAGCAACACTTGACAATGGTGAATGTAAATACATCGAAAACCTTGGTTCGCAAATAAATACGCCGGGCGATGAAATGTTTCCAACCATGCGGGCGGATGGAACGTTGTATTTTTCTTCAAACGGAATTTCCGGCTACGGTGGTCTTGATGTTTTTAAAGCTGTTCCTCAAAAAGAGAGTGGATGGATTGTCGAAAATATGGGTGAGCCGATTAATTCCGGTGCGGATGATTTCGGGATGACTTTTGACGGAAACTCTGAAAAAGGATATTTTTCGTCTAATCGGGGCGATGCCAAGGGGTATGATGCTGTCTGGAGTTTTGAATTACCCGAGTTGGCTTATATTGTTGAGGGAAAAGTTACAGACGAAAAAGGAACACCTCTTCCGGATGCCACCGTCCGTCTGGTAAGCAGCTCAGGTTTAAATTCCCGCGCTCAGTCCAAAAAAGATGGAACCTATCGTATCAAACTAGATAAAGATATGGATTGTGTGATGCTGGCATCGTCGCGAGGTTATCTCAATCAGCAGAATACTCTTACAACGCAGGGGTTGGCTTCCAGCAAAACATTTACGGTGAATTTCAAACTTTCATCCATTTCTAAACCGATTGAAATAGAGAATATCTTCTACGAATTCGGTAAATGGGATCTTACACCTGCTTCTACAACCGGCTTACAGGTATTGGTGAAACTGTTGAAAGACAATCCGAATATAACCATAGAACTAAGTGCAAACACCGACTTCGTGGGCAATAACGAAGCAAACAAGGTCTTGTCTCAAAAACGTGCCAAATCGGTTGTCGATTATCTGATTGCTGCCGGAATTGCTGCCGACAGGCTTACAGCCGTTGGTAATGGTGAAGAGAAACCGGTGGTCGTGGATGCTAACATGGCCAGGAAATATCCGTTCCTGAAAGAAAATGAACTGTTGGATGAAGCCACTGTTTCAAAACTTACTCCGGAACAGCAGGAAACCACAAACCAAATTAATCGTCGTACTGAATTCAGGGTGTTGAAAACAACGTATAAATTATATTAGGGTGAACGGAATTCCGATTCCGTTTATAAAATAGGAGAACGGAATTCCGATTCCGTTTATATAATGGGAGAACCGAATTCCAATTCCGTTTCTCTAAAATAATTGAAAAATCAGAATTAATGAAACAATATTTAGACCTTTTAAACCGCGTACTCGCCGAAGGCGTACATAAAGAAGACCGCACGGGAACGGGCACCATTAGTGTTTTCGGACACCAGATGCGCTTCAATATGGAAGATGGTTTTCCGTGTTTGACAACCAAGAAACTGCACCTAAAATCCATTATTCATGAACTTCTGTGGTTCCTGAACGGAGATACAAACATAAAATACCTTACTGACAACGGTGTGCGTATATGGAATGAGTGGGCCGACGAAAAAGGAGATTTAGGTCACATTTACGGATACCAATGGCGCTCGTGGCCCGATTATAACGGTGGCCATATCGATCAGATCTCTGAAGTTGTAAATACCATAAAAAACAATCCCGATTCGCGGCGGATCATTGTAAGCGCCTGGAATGTGGCTGATATTCCTAACATGAATCTGCCACCCTGCCATGCATTTTTTCAGTTTTATGTGGCCGATGGAAGGCTTAGTTTACAACTCTACCAACGTAGTGCCGATATATTTTTGGGAGTTCCGTTCAACATTGCATCTTACGCGTTGTTGCTGCAAATGATGGCTCAGGTTACAGGTCTTAAAGCCGGTGATTTCGTTCATACATTGGGCGATGCACATATTTACACGAATCATTTTGATCAGGTAAAGCTGCAATTATCACGCGAGCCTCGTACACTGCCTGACATGGTAATTAATCCGGACGTGAAAGATATTTTTTCATTTCAGTATTCAGATTTTGAACTGGTTGATTACGATCCACATCCCCATATTAAAGGAATTGTGGCTGTATAATGCAAAAATATGTTTTATTTATACAGTTAAATGATTTTCTAAAAACGGATAGCCGGAGTCGATTATCCGTTTTTTTTTGTAGTTTTGCAAGCCTGTGTCAAAAATGGGCCACTTATTTGAAAGTATTATTAATTCATACATTATGTCAAAAATTTCGATTATTGCCGCTGTTGCTGATAATTACGCTATCGGTAAATCAAATAATCTACCTTGGCATTTGCCGGCAGACTTGAAGCATTTTAGACAACTCACAACCGGACACGCTGTTGTGATGGGAAAACGCACATTTGAAAGCTTACCCAAAGGACCACTCCCAAACAGAAGAAATATTGTGTTGACTTCATTAATGTCAGAAGGAGTCAATCAGGGTTATTTTGAAGCAGACTCGCTCGAGGATGCTGTATATCTTTGTGAGCACGAAGAACATGTGTTTATTATGGGAGGGGCTACAGTTTATAAACAAAGCATTGATAAGGTTGATTCAATGTATATTACATGGATTCATCAATCGTTTTCAGCTGATACTTTTTTTCCGGAAATAGATTTCTCAAAATGGGAAGAAGTAAGCCGCGAGGATCATGAAGCCGATGAGCAAAATCCTTATCCGTATTCATTTACGGAATATAAACGGAAGTGATAATAAATAATAATTATGTAGAAATGCCATTTTCAATCCGAGAATGGCATTTTTTAATGCATATATACATATTCAACTACATTTTAATATATTTTTAGCTGTAAAATTGCCAAAATCCATATCATAATGATTATCTTTGTTTCAATTTTAAACAATAACTAAAAAACATAAATCGATTATCATGAGTTATCTTATTAAACCGGCTGATTATAGCCCGATACTTGATCTTCAGCAAACGGAGTTGGGTATTACCAAAATTAAAGACTTTTTTCAGGCAAACCTGGCCGCAGAATTACGTCTTCGTCGTGTAACTGCACCGCTTTTTGTTCTTCGTGGTACTGGTATTAACGATGATTTGAATGGTACTGAGCGTGCTGTTAGTTTTCCTATTAAAGATATGGGCGATGCAGTGGCTGAAGTGGTGCATTCGTTGGCTAAATGGAAACGTCTTACCTTGGGTACTTATGGCATCAAAAGCGGATACGGAATTTATACTGACATGAATGCTATACGTGCTGATGAGGAGTTGGGCAACTTGCATTCACTTTATGTTGACCAATGGGATTGGGAGCGTGTGATGACTGCCGAAGAACGTAATATCGACTTTTTGAAAAGTATTGTTCGTGAAATTTATAAGTCATTATTGCGTACAGAATATCTTGTGTGCGAAACTTTTCCGGAAATTAAACCATGTTTACCACCGGAAATTACTTTTGTTCATGCAGAGGAACTTCGTCAGATGTATCCAAAACTTACTCCAAAAGAAAGAGAAAATGAATATACCGGAATTCATAAAGCTGTATTCGTAATCGGTATAGGTGGTGCACTTGGCGATGGTCAAAAACACGACGGACGTGCACCGGATTATGATGATTGGTCAACAATTGCTGAAAATGGTTTACCCGGATTAAACGGTGATATCCTTCTTTGGAATCCTGTTTTGGAAATGGCATTTGAAGTTTCTTCGATGGGAATTCGTGTAGATAAAAGTGCACTTTTGCGCCAGTTGGAAATTGAAGGAAAACAAGAGCGTAAAGAGTTATATTTCCACAAACGCTTAATTGAAGGTTCATTGCCGCTTTCGATCGGTGGTGGTATAGGCCAATCGCGCATGTGTATGTTGTTTTTACGCAAAGCGCATATAGGTGAAATACAGTCGAGTATCTGGCCTGCGCAAATGTATAAAGACTGTCTGAAAGAGAATATTATTTTGATGTAGGACTTTTATCTGATACCTAAAATCCCGAAATGCATATAGCTGCTTTTCGGGATTTTACTTTTTATACTTGCAAACATCTCAAACTTTTCAATCATTTACACTTGATTTTGAGCTATTTTTTGTAATTTCGCAAACTATAACTAAGAAAAGCAAATTCCTAATAAAATGAACATAGATTTTCAAAAAACGGGTGGTTTAGTGCCTGCTATCATTCAGGACGAATGGACATCCAAAGTGTTGATGCTGGGCTACATGAACGAAGAAGCATTAGCCAAAACCCAGGAAACCGGACAGGTAACCTTTTTCAGCCGAACCAAAAACCGCTTGTGGACAAAAGGGGAGGAGAGTGGTAACTTCTTGAATGTAGTTTCTATTACACCCGATTGCGATAACGATACTTTGTTGGTAAAAGTACATCCGGTTGGGCCGGTATGCCATACTGGCACAGACACTTGCTGGGGCGAAAAAAATGAAGGCGATATTGCTTTCCTAAAATACCTTCAGGACTTTATTACAGCGCGCTACAACGAAATGCCGGAAGGCTCGTATACCACTTCGCTTTTCAAAAAAGGGGTGAACCGCATGGCACAAAAAGTAGGTGAAGAAGCCGTAGAAACGGTAATCGAAGCATGTAACGGCACAGAAGAAGGCTTTGTATATGAAGCTTCAGATTTAATTTACCACCTCATCGTGTTGCTTACATCAAAAGGATTAAGCCTTGACACGCTGGCTAATGAATTGAAAAAAAGACACAAATAAATTTACAATTTATCGATTTACAATTTACAATTGGGAATTGAAAATTAATTAATTGGAAATTAAACTCCCATGGAAAAAAAACTATTGATAAAATATGTTGATGTTGACATTTGCCAGCAGGAAGTTGTTGTGTTAAACAACGTTCAACTCGAAGTTCATTCAGGTGAATTTATATATTTACTCGGCAAAGTAGGCAGCGGAAAAACATCGTTGCTAAAATCCATGTATCACGAAGTTCCTGTATCATCAGGTGTTGCCGGAGTTCTTGGTTATGATTTAACCGAATTGAAATTGAATGAAGTTCCGTTCCTTCGCCGTAAGATTGGTATTGTATTTCAGGATTTTCAATTGCTTACCGATAGGACAATAAGCCAGAACCTGGATTTTGTATTGCGGGCAACCGGCTGGAAAGACCAAAACTCAATTGATGAACAAATTGATAATGTGTTGACTCAGGTTGGCATGAGAGCAAAAGGCTATAAAATGCCTCACCAATTATCGGGTGGCGAGCAACAGCGTATTGTTATTGCCCGAGCCTTGCTTAATTCGCCAGAAATGATTCTGGCCGATGAACCTACAGGAAACCTAGATCCGCAAACAGGCAGTGAATTGGTTGAATTGCTGTACAAGATTCGTCTTTCAGGAACAACGGTTATTATGGCTACTCACAATATGTCGTGGTTGGATAAATTCCCCGGACGCGTTTTCCGGTGCGAAGATGAAAAACTTGAAGAAATATCCGGAAATTATTCTTCTGAAAAAGTGACAACCGTAAAAACTCCTGTTTCTTTAGAGAATGAACAAGCTGTAATAGAGGAGTTGCCGGAAAATATGAATATGTTATTAGACTAAGCTAATGAAAAAACTCAATTGTCCTCAATGTGAAATTCACCGTTTCTTTGTAAAAAATGAAAAAGAAGAAACCCGATTGGTGAACGTAACAGATCAATATGATGTAATTCCGGTACATGCTGACCAATCGCTGGATGGTTTTGACCTAACTATGCTTTATTGCCTTGGTTGTTCCTGGAAAGGCTCTCCAAAGTCACTCAGGAATGGCAGTCACAAAAGACATTAAATGAAAATCCCCGAAATCGCTTGATTTCGGGGATTTTTTTTAAATTGGGAATTTATTTGAAAATATATTCCGGTCAATTAGCTAACAATGATTTTATATCCTTTTCCGTGGATATTAATGATTGTTATTTTTGGATCTTTGCTAAGGAGCTTACGCAATTTGCAAATGTATACATCCATGCTTCTCGAATTGTAATAAGTGTCTTCCATCCAGATGGTCACCAGCATTTCCTTACGTTCCAGGAAATTGTTAACGTTCGCAGCAAACAAAACAAATAAATACGATTCTTTGCGGGTTAGCTTAACCGATTCGTTATTAATCGAAAGCAATCTCTTTTCTACATCAAATGTATATCCACCCAATTTATAAGATGGGACAGACATCAGTTTCCTGAGATTCTCATTTAATTCGCTTAACACGATTTTTTCATTTTCATTTTTCATACTTGTAATTTTTAAAAAGTTAGTATAGTGATAGTGATTGATAATATATACTTTATTATTCTATTTTTATGAATTAGCTTAGAAGAACAGTTTTAATTTAATCGCTTACAAAAATAACAATAATTGTTTTCACATTGTTTACAATGAACCATTTTTTTTTATGAAAAAGTTGTTTTGGGCAAATATTTAACTAAAGAATATCTAAACCGTAACAATATGACAATAAAGTTAATTTATAGATTAATGTATTCAGTCTTAAAAGTAATCGGAAAATTGAAGTTTTTTTACGCAATAACATTATATCGAACATAGTTGAAATAAATGATTGGCGCAAGTTATTCTGAAAGTAGTATTTCCGCCCATGTTGGCAATTTCAAGCAATAAGGTCTTGAACAAAAGTTTTTCATTGCTATTTAAGGTTGAAGCATGTATAAAGCAATCGTGCGGATTGAGTTTCAATGCTGCATCCCATGAATAATAAGAGGCTAAGCCTAATTCAGACAGCGCTAAATCAATGGCAGTATTATCTCTTTCTTCGTCTATATTTCCATCTGCCGATGCAATGAGCTGGTAAACGCAATGCAAAACAGCTAACTTTTGAATCATTTCAATGCTTTTCATTATAGTATATTAATGACCTGTAGATATTTTTAATTTGCTTTCGTAAGTATTTACCCAGTCTTCTGCGGATACTTTTCGGACAAGTTCACCAATTAGCTCATAAGGAATGCTATCCGGATTTTTAAACCGGATGCAGCTTTTCCCCATATCTAATTTTGTTTTGCAATACTTAGGATATTCATCAACAAACCAACTCATTAATTCATCGTTGACATAAAGTCCCATGTGATATATGGCTACAAAATTCTTCTGCGAAGCTATACCAATAAATGGCAGGGGTAATGCCGGATTACAATGATACCCATCCGGGTAAAGTGAATGAGGAATTACATAACCAATCATTCCGTAATTTATTGTCTCAACAAATCCGGTTGGGATGTTTTTGAGAATTATTTTTCTCAATTTGCCGATAACAGATTTTCTGTCTTCTGGCAATTGTTCAATATATTGTTCGGGTGAATATGCTTGTATTTGCATCTGTGGTTGCATTAATTTCGGTCTAAAATACTCATCCTAAAGCTACATCCAGAAACATCATGGTTGCAAAACCTAACATGCCTCCGATAGTTGAAAAATCTGTTTCATTTCCGGTTTGCGATTCAGGAATCAGTTCTTCGATAACCACAAAGATCATGGCGCCGGCAGCAAATGAAAGCGCGTAAGGAAGCAACGGGGTTATAGTCATAACCAAAAACGCGCCTATTACTCCGGCAACCGGTTCCACAATACCAGACATTTGCCCATAGTTGAAGGCTTTTAATCTGGAAAAACCTTCACGTCTAAGTGGTATGGAAACAGCAGCTCCTTCCGGAAAATTTTGTAATCCAATTCCAATGGCAAGTGCAACCGCACCAGCCAGCATTCCGGCATCGGGATTATTTGCCAATGCACCAAATGCTACACCAACAGCCAGCCCCTCGGGAATATTATGAAGTGTAATGGCTAAAACAAGCAGTACGCTTCTTTGCCAGGGGGTTTTTATTCCTTCGGCTTTATCTACCGAGAGTCCCATATGCAAGTGAGGTAAAATCTTATCAACGATTAATAAGAATGCACCACCGGACAGGAATCCAATCAATGCAGGTAGCCACGGTTGTGTACCGCTTTCTTCTGCCATTTCAATTGCAGGTTTTAATAATGACCAAAAACTTGCAGCAATCATAACACCAGCCGCAAAGCCAAGCATTGAATTAAGAACCATTTTATTGATGTTCTTAAAGAAAAATACCATTGATGACCCTAATGCTGTTACCAGCCAGGTAAATAAAGTGGCAAAAAGTGCCAACAACACGGGGTTATATTCAAGTAACCATTCGAATTTCATAACTCTTTTGATTTTATTTATTGTTTCGTTCAGATATCACGGGTGTTTGATGTGCACACATGTTATATTAAATTTCCATTTTTTTATATGAACGAATTAAAGCTTAAACTTGTTTTGATTTTATGAAAAAAAATCAAGTTCAAATAAATAATAATTTACAGAGATTTACAATTTTGGCACAAAAAATTTTACTTCTAAAAAACAGGCCTCACAATTTTGTGAAGCCTGCCTTGTTTCTAAGTTGAGTTGTGGTTAATATGCTCTTGCAAACACTACGCGTTGTGCCGACGGCTTGCCTGTAACCATACACACACCCGGAGTCATATCACCATTCAATGGAATGCAACGGATTGTTGCTTTAGTGTCTTCTTTGATTTTTTCTTCAGTTTCAGGAGTTCCATCCCAGTGGCACATCAGGAATCCGCCTTTTTCAATTTCCACTTTGAATTCGTCATACGAATCAACATTGCGGGTTACCGAAGCACGATAATCGAAAGCTTTTTGGAAAATATTAGCCTGAATATCTTTTAGCAATTGAGCGATATAAGTATCAATACCTTCAATTGAAACAGTTTCTTTGCTTAAGGTATCGCGACGGGCAACTTCTACAGTTCCATTCTCCAAATCGCGGGCACCCATGGCCAAACGTACCGGAACACCTTTCAATTCATACTCGGCAAATTTCCAACCCGGTTTTTTGTTGTCGTTGTTATCAAATTTCACGCTTATACCTAATGCTTTTAGCTTAGCGGTTATTTCAGCCACTTTTTCGCTGATAGCAGCCAATTGTTCATCGTTTTTATAAATAGGAACAATCACGACCTGGAATGGAGCAAGGTTTGGAGGCAATACCAAGCCGTTGTCATCGGAGTGGGTCATGATAAGTGCGCCCATCAAACGGGTAGAAACGCCCCAGGAAGTAGCCCAAACGTAATCTTGTTTGTTGTTTTTATCAAGGAATGTTACATCAAATGCTTTGGCAAAGTTTTGGCCAAGGAAGTGTGAAGTTCCTGCCTGCAAAGCTTTTCCATCTTGCATCAAAGCTTCGATACAGTAAGTATCCAATGCTCCGGCAAAGCGTTCGTTGGCCGATTTTACACCTTTTAGTACCGGAACAGCCATAAAGCGTTCCGAAAAGTCGGCATATACTTCCAGCATTTTGCGGGCTTCTTCCACAGCTTCGGCTTCTGTTGCGTGCGCAGTGTGTCCTTCCTGCCAAAGGAATTCTGCTGTACGAAGGAATAAGCGCGTGCGCATTTCCCAACGAACCACATTAGCCCATTGATTAACCAGAATAGGAAGGTCGCGGTACGACTGAATCCAGTTTTTATAAGTGCTCCAGATAATGGTTTCGGATGTGGGACGAACAATCAGTTCTTCTTCCAGTTTAGCATCAGGGTCAACAATCAGGCCTTTACCATTTGGATCTGCCATCAAACGGTGATGAGTAACCACAGCACATTCTTTGGCGAAACCATCAACATGTTCGGCTTCTTTGCTCAAAAACGATTTAGGAATAAACAACGGGAAATATGCGTTTACGTGGCCGGTTTCTTTGAACATACGATCCAGTTCGGCCTGTATCTTTTCCCAAATAGCGTAACCGTAAGGTTTTATAACCATACAACCACGAACTGCCGAGCTTTCGGCAAGATCAGCTTTGATTACCAAATCGTTATACCACTGTGAGTAGTTTTCGCTACGCGAAGTCAATTCTTTTGCCATAAATTTTTTTGTTGAAATCAATAGAGTAATTATTTCCGTTAACCTGAGCCTGACAGAAAAAATCTGCAAAGATCAGTTTAATTCAGTAAAAAACAGAATTTGCTATCTGCCGGAAATTTTTCGGAGTGCAAAGATAATCATTTCCAGCAAATTTTCTTTTACAATAGTTCGTTATTCTTTTAAATAAACTGCTGATAACCAGCAAAATAGTTTGATTTTTATTTGTTTAAGTCATTGGAAATCAGTATCTTTATAGACACTTCACCTTCTATTTAGATAT